>JAEEGK010003235.1_pt1 | contig 40681 bp, 29 predicted proteins | sample 8958771 | NCBI WGS metagenome assembly JAEEGK01 (sample SAMN16246547, study PRJNA631951) | gut metagenome | biome: gut microbiome; feature: rumen; material: SC-attached | host: Bos | place: Iran: Karaj | collected 2018-10
TCATCGATATACTCGGCCATCGGCGACGACGGAGTGATAGGATAAATGGCGGCCACTTCACTGAACATGTAGGCAACATGAGCCGCAGCCTGGTTACCATCGCATGTCAAAAATTTCTTTTCTGCCATTTCTTTTGATTTAGAATGAATTTATAATTAGTTGATTTAAAATCAATTGCTTGTTTTGCGGTCAAAAAAACTTGATCGTAAAATTTGGCTGCAAAAGTAGACAATCTGCAGCAAATAAACAACCTTAATAAAAAGAAATTTTTTTGCCGAAAAAACACTTTTTTGGAGTGGCCATTGAAATAATTTGTAATTTTGCACGCTCAAAATAGAGAAAAATATCAAATAACAACATTAAACTCATTAAAAATGAAGAAGTTATTCTTAACTTTAGGTCTGGCCAGCCTCTTTATGGTCGCCTGCAACAACACTCCTAAGCAACAGGAAACCGAGACTCCAGCTCCCGCTCAAACGGAAGCCTGCGAGCAAAAGCACGAATGCCCCATGGAAGCGTTCAAGGCTGAATTTGCCAAGTGGGAAACCATGACTGACGAAGCCAAGGCTGAATTGAACAAGAAGGCTTACGAAATGTTTGCCCAAATGGACGCCAAGAAGGCTGAGTGCGAGGCCGAAGCCAAAGCCTGCTGCAAGGAAGGCAAGGAAGAATGCGAGAAGAAAATGGCCGAAATGACCGAAGAAGCCAAAGCTGAATGCGAGAAAAAATGCGCCGAAATGAAGGCTCAGTGCGAGCAGATGAAGGCCGCTTGGGACAACTTCGCCAACTTGACTGTTGACGAGCAGAAAGACCTCATCCTGAAACGCCTCGAAGGTTGCGGCGGTGAGAAGAGCTGCTGCAAGCACGAAGGTGAAGAAGGTCACAAGTGCCAACACGAAGGTGAAGAAGGCCACAAGTGCCAACACGAAGGCGAAGAAGGCCATCAGTGCCAACACAGCAAATAAGATTTGCATAACAAAACATCAAAAAAGAGGGCCGAAGCCCTCTTTTTTTATGCAGATTTGTTTCCCCTATCTTCATTTTTCGTACTTTTGCAGTTTAATCCAATTTACACCCAAATGTACGCCTTCATATCAGGGAAAGTAGCCGAAAAATCGCCCACCTACGTCATTCTCGACAACAGTGGCATCGGCTATTTCATCAACATTACGCTGAACACCTTCACCGCCATCGGCGAGAAGGAGGATGTCAGACTGTTCGTCCACGAGCAAATCCTGGAAGACGCCCATCATCTTTTTGGTTTTTTCACCGCCAAGGAACGCGACCTGTTCGAACTGCTCATCTCAGTGTCGGGCGTAGGCTGCAACACGGCACGACTCATTCTCAGTTCACTAACTGTCAACGAGTTGAGTAACGCCATCGTTAACGAAGACGTGAAAACCATCCAAGCCGTAAAAGGCATCGGCGCCAAGACTGCCCAGCGCATCGTCATCGATTTGAAAGACAAACTGAAGAAAAATGACTTCCCGACGGAAATTTTTGCCGCTCCAAACAATACAATCAAGAATGAGGCGTTATCAGCATTGACGATATTGGGCTTCAGCAAAGCTGCCGTCGACAAAGCTTTGGACAAACTGCTTAAGCAAATGCCCGAGGCCAACGTCGAGACACTGATTAAAGAGGCACTTAAAGTATTGTAATACAACAATTTTTGAATCGCATAATGAAACGACATATCATCCTTTGCCTAATTGCGGTCATGGCTGCCTTGCCTTTAGCACGAATGGCCGTGGCTGATTCATGGCATTATATTCCTACCCCATCCGCCTTCCCTGACGACCCCGATACTACCAAACTCATCTATCCCATCCCTGTCAACACGGGCAACCCCATGGAAGACCTGCACAACCAATCGCCGTTCTACCTCAGCGACCCCTCGAACTTTAACACTGAAATCATCTACGACCCCATCACAAAGCAATACACCTTCAAGCGCCGCATTGGCGACTTCTATTACGACACGCCGACCACCATGACCGAGAACGAATACCTTGAGTATCAGAGCAAAAAAGGTATCATGGAATACTGGAAGGAACGCCGCAGCCAAAATGCACGTTCCACCACCAACGGCAATTCCATCATCCCGCCCATGTTCATCGGCGGCAAGGCTTTTGAGACCATCTTCGGCAGCAACACCGTTGACATCCGCCCACAAGGTTCTGTCGACCTCACCTTCGGCATCAAGCACAACTACCGTGAAGACTCTTCGCGAAGCAAACGACAACAGCGTAACACCAACTTCGAGATGGATCCCAACATCCAGCTCAATGTGATGGCCAAAATCGGCGATAAAATCAACTTCAACATCAACAAGAACACCAAGGCCACTTTCAATTACCAAGATAAACTGGCCCTGAAATACGAAGGCAAGGAAGACGAAATCATCCAATTACTTGAGGCCGGTAACGTCAGCTTCCCGCTGAACAGCACCCTCATCACTGGCACGCAGCAACTGTTCGGTATCAAATCGAAACTCAAGTTTGGCAACACCACCATCTCCTCCATCGTCTCCTATCAGGAAAGCGAATCGCAAAACATCACTGTGCAAGGCGGCGCGCAAACCAACGACTTCGAGCTGAGCTGCCTCGACTACGAGGAAAACCGCCACTTCTTCCTCAGCCAATATTTCCGCGACCATTACGAAGAAGCGCTCTCCACCCTACCCACCATAACCTCGGGCATCAATATCACTAAGATTGAAGTGTGGATTACCAACACCAATACATCCACCCAAAACACACGTAACATCCTTGCTCTCGGCGATTTGGGCGAAGGCACCGACGCGTGGATCTATAACAGCGAAGTAACCCCTTCCAGCATCAACACAGTTTATCCACGCAATGCGGCCAACAACTTGCTGACCCGCATGGACACTACCCAAATCCGCAACATCAGCTCGGTAACCAACTACATGAGCAACGACCCGTTGCGTATTGGCAGGTCGGGCTACATGGTCTCGGGTCGTGACTTCGAGAAAATCGAGAACGCCCGCAAACTGAGCAACACTGAATTCTCACTCAACTCGAAATTAGGCTTCATCTCACTGAATGTCACACTCAACGCCAACCAAACTTTGGCTGTGGCCTACCAGTACACCATCGTAGGCTCTGACGAAGTCTATCAGGTAGGTGAGTTCTCCGATCAAGGCATCAACACGCCCAATGTGTTGGTGACCAAGCTGTTGAGAGGAACAACCGTCAACACGAAGATGCCCATCTGGAACCTGATGATGAAAAACGTCTATAACTTCAGGGCCTATCAAGTCAGTTCCTCCGATTTCATGATGTACATCTTCTATAACGGCAACTCCAATAGCACGCCTATCGGATACTTCACAGAAGGCTCAGTAAAAGGCGTGTCGTTGTTGCACCTGATGGGACTCGACAACCTGACCACGCAAAACAACCCAGCCCCAGGCGGCGATGGCATGTTTGACTTCTTGGACCACGCCGCCACGCAAGGCGGTACCATCAACTCGGCGAACGGACGCATCTTCTTCCCCGTTTTGGAGCCGTTCGGCAAGCATATCCGAACCAAGATTTTCCCCGACGAGCCTGACTTGGCAGCAAAATACGCTTACGACTCGCTCTATACCATGACCAAAACCTCCGCCGAGCAGTATTCAGAAAAGAACAAGTTCACCCTGCAAGGCTACTATTCATCGCAGTCGGGCAGCGAAATCAGTTTGAACACGATGAACGTGGCGCAAGGCTCGGTGACCGTCACGGCTGGCGGCGCGCAATTGGTTGAAAACGTAGACTATACCGTCGACTACACCTTGGGTCGCGTGACCATTATCAACGAAGGAATCCTCAACAGCGGAACCCCCATCAACATCGCATTGGAATCCAATTCGGGCTTCAGTGCCTTGAAGAAGACCTTCCTTGGCTCACGTGTCGAACACGAGTTCAACCAAGACTTCCACATCGGCGGAACTGTGCTTTACCTCGGCGAGAAATCATATACCCAAAAAATCAACTACGGCGAGGAAGCCATCGCCAACACCATCTACGGCGCCGACTTGAGTTACAACAGTGAAGCCCGATGGCTGACGACCTTCATCAACGCGCTGCCTGGCATCAGCACCAAAGCTCCCTCACGCATCAGAGTGGACGGCGAGTTTGCCCGCTTCATTCCCGGTCTCTCTAGGTCGGCCAGCGAGAGAGGTACCTCTTACATCGACGACTTTGAAGGCTCGAAGTCGACCATCGACCTGAGACTGCCCACAGCCTGGGCCATGGCCAGCACGCCACAAAACCAACGCGACCTCTTCCCTGAAGCCGCCGCAGGCACCGGCTTGGCCTATGGCATGAATCGCGCAAAATTGGCGTGGTATGTCATTGACAACTCCGTGTTCTACGACTCTTACACCAACACGCGCCCACATAATGTCTCGACGGAAGAGCTTTCCAAAAACTCAGTCAGACAAGTACTTGAAACCGAGATCTTCCCCAACCGTGATATCGAGGCAGGAACACCCACCAACATCTCAGTACTCAACCTCGCCTATTATCCCGAAGAAAGAGGTCCATACAACTATGACGTGGTTCCTACGCAATATTCGGCCGGTATCAATGAGGACGGCAAACTCAACAACCCTAGTAGCCGTTGGGCTGGTATCATGCGAAAAATGGAGTCCACCGACTTTGAAGCCACCAACATCGAATACATCGAGTTTTGGTTGATGGATCCCTTCGCCGACGAAGAATATGCCAACAACCCCGGTAAGCTCTACATCAACCTAGGCGACATCTCAGAAGATATCCTCCGCGACGGCAGAAAATTCTACGAGAACGGCTTGCCAACAACCCAAGACATCGTCAACGTAGACACCACCATTTGGGGCCGTGTGCCGACCCTTCAAGACTTGGTAGGCTCTTTCAGCAACGAATCAACCGCACGCCAATACCAAGACGTCGGTTTCGACGGTTTGCGTGACGAGGATGAACGCTCCTTCTTCGAGGAATCCTACTTGAACGTCATCAAAGACTATTTTGGCGAAGGCTCGACGGCCTATTCCAACGCCTATAACGACCCTTCGGGCGACAACTTCCATTATTTCCGCTCCACGGAATGGGACAATTCGACAGATGAAATCTACGGTAGCATCCTTTATCGTTACAAGCAATTCAACGGGCAAGATGGCAACTCGCCCAGCGACATGCAACAAAACGAGACCTACATCAACAGCAACTCGTCGATGCCCAATGTGGAAGACATCAACAACGACAACACGCTGAACGAGTCGGAACGCTACTACCAATATGTCATCGACCTCGACCCTGCCAAGATGGTCGTGGGCCAGAACCACATCGCCGACATCTTCGAAGCCACCAGCATCAGTCTGCCCAACAGCCATATCGGGAGCTGCACATGGTATCAGTTCCGCATTCCCATCAAGCAACCTGACAAAGTTGTCGGCCATATCGATGACTTCTCGTCCATCCGCTTCATGAGAATGTTTGTCAACGAATTCCAACGTCCCATCGTACTGCGTTTCGCCACTTTGGACCTCGTCAGAGGCGAATGGCGTACCTACTCGCAAAGCATCCAAGCTCCTGGTGAATACCAACCCGATGATGTGACCAACGAAACCACCTTCGACATCTCGGCGGTCAACATTGAGGAGAACAGCCGTCGTCAGCCTGTGCCTTACGTCATCCCACCCGGCATCCAACAAGAGCAAGTCATCGGCATCTCGCAAGTCACCCGAATCAACGAACAATCGCTGCAAATGACGGTCCAAAACCTTTCCGACGGCGACGGTCGCGCCATTTACAAAACCGCCGACTTCGACCTGCGGCAATACAAATATCTGAAGATGTTCGTCCACGCTGAAGCTGCCCATGAGGACAGCCCACTCGAAGACCAAGACCTTACCGTCTTTATGCGTATTGGTACCGACTTCACTGAAAACTATTATGAATACGAGATTCCGCTGAAAGTCACACCATGGGGCACTTCCTACACCAACAAGGATGGTATTTGGCCAGAAATCAACGAGTTGGATATCCTTTTGGAAGACTTTGTAAACGTCAAATCGCGACGTAACGAAGCCATGAACCAGCCCAACAGCAACGTCAGGCTCAACTATATCTATTCTGAAAAAACGAAGAAAGGCAATGTTGATGGCAAGGACTACTACCACACCATCAAAGTGATTGGTAATCCCAGCATCAGCGACGTAGAAGCCATAATGATCGGTATCCGCAACCCGAAACGCCAGAACCTCAACAGTGAAGATGACGGTCAGCCAAAGAGTGCCGTGGTTTGGGTCAACGAGTTGCGTCTCACTGAATTGAGTAGCAATGGAGGCATGGCTGCCACAGGACGCCTTGAGGCCACTTTGGCCGACCTTGGCCGCATGACCTTGACTGGATCCTACAGCTCAGCCGGCTTCGGTGCCTTGGACAGCGACATCACCAGCAATGAGTTTGAGGCCAACTCGGCCTTCGCCGTTTCCACCGACCTCGAATTGGGCAAGTTCTTCGAGAACACCGGCCTTAAAATACCGATGCACGTCGACTATGGCGAGACCAAGACCACCCCGCTCTACAATCCATACGACCCCGACATCAAGCTCACCGATGCGCTCAATGCACTTAACACCCAAACAGAACGCGACAGCTTAATGTCCTCCATCCACGACTTCACGCGATACAAAAACATCAACTTCATGAATGTCAGGAAAGAACGCGTGGCCAACAAAAAGAAAAAAAGAGGTGAAGACGACGGTGCAAAACAAGAAGAGAAGAAAGACAACGGTAGAGATCCCAACAAAGGCCTCGGCGGACGCAGCAACATGCCTCGGGTACACATCTATGACATCGAGAACTTCAACCTGTCCTTCTCTTACAGCGAGACCTATCAGGAAAATACCGACATTAAGTATTATGATATAAAAACCTATCGTGGCGGCTTAGGCTATAATTATGCTGGCAACCCCAAGCCCGTAGAACCTTTTGCCAAAGCCAAATGGGCTTCAAAACCCGCCATGCAAATCTTCAAGGATATCAACTTCTTCTACGCGCCAAAGAGCATCACCTTCAACACCGAGATGTATCGATACTTCTCCGAGAGGGAGTTGCGCAACAAGAGTGCCGGTCTTATCAACATTGAGCCGACCTACTCAAAGCAATGGGATTGGACACGCAACTACCAAGTACGCTACGACCTCACCCGCGCGCTTACCTTCGACTATTCTGCCCAGGCTCAAGCCTACATCTATGAGCCTGCTGGCTACGTTGACAAGAGCAAGGATCCCGAAACGTGGAATAAATACCAAGACACCATCAAAAACGAGTTAAAGCACCTCGGCTCCATGTCGCGCTTCCAGCAAAACTTCAACGCCAGCTACACCCTGCCTATCAACAAGATTCCCATCCTCAACTGGATCAACGCCAGTGCCAACTACCAAGGCACTTATAGCTGGACTGCCTCGGCCCTATCCATTCAGGAACGCTTGGGTAACACCATCGAGAACTCCAACAACATCCAAGGCAACGCCACCCTTGACTTCACCAAACTATATAATAAGGTGGACTACTTGAAGAAGCTCAACACCCCACAACGACGCAACAACAACAGCAACAACCGTGACAGCGGCAAAGGCAAGAGCAAGAAGGATGAAAATGAAAAAGAAAAAGAAGGTGAGAAAGTTTCTGACTCGACCAATACAAAGACCAAAACGAACGTCGGCAAGATCGTGCTTGATAACGGTCTCCGCTTGCTGACACTCGTTAAGAAAGTGTCGGGTACCTATTCGATGACCAACGGACAATCGTTGCCTGGCTTCATGCCCAAGGCACAATACATTGGGCTGAACAGCACCACATGGGCACCTGGCGTCGGCTTCGTATTGGGCAGTTCCTTTGGGGAAGATGCCGACATCTTCAGCAAAGCCGTCGCCCACAGCCTCGACGTTGACGACCAACACCGTTGGCTCACCACCGACTCCATCCTGAGCGACCCCTACGTCAACCGCAAGACCACCAACATCACCTATCGTGTCAACGCTGAGCCTTTCAACGGACTGAAAATCGACTTTACCGGAAACCTTACCTCTTCGGAAAACATGCAACACTATTTCCGTTACAGCGAGGAATTGAACGACTTCCAGGTTTTCACGCCCACCAACAATGGTAGTTTCAGCATGAGCTACCTGATGTGGGGTACTTCCTTTGTGGCCAGCGACTCCACCTATTCGCCCTTGTTCAACAACCTTTTGGAATATAGGAAAGTCATCGCTGAGCGTATCGCCAAAGAGAACCCTCAGTGGATCGACCAAGTCAACCAATACGCCTACGATAGCATCGCTGGCGATTATTTCCCAGTTGGCTATGGTTCCTCCTCTTCGGATGTGCTGATGTACTCCTTCATCGCCGCATACACGGGTAAAGACCCTGAAAAGATCAGCCTCAACCCGTTCCCACGCATCCCGTTACCTAACTGGACCCTTACCTATAACGGCCTGACCAACAACTTCCCCGCCCTCGCCAAACTATTCAAGAGCATTAGCATCACGCATTCCTACAAGTCAAGCTATGCCATCAGCTCATGGGCCAGCAACGTCTATTACGACCCCAACAACACCATTCAGACCTTCGAGAACAGTAACACCATCATCCCGAAATACGACATCTCTCAAATGGTGCTCAGCGAGCAATATATGCCCTTAATCGGTATAGACCTCAGCTTCCAGAACTCGCTCACCGCCAACGTACAATACAAGAAATCACGCAACTTGACGATGAGTTTCTCCAACAACCAACTGACTGAGGTCAACGGAAACGAGATCGTGATCGGTGCGGGCTACCGCATCAAAGACCTTAGCTTCTCCGTAAAATCGATTATTGGCGGTGCCAGCAAGACCATTAAGAACGACCTCATCCTGAAAGTTGACTTAGGCTTCAAGCATGACAAAACTGTGCTCCGCCGCATCGACGAGAACAACAACCAAGTGTCGGCTGGACAAAACAAGTTCAACATCTACTTCACCGCCGACTATACCTTCAGCCAGCGGCTGAGCGCACAAGCCTTCTTCAAATACGACCTGAGTGACCCGTTTGTGTCAACCACATTCAAAACCACATCCACCTTCGCCGGCATCACCATCCGATTCAATCTCGCTCAATAAAATTTTCATGAAAATGTGAAAGCATCCATTAAAATATGTAATTTCGCGGCACGAATTTTAACCTTAATTAAAACATATTAGAAATGAACATTCCAACCAACCTGAAGTACACCAACGACGACGAATGGATCCGCCTTGAAGGTAAGGAAGCCTATGTCGGCATCACTGATTATGCACAACACGAACTCGGCGACATCACTTTCGTCGACGTCGACCCCGACATCGTGGGCGAAACTCTTGACGCACAAGAGGAATTCGGCGCCATCGAAGCCGTGAAGACCACCGCTGAGCTGCTTATGCCCGTTGCAGGCGAGATCCTCGAAGTCAACGAGGCCCTTGCTGATGAGGAGAACGCCAAGCTCGTCAACTCCGACCCCTACGGCGAAGCATGGATCATCAAAATCAAAGTGAACGACCCAGCCGAAGTCGACAGCCTCATGGACGCTGCCGCCTACGAAGCCAAAATCGGTTAATGCCTGAATTTTGGAAAAGCTGACAAGAAATAGCTTCCCGGGAATCCTGTGCGGAATAGTAATCCTCATCCTGACAGGAATCCCGGGTTCTGTTTTTCCACGGGTCAAGCCCCCCATCGGCTTCGACAAGGTGGTGCATATCCTTATGTATGCCAGCTTCGCTTTTCTTTGCATTTGGGGCTATCGCAAACAATTCATCTCCAATGGGAAAACCTATCGGAGGAAAGCTTTGCTTCTCACCACCATCATCAGCATTTGCTATGGCGGACTGACGGAACTTATGCAAGAATTCATCGTCCCTTCACGCATTGGCGACAAGTTCGATTTCATTGCCGACATGATTGGAACACTCATCGGAATACTCGTTTTTTATCTTTTTTTCAAGAACAAAAAATAAATTTCGCACTGAGCGCGTTTTGTATTCAAATAATTACTACTTTCGCAACGTGATTTGTTAAGCGCCAAATCGAAGATACAAAGCAAACAATTTAAAAGACAAATATCATGGAAGAGAAAAAATCACCAAAAGCCAATCTTGAGAACAAGAAGTTGATGTTCACTCAGATAGGCCTTATCATCAGCTTAGCGATTGCTTGGTTGGCCTTTGAGCACAAGAGCTACGACAAGCGCGAAATCGACCCCAGTCTCCTGCGTACTGCAGAAGTGGTGGAAGAGGAATTGGTCGAAATCACCAAGCAAGAGGAACAGAAGCCGCAACCCGTGGAAGTTCCAAAGCAGACCACTCAATTGGAAATCGTGCAAGACGACGTTGAGGTGGAAGACATCGAAATCAATGCCGAAGTTGACCAAACCGAGGTGATTGAAGAGTACGTCGCCCCTGAAATCGAAGAAGAGGAAGTGGTCGAACAAGAGATTTTCCAAATTGTGGAAGAGATGCCTTCGTTCCCTGGCGGTGACCAAAAGATGTTGGAATACATCGCCAAGAACATCAAGTATCCTCAGATTGCCCGTGAGAGCGGCATCCAGGGTCGTGTGTTCATCAGCTTCGTCGTTGAGCCTGATGGTAGCGTTTCCAATGTGAAAGTGCTCCGTGGCATTGGCGGCGGCTGCGACGAGGAAGCCATGCGTGTGGTCAAATCCATGCCGAAATGGAAACCTGGCAAACAGCGTGGTAAACCCGTGCGTGTGTCTTACAATTTGCCCGTCAACTTTAGACTGCAATAAGACGGAAAAGCGTTTTCAAGAAGAAGCCAAAAGCCAGCGTCATGCTGGCTTTTTTTGTATTTGTTTGGAGACGCCATGCATTGCGTCTTTACAATGAATGAAAGTGCGCATAAACGATTTCCGCCTTAGCCGGGCCGATGATTCCAGAAAGCTGCTCCAACGATGCCTCCTTGATGCTTTTGACGGATTTCAGTTCGAGCAGCAGCTTCTCGGCGGTCTTCTTCCCCACCCCTTTGATGTCGGCCAACTCGGAGTGCATGAATCCCTTCTCAAACTTCTTGCGGTGGAAGGTAATGGCGAAGCGGTGCACCTCGTCCTGGATGTGCGCCAACAAGCGAAACACCTCTGAATTGGGCTTCAAGCCCACCACACGCGGTGGAAAACCAAACAAGAGTTCGTTAGTGCGGTGGTGGTCATCCTTGGCCAAACCTGCAATGGGAATATTGATATGCAGTTCATCTTCAATGACCTGACGTACCACCTCCATCTGTCCTTTGCCGCCGTCGGTGATGATGAGGTTGGGAAAAGGTTTGTTTTCCTCAATCAGCCTTAAATAGCGTCGGCGCACCACTTCCTTCATCGAGGCATAGTCGTCGGGGCCTTCCACCGTCTTGATGTTAAAATGGCGGTAGCCCGCTTTGTTGGGCTTGGCGTTCACGAACTGCACCATGCCCGCCACGGCATAGTCACCTTGGAAGTTGGAGTTATCGAAACATTCTATAACTTCAGGAATTTCATCGAGTTGCAAAGCTTCTTTCAATTGGTTCAGCACCCGCTTTTGGTGCCTTTCCGGGTCGACCAAAGAGCGTTGTTTCTCCAAATCAATTTTGTATTGCACCGCATTTCGGCGTGAAAGGTCCAAGAGTTTCAGCTTGTCGCCACGCTGCGGGACAGTCACCTCGACACTGCCGAGGACATAATCTAACTTCATCGGGACGATGATTTCAGGAGCATGGTCGCCAAGCTGTTGTCGCAAGTCGGTGACAGCCAAAAGCAGCAGTTCCTCCGGCGTTTCTTCCAACCGCCGCTTCATCTCGAAGGAATGGCTCTGCACCACCGCGCCCTCCTTGACCTTCATGTAATTGACGTAGAACGCCTCGCCATCGTCCACAAAAGAGAAAACCTCCACATCGTGAATCGACTGGCTGACTACCGTCGAGCGACTGCGGTAATTCTCCAACAGGTCGTATTTCACCTTGATTTCCTGTGCCTCCTCAAACTCCATCCGCGAGGCATGGTCCATCATCTGTGCTTTCAGTGCACGAAGCACCACTTGGATATTGCCTTTGATGATTTCCCGGATTTCGGCGATCATGACGTTATAGTCATCCTTGGAAATCAGGCCCTCGCAAGGACCGTTGCACTTATGGATGTGATAGTCAAGGCAGACTTTGTATTTTCCTTTCTCGACACCAGCCTCAGTCATCGGTGTGCGGCATGAGCGAATTTTATAAGCTTGCGTGAGCAAGTCCAAGAGGATATGTGCCGTGCGCACCGAAGGATAAGGCCCGAAATAATCCGAGCCGTCGTTGACCTTTCTTCTCGTCAAGAAAACGCGCGGAAAGGCCTCCTTCTTGATGCAAATCCAAGGATAAGTCTTGTCGTCCTTGAGCATGATGTTGTAGCGCGGCTTATACTGCTTGATCATGGTGTTCTCAAGCAGCAGCGCCTCCGACTCTGAATCGACGATGCTGTATTCGAGATCGGCAATTTTGCTAACGAGGACGCGCGTCTTGCCGAATTGTTCTTTGCTGAAATAACTGCTGACACGGCGTTTCAAGTTCTTGGCCTTGCCGACATAAATCAGTTCGCCCTTCTTGTCGAAATAGCGATACACGCCAGGCTTGTTGGGCAGAGCAGCGAGCTTGGATTTTACTATTTCGGGAAGGTCACTCATGCTTCTTCATGTGGTCCCAGCCCTGCGCCTTAATCGGGATGACATGCTTGTCAGGCGTAATCATCTCGGCCACGCCCTTGTCGTCGGTCATGTAGCCAATGACAGTCACGTCTGTCGAAAGGGTCTGTATCTTTTCGTAGTCCTTCTGGTCAATGGTGAAGAGCAGTTCGTAGTCCTCTCCCCCACTCAAGGCCGCCACCGAAGGCACGATTTGGAACTCCTTGGCCAGTTTGTCGGTCGAGGGGTCAATCGGAATCTTTTCCTCGTAAAGTTGGCAGCCCACGCCCGACTCCTTGCAGAGATGCAGAATCTCAGAGGCCAAACCGTCGGAAATGTCAATCATCGAAGTGGGTTTGATGCCCAAGGTCTTAAGTTGCTCCACAATGTCCTTGCGGGCTTCGGGTTTCAGTTGGCGTTCCAGCACATATTCCATGCCCTTCAATTGGGGCTGCATGTTCGGATTGGAAAGAAATTCCACCTTCTCACGCTCAAGGATGAGCAGGCCAATGTAGGCTCCACCCAAGTCACCCGAAACGCAAAGCAGGTCGTTCTTCTTGGCACCGCTACGATAGACAATGTCCTCCTCTTTGGCCATACCAATGACCGTGATGGAGATGACGAGACCCGTTTTGCTACTCGTGGTGTCGCCGCCCACCATATCGACATGGTACCGCTCGCAAGCCAAACGGATGCCAGCATACAGCTCGTCCAAAGCCTCCACCGAGAAACGGTTCGACACACCCAATCCGACCACAATCTGCGTCGGGGTGCCGCTCATGGCATAGATGTCCGAAAAGTTGCTCACGGCAGCCTTGTAGCCGAGGTGCTTCAAAGGGCAGTAGGTCATGTCGAAATGAATGCCTTCTATAAGCATATCCACCGAGACGAGCGTGCGGTAACCCTCATGGTTGATGACGGCGGCATCGTCACCGACGCCTTTCAGCGAGGAAGCGTTGCGCAAGGGAAAATCAGCGGTGATTTGGTCGATAAGGCCAAATTCGCCCAGCTCTTCCAATTCGGTGCGCGGGATGTTTTCTTCTTCCATATCCTTTTTAATTAGACTGCAAAGGTAAGGCTTTTTCCGGATTTGGCACGATTTCCAACTTTTTCAAGGCCTTTTCAAATATAAATCCTAATTTTGCGTTTGAAAAAGAAAACGAGATGTCAGAAAACAGATTAGGTTCCTTGGCGAAACAGACCGCCATTTACGGACTGAGCAGCATCATCGGCAGATTCTTGAACTACCTGCTTGTTCCGCTTTATACCTACAAAATCGCTGCTGAATCAGGTGGTTACGGCATCGTTACGAACCTGTACGCCTACACTGCCTTGCTCCTCGTCATACTCACTTTCGGCATGGAGACCACCTTCTTCCGCTTTTCCAACAAAGAGGGCATCAATCCCGACAAAGCCTTTTCCACTTCAGGTTTGACCGTTGGTTTGGTAAGTTTGGCTTTTGTGGCTTTGGTCAGCATCTTTTTAAGACCGATTTCCAACGCCTTGCATTATGCCACGCATCCGGAATTTGTGGAAATCATGGCGATTATCGTGGCATTGGACGCTTTTCAGGCCATTCTGTTTGCCCGCCTGCGATATGAAAACAAAGCCATCAAGTTTGCCGCGCTTAAACTACTGTTCATCTTCCTCAACATCGGCCTGAACCTGTTCATTTTCTTGGTCGCACCCGGACTGAAAGAAAGCCATCCAGCCTTAATGGGTTGGTATGAAAACAGTTACCAAGTCGGTTATATCTTCATCGTCAATCTCATTTGCACGGGTTTGATAACGCTTGGTTTCATCCCAGAAATCAAGAAACTGCGCTTCGGCCTCGACCGCGAGTTGCTGAGACAGATGCTGAATTACACATGGCCTCTACTACTGTTGGGCTTGGCCGGCATCCTCAACCAAGTTGCCGACAAGATTTGCTACCGTTTCATCGTTCCCGGCAAGGAAGGAGAAGTGCAGTTAGGCATTTACGGCGCTTGTGTGAAGATAGCCATGATTATGGCGATGATTACGCAGGCCTTCCGCTATGCCTATGAGCCTTTCGTATTCGGTGGCAAGCGCGACACTGCCGACAAGGAAACCCAAGCCAAGGTGATGAAATACTTCATTATCTTTACGTTGCTGGCTTTCCTCGCCGTGGTGATGTACATGCCCATTCTGCGGCACATCATCAAGTCCGACTATTGGGAAGGCCTGCGCGTAGTGCCCATCGTGATGATGGCCGAGATTTTCATGGGCATTTACTTCAACCTCTCCTTCTGGTACAAGCTCATCGACGAGACCTGGTGGGGCGCCATTTTTTCGGCCATTGGTTGCGCGGTGCTGCTCGCCATCAACTTCTTTTTTGTGCCGAAATACGGTTACATGGCCTGTGCTTGGGGCGGTTTTGCGGGCTACGGCACCTGCATGGTTTTGTCGTATTTCGTTGGGCAGAAGAAAGCCCCAATCCCCTACAATTTGAAATCCGCATTCCTTTATTTCGCCCTTGCCGTGGCCTTGTTCTTCGTGCAAAATTACATCCACATCGACAGCACCGTTTGGACTTTGGTCGTCAACACGGGCTTATTACTCGTTTTCTTCGCCTTCATCTGTTGGATGGAAAAGGATTTGGTGAAAGGAGTGATAAACATTGTAAATAGTAAAATATTGAAAAAGAAATAATTATGCAACTAAACATCGTCAACACTTCCAATAACCCATTGCCTGCCTACGAGACGAAATCCTCCGCCGGTATGGACTTACGCGCTTATCTGCCCGAAGGCCCCATCACCCTTGGACCTATGCAGCGCGGCCTTGTACCCACGGGCCTCTACATGGAAATTCCCGAAGGCTACGAAGGTCAGGTGCGTCCCCGCAGCGGCCTGGCCCTAAAGAGTGGAATTACCGTCCTCAACTCGCCTGGCACCATTGACGCGGACTATCGCGGGCAGATTTGTGTCATCCTTATTAACCTGTCCGACAAGCCTTTCTTCATCAACAGCGGCGACCGTATCGCACAGATGGTTTTCGCCAAATGCGAGCAGGCCGAAGTGGTACAAGTGGAAGCCTTGTCTGAAACCGAACGCGGTACTGGCGGCTTTGGTCATACCGGAAAAAACTGAAAACCAATGAAAAAAGCACTATTTTTCCTTCTTTTGAGCGGTTTTGCAATAGGGGTTTTTGCCCAGCAGGTTGAGTCAGAATTCCAAGACAAGCCCGACAAGCGCAAGAACGCCACCTATTTCTCAAACGGCCTTCAAAGCAAATACCGCGAGGACACCGACGGTGCTATCCGCAATTTCGAGCAAGCCTTGCGCTACATGCCCGACGATGCCGCCTCAATGTTTGAATTGAGCGAGCAATATTATAACGCGGGTCGCTTCGAAGAGGCCTTCCGCATGATTCAGCAGGCTGCCAACCTCGACCCTGAGAACAAATGGTACCAAATGCGTCTAGGTCAGTTTTACCGCAACTTGGAACAATACGATGACTACATTGAGCTTTATGAAAACCTAACGAAAAAGTATCCCGATGACCCCGAAATGCTCAGCGAACTCATTGACGCATATTTGGTTATGGAGCAATACGACAAAGCTCTATCCAAGATGGAAGTGCTGGAGAAGCAAATCGGACAGAACGACTTCTTTACCGAACAGCGTCTCAGCATCCTGAAACAAAAAGGCGACACGAAAAAGCTGATTGCCGAGTTGGAAAAACTCATTGAGCAAAATCCTGAAAACACACGCTATTACAGCATGTTGGCGCAAATTTACGCCGAAAACGGCAAGGACAAGGACGCATTGCGCCTATACGAGAAGATCAAAGAAATCAGCCCTGAAGACCCATACGTAAGTATCTCTTTGCTTGAGTTTTACGACAAAACTGGTGACTCGGAAAAAGCTTTCAACGAGCTGATCTCGGCCATCCGAAACAAGAACCTCGACCTCAACACCAAAGCCAGTATCTACGACTATTGGATGAACAAAAACCAAGACTCCAACGACGTCGATGAGCAGGCCAGGCAATGCGGAGAGGCTTTCCTTGAGACCCATCCCGACGACAAAATCGCTTACCTTATCCTTGGCTCCTATTACCTTGTGAAAGAAAACGCCCCGAAGTCGAAAGAGATGTATCAGAAATCGTTGGCCATCGACAGCACCGATTTCCTTTCATGGCAAAACCTCATCATCAGCGAGTCGCGGCTGAATGAGAACGAAGCCGTGCGCGACCACGCCATCAAAGCGCTGAAATACTACCCCATGCAACCTGTTTTCTATTGGTATGCAGGCGTGGCAAGTGCCGTCCTGAAAATCAACGATGAGGCCATCACCTTTTTGGAAAAAGGGCGAAGATACACCACCGACAAGATCCAAATGGCCAACTTCGACGCTTTTTTGGGCGATCTCTACCACGAACAAGGCGAGGAACAGAAAGCCTTTGAAGCCTACGAGCGCACCCTGCGCAACGACCCAGACAACACTTTGGTACTCAACAACTACGCCTATTACCTCGCCGTGAAAAACCAAGACTTGGACAAGGCTTTGGAAATGTCGACAAAGGCTATCACCGCCGAACCCAACAATGCAACCTATCTCGATACCCACGCCTGGGTGCTCTACATGAAAGGCGACTACAAAGAAGCCGAAAAGCACATGAGCAAGGCTCTGAAACTGCTGAAAGAGCCTGACGAGGTTTACCAAAACCATTACAACGCTATTCAGCTTAAACTGAAGAACTGATGAGATTCCATTGGGGCATAGCATTGATTTTAATTATGGGTACCACTTCCTGCGCCTCGCGGAAGAAAACCGTACAACCACCTCAGCCCCAAGCCTTCGAATGGTTAACCGCTAATATGGATATTCAAGCCGAAGGTGACGGATTGACATACGATGATTTGTCAGGACAAGTCAGGATGCGCCGTGACAGTCTTTTGTGGCTCAGCGTGACCGCCACCATGGGTGTAGAAGTCGTTCGCGCCAAGGTCAGCACCGACTCGGTATGGATCATCAACCGGTTGGAAAAGACCTATTTGGCCGAGCCTTTGGACAGTCTCTCCCTTCAACTCGGATTACCCCTCGGTCTACCGTGGGCACAATCTTTGCTCTTCGACAATAATGAAGGCTTTTCTCCCGTTGAAAACCAAACAGTACAACTAAAAAGCCATGCCTTTGGTGACTATTCAGCCAAAATACGATACAAAAACATCAAATTGAACGAAAAAACCACGTTTCCGCTGAAAATCACCGACAAAATGGAGCGTATAAGGATAAAACAGAAGTGATTTATGAAGAGACTACCTATCATATTGGTTTTGTTGTTAGCTATCACCAACCCTACTTTTTGCCAAAAGACCAAAGGCAAGTCGAAGAAGCAGTTGCAGAGTGAAATCACCTCGTTGCAGAAAGAGATTTCAACCGCCAACCAACTGTTGAAAAAGACCACCAAGGACAAAGAGATGACCCTCAACGAAGTCTCTTTGTTGGATAAGAAAATCAAGCAGCGTGAAAAGCTCATCAAGGCTTATAACGAGGAAATTGCCGTCCTGGATGAAGAAATCAACACTGGTCAAAACAACATCAAGAGCCTCAATTCCGATCTCGCTGGACTGCAAAAGGAATATGCCAAAATGATTGTTTTCGCCAACAAAAACCGCAGCCACTATGACCGTTTGGGGTTCGTTTTCGCCTCGAAGGACTTCAACCAGGCCTTCAGCCGTTTGCGCTACATCCGCCAGTTCAATGACTCCCGTAAAATCAAAATGGACCAAATTGCCAGCACCGAGCGTCGCATCACTGACGAGGTAGAAGCCAGCCAAAAAGCCCGAGAGGAGCAAGCTGCCCTACTGGCCGACGAACGCGTACAGCAGGCCGAACTGCAAAAAGAAAAAGATGAGCTGAATCAACAGGTGGCCAACCTTAAGAAACAGGAAGGCAGTATCCAACAAGACATTAAGAACAAGCAACAGCAGGCCAAGAAACTGCAAAAGGCCATCGACGATATCATCGCGGAGGAGATCCGCAAGGCCAATGAGGAAGCCGAACGCAAACGAAAGGAAGCCGAGAAGAAAGCCGCCGCCAATAAGGGCAAGAGCAAAGGTAAAACCACCACGACAACGCCCACTCCGACCCCAAAGTCGGAGAAAGGCATGGCTTTGACTCCTGCTGAGAAAACGCTGTCATCGACCTTCGTGGCAAACAAGGGCAAACTGCCTTGGCCCGTGGAACGCGGTGTGATTTCGTCGTCTTACGGCAAACACGCCTCCGTAGTATCCGACAAGGTGACAGTAACCAATAACGGCATTGACATCGCTACCACCTCAGGTGCACAAGCTCGCGCTGTTTTCAACGGCGAGGTGACCAGCGTCACCAAACTGACAGGCAGCAATACGGTGGTCATCATTCGTCATGGCGAGTATTTCACAGTATATTCCAATCTTGAAAACGTCACAGTAAAACGCGGCGACAAGGTGAAGACCAAACAAAACATCGGTAAGGTGCATACCAGCAAGACAGAAAACAAGACAGAACTGCACTTTGAGTTACTGAAGGAACAAGTCAGACAAAATCCTGCAAATTGGTTGTCAAGATGAAGAATAAACTACTGATATTGTTTTTATTAAGTCTCGTTTTGACGGTTTCTTCGTGCAAGACCAAAGATGTCCCAGGTCGCCGTCGCACGCCACGACATTGCAACACCTGCACGAAGTGGAGCTATGCTCCCGAGGGGAACCCTGAAAACACCATTTTGTTACACGATGAAGCCTGAGGAACTCGAACTGCTGAAACGCTTTTTCCCCGAAACTGCGGTGGCAACGGTTGGCGAGATTTACAGCCAGCGTCGCTTCAAGCTGTATTTCAAGCATCCGCGCTCGTCAAAGTTAGGAGATTTTCGTCCGCCACGAGGCAAAAACGGAATCTGCACCATCACCCTCAACCTTGATTTGAACCCTTATCAGATGCTCATTACCTATGTCCATGAAGTGGCACATTACGATGTGTATCAACATTATGGATCAAGATGCATACAACCTCATGGCAAGGAATGGCAAAACCGTTTCAACATGTTGTTGCAACCGTTTATGACCGAGACCATCTTCCCGAAAGATATTCTCCTCGCCCTGCAAAAGCACTTGAACAACATCAAGGCCAGCAGCACCGCCGACCTGTATCTGCAAAGGGTTCTGCACCAATATGACAAGAATGTCGAAACCACGACAACCGTAGAATGCCTTCCCGAAGGCGCAAGGTTTGTCCTGAAAAATGGCCAAGTTTTCCGAAAAGGCGAAAAGCAACGTACACGTTACAAATGCCTCTGTGAGAGCAATGGACGATTGTATTTCGTTTCCGCCTTGGCCGAAGCGCAAGAATTGGATAATTAAGGTCTCTTCCTCTCATCTGCAAAAAAAAGTCTATCTTTGCCATCAACTTATTGCTCACAAAAACCTAAACTACCATGAAAAAATTTGCAGTAATATTGGCTGGCTGCGGTCGCAAGGACGGCAGCGAAATCAACGAAGCCATCACTCTTTTGCTCTCCATTGAGCAGCATCATTGTGAATATCAGTGCTTTGCGCCCAACCGTCCGCAAACGGAGGTCATCGACCACTTAACCGAACAACAAACGAAAGAAAAGCGCAACATCCTGACCGAAGCCGCGCGGTTGGCTCGCAGCAATGTCCGTCCCGTTGAGGAATTCAAGGCCGAAGACTTTGACGCCCTGCTCTTTAGCGGCGGCTACGGCGTGGCCAAAAACTTGTGCGACTATGCCTATAAAGGTGCCGAGATGGAAGTGCAGCCCGACGTGGCACGCGCCATTCTTGAGATGCACGCGGCAAAGAAACCCATCGGCGGCATGTGCATCGCGCCGGTGATGTTCGCCAAACTGATTCCCGACGTGTGCGTCACCTTGGGCAACGAGGGCACACCCGATGCCGACAACATCCGCAAGATGGGTGCACAGCATGTACAGACCGATCACGGCGACGTGTGCGCTGACAACGCCGAGCTGGTGTTCACCACACCCGCCTATATGCTCAACGCCACACTGAAAGACGTTTACGATGGTGCTTACAACCTCGTCGACTGCATCATCGACACTTTGGACGGAAAGCGGGACTAAACCCTTGAAGTCATGTCATCCCTGCGATAGGCTGTGCGGTGGCTTGGGATCTATGGCTTCAAGAGCCGCCTCCCATAGATTCCAGGCTTACGCACATGCCTACATTGGAATGACATGGGAGGCTTGATAATCTAACTACACTTAATTAATAAAAGGTCGCCTCGGTTTTGGGGCGACCTTTATTAATTCAAGGAGTGTTTGGATTACCAAGCGAAGAGCGGATAATCCTTCATCATCTTGTTGACTTCAGCGCGGACAGCAGCAATCTTTGCATCGGGAGCTGTCTTGGTAGCTGGGTCGATGGCCCCGATGACGTCGTCAATCATGTCAACGATGAGCGGCATCTTGTCTTCCTTCAGGCCACGAGTGGTGATGGCGGGCGTACCGACACGCAAACCCGAGGTCAAGAACGGCGAACGGCTGTCGAAGGGCACCATGTTCTTGTTGACGGTGATGTCGGCAAGGACGAGGGTGTTCTCCACCATCTTACCAGTGATCTCCGGGAACTTGCCACGGAGGTCGATAAGCATGGAGTGGTTGTCGGTGCCGCCGCTAATGACTTGATAACCCTTGTCGACAAAGGCTTGAGCCATGACGCTGGCGTTCTTGCGCACCTGCATGATGTACTCCTTGTAATCGTCGGTCAGAGCCTCGCCAAAAGCAACGGCCTTGGAAGCGATGACATGCTCCAACGGGCCACCTTGGATGCCTGGGAACACAGCGCTGTTGATCAAAGCTGACATCATCTTCACTTCGCCCTTCGGGGTCTTGCGGCCACGTGGGTCTTCGAAGTCGTGACGGATGAGAATCATGCCGCCACGGGGTCCACGGAGGGTCTTGTGGGTCGTGGTAGTGATGATATGGCAGTACTCAAGCGGATCGTTCAGCAGGCCTTTAGCGATGAGGCCAGCGGGATGGCTGACGTCGGCCATGAGGACGGCACCCACTTGGTCGGCGATGGCACGCATGCGCTTGTAGTCCCAGTCGCGGCTGTAGGCAGAAGCACCAGCGATGATGAGTTTCGGCTTGCACTCGAGGGCAATCTTCTCCATCTCGTCGTAGTCGACGCGGCCAGTTTCCTTGGCCACATGGTAAGCGACGGGCTTGTAAAGCATACCCGAAGCATTCACCGGGCTGCCGTGTGAAAGGTGGCCGCCGTGCGAGAGGTCAAGGCCCATGAAGGTGTCACCAGGTTCAAGCAGGGCTTGCATCACAGCCATGTTGGCTTGTGCGCCCGAATGAGGCTGCACGTTGGCGAAAGTGGCGTTGAACAGTTGGCAGGCGCGGTCGATGGCGATTTGCTCGCTCTGGTCGACGATTTGGCAGCCGCCGTAGTAACGCTTGCCAGGATAACCCTCGGCGTATTTGTTGGTCATGACAGAACCCATGGCCTCCAGAACTTGCTCACTGACAAAGTTTTCCGAAGCGATGAGTTCGATTCCGTGCATCTGACGCTCTTTTTCTTGGCGAATCAGATCGAAGATTTTTTCGTCTCTTTTCATATTTGTTATTTAAGTTTGTTATTGTAAGATTTAAAGATTTAAAATTCAAAGATTGGTTTGGCTAAAGACCATTTTCGCTGCAAAGTTGCGAAAAAAAAGCGAAGTAATTAAAAAATACATCGTTTATTTTTGCTAACACATGGAAAAAACAACAACCTTCATAGCAATTCGACAATTATCACTACTTTTGCAATCCAAAAAACCTCTTCCTGGAGAAGAATCCAATTAAAACCACTGCAATGTCGAAAGAAAAACTCAATAAAACCAACGCCTGCCGCATCCTTGACCAAAAGAAAGTGACCTATGAACTAATTCCCTATGAGGTGGACGAAAACGACCTCGGGGCCCAGCACATTGCCGACCAGCTCGGCGAGGACATCGACCAGGTGTTCAAGACTTTGGTGCTGAAAGGCGACAAAATCGGGTATTTCGTCTGCGTCATTCCAGGCAATGACGAGCTTGACCTGAAGAAGACCGCCAAGGCCACGGGCAATAAAAGCTGCGACCTCATCCCGATGAAGGAACTGCTGCCCCTGACAGGCTACATCCGTGGCGGCTGCTCGCCCGTGGGGATGAAGAAACAATTCCCTACTTTCATCCACGAGACCTGCGAACTCTTTGACTACATCTATGTTAGTGCGGGGGTGCGCGGCTTGCAGTTCAAGCTCAATCCACAGGACTTGATACAGGTCGTCGGGATGAAAACTGCGGATTTGACGATTTAAGCGAAAAATTACTACATTTGCAGGCAAATATCAAATGTACTATTATGAAAAAGATTACCCTGATTCTGTCCCTGCTGCTTGGCGGCATGATGACTTTGCAAGCCCGCCCGATTGAAGCCAATGTGGCACAAACGGCGGCACAGAAGTTTGCCATGGTACAATTCGCTGATGAACGCTCTACACCCGAATTGGTTTATACAGCTCAATATGAGGCGTTTTACGTTTTCAACGTAGGCGAAAACGGTTTTGTCATCATCGCAGGCAATGACGCGCACCGTCCCGTTATCGGCTATTCTGAAGAGTCATCGTTCGATGTTTCCAATATTCCGCCTGCGTTGGCCTATTATTTGGATGGTGTCGCCGAGTGTGTATTGCAGTTGGGTCAGGCCGAGGCCTCTCCAGATGTAGCTGCGGAGTGGGGTTCCGTACTCACACACGGGCGACTCATCTCTCGCAACGGTGGTCGCAGTACGGGCTATTTCTGCCAGACCAAATGGAATCAGGACTATCCGTATAACTGCTGCTGTCCCGAAGACCCAGCAGGCTCGGGCGGCCATGCTATTGTGGGTTGCCTCGCCACTGCCATGTCGCAGCTGATGCGTTTCTGGGCTTATCCCGCCAAAGGCTTGGACAGCCATTGTTACAACCATGAGGAATATGGCGAGATTTGTGCTGATTTTGGAGGCACGAATTACGATTGGGACAACATGCCTAACGTGTTGAACAACAATTCGTCTGAGGAGGAAAAACTCGCCACGGGCACTTTGTGTTTCCACTGTGGTGTGACCATCGACATGGGCTATGGCCCCGATGGCAGTGGTGGTGCCTCTGCTCCCATCCCTAATGCCATGCACACTTATTTTGACTATTGCGATACCATCGTGCAGCTTTCGCGCAATGATTTCGAGACAGAAACCTGGAAAATCATGGTGCGCGAGCAATTCGACATGGGCTGGCCAATGTATTACGGCGGTTGCGAGGACGATGGTTGCCACGCTTTCGTTTGTGACGGCTACAACGACTTCGACATGTTCCACTTCAACTTGGGCTGGGGCGGCAGCTCCGACGGCTGGTACCTCATCGATGATGCGCCCTACACGCATCCTGCCGACGCCATGTTCAACTTTGTGCCAGCTCACATCTACAATGAAACGCCGATGGCGCCAGACAATTTTACCGTCGTTCCCGTTTCTGACACCGACCTTAAAACGCACCTGAGTTGGACGAATCCCACCACAACCCTTGGCAGAACACAATTAACATCTATTGAAGAAGTTATCGTACTGCGCGACAATGAAATCATTCAGACATTGACCAACGTCGCACCTGGACAGACCATTGAAATTGAGGATACCGATGTGCCGCGCTACGATGTTTATCATTATGCGGTATATGTTGTTGCTGGCGGTCGTCATGGCAAACACGCCAACAAGACCCAAGTCTCTGTCGGTCCTTCCTGCAATTGGCAGATTATCATGACTTCCACCTTTTTCCAAGGCTGGCGAAACGGCTATATTAGTGTCTATAATGCCACGAGCCACGAATTAACCCGCTGCTCCATCGATTCTTCTGTACCTTCGTTGGTTGAACCTGAGCTTCCTTTGGGACAAGTGAGTTTCGGCTGGACAGCCCCCAATGGAACGGTCAGCTCCATGGGTTTCACCATCAAAGACAGCCAAGGCAACGTTGTCTATACCTTTTCCGGCTCATCCGACGACCTTACTCCGGGCATTTTCTTCGTGACCAACAACACCTGCGGTGGCGACCTTTCATGCGGAACGCCTGAGAATTTGGTTGCCGAAACAACAGACGAAGGCATCCTGCTCACATGGGATGCCGTTGAGAATCAAGGTTATGGCTACAACCTTTATCGCGACGGTTTGTTGTATCGTCTCATTCAGGAGGGCAATACTTTCTTGGACGAGAATGTCGGTTTGGGCGGGTATTGCTATCGCGTGACGGTGCTCTGCGAAGGCGGCGAAAACGGCGAGTTTTCCAACGAGTCTTGTGCTTCGTCCGGGCCTTGCTATCCGCCCCGCAATCTGGATTTCGAGCTGACTTCCAGCTACAAAGTCAAACTGAAATGGGAGACCCCGTTGCCCAACGATGGACTTTCGGGCTATTACCTCTTCAGGAAAGAAGGAGATGGCGAATACCACCGCATTAAGCTGTTGGGCACAACGGCGGTTACTTATATCGACAATTCCGTGAGTGAAGAAGGCGACTATTACTATCGTCTCTATGCCTATTACGGCGACATGGACTGCACTTCGGCGCCTGCCAACCGCAAGTATGAAGCCAATGTTTTCGAATTGCATATCTATTATTCGCCAACAGGTTTGACCGAGGAGTTGTCTCAAGTGAACATCTACCCCAATCCTACCAAAGACTTCGTAACGGTTGAGGCTGAGTCCATGAGCCAAATTTCGGTTTACAATCCATTGGGGCAGTGCGTTTTGAGCATCCAATCCGATGGCCATCCGACGCTGATTGACTTGCGCGATGCCGTCCCCGGACTTTATCTGCTTCGCATTGTAACCGAGCAAGGGGAAAAGGTTAAACGGATTGCGGTGATGAGGTGATTCTCATCCACAGCTACTTATTGGCGAATAACGGCTGATTATCATGTAATTATCCTCGCGACAACACGAAGCGTAGGCATTAACAATCACCTTAGAATCACTTTCTCGCTGAAGCTTCCCCTTTCGGTGTTTAACTTGATAATGTAGAGCCCTGGAGCGAGTCGGTTCAGGTCAAGACTGACGGCTTCGCAGTTAGGCAAAGGATGGATATTCTTCGTGATCATCTTTTCTCCCAACAGGTTGAATACCTCCACGAAAACTTTTCCTTGCTCTGCCTCTTCGAAACGAAGGTAAATTTTTCCGTCGGTAGGATTGGGGAAGAGGCTGAAAGGCACCGCGATTCGTTCCTCAGCGCCGAGAACGTCAACTTTGATGGTCTTGCTGAGCATTTGGCTGCAACTAGCGTCGGCGGTGACGGTCAAGGTGGCCTCGGTGATGCTGGGGTCGAAGCTCCAAACAACGTCGGCCTCATGGCCATGTGCGAAGAGGTGACCCGCCTCTTCGGGCTCCAACTGCCAGAAGTAAGTAATTCCATCCTGTGCTTCTACCGAATAATGACTGAAGACAGTCTCTTCCGGGTCGATAAAATCATCGCCGGCAATGGCATCTCCCAAGCTTATTTCGTCGGTCAAAACGAGCTGCAATGAATAGAAGACGCCGTCGACGTTCAATTGCAGCGTAGTGCTGCCATTATTCATTTCCTGCACACCAGGGAAGTATTCGGGATGAAGTGAATGCGGATGATCGAAGTGCCCATCACCCAAGGTGGACCATTCCAAAGTTTGGTAATGGTAGGCATAGCTGCATTCGAGGTGGACGCTTTCGTTACGGCATGCGGTCAGGAATTCGCCCGACGACGCAATGGCCGTATACGCTGGTGCGATGCTGACATCATCAATCCAAGCACAGTCTGGAGGCAAAGTCACCGAATTATCCTTGGTGTAAGACCATTTGAAAGTATGGGTGCCTTGGGTCAAAGGGTAACGTTCCTCGTTCCAAGGTCTCGACCCTGACCATTCGCCCATGTCCTCTCCATCAATGTAAAAATGCAATTTGTCGTATTTGAATTCCGATGAATGTTTTTTGAAGAAACTGATTTCTGTGGCTTGGGTTGTCTTCGTAATGGAGATGGAGCTGGATTGGCCGTGGCTGATTTCTCCTGATTTGATGCTATAGTTGCCAGAGTGTGCTTCGTCTTCAGTCAACGTCCATGACGCATTACCTGAAAACTGCCAATTCTGCGCACTGAAATGGTCTGGATCGAAAGTCTCGTTAAAGCCTCCAAAGGGAAGTAAGGTATCTATGGTGGTTTGACGGATACCGTCATCAAGGGTAATCCTTGTCTTGAGCCAACCTTCGTCGTTTGCGCCGTTCTGGGCGTCGATGCTGAAATACACGTCTTGTACGCTTTCTTGTTCGATGGAGTTGAAGGTGCGGGAGGGGGAATCGATAGTGATGAATGGGGCCAGTATCTCCAAATAAACATTGACCGGGTTGGTGTCAAAATGACCTTGGTTGGCGATTTGGATGTGAAGGTCGGTGTGGCCCGGGTTTTCCAGTTGAAGGACCGCCTGATGGCTGCTGTTTTCGTAAGTGATTTCAGGTTTGATCATGAGTGCTGGTGCGGCGATGTGCTGCGTGATGCTGCATTCTTTTTCACCGTTACCGTCATTAACATGAACGTTGAAGACCACTTCGGTCATATCGGGGAGGTCGTCTGCAATGTTGAAGCGGAAGGCACTATTGAGGATGACCGTCTGATTCGATGCTATGTTTTGGGTTTGACATGTGGCTTGGGTAATTTCGACGAAAGGAGATGTGCAGGAAAGGCTCATTGTGACATTTTCGGCCGCATGATTGCCGTAGTTGTGAAGCTTGACGCCGACGCATGCGTATTCACCGTTGTGGAGGAAGTCGAAGCCGTTTTCAACCAGCCATCCGTCGTTGTCTACTACCACATAGGGGCCGTTGTCGGAAATCACAGGAATCTCATACTCATATCGGAAATGGTTTTGTTTGGTAGCAGTGAGGATGATTCGCTCCCCCTCTTCCAGATCAGGCAAAGCGAAAGAACAAGCTTGTCCTTGACTTTGTTCCACGCCGATGATTTCGCCGTCATGCGAAAGACATATTATGGCGTCTTCTTCGGCCGTTACCGTGAATTCATTGGCGTTGGACGGCATATAGAGCCCGTGTGTGATTTGCAGGGGTTGAGGTACTTCGGTAAATAGGTTGAGATAGGTTTCGCCTGTGTAACAGAAAAGGTGCCTGGTAGAGTTTTCTTTGTTGATCCACCAAGCGGGCATAAAGAAATGATAGTTGAAGTAAAGCTTGGCATTCGCCAGCACGTAGGAGGGTCTGATAAAGAGTGGAGATGTGTCACCACCCATATCAGGCAAGTAATTCGGCCAAATGCAGTCATAGATGCCCCAAGAGAGAATGTCGTTGAAATAGGAATGCGTGAGGCTGAGTGCTCCAATGCCCCCCACCGCACCGCCTTGCTTTTTGATGCAGAAAGCATCAATCAGCCCCGGATTGTCATCAGTGAAAAGGCCAGTGCTGCAAGTGATGGAGATCACGAAAGTGACAGGCTCGTTACTTAAAGTGGATAAACTTGTAGTACTGAACTGCGGAAACCACCATGCGTTGAAGTGCGAATGTCCTCTGTATGTAGTCAAGAATGAACCTTCTTTAAGTGCATTGTGCAGTGGCAGTGTGTCACTTTTGGTCTGCCATTCGTTTAGCTCACCGATATACTCGGGAATATAGTTTTGCCCGTTTGGACCGAAGTAGTCGAGCAAGACGGGGACGTTATAACCTGTGGACCAAGTGGAATCAGGCGGGTCGATTGAAGTCTGATGGAGCATGTAGAAGTTGGAGGGATGTTTCCCGATCTTGTCCCTATAGAATCCGTTGAAGCTCTGCGAGCTTATCAAGAACCATTTGTCGGCTTCGTATCCTGAAGTGACGATGGGATGGTCGTAATAGGCCGCATCGACGGGAGGATTGGTCTCATATTCGATGGTTTTTTTCACAAAAGCCTGATAGTCCTCGATGCTTCGTGCTGTGATGCGGCTGATGGCGAGGTCAGGCAGGCTGTCGCCGTTCATATCGCTATAAGGATAGTCGGTGGGATAGCGACGGACAGAGTATTCGTCTGCTATGGTGTGATGATAATACGGTACAATGCCCGAACCGTTGCAATAGCCTCCAAACAGAAGTACTGCCGAAGGTGGGATAGCCCAGTTGTTATAGGCATTGAGGATGTAGTTTCGGATAATATCGGTGTTGTTGCCTCCGCATTCTGCTAGGCTCACCACCTTGGTCAGGATGCCTTGCTTCGTTCGGAAGGCTTTCAGTGTATCTGCCCATGCCAAGATTTCTGCATTGTCGGGAGCGATGATGAGATACTCACAACCTTCCTCGTCACCATCACGAGCTGACTTGATCAAACTATAGTAGTCGGATTCGGGAAGCATCTCTTTATTAATAATCATATTGCGGAGGATGTGCTCCCAGTCTGGACTGAGGTAGCGTGCTTCGCCGAATCGGCCGCTGCCGCCTTCAAAACGGATGTCGATATCAATGTCTTGAATGAGTTCCAAGGTTTTTTGTGTCGGTTCGTATCGATAAGGCGTGATGCTGAGCAGGGCCACATCGAGACCGCGTATTGTGGTAGGTTGCAAGGTGACAATGTCCCCATCAGGAATGTCGGCTCCTTCAATCATCTCTTTGATAGGTGACAAATCGACGTCTCTCAATGTCCTACTTCCATGCATTTGAACATCAACGCACGGGGTTGCTCCCTTGGGAATGGCGATGTAATGGCTCTCAGAAGGCAAGTTGGACAATTCTCCCATGTTGACTTTTGGAAGGGAGTAATGCAATCTGAGCCCCTTTTCGGTGCTGCTTTCCACATGAAGACTCTGGGCGTTCAAAATGCCCATTACGAGGAAAATGACTGAAAGAAAAATGTATCGTTTCATGATTAAGAACAATTTAATATCGCAAAAATATAAAAAAAACATTGATTAAGCATTAGCCACGAATTATTTTTCAGATTTCTGGTCTACCATATAGACAGCATTTTGGTAGATGTTTTCCTCAAGAGAAATGCCTCTTTCGGCGGCTTGCTTCTCAATCATCTCTAACCACTGTTTGTTCTCCTTGATTCTTTGTTCCATCTTTTTGATGAGGATTTCGCGGTACTCGTTGGCATCAATGTATTTGCCTCGCGACAACGGCAGCCATTGAATGACGCGTTCCGTCTCAAGGTCGATGGATTGTTGCCACGAAAGGCCTTCGATGACCATTTGGTTCGAAATGTCTAACATCCATTGCGGGTCGCGTTTGATCTTTTTGCGGATATCGCTTTTCCTCCAGAATTCATCCGTCAACAGTAATGGGTTCCGGACAGAAGGGATGCCTTCGCCAGCGATTTCAGGAAAATAAGCTTCGGGATTCTTTCGCAACAGGTTGTCGGTATAGTCCGCCAGTTTGATCAGATAGAGTGAATCGGGATATCCACAGGCGATTTGGTCGTGGATGTTCTGGTTGTGGAACAGGCTGTCAATCAGCTGTTCTTTCCGTTCCCGGAAACGCTCTTCGCCGATACAGAGCTGGAGAATGGCATCTTCGGCAAAGCCTTCCGTGGCCCGATACAGTTGGCTGGCACTGGAAGAAAAGACGATGTAATCCGCGTCAACAAGATAATCCAACCGATTCAAATGGCTCACACTGTCGATTTGTGGGTTCAAGCCTTGATAAGCCACCTTGTTGTAATACCAAAGCTGGAAATCAGAAAAGACTTCTTCAGGAGGAATATAGGCGATAGTCCTTAATAACAAGAAGGAGTTGCCAATAAACAAGGCTGAAGGTTTGGTGGTAGCTGAATCCGTGACGATTTGATAATCAAGTTCTTTATAAGCAAACTTGGGGTCGTATTTGATGGGGCGCAATAAGTTGAGTTCGGCTTCCATATCATGGTTCTTGTCTTCGCCAATGCGACATTCCGCCTTATAAACGTTGCCGTATTGGATACGCGGCATCTGGATGTCACGCAGCTGTTCCATGAAGCGCATTAATGAATCGGTGGCATAAACGCATGAAAAATTCCAGTGATGGCTCGTGGGAGGAAAGAGATAGAACGAACAGGTGTCCTTCATGAGCTTGAAATACTCATTCATTTCAAAACAGGGTAACCCTGTCTCTTGAAATCGTTTGGAGAAATACTCCCTTGGATTGGCATCGACGGAAGTGGTGTTGTATTTCGGGGTGGGTAAGTATTCGGGATAAATGACATTTTTGCTGGGAGTGATAAAAGTCATCAGGGTAATGCCATATTCATCCAAGACACCTTTGACCTTGTTGAGCAGGCGCACTTCTTGCTCGTAGTGTTTCGTGGCGGCTTCCGCATCGGGAAACCATTTGAACATTTCAAGGCCATATTGGTCGTGGACAAGATAGTCGTAAAAGAGCCAGTTTTCTTTGCCCTTATAGATGTAACTCACAAACACCTTGCCATAAAAATCCCAACCATACTGGTGATACATCCTGATAATGAATTCGCGGAAGCCGAATTTGTTGCTGACGTAGTTTTCAAGCTTTTTCTGGTAATCTCCGTTTTTATACCATTCCCAGCTGAACTGTGGCTTATCGATCTTCATAAGATTGCCCGTCAACGGCTTGGCCTTGAACGGTTTCAAATGCTCCTGAACCATGAATGAAAACAGGAACAACATCAAGAGTCCAAAGAGTATGCCGTAAAATATGTTGTCGCGCCGTTTCATGGTTAGAATCTAAAATAAATGAATGGACTGAAGCCATTGGCGTTGAGAGCACCAAGGCAGAACACAAAAGCGGCGAAGCAAAGCACCAAAGCCACTGCATGCCCCGCTTTGTTGTAATTGGTGAAATAAACCTTGTCCTGCACTTTGAGGCCGAACTTGGAAAGTGTAAAGAAAGAGAAGAAAGCGGCTACGAGCATGGTGACGTAAAGCTGTGGGTTGTCGCCGAAATGGAATGCCGTAAAATCGAAGGCAAACAGTCGTTTGATAAACAACCACGACAGGTCAATACGCTCGATGCGGAAGAAACAACGGGTGAGCACGATGACGAGAAAAGTGAAAAACACACTCGGAATCCTGCCCAAACGTTCGTTGAACTTCTTGAGAAACAGCTTGTCGGCACAAATGAAGATGCCTTGCAGGGCACCATATACCACAAAGTTCCAAGCAGCACCGTGCCACAATCCGCTCAAAAGGAAACATAACCATAGGTTGAAGTATTTCCGCGCTTCGGTCTTCACCCTGCTGCCACCCAAGGGGAAATACAAGTAATTCTTGATGAATAGGCTGAAAGTCTGGTGCCAACGCCTCCAAAATTCTGAAATCGTAGTGGACACATACGGGTTGTCGAAGTTTTCGGGGAACTTGAAACCCATCATGCGACCCAAACCAATGGCCATATCGCTATATCCTGCAAAATCAAAATAGATTTGGAAGGTGAAGGCGAAAATAGTGATCCATGCCGTGGTGCTGTCTAAAACGGCGATTTTGCCCGCGATGTCCGCCAGTTGGTCGGCAGTCAAGATGTCATAGTTCGACGGTCCAAGAACTTGATCCACCTGAAATCCAATAATGTCAGCAATCAGAATCTTTTTGCATAGACCGAGAACAAATCGATAGAAGCCATGCAGACGGTCGGTGTAAAGCGACTCACGGTTGCGGATTTGGTCAGCGATGTCGCAATAGCGCACGATGGGACCTGCGATGAGTTGCGGAAACATCACGATATAGAGCATGTAATCGCTCAACCGTTTCATCGGCTGGTTGATGCCACGATAGGTGTCCAAGGTGTAGGTGACGCTTTGGAAGGAGAAAAACGAAATGCCGATGGGTAATAGAATCTGCGTCCATCTCAGCGGCTCGACATTGAACCAACCCAAGACAGCGTTGATGTTGCGCATAGTGAAATTGCCATACTTGAAGTAAAACAGCAAACCGATGCTGATGACCACGGAGATGCCGCAAAGCAGCTTTTTGGTGTTGGGTTTTTCAGCCTTGTGCATCCAGCGTACCAAGTAGTAATTGGCAATGATGGAGAGGATAAGCAGGATGATGAATTCTGGCGCGCCATAGGCATAAAACAACAGCGACGCAAACAGCAATACATAGTTGCGGGCTTTTTTCGGTGTCAGAAAATAGACCAGAAAGAAGACCGGCATGAAGTACAGAAGAAAAATATTGCTGCTAAAAATCATGGTGACATAATCGCAGAGACGGCAAAATTAGTGATTTTTTATTTGACTACACGCCACTCGCATGGCTTCAGTTCTCCAAGTGAAATATTGCCAATTTGTACACGAATCAAGCGTAAGGTTGGAAAACCGACGGCGGCGGTCATGTGGCGCACCTGACGGTTCTTGCCTTCGGTAAGGGTAAGGCGAACCCAACTGGTCGGGATGTTGGCGCGGTATCGGATGGGCGGCACACGCTCCCAAAGGTTTTCCGGCGGCGCGATGATTTCTGCCTGACAGGGTTTTGTGCGATAGCCTTTGATAATTACGCCTCTTTTTAATTGGTTGACAGCCTCTTGCGTAATTTGTCCATCGACTTGTGCGAGATAAGTGCGCGGATGCTCGAATTTTGGGTCAAGGAGCTTTTTGATGAGCTTTCCATCATCGGTGAGAAGCAATGCGCCTTCGCTGTCGTGGTCAAGACGGCCAGCGGCATAAACACCAGCAGGAAAACCGAACTCATTAAGTGCCCGATGTCCCGCTTCGGGTGTAAATTGGCTGAGCACACCAAACGGCTTGTTGAAAAGAATCACCATGGGACAGGTCACTCCTCAGATTCTTCCTCGATGGTCTGTGCGAAGAAGGTGAAGTTCACCTTACCATAGTGCCGTTGCTCCATGAAGTGGGGATGCTCATCAAAATGTTGATACTTATCGTGTTCCAGGACAAACATGCCTCCTTCGCGAAGCAGATTGCGCTCGAAAACGAGGTTGACCAAGGTCTCATAATGCTGGCAGTCATAAGGTGGGTCAGCGAAGATGAGGTCGTATTGCATGGAATGCTTGTCCAAAAAGCGGAAAACATCAGAGCGAACGACAAGCAACTCTTTCATATTGAGCTTATTGGCTGTCTCTCGTATGAACTTCACGCAGCCAAAATCCTGATCTACAGAAACTACTTTCGGGCAGCCTCGTGAGACCAACTCGTAAGAAATGTTGCCCGTTCCGGCAAACAAATCCAAGGCCTCGGTTTCCTCAAAATCAAAATGGTTCTCAATGACGTTGAACAGGCTCTCCTTGGCCATGTCGGTGGTGGGACGCACAGGCAGGCTTGTTGGGGCCATAATCTGCCGACGCTGGTATCTTCCTCTTATGATTCGCATCTTAAAGTCTGATAATGAAGGTGATAGTATTGGAAAGGCACTTCGCCCAAAGCCTTACTGACTTGAAGCTCATTCCTATCCTCTATAAATATTAGATATTTGATATAACGGCTACAGAGTTCAACAATCTCCGATTGGGGAAGGATAAGTCCTGAGAAACAAACAGGGTGTTTCAAATTGGAGAAATGGTTCTGCTCAAGGGCAAAAACAAGAAAATAGGCGAAGTCGTCTTTCGTGTTGAACCTGAAGTTGTTAAAGAATGCCATACGACCTTCGTCAATGATGGCTAAATCGAAGCTGCGACTTTTGACATGGACAAAAGCAGCTTTGCCTTCGGGTGCATATCGGATGGCGCTGTTGATAAAAACGGTGCTGGAATGAATGATTCTCGCCTTGTTCCATTTCGAGATTATTCTGGCGTGCAAACTCTTGGGCAAGGCATACACGTTGACGCATTTTTCACGTTCAAGTGTCTCGTTTAGAACAACTTGACCGCTTGAAGCCTGAAACAGGAACTCAAGATAGTCGTTTTTCTTGTTTTCATCGAACAATTCAAGTGGCACGAAGGTGTTGACGCGGTCGTCAATGATGCAAGTCACGGACAACAAAGGTTTGTTAGTCAAGCCTTTGGAGTCCAAGGCCTTTTCCAAGGCGCGAAACATTTCTTCTGTCTCGGTCAGTTGGTCCGATTGGTAGCATTCCAAACCGATGAGGATGTTTTTGGTCGCGTCGAGCAGAGCATAAGAAAAACCACCCAACGAGAATTGGATGGTCATTCTGTATTGCGATGACTTCTCGACATCAAAACCCTCGTCAAATGCGGAGATATAAGGATTCATTGATGTCGCCTTTGCACTGGTTAGAGTTTCTCCCAGTTGCCATCAGTAGAAGCTTCTTCCATCGAGCCAACCTTCAGGCCAGCATAACGGTTGATGCTTTCCTTTTCGGCTTTGGCGTTGAGCATACGCTGTCTGTCGAGACCGTTCAGGTAAACTTCATAAGGCGTGCGGGCTTCGAAGACGGGCACGTCGATGCCGCTACGCTTGATAATGCCGGCTTCAAGTTCGAACTTCTGGGTCGGATTGCTGAAAGGCACCAAACTCAGGTCATGGATGTTGAAGTTTTCCCTTTTGCCACGAATGGAGTCAACGACTTTCACATAGCCCAAGGTATCGTTGATGGTGCGGGTGAAAGTGGTGTCGGTCGGATCGGGAATAATGTTCACAATCGGGATTTCTGCGGTTTGGCAGAAGTCAATCAATGTGTCGAAACTGGCCGTGTACTTGTTGTTGGCGTTCTTGTAAAGCACTTCGGCGTTGCGGATGTCGATTAAGCGTTCGACGACTTGCGACTCACGGGCTTTTTGCTCGTTGTTGAACTTGATGGGAGCTTGGATGCTCTTGACGACTTGCCATGCTAACAGCACTACGATGGCAAACAGAATGATGTTGATGAGAATGGATAATCCTTTTTTCATTTTTGTATGATTTTTCTAATTTTACTCCGATGTGTGATAGGCCGCAAAGTTAGGGTTTTTTCCGATACACCGCACAACTTTTTTTTGTCAAAACTTAAAAATGAATTTTGTGGAAATTTAAATATTTGTCATCCAGATATTTGCGAATCTTATCAGCGAGGATGATAAAGATGCCGAGTTCGTTTTTCTCCAGCCAAAGGGTTGCGTCATCGTCCCGATTGACGGCTTTTGCGAAGGCCAAATTGACCTCGAAGTGGTTTTTCATGAGCCATTCTTCTGCTTTTGGTTCCTTGTCGATGGCGCTGTCGATGGCGGCCAAATGAGGAAAGCCATGCTCCATTAGCCAATCCTTGGCCTTGGTGTCGCCTTGGATGGTCTGGCTCAGCGCACCCAATTCAGGATAGCCGTTGCGCATCAGCCACTCGAAAAACTCATCACCCTCAGGTTCAAAAGTACAGCCGAAGGCCATTAGGATTTTTATGGGGTAGTGGGTCATTGAACTCCGTTAAATCTTACGATTTCGCGGCAAAAATACACACAATTGCAATACTTTTCCTATTTTTGCAGAAATATTTCGAAAGCAAATGAAAACCAAACAAGAAATAGTTGAAAACTGGCTGCCACGCTATACGGGCTTGCCATTGGAGAAGTTCGGGAAATACATCCTGTTGACCAATTTCCAGAATTATGTCGACCGTTTCGCCGAATGGCAGGGCGTGGAGGTGGTCGGGCGCGACAAATCAATGCCTTGCGCCACCGACGGCGAAATTACCATTATTAATTTTAGTATGGGTAGCGCCAATGCGGCCACCATCATGGATTTATTGAGCGCAGTAAAACCTAAGGCAGTGTTGTTTCTCGGCAAATGCGGTGGCGTGAAGAAAATCAACAAAGTTGGCGACCTGATTTTGCCTATTGCGGCCATCCGTGGCGAGGGTACCTCGAACGACTATTTCCCGCCCGAAGTGCCTGCGTTGCCAGCATTTAGCCTTGAAAAAGCCATCTCCACCACCATCCGCGACTATGGCCGCGACTATTGGACGGGAACGGTCTATACCACCAACCGTCGCGTATGGGAACATGATGAAGAGTTCAAGGATTACCTGCGCAAAATCCGCTGCATGGCTGTGGATATGGAAACAGCCACCATCTTCTCGGTCGGCTTCCACAATGAAATCCCAACAGGTGCTCTGCTTTTAGTGTCCGACAACCCCATGGTGCCCGAAGGCGTCAAGACGGAGGAAAGCGACAAACAAGTCAGCAAGAACTATGTCGGCGAGCACCTGCGCATCGGCATCGACTCGCTACGGCAACTCATCAATAATGGCATCACAGTCAAGCACTTGAAGTTCTGATGACTTACGAACAGATTCTTTCCGAGATCCACAAGAAGAACTTCGCGCCCATCTATTTCCTGACAGGCGAAGAGCCGTATTTCATCGACATGATTTCGGACACCATCGAGAACGAAGCCTTGGATGAGGCCGACCGCGCCTTCAACCAAATCGTGCTCTATGGCCGCGACGTGGATGTGGAAACCATCGCCAACCACGCCCGCAGCTTCCCGATGATGGGCGAGCGCATGGTGGTCATCGTCAAAGAGGCGCAAGACGTGAAGGACTTGGAGAAATTTGAGGCTTATCTCGAAACGATTCCCGAGACCACACTCCTCGTTTTCGCCTACAAATACAAGAAGTTCGACAAGCGCAAGACCTTGGCCAAGAAGATTGACAAGAAAGGCGTTTGGTTTGAGTCGAAGAAACTGTACGACAGCAACATACCAGGTTGGATTCAAAACTATCTGAAGGCCGACGGCTACAGCATCACACCCAAAGCCATACAGATGCTGGCTGATTTCCTCGGCACTGACCTCCACAAAATCGCCAACGAGCTGAAGAAACTCACCATCGCCTTGCCCAAAAACAAGAACATCGACGACGCGGACGTGGAGCGCAACATCGGTATCTCCAAGGATTTCAACGTCTTTGAGTTGCAAAATGCCATAGGAAACCGCGATATACTGAAAGCCAATCGTATCGTGAACTATTTTGGCGACAACGGCAAGGACAATCCGCTGTTGGTCACGACGATAACGCTTTACGGCTATTTCACAAAGATACTCAAGCTACACTTGGCCACCGATAAGTCGCAAGGGGCCTTAGCGAGTCTGCTGGGCGTAAATCCTTATTTCGTAAGGGATTACCAAACAGCAGCCCGCAACTATCCTCCGCAGATTTGCATCCGGAACATCTCCATCTTGCGCGAGTTTGACATGAAATCGAAGGGCTACGAGAGCGGCGAGGTAAGCGAGAAGGATTTGTATAGAGAGATGATTTTCAAACTAATGCATTAACCTAAAGGTCCCTAAGCCTGTCGAAGGGCCTATATTCAATATCAACTATGCGCATTGTTGCACAACGAGTTACGCACGCTTCCGTCACAATTGACGGGAAGATAAAATCGGAAATCGGCTTGGGGATGCTGATTCTGCTCGGCATCGAGGAGGCCGACACGCAAGAGGATGTGGATTGGCTATGCCAAAAACTCACCAAACTCCGCATTTTTAGTGACGAGAACGATGCCATGAACTTGGATGTCAACCAAGTAGAAGGTTCTTTCCTCGTAGTGAGCCAATTCACCCTCCACGCCCTCACCAAGAAAGGCAACCGCCCGAGTTTCATCCGCGCCGCCCGCCCCGAGGTAGCTATACCGCTGTATGAGCTATTTTTGAAACATCTCGCCGAAATCTCAGGTCGGCCAGTGCAAAGTGGCGAGTTCGGTGCGATGATGGAGGTCAAATTGCTCAATGACGGACCAGTGACGATTTTGATGGACTCGAAGCGGAAGGAATAATATTTGCTTTTAAACAGAATCCGTCAAAGTTTTTTTCGGTGATTATGTTGTTTTATTCGCCGAAACGCTGAAAAATATCGTATTTTTGCGCCTCAAAACCAAGCAAACGATGAAGAATTTTGTTGAAGAACTCCGCTGGCGCGGAATGCTGGCACAGATAATGCCAGGAACGGAAGAACTCCTCCAGAAAGAAATGGTGACGGCTTACCTCGGCACTGACCCGACCGCCGACTCACTGCATATCGGACACCTTTGCGGCATCATGATGCTCCGCCACCTGCAACACTGCGGCCACAAGCCTATCATTCTCGTGGGCGGTGCGACTGGTATGATTGGCGACCCCTCAGGCAAGAGCCAAGAACGTAACCTCCTGAACGAAGAAACCTTGCGCCACAATCAAGAGTGCATCAAAGCACAAGTGGCCAAGTTCCTCGACTTCGACTCGAAAGAGCCCAACGCCGCTGAGATGGTGAACAACTACGACTGGATGAAGGACTTCACCTTCCTCGATTTTGCTCGCGAGGTGGGCAAACACATCACCGTAAACTACATGATGGCCAAGGACAGCGTGCAGCAACGCCTCAACGGTACTGCCCGCGACGGCCTGAGCTTCACCGAGTTCACCTATCAGCTCCTGCAAGGCTATGACTTCCTCTGGCTCTACCAGCACAAAAACTGCAAACTGCAGTTGGGCGGCAACGACCAGTGGGGCAACATCACCACGGGCACAGAGCTGATTCGCCGCACCTTGGGCTTTGAGAACGAGGCCTTTGCACTGACTTGCCCGCTCATCACCAAGGCCGACGGCAAAAAATTCGGAAAGACCGAGAGCGGCAACATCTGGCTCGACCCGAAACGTACCACACCTTACAAGTTCTACCAGTTCTGGCTCAACGTCAGCGACGAGGACGCTGAGAAATACATCAAAATCTTCACCTCGCTGGATAAAGAGACCATCGACGCACTCATCGAAGAGCATAAGAAAGACCCGGGCATGCGCGTGTTGCAAAAGCGTTTGGCTCAAGAAGTTACCGTGTTGGTGCACTCTCAGGAAGCCCTCGATGCCGCCATCGAAGCCTCCAACATCCTCTTTGGCAAGTCGACCAAGGAAGGCCTGGAGAAACTTGACGAAGCCACCTTCTTAGACATCTTCGACGGCGTGCCACAAGAGCATATTGCCCGCACCGACCTCGAAGCCGGCATCCCGATTGTCGACTTCATGGCCGTCAACACGCAGATCTTCCCCTCGAAGGGCGAGGCCCGCAAGATGACCCAAGCCAACGGCGTGAGCGTCAACAAGGAAAAGGTCACTCTGGACAAGGTCATGACCACCGACGACCTCATCGACGGCAAGTACATCCTTGTGCAGAAGGGCAAGAAGAACTATTACCTCGTGGTGGTGGGGTAATCATGGAAAACACGGATAAGCTACACGGCCTTTGGTTTTTATGCTTTGCGACCATGAAACGCTTGTTTTTCATAGGACTTTTGCTTTTTGTCGTGTTGATGTCCGCCTGCTCCAAGCACGTAACGCCTCCACCGCCTGAGGAAGACATGCTTTATCGCGTGGAATGCTTCTATCCAAACCATCCTGACAGCGCTCTGCAAATCCTTGACACGTTGAACCTTTCGGTGCTATCAGAGAAGGAACGGGCGCATTATTGCCTGGTGCGGATGTGGGTGAAAGAATTGAAGAATCAATATGACTCGGAAGTCGATTCTTTGTTGCAAGTGGCTGAGGATTACTTTGTTGGAAGTCGTGACAAGTATTATGAGACCATGACTTTGCTGTCGCTTGCCAGACTGAACCTATTTAAAGGTGGAACCCGACAAACCGTTCTCGACTATAGGCAAAAAGCCATGCAAAGCATAGAACTCTGCCAGCATGTTGATGAGCGTTTGTTGCGCTACTCGGAGCCGCCGATTGGTGAACAAGAGAAAATCGACAAGGTTAAATATGCCATCCATCAGAAACTGGGCATGTCATACGGGAGCACCGGCTATCACAAGGAATCCATTGAGCATTTGAAAGCGGCGCAAAACTATTATGCTGAAACTCAGAATCATAAGGAATATATGGTGTGCACGTTTCCTTTAGGCATGTCTTATCTTGCTTTGGAGGAATACGACAGCTGCCTTGTGTATTTTCAAAACGGTTTGCACGATGCCCAAATCTATGGTAGCATCAACGACTGTGTCTTTTATTATAGTTGTCTTTCCATTTATTGTATGCAACGGGTTGAGAAACAAGCTTTTTCAAACGAAGAAGAACGCGAAGGCCTGTTGCGTCGAATGATAGCGGAAAGTCGCAAGGGATTGGCGCTT
>JAEEGK010003236.1_pt1 | contig 40661 bp, 30 predicted proteins | sample 8958771 | NCBI WGS metagenome assembly JAEEGK01 (sample SAMN16246547, study PRJNA631951) | gut metagenome | biome: gut microbiome; feature: rumen; material: SC-attached | host: Bos | place: Iran: Karaj | collected 2018-10
CGCCTCCGCCGAAGGGCTCATCACTTGAATATCCGGGCGAGGAAGCCCGCCAGGGCGGGGATATCCTGGCCCGTGGTGTTGATGCACAGCTCGTAGTTCAGCTTGTCGCCCCACTTCATGTCGGTGTAGAAATCGTAGTATCTGGCGCGGGATTTGTCCACGCTCTGGATCTGCTGCTTGTATTCCCGGTCGCTGAGGTTTTCCCCCTCGGCGGCTCGGGAGCGGCAGCGCTCTATGCGGCTCTGCAGATCCGCATAGACGAAGATGCGGAAAGGCTTCATCTCCCGAAGGATGTAGTCCGCGCAGCGGCCCACGATGACGCAGTCGGAGCGCTCGGCCATCTCCCGGATGATCTGCTGCTGGGCCTGGAAGACGGTGCTGGCCTGCTGCAGGGGCTGGGTGTCCACATACAGGAAGCTGCGGCCCACGGTGATGGGATACAGCTGGCGGGGCTGGTTCTCCACCACCTGCTGCACATATTCCTCCGAAAGGGAGGTGTGCTTGGCGATCTCGCTCAGGATCTCCTTGTCGTAATAGTCGAAATTCAGCTCCCGGGCCAGACGGCGGCCCAGCTCCCGGCCGCCGGAGCCGAATTCCCGGCCGATGGTGATGATCTTGTTCATGTTCGTTTCCTCCCTTGGTTGGACCTTTATCAAATATATAGCACATTATTTCTGGAAATTCAACTGCCGGGAGCAAAAGCCGCGGAGACATTGACTTTTTTTCTCCCGCTGGATATACTACTTCAATACGATGCCGTGCGAGTCGGCGCGGCATCCCGGGGCGGGGAGGTGAGCGGATGGCGAAAAAAGGCGCGGCGGCAGCCAATATGGCGGCGGCCGTTCTGGAAGCCGACCCGGGCCGGGGCCTCACGGAGGAGCAGGTGCGCCTCCGGGCGGAGGCCGGCCTTCGGAACACGGCGGTGGAGGCCCCCTCCAAGACCGTGGCGCAGATCATCCTCTCCAATGTATTCACCTATTTCAATCTGCTCTTTCTCCTGCTGGCCGCCTGCGTTGCGGCGGTGGGCAGCTGGAACGACCTCGTATTTTTGGGGGTCATCGTCGTCAACACCCTGATCGGCATCGTCCAGGAGCTGCGCAGCAAGCGCACTCTGGACAAGCTCCGCATCCTCACCGCTCCCAAGGCCCGGGCGGTCCGGGGCGGGCAGGTCCTCACCCTTCCCACGGAGGAGCTGGTGCGGGACGATATCGTGGTCTTCGCCTCGGGGGACCAGGTCTGCGCCGACGGCACGGTGGTCTCCGGCTCGGTGCGGGTCAACGAGGCCCTCATCACCGGGGAAGCCGACGAGGTAGCCAAGGTCCCGGGGGACAGCCTCCTGTCCGGCAGCTTCGTGGTGGGGGGCGAATGCCGGGCCCGGCTGACGGCGGTAGGGGCGGAATCCTTCGCCGCGAAGCTGACCCTGGAGGCGGGGAAATCCTCCAAGCCCCGGCAGAGTGAGATGATGCGCTCCCTGAGCCGGTTGGTGAAGGTCATCGGCTTTGTCGTGGTGCCCTTCGGCATCGTGCTTTACTGCAAGGAGGTCATGTGGCTGCACCGGGACGTGGTCTCCGCCGTCACCGGCACGGTGGCCGCCGTCATCGGCATGATCCCCGAGGGGCTCTATCTCCTCACCAGCCTGGCCCTGATCGCGGGCATCCTGCGCCTGGTGAAGAAAAAGACCCTCCTTCACGACATGGCCTCCATCGAGACCCTGGCGAGGGTGGACGTGCTCTGCGTGGACAAGACCGGCACCATCACCGAAAACAAAATGACCGTGGAGGACCTTTATCTCCTCCATCCGGATACCTTCCCGGAAGCTGCGGTCCGCCAGGTGCTGGCGGACTACGTCTACGCCATGAGCGGGGACAACGAGACCCTGCTCGCCATGCGCCGCAGCTTCGCCGGGAGCCCGAAGCACAAGGCCGCCGACCTTCTGCCCTTCAGCTCGGAGCGGAAATTCGGCGGCGCGGACCTGGGGGAGGAGGGAGTCTGGCTCCTGGGCGCGCCGGATGTGCTGCTGAAAATGGACTACGCCGATTACCGGGAGGCGGTGGAAGCCTGGGCGGAGAAGGGATGCCGCGTCCTGCTCCTGGCCCGGCAGGAGGGCCCCCTGGGGGAGACCCCCTCCGGCCGCCTGCGGCCCGCGGCCCTGGTGCTGCTGTCCAACAAGCTGCGGCGGGAGGCGGCGGATACCTTCCGGTATTTCGCCCAACAGGGGGTGACGGTGAAGGTCATCTCCGGGGACAACCCCGTCACCGTGGCGGAGGTGGCCCGCCGGGCGGGCATCCCCAATGCGGAGCAGTTCGTGGACGCCCAGACCCTTACAAACGACGCGGCCATCCAGGCGGCGGCAGCGCAGTATACCGTCTTCGGCCGGGTGAAGCCGGAGCAGAAGCGCAAGCTGGTGCAGGCTCTCAAGGCGGCGGGCCACACCGTTGCCATGACCGGCGACGGCGTCAACGACGTACTGGCTCTGAAAACCGCCGACTGCGGCATCGCCATGGCCTCCGGCAGCGACGCCGCCTGTCAGGCAGCCAACATCGTGCTGCTGAACAATGATTTTTCCAATATGCCCCATGTGGTGGACGAGGGGCGGCGGGTCATCAACAACATCGGCCGCAGCGCCGCATTGTATCTGACGAAGAACATCTTCTTTTTCTGTCTGGCTGTCGTCACCCTGATCGCCGCCATGCCCGCCCCCTTCAGCCCCGCCGGTCTCAGCCTGGTCAACGCCCTCACCATCGGCCTGCCCTCCTTCGTGCTGGCCATGGAGCCCAACAAGGACCGGGTCTCCGGCCGCTTCCTGCCCAAGGTCATCTACCGGGCCCTCCCTGCGGGGCTGACGGATCTGCTGCTGGTGCTGGGGATGCTCTTCTTCTATGACGCCGTGGGCCTGCCCCAGGATGCCGTCCGCAGCGTGGCTACGGGCCTCATGGGGGTGGTGGGCATCTTCATGGTGGACCGCTGCAGCCGCCCCTATACCCTGATCCGGAAGCTCCTGATGATCGTCATCACCGTGGGCTTCGCGGGGGGCTTCATCCTCTTCAAGCCCTGGTTCAATCTGCCCCCCATGGGGAAGGCGGACACGGCGATCCTCATCGTGTTCGCCCTGCTGGCCAAGCCCGTTATGGACCTGTGCAGCAAATCCCTGGACGCCCTGCGAAGCAGGGTCCTGAAGTTCCGGGGGGAATGGGACATCTGACCGGAATCAAGGAAACACCGCACATATCCGAGAAAGGAAGAACCGTTATGCTGTCTGAACAAGCGCTCCTGTATGGAAACCAAAGCTCCGCCATCCGCACCCTGTTCGAATACGGGCGGAAGCGGGCCGCCGTCGTGGGACGGGACAAGATCTGCGATTTCTCCCTGGGGAACCCCAGCGTGCCCCCACCCCAGGCCCTGTTCGACGCCTTCGAGGCCGTGCTGAAGGCCGACCCCATGGACACCCACGGCTATACCAGCGCCGTGGGCTGCGACGAGCTGCGCGCCGCCCTGGCGGAGAGCATGACCCGCCGCTTCGGCATGGCTCTGAAGCCGGAGAATTTCTTCATCACCGCGGGGGCTGCCGCCGCCCTCACCGCCTGCTTCTGCGCCCTGACGCCGGACCGGGAGACGGAATTCATCGCCCTGGCCCCCTATTTCCCCGAATACAAGGTCTATTCCGAGACCCTGGGGGCAAAGCTGCGCATCGTTCCCGCCGACGAGGTGAACTTCCAGATCGACTTCGACGCCCTGGAGAGGACGATCAGCAAGAACACCCGGGGCGTGGTCATCAATTCCCCCAACAACCCCTCCGGCGTGGTCTACACCCGCGCGACACTGGAAAAGCTGGCCGAGCTGCTGCGCCGGAAAAGCGCCGAGGCGGGCCACCCCATCTTCCTCATTTCCGACGAACCCTATCGGGAGCTTACGTACGGCGGCGCGGAGGTGACCTTCGTGCCCTCCGTCTATGAGAATACCCTGGTGTGCTATTCCTGGAGCAAGTGCCTCTCCATGCCCGGCGACCGCCTGGGCTATGTGCTGGTGCCGGAGCAGGTGACGGAGTGGAAAAGCGTCTTTGCCGCCGTCGCCGGAGCTTCCCGCATGATCGGCCATGTTTGCGCCCCCAGCATCGTGCAGAAAGCCGTGGCGAAGTGCGTGGACGCCATGCCGGACCTGACGGTGTATGCGCGCAACCGCAATCTCCTGCTGGAGGCCCTCCCCGCCATGGGCTACGAGTGCGCAAAACCCGACGGGGCCTTCTATCTCTTCTTCCGTTCCCCCCGGGGCAGCGGCAATGATTTCAGCGAGGAGGCCAAGGCCAGGGATCTGCTCCTGGTCCCCGCCGTCACCTTCGGCTGCCCCAACCACCTGCGCATCGCCTACTGCGTGGATACGGCGGTGGTGGAACGCTCGCTGCCGATTTTCAAGGAACTGATGGAGAAGAAGTGATTATCTAGCGCAAAAACAGGGATGCACGCATCGGTGCATCCCTGTTTTTTCATAGGGATGATGCGGTATTCTGTTCAATCGGGACCGGAGGCGTCGGCATTGAGGTGTCCCGGCAAACGAAACAGCGCGTTTAAGAAGTATATGCTCTCAATGCCGCCAGATCGCGGACTCTCAGGTATATGCGTTGATTCGTTGTCGGTTTTCCATTCTCAATCGAAGAAATCAATTGCTCCAAAGAACACCGCAAAAGACGGGTCCCGGCTTCGATCTCTTCCTCGGTCGATCTGGGCGTCAGCGGAGACTCCGCAGAGGTGACCGTGAAAAAGCAGCTGTATTGTTGCAGATCACAATAGGCGCGGTTTTCATAGATGCAGCCAGGTTCATGGATTATTTCACCATGCATCCGCCAGCAGGAAATCTGCCAGATGCACGATGCGGATACCGTTTTCATTTCCCACTGCCAGACGGTCCAGCGTGACCACATACTTCGGGTAATTATCCGGGATTGCCAGAAGATTGTCCGTTTCCCGGGAAGAATCCTCCGGAATGGTCACACAGGCTTGCACATAAAGCCGGTCTCCCTGCCGGTCGGCCACGAAGTCGATCTCTTTTTCTCCCAGCTTTCCGATGTAAACCTCGTAGCCGCGGCGGCGCAGCTCAAGATAAACGACATTTTCCAGAACAGCGGAACGCATCCGACCGTTGTAACCGAACAGCGCGTATTTCAGGGACACATCGGCCAGGTAGTATTTCTCCTGGGTTTTCAGAACAGCTTTACCCTGAAGATCGTATCGCTTGCAGCGATAAATGATAAAAGCCTGCTCCAGCCAGCGCAGATAGTTATAGATCGACTCCACCGAAACGCTGCGATGCTCATTTTTCAGAAATGTGCTGACGGAATTGGCGGAAAAGGTTTTGCCCACGTTTTCGATCACGAAACGGACGACGCGGTCAAACAGGTCTTGCCTGGCGACCCGGTGACGTTTCACGATATCCCGGGACACGACGGTATGGTAGATGCCTTCTGCCAGCTGCCAGGCAGCCCGGTCGTCATAATCTCCCAAGGCCACCAGAGGAAAACCGCCTCTGCGCAGGTATTCTTCCAGCAGTTCCCCCTGACTGAGGCCGCTTCCCTTTTTGAAAGCCAAATACTCCCGAAAGGACAGCGTGAAAACGGGGATCGCCACATAACGCCCGGTGAGGTAAGTGGAAATCTCGCTGCTCATCAGCTTGGAGTTAGAGCCGGTCACATATATATCCGCGCCTGTACTTTCCAGCAGACTGTTCACAACCTTTTCCCAGCCGTTCACCTCCTGCACTTCATCCAGGAGAAGACAGCAGCGGTCTTTTCCCTCCACAGCGGCTTTCAGATCCTCGTACATGCTCCGCTGATCAAAGCCGTCCAGCTCCATTTCGGTATATCGCCGTGCGATGATACGCTCTTGTGGGACGCCTCTCGCAGCTAATTCCTCCAGCAGCATGCGAAATATGGTGGATTTCCCGCACCGGCGGATACCGGTCAGGATTTTCACCATGGGGATGCCCATAAAGGGTCTGATCGCGTCCAGATAATCCGGCCGCAGGATCATCATAATGATCACCTCCTGGAAACAGTACCAAAAAAATGTGACGAAATCAATAGTTTTTACAAGAGCACAATGAAAAACTTTGCGTGAACAAAGAAAATTTACGGGATGAAAGAAAAAACTTCACGGGACGGTGAAGCGATTTCGCTTCACCGTCCCGTGACACTTTATCAGTTTTAACTTACGGCTTCGGGGGAGGGGGAGGCGCGAAGGGGCCGCCGGGGCCGGGCATCTTGCTGAGCTGGTCTGCCAGCTCCTGCATGAGCTCGGGGATGTTGATGCCCTGGGGACAGTGGCTGGCGCAGGAGCCGCAGCCGACGCAGTCCTTGGGGCCGGGATTCATGCCCATGAGACCGAAAATCTGCATGGGGCCGTCCAGCTTCATCTTGTTGTAGACCTGCAGCACCTTGGGGATGTCGATCTGCATGGGGCAGTCGTCGCAGCAGTAGCGGCAGCCGGTGCAGGGCACGTTGATCTCGCCCCGGAACATGTCGCAGGCCTTCTCCAGGATGGCCGCGTCCTCGTCGCTGAGGGGACCGCCGTCGGTGAAGGTGCCCACGTTGTCGATGATCTGCTCCATGTTGCTCATGCCGCTGAGGATCACCTGCACGTTGTCCAGGCGCATCAGCCAGCGGAAGGCCCAGGAGGCGATGGACCAGTCGGGATGCGCTTCCTTCAGCACCGCGTCGGCCTTGGGGGAGAGGCTGGCCAGCCGGCCGCCACGCACGGGCTCCATGACGATGACGGGGATGCCCGCCTTGGTCAGGGCTTCATACTGGCCCTTGGAGTCCTGCATGGTCCAGTCCAGATAGTTCAGCTGGATCTGGGCGAAGTCCCATTTGTCGTAGGCCGCGATCATCTTCTCCAGCACGGGAACGGGGGCGTGGGAGCTGAAGCCCAGCTGCTTGATCCTGCCCTTCTCCTTCTGCTCGATGAAGTATTCCAGGCAGCCCCGGCCGATGTAGCTCTGGATGCCGTCCTCGTTCATGATGCCGTGCATCAGATAGAAGTCGATGTAGTCGGTGTTCAGGCGCTTCAGCTGCTCCTCGAACACAGCCTTGTAATCCGGGTTGGCCCCGGCCATGTACTTGGTGGCGAGCTTGAAGCTGGCGCGGTCATATTTCGGCAGCACCTTGCCCAGGAAGTCCTCGCTGCCGGCGTAGACATAGGCGGTGTCGAAGTAGGTGATGCCGTTCTTCATGGCATAGTCGATGATCTCGGCCGCCTTGTCGAAGTCGATGGCGGCGCCCCGACCGCCGCCGCCCACGGTGGGCAGGCGCATGTTGCCCATGCCCAGGCGGGAGATGGGTTCGCCCTTGAAATCCTTGCAGATCATTTGCGTTCCTCCTTGTTCGTTTTATTTGTTTTATCTATCATACTTGTTTCGGAGGGAAAATACAAGCGGAAATCGGAAAAATCCCCCCGGGGGGTCCGCGTCGTCGCGGGCTGCGTATCGTTCGCTTCGGCCCAAAGACCGAAGCTCGCTCGCTCCGCCGCTCCTCCTTTTCAAATGGGAGCCCGGCGCAGCGGGTCCCATTTGACAAAAGTTACTCCGTCCTGAGCGCTTCCACGGGATCCTTTCTCGCGGCGACGCCGCTGGGGATGAGGCCGGAGATCAGGGTCAGGCAGATGCTGATGGCAACCAGGATCAGCCCCGCCAGGGCGGGCAGGGAGGAACGGAGATAGGGGATGCCCGTCAGGTGCTGCACGATGAGGCTGATGGGGATGTTCAGCAGCACCGTCACCAGGATGCCCATGGCTCCCGCGAAGAAGCCCACGATGACGGTCTCCGCATTGAAGACCCGGGCGATATCCTTCTTCGAGGCGCCGATGGCCCGCAGGATGCCGATCTCCCGGATGCGCTCCAGCACGGAGATATAGGTGATGATGCCGATCATGATGCTGCTCACGATGAGGCTGATGGAGACGAAGGCTACCAGCACATAGGAGATGGCGTTGATGATGGTGGTGATGGAGCTCATGAGCAGGCCCACATAGTCCGTGTAGCGGATCACCTTTTCCTCGTGGCCCTCCGCGGACATGCGCCGGTTGTATTCCCGGATGATCTCCACGATGGCGTCCTTGTCCTCAAAGGTGGCGGCGTAGAGGCTGACGACGCTGGGCTGGCTCCGGTCGTTGTAGCCCAGGGCCTTGAGGTTGGCCTCCAGGCTGCTTGCGGAGACGACGGCGGGGACATACTGGTCGTAGAGGGCGGCCAGACTTTTCTCGTCCATGAAGTCTAGCTGCCGCTGGAACATGGCCGCCAGCTCCGCGGTGCTGAGGCTTTCCAGCCCCGCGGCGGCGGAGACCGCATAGGTCTGCCGCAGCTGCTCCATCAGCGCTTCCTTCAGGAGACTGCGTATCTCCTCGTCGCTGTAAGATTCCAGATACTGGCGGATCACCTCGTCGGGAGCGCCCATGGCGGCGGCGGTGGCCATGGGCATGGCCTGCTCGATCAGATCCTCCCGGCTCAGATTGTCCAGGGCGAGGTCTGCCATGGCTCCGATCTCCTCCTCCGAGGGCGTGGAGGCGATGGAGGCATAGATGGCCGCCTGCTCGATGGGGCTGATGCCCGACGCCCAGGTCCGGAAGCCCTCGGCCTTTTCCGCCTGGGTGGGGGGCGTATAGCTGCCGTCGTCGAAGGGAAGACCGGAAAAGATGTCGGCGTCCGGACTGTCGAGCTGGGCGTGAACGATCTCGCTGGCGTCGATCATGTCCAGGTATTTTTCCGCCAGGTCCCGCCGGTAGCCGATGGCACCGGAGACGGCGGCGGCAGAGGCGTTTTCACTGGGGCGGATGATGCCCACCACCCGGAGGGGCGTTCCGCCGTCCACCGCCGCCTTCACAAAGTCCTCGTCGCCGCTGCGGTCGAGCCAGAGGCCGGAAGCCTCGTCATAGCTGTAGAAATCCCCCGGCAGCACCATGCGGAATTCCAGGGAAAGGATATCCTCATAGCTCCAGGATTCCACCTTGGCGTCCAGGCTTTCGCCCCCCAGCCGGGAAGTGAGCAGGTCCCGCATCTCCGACTGGTCCTTGATGCCCAGGGAGTAGAGGTAGACGTCGTTGACCTCGTTGTTCTTGTCCACGATGAGCACTACTTCGTCGTATTTCTCCGGCCAGTGCCCGGCGATCACGTCGTACTGGGCAGCCATCAGCTCCGTGTCCTCCAGGAGCGGCTGCCAGATGTCCATGCCGGAGGTGAAGGTGCTGCCCAGGGTGCCCAGGGAGCCGACGGCATCCGTGTTGTAGAAGGTGCCCATGATGAGCTCATACACGGGGCTGGGGTTCACCGGGACGACGCCCCTGGAGGTGTCGGCAGCGTAGATATGCAGGGTGGCCCCGTAGTCCTGGGCGATGCTGCTGATGTGCTCCATGGCGCCGCTCTCCTCGCTTCGGAGGTATTCCAGGAAGGAAGCCAGGTCGTTGGAGCGGAAGGTCATGTTCATCATGCCGTCCACCACGTCGGACATGACGGTGCTGGAATAGACCGCGTCCAGCTCGTGGGCCGAGGCGCCGGAGCGCTTTTCCGCCAGGGTGGTGACCAGGCTGGACATGTCCACCGTCTCTCCGGTGATGGTGAGGGGATAGGTGCTCAGGGCGTCCTCCTGCACCCGGTCGATATAGTTCTGGATGCCGTTGGAGAGGGAGAGGATGAGGGCGATGCCGATGATGCCGATGCTGCCGGCAAAGGCGGTCAGCAGCGTCCGCCCCTTTTTCGTCAGCAGGTTCGTCCAGCTGAGGTTCAGGGCGGTGAAAAAGCTCATGGCGGGCTTCTTCAGCCTGCCGCGGACGGTCACGTCGTAGGGGTTGTCCCCCTCCTCCCCGCCGCCGTAGGAGTCCGTGTCGCCAATGACGTTCCCGTCCAGCAGGTGCACGATCCGGGTGGCGTAGGCGTCCGCCAGGTCCGGGTTGTGGGTGACCATAATGACCAGGCGCGTGCGGCTGATCTCCTTCAGGATCTCCATGATCTGGACGCTGGTCTCCGTATCCAGCGCGCCGGTGGGTTCATCCGCCAGCACGATCTCCGGGTCGTTCACCAGGGCGCGGGCGATGGCGACACGCTGCATCTGACCGCCGGACATCTGGGCGGGCTTTTTCATGAGCTGGTCCCCCAGGCCCACCTGCTCCAGGGCGGCGACGGCCCGCTGCCGCCGCTCCGCCTTCCCCACGCCGGAGAGGGTCAGGGCCAGCTCCACGTTTTTCAGCACCGTCTGGTGGGAAATGAGCTGATACGACTGGAACACGAAGCCGATGGAGTGATTGCGATAGCCGTCCCAGTCGCCGTCGCTGAAATTCTTGGTGGAGCGTCCGTCGATGGCGAGGTCGCCGGAGGTATAGCGGTCCAGCCCGCCGATGATGTTCAGCAGGGTGGTCTTCCCGCAGCCGCTCTGGCCCAGAATGGCCACGAATTCGCTTTTTCGGAAGCTGAGACTGACGCCCTTCAGAGCGTGGACCACCGTATCTCCCAGCCGGTAGTCCTTGACGATGTTCGTTAATGTCAGCATATCGCGCCGCCTTCCCAAGGAAACATTTTTCATTATTTCAACATAATAGCATGTTATTGTGAATATCCTGTGAATTTCGGAAGAAAAATTGCAAAATACCCGCCCCTTTCGGAAGAAAAACGAGATTTTGTCTGGACAGGAGGAAAATTCATGGTATATTCACATATGTAGGCTATAATACCTTCTCAAACCCGGCAAAGAAAGCCGGAGCATGTCGGAAGGAAGATGGAGCATGAGGTTTCGCAATTTCCTGGCGCGGTCCATGGCCGGGCGCTACGGCACGGATCAGCTCAACCGCGCCCTGAATTTCGCCACGCTGGTTTTTCTGGTGCTGAGCCTGTTCATCGGCAGGAGCGGCGTCGGCAGCCTGATCTGGCTGCTGGCTCTGGCCGGCCTTGTCTGGGGCTCCTTCCGCACCTTTTCCCGCAATATCCCCAAGCGGCGGCGCGAGAACGAAGCTTATCTCGGCCTGACGCGCAATCTGCGGGATCGCTTTCGCGGCGCGCGGGACCGTTTCCGCCAGCGCAGAGACTATCGCTTTTTCCGCTGCCCCTCCTGCCGCACCTGGCTGCGGGTGCCCAGAGGCAAGGGCAAGCTGAACATCACCTGCCGCCAGTGCGGCGAGCGCTTCACCCGCAGCACATGACCTGACCCGAGGGACACCACCCACGGAGGAGCGAGCAGAAAGGAGGACCGTCTATGAGCGACCCCTGGCAGGTGCTGGGCGTTTCGCGGACGGCCACCGACGAGGAGATCAAGGCAGCCTATCGGAAGCTGGCGCACAAATACCATCCGGACCTGAATCCCGGCGACGAAGAGGCCGCCAGGCGGATGCAGGAGATCAACGCCGCCTATGACCAGATCAAGAATCCGGAAGCCTATCGGGCCGCCCAGGCGTCCCAGGCCCGGCAGGAAGCCCGGTCCAACCCCGGCTACGCCGAGTATCAGGACCCCTTCGGCGGCTGGAATCCCTTCACCGGCTGGGGCTACGACAGCGCCTGGCAGCGCCAGGAGCAGCGTCAGAAGCAGCGCCAGAGCGGCGAGGACGTGAACCTGCGGGCGGCACGCAGCTTCCTTGAGGCCGGGCAGCTTGACCAAGCGCTTTACGCGCTGGACGGCGTGTCCCCCGCGGCCAGGAGCGCCGAGTGGTATTATATCAGCGCTGCGGCCAACCTGGGCGTGGGCAATCGCATTACCGCCCAGCAGCATGCCCAGACCGCGGTGAATATGGAGCCTGGCAACCTGATTTATGTAAGTCTTCTCAACCGCATCCAGCAGAACAGCGCCCCTTACCGGCAGAACGTCAATCTCCAGGGATTGGGCGGCATCGGCAAGCTCTTCGCGGGCGTCTGCCTGGCCAATGTCCTCTGCCGCATCTGCCTGTGCTTTACCCATTGAGGATTCTCCATTCTGTCCTCGGTCCCCCGGCGGGGCCGAGGATTTTTGTTGTCAGCCGGGGAAAAGGATGATATAATTTACAATTATAAATCAGCAAAAAGGGGAGTCGGAACTTGCCGAACATCCGCAGCGTAACGGAAGAAGAACTAGCCGCCCAGAGGGCCGTCATGGACCGCCTGGCGGAGGCCAACGCCGCCCTGCCCGCAGCGCCCCTGGCCTGGGTGGATACCTACGGCTGCCAGCAGAACGAGGCCGACAGCGAGATGATCCGGGGCATGCTCCGGGAAATGGGCTACGGCTTCACCGAATCCGAGGCGGAGGCGGACCTGATCGTGGTCAATACCTGCGCCGTCCGGGGCCACGCGGAGCTGCGGGCCCTGGGGAACGTGGGCGCTCTGAGCCACACGAAAAGGGCCAAGCCCGGCCAGAAGATCGCCCTGTGCGGCTGCATGGTGCAGCAGGAGCACATGCGGGAAAAAATCCGGCAGTCCTTCCCCTATGTGGACCTGGTCTTCGGCACCCATGAGCTCTGGCGCTTCCCGGAGCTTCTGGAAAAGACGCTCCTGCCCCACCGGGGGCGCATCTTCGAAGCGCGGCAGATCGACGGGGAGCGCTATGAGGGGCTGCCCGTGCTGCGTGCCGGGGGCGTGCGGGCCTGGCTGCCCATCATGTCCGGCTGCAACAATTTCTGCTCCTACTGCATCGTGCCCTATGTGCGGGGCCGGGAGCGGAGCCGGAGCCCGGAGACCATCCTGGCGGAGGCGAGGAAGCTCATTGAAGACGGCTATAAGGAAATCTATCTCCTGGGGCAGAACGTGAATTCCTACGGGAAGGACCTGGGGGGCGGGGAGGATTTCCCCTGGCTCCTCCGGGAGATCGGGAGCATGGAGGGGGAATATGTCATCCGCTTCATGACCAGCCACCCCAAGGACGCCACGGAAAGGCTGTTTGAGACCATGGCCGGCTGCGGCAAGGTGGAAAAGCATATCCACCTGCCCTTCCAGAGCGGCAACGACCGGGTGCTGAAGGAGATGAACCGGGGCTACACCGGGGAAATCTACCGGCAGAAGGCCGCCTTTGCCCGGAAGCTGATGCCGGATATCGCCATCACCAGCGACGTGATCGTGGGCTTCCCCGGCGAGACGGAGGAGGAATTTGCGGACACCCTCCGCCTGGTGGAGGAGGTGCGCTTCGATATGCTCTTTACCTTCCTCTATTCCCCCCGGGTGGGCACCCCGGCGGCGGCCATGCCGGACCCCTTCACAAAAGAGGAAAAGCAGGCGCGTTTCGACCGGCTGCTGGCGGCCCAGAACGCCGTTTCCGCGGAGATGCAGGCCGCCCACGTGGGCAAAACCTACCGCGTCCTCATCGACGGGGAGGGGGACAAGCCGGGGCAGCTCACCGCCCGAAGCAGCCATAACCGGCTCATCCATCTGGAGGGGGACAAGTCCCTCGTCGGCTCCTTCCGGAATGCGAGGATCACCGGCAGCACCACCTGGAGCCTCAGCGCGGAGCTGACGGGAGAGGAGGCGTAAGCATGGCAGAAGGCACCCCCATGATGCAGCAGTATCACCGGATCAAGGACGAACTGCCGGACTGCATCCTGTTTTTCCGCCTGGGCGATTTCTATGAAATGTTCAACGAGGACGCCCGCACCGCAGCCAGGGAGCTGGACCTGGCGCTCACCACCAGGGATCGGACCAGGCCCCCGGAGGAGCAGACTCCCATGTGCGGCGTGCCCTATCATGCCTATGAGGGCTATGTGGCGAAGCTCCTCAGCAAGGGCTACAAGGTGGCCATCTGCGAGCAGATGGAGGATCCGGCCCTGGCCAAGGGGCTGGTGCAGCGGGATGTGCTGCGCATCATCACCCCCGGCACCGTGCTGGAAAAGAGCATGCTGGAGGAGCGCAAGCCCAATTACCTGGCCGCCGTCTATCTGACGGAGGAGACGGGGGTCACCTGCTTCGCGGACCTATCCACCGGCGAATTCCTGGCGGCGGAGTTTCCGGGGGCCGAGGCACCGGACCACCTGGTCAACGAGCTGGTGCGCTACGCCCCCAGCGAGGTGCTGCTCAATGACGCCGCCGCCGCCGACAGCGCCATCCGGGAGCTGCTGACCAAGCGGATGAAGTGCATGTGCCAGACGGCGGATTTCTTCGGCTCGGCGGAGTCGGATGACTTTTTCCGGCAGCATTTCGGCGCTTCCGGCACGGACAGCGCGCCCCTGAGGGCCGCCGCCGGGGCTCTGCTGACCTATCTCCACCGCACGCAGAAGACGGAGCTCAGCTATATCGACACCCTGACGAAATACACCGCCGGCAGCTATATGGAGCTGGACTGGCAGACCCGCCGGAACCTGGAGCTGACGGAGACCCTCCGCAGCGGGGAGAAGAAGGGGAGCCTCCTGTGGGTGCTGGACAGGACCAGGACCTCCATGGGCGGGCGCCTGCTGCGCGCCTGGCTGGGGAAGCCCCTGCTGAACCCCGCCAGCATCAAGGGGAGGCTCAACGCCGTAGCCGAGCTGGCGGACGACGCCGTGGCGCGGGGAGAGGTGCGGGAGACCCTGAAGCAGGTGGGGGATATGGAGCGGCTCATCAGCCGGGTGGTCTACGGCTCCGCCGGAGCCAGGGACCTGAACGCCCTGGCGGCCTCCGCCGGGACCCTGCCGGAGCTGAAAAGCCTCCTGCAGCCCATGAAAAGCGGCCTGCTGCGGCGCATCGGGGATATGGACGCCCTGGAGGCGCTGCGGGGACAGGTCACGGAGATCATCGGGGATGATCCCCCCGTCACCGTGCGGGAGGGGGGCATGATCCGCCGGGGCTACAGCCCGGAGGTGGACCGCCTGCGGGACCTGACGGAAAACGCCCGGGGAGCCGTGGCGGCCATCGAACAGAAGGAGCGGGAGCGCACCGGCGTCAAAAAGCTCAAGGTGGGCTACAACAAGGTCTTCGGCTATTACATCGAAATGCCCCGCAGCCAGAGCGAGACGGTGCCGGAGGACTACATCCGCAAGCAGACCCTGGTGAACGGGGAGCGCTTCGTCACCGAGGAGCTGAAAAACCTGGAAAGCCAGCTTCTCACCGCCCGCGACCGGCTGAATGAGCTGGAATACCGCATCTTCAAGGACCTGAGCGACACCGTGGCGGCCATGGCCCCCACGGTCCGGGAAACGGCGGAGCGCGTGGCGGAGCTGGACGCCCTGGCCTCCCTGGCGGAGACCGCGGTGCTGAACGGCTACTGCCTGCCGGAGGTGGACCTGTCCGGCGTCATCGACATCCGGGACGGGCGGCACCCCGTGGTGGAGCAGATGCTCACCGACGGCGTCTTCGTCGCCAACGACGCCCGGCTGGATGCCGGCGGGGAGCGGGCGCTCATCATCACCGGCCCCAACATGGCGGGCAAATCCACCTATATGCGCCAGACGGCCCTCATCGTCCTGATGGCCCAGATCGGCTCCTTCGTCCCCGCCCGCAGCGCCCACATCGGCATCGCGGACCGCATCTTCACCCGCATCGGCGCATCCGACGACCTGGCCGCCGGGCAGAGCACCTTCATGGTGGAGATGATGGAGGTGGCGGATATCCTGAAAAACGCCACGAAAAGCAGCCTCATCATCCTGGACGAGGTGGGCCGGGGCACCTCCACCTACGACGGCATGTCCATCGCCCGGGCGGTGCTGGAATTCTGCGCCGATCCCCGGAAGCTGGGGGCGCGGACCATGTTCGCCACCCACTACCATGAGCTGACGGAGCTGGAGCAGACCCTGCCGGGGGTGAAGAACCTGAACACCGCCGTGAAAAAGCGGGGGGAGGAGGTCATCTTCCTGCGGCGCATCGTCCCCGGCGGGGCGGACCGCAGCTACGGCGTGGAGGTGGCGAAGCTGGCCGGGGTGCCGGAGCCCGTCATCCGCCGGGCCAGAGCGGTGCTGCTGGAGCTGGAAAAGCACGCCGCCCCCATCGCCCTGGAGGCTTCGGAGGACGCGCCGGAGCCGGAGGAGGGGCAGCTGAGCCTGGGCAGCCTGGGGGCCGAGCAGGCCATGGACCGGCTGCGGGACCTGGATATCAACACCCTGACCCCTCTGGAGGCCATGAACATCCTGTTCGAGCTGAAAAAACTGATGCGGGAGGAATGAAGCGTGGAAGAGAACAAGGCGGAGAAGGAAAAGGCGGAGGAAAAGAAGGATAAGCTGCTGCGGCGGCACCGCTGGCTGTGGAAGCATGTGCTTCCCCGGCTGCAGTTTTTCCTGCGCCTGCGCTACGGGCCCTTCGATTTCGCCCCGGCTCCGGAGCTGGAGGGAAGCTACATCGTGCTGCCCAATCATTCCTGCGGCGCCGACCAGTTCTTCGTGGCCTTCAGCTTCCTCAAACGGCATATGTACTATGTCGCCAGCGAGCACGCCTTCCGCAAAAAGCTGCTGGGGGCCGTCATGCGCTTCGCCACCGGCCCTATCTCCCGGGTGAAGGGCACCGTGGCCGCCTCCACGGTGCTGAGCATCCTGCGCTGGCTGCGCCAGGGGGTGCCCATCTGCATCTTCCCGGAGGGGAACCGCACCTGGAACGGGCGCAGCCTGCCCCTCCATCCCACCACCGCCAAGCTGCTGCGCACCTCCGGGGTGCCGGTGATGACCTACCGCATCGAGGGGGGCTATCTCTCCGACCCCCGCTGGTCCCACTCCCTGCGCCGGGGCGTCCTCCGGGGCGGCGTGGTGAACGTCTACAGGCCGGAGGAACTGAAAAAGATGTCCCTTGCGGAGATCAATGAACGCATCTCCGCCGATCTCTGGGTGGACACGGACGAGAGCCAGAGCCGGGAGCATATCCCCTACAGGGGCCGCCGCCGGGCCGAGGGGCTGGAGGAAGCCCTGTTCCTTTGCCCCAAGTGCGGCAGGATCGGGACGCTCCGGGGCAAGGGAAATGTGTTTTCCTGCGTCTGCGGCCTCCGGGCGGAATACGGGGAGGACGGCTTCTTCGACGCCGGCGCTCCCTTCCGCAGCGTGGCGGCGTGGGACGACTGGCAGCAGAGCGAGCTGCGGCGGAGGGCCGAGGAAGGCGACATCCGCTTTTCCGACGAGGGAGCGGAGATATGGCAGCTGGGAGAAGATCACAAAATGACCCTGCTGGGGAAGGGGACCGTCGCCCTGGATCGGGACAGCCTGCGCCTGGAGGGGCTGCGCTTCCCCCTGGAGGGCATGCAGGAGCCGGAGCTCTGCCACCTGGCGGGGAAGGAGACCATGATGTTCACCAATGCCGAGGGCAGCTTCGAGCTGCGCTTCAAGGGCAGCCCCAGCCGGCGAAAGTATCAGCTGCTCATCCGGGACTTTCTCGCCCTGGGGCAGGAAACGGCCGGGAACTGAACGCATATCTTTTGGGGAAGGAAGCATACTGCGGGAAAAGGAGGCCGCGCCCATGCCCAACCGTCTTTCGGGGGAATTGAGCCCCTATCTCCTGCAGCATGCGTCCGACCCGGTGGACTGGTTCCCCTGGGGAGAGGAGGCTTTCCGCTGCGCCAGAGCCGAGGATAAGCCCATTTTCCTCAGCATCGGCTATCTCAGCTGCCACTGGTGCCATGTGATGGCCCGGGAGAGCTTCCGGGATGGGGAGATCGCCGCCCTCCTCAACGAGAGCTTCATCCCCGTGAAGGTGGACCGGGAGGAGCGGCCGGACCTGGACAGCGTGTATATGGAGGCCTGCCGCGCCCTCACGGGAGGCGGAGGCGGCTGGCCCATGACCCTTTTCCTCACCCCGGAGGGAAGACCCTTCTACGGCGGCGCCTATTTTCCGCCCCGTTCCCGCCGGGGAAGCATCGGCCTGCGGGAACTGCTGGAAGCCGTCCGCGACCGCTGGCGGGAGGACCGGGCGAGCCTCACGGAGCATGCCGAAAAGCTCACGGAAGCCCTCCGGAAAAGCGCCGCGGAGCTCCCGCCCCATGAAGGGGACGACGCGCTCATTCAAGGGGCCCTCTGGCAGCTGCTCTGCGCCTATGACGAGGCGTACGGCGGCTTCGGGGAAGGCCCGAAATTCCCCATGCCCCACCTGCTCCTGTTCCTGATGCAGCAGTATGAAAAGCGCGGGGACGGCCGGCTGCTGGCCATGGCGGAAAAGACCCTGGGAGCCATGGCCGCCGGGGGTATCTTCGATCAGATCGGCGGCGGCTTCTGCCGCTATGCCGTGGACCGGGCCTGGCAGGTCCCCCATTTTGAAAAGATGCTCTGCGACAACGCCCTGCTGATCCGCGCCTATGTCCGGGCTTTCCGCCTGACGGGAAACGGGGAATGGCTGGATACGGCGAAAGGGACCGGGGATTTCGTTCTGCGGGAGCTGACGGGGCCGGAGGGCGGCTTTTACAGCGCCCTGGACGCGGACAGCCAGGGGGAGGAGGGAGGCTTTTACCTCCTGACGCCGGGGGATTTGCGCGCGCTGCTGGGCGAAAAGGACGGCGAAGCCCTCTGCGAAGCGCTGGGCGTCACGGGAAACGGAAGCTTCGGGGGAAGGAGCATCCCCCGCCGCCGGGGGCCTCTGCCGCCGGAGCTGCGGGAGCTGCTGCCCGCGGTGCGGGAATGGCGCGCTTCGCGCTGCCCTCCTGCGGCGGACGACAAGGTCCTCTGCGGCTGGAACGGCTTGATGATCGAGGCCCTCTGCGAGCTTTACCGGGCCTGCGGGGAGGCGCGCTACCTGGCCGCAGCGAAGCGCTCCCAGGCGTTTCTGGACGCCCGTTTACGGGAGGGAACGCAGCTTTTCGTCAGCTTCCGGGCGGGAAAACGGGGCGTGCGGGCCGGGCTCGGCGATTACGCATCCGAAATCTCCGCTCTCCTGGCCCTGTGGGCTTCGACACTGGAGGCGCATTATCTGGAAACGGCGGAGGCTCTGGCGGACCGGGGAGTGCGAAGCTTCTTCGACGAGGAAAACGGCGGCTTTTTCCTCTATGACAGGGAGAGCGAACAGCTGTTCCTTCGGCCGAAGGAGAGCGAGGACGGGGCTCTGCCAGGCGGCAATTCCCTCATGCTCCGCGCCTTGCTGGCCCTCCAGGCCCTGCGCCCCTCGGAAGCGCGGGAGGAGATCCTGGCGAAGCAGCTGGGCTGGCAGGCCGCCCGCGCCCGGCTGGACCCCATGGGCCACGCCGCCTTTCTCACCGCCCTGTCGGACCGGCTGGAACCGCCGCCGAAGGTCACCGCAGCCGTGGGAAACCCGGCGGACCTGGAAGCGCTGCCCTTCATCCTGCCGCCGGAAGCGGCCCTGGTGATTTTGGACCCGCCCACGGCGGAATATCCCCTGCTGGAGGGAAAAACGACCTATTATGTCTGCCGGGGAAATACCTGTCTTCCCCCGGTCACGGAGCTGCGATAAGGAGGGAAACCATGTCCCCGCTTGACAAGCATCTGAAAAATCCCTATCTCCCCTCCTGGGAGTATATCCCCGACGGGGAGCCCCATGTGTTCGACGGCCGGGTCTATGTCTACGGCTCCCACGACCTTTTCAACGGCTGGGTCTACTGCCTGGGGGACTATGTCTGCTGGTCCGCTCCGGCGGAGGACCTTGCGGACTGGCGTTATGAGGGCGTCATCTACCGCAAGACCCAGGACCCGGACAACCGGGAGGGGGATCAGTGCCTCTACGCCCCGGATGTGACCCGGGGGAGCGACGGCAGGTATTATCTCTACTATGTGCTGGACCATCAGGATATCGTCTCCGTGGCCGTCTGCGACAGCCCGGCGGGACAGTATGCATTCTACGGCCACGTGCATTACCCGGACGGGACGCTCCTGGGAAAGCGGCCGGGGGACGACCCCCAGTTCGACCCGGCGGTGCTGACGGAGGGGGAGGATACGTACCTTTACACCGGCGGCGTCTGCTTCCGCTTCGAGAAGGAGAAGGGCGGGGCCATGGGCATGCGCCTGGACCGGGACATGCTCACCGTCCGGGAAGGGCCGGTCTTCGTGGTCCCCAGCGCGAAGCGGAGCCGGGGCACCGGCTTCGAGGATCATGAGTTCTTCGAGGCTTCCTCCATCCGGAAATTCGGGGACCTCTATTATTTCGTCTATTCCTCCGTGTGGATGAACGAGCTGTGCTATGCCGTCAGCGCTTCGCCCCTGGGGCCCTATACTTATGGGGGGATCCTGGTCAGCAACTGCGACTGGGGCATCGGCGGCTGGAAAAGCCCGGAAAAAAAGACCACCGTGGGGGGCAACAACCATGGGGGTCTGGTGGAGGTCATGGGACAGCGCTACATCTTCTATCACCGCCACACCAACGCCACGGAGTTCAGCCGCCAGGGCTGCCTGCAGAAGCTGACGGTCCTGCCCGACGGGTCCATGCCCCAGGCGGAAATGACCTCCGACGGCGGGGGCGAACCCTTCGAGGGAAAGGGAGAATTCCCGGCGTATCTCGCCTGCAACCTTTTCTGGGAAGAACTCCGAATGGACCGGCAGTCGCCGGGCAGGCCCCGCATCACCCAGGACGGGCGGGACGGGGATCGGGAGGACGGCTATGTGGCCGGCGTCACCGACAGCGTCACCGTGGGCTTCAAGTATTTTGACTGCCGGGGCGTCCGGCGCGTCACGGTCTTCACCCGGGGCTACGCCGGGGGAAGGTTTGAAGTGCGCACCGCCCCGGATGGGCCGCTTCTGGGCAGCATCCCCCTGGGCTTCCGCAACCGGTGGACCCCCTTTTCCGCGGATATCGCCATCCCCGACGGGGTCCACGCCCTGTATTTCACCTACCGCGGGCCCGGCAGCGCCATGCTCCGGTCCTTCATCCTGGAATAAGGAGGCGACGGCGATGGAGCTGAAGCACCTCCGTTACCCCTATCCCTGCATCCCCCTGTCCCGGCGCGCAGCGCTGCTGCCCCGGCGGAACATCTGTTCCCTGGCCCCGGCGGAGGACCCCGCCGACGCCCTCTATACCGGCAACGGCTCCCACCGCATCGACGTCGCCGGCCAGCCTTACCGGGACAGCCTGACCGCCAACATGGAGCTGCTGCAGGAGCCCAAGTGGCGGGAAACGCCGCAGCCCCCGGACCTCAGGCCCTATCTTGCAGACATCCGCAAGGCCCTCCGGGAGGGGAAACCGGAGATTGCCGACAGCCTGCTGGAGCAGGCGCAGCGGGAGGCGGGCCACGGAAAATACATGGACCTGGACGCCCCCATCTCCTATCCCATCGAATCCCTGCGCACCCACGAGGCCTTCCGCCTCAGCTTCCGGCGTCCGGAAGCCGGGGGCGTGCGGGATTACCTCCGCTGGCTGGACCTGCGCAGCGGCCTGATCACCACCCGCTGGACCGACGCAAGAGGGACCTTCACCAATGAATATCTCTGCGTCCGGGCGGGAGATTTCATCGCCGCGCGCCTCACCGCCCCGGAGGGAGCGGGAGAGCTGGAGGCGATTATCCGCTTTCCCGGCGGCCCCGGCCCCTTCGGTAGGGTCAGCCTGGAGCATTCCATCTGCCGGGTGGAGCGCAGCCCGGCGCTGATCACGGCGGCCTATCGGTATGATCCAGCCCTCTGCGACGACCGGGGCTTTTTCCTGCTGTTCCGCTTCCTGCCCCTGGGCGGGGAAGCGGAGCTGACGGCGGAGGGCGTCCGCGTCCGGGGCGGAAGGGGACTGCTGATGCTGGCAAAGGCCGTGCGCGCGGAAGAAGCGTTTCGCTTCGAGGCTTCTTCGGAGGAAGGGGAGAAGCTCCTGGCGCTCCCCGCGGATTTCGACGGCTGGGTGCGCGCCAACACGGCCTGGCTGGGGGAGAAGATGGACCGCTCCCGGCTGCACCTGTGCCGGGGAGAGGAAGCCTGCCTTTCCGGGGAAGAACTCCTGCGGGACTGCCGGGACGAAGGAAAGCACTACGGCGCGCTCATGGAAAAGCTCTATGACCTGGGCCGCTTCTATCAGATCGTCGACACGGGGGTCCTGCCCCCCATGTGGGGCCAGCACAACATCAACACCAACCTCCAGGTCTGCGCCGGGAACGCTACCGGCCTCTTTGAGGAAATGGAGGTCTATTTCCGCTATTACGAATCCAAATTCGAGGATTTCCGCACGAACGCCCGGCTGCTGTTCAATGCCCGGGGCCTGCTGGCCAGCGTCCACTGCGACTATGATTCCGGCCTCCTGTACCACACCTCCCGCACCTATCCCCACTATTGCTGGGTGGGCTGCCTGGGTTGGATCTACAATGAATTCTGGGGCTACTGGCTCGCCACCGGGGACCGGGAATTCCTGCGGGAGCGGGTGGTCCCGGCCCTGAAGGAGATCGCCCTGTTCTTCGAGGACTATGCCTGCGACCGGGACGGGGACGGCAAGGTCATCTTCTATCCCTCCTTCTCCCCGGAGAACCCCACCCCCAATCCGGATTACGCCACCGTCACCGGCATTGACCGGCACCCCACCCGCATCAACAGCGTCATGGATATCGCCATCTGCCGGGAGGTGCTCACGAACCTCATGGAAGCCTGCCGCACCCTGGGCGTCGATACGGAGCGCATCCCCCACTGGCAGAAGCAGCTGGAGGACCTGCCCGTCCTGCTGACGGACGAGGAGGGAGCGCTGAAGGAATGGGCCTGGCCATCCATGGAGGAGAACTACAACCACCGCCACGTCTCCCACCACTACGATGTGTGGCCCGGGCGGGCGGTCACCCCGGAGACGGAGCCGGAGATCGCCGAGGCCATCCGCATCTCCAACCGCAAGCGGGGCCAGCAGGACGATTCCGCCCACGGCATCATCCACCGGGCCTTCACCGCCATCCGCCTCAAGGACCGGGAGGAGCTGGAGCAGAACCTGAGCCAGCTGCTGGAGCACGGCTTCGTGCGGCGCAGTCTCTCCACCGCCCACTTCCCCTACCGGGGCTGGTTCCCGGACCTGCAGGGGGCCATGCCCGCCCTGCTGGCGGAAATGTGCGTTTTCTCCGCGCCGGGAGCGGTGGAATTCCTGCCTGTCCTGCCGGAAAATCTGCCGGAGGGCAGGCTGGAGGGCCTTTGGCTCTATACCTGGGCGAAGCTGCTATGGCTGGAGTGGGAGAAGGGCGGGTTTCGCGCGGAGCTGCGCTCCCAAAGGGACCAGACCCTGACCCTGCGCTGCCGGAGACCGGCTTCCTTCCTGGTGAACGGAAGGGAAGTCTCCCCGGAGGACGGCTGCGTCACGCTGCCGGTCCGGGCGGGGGAGAAGCTCCGCCTGGAAGCGCGCTTTTTGTGAGAAAGGAGCGGGAAGATGAACTATTTCAATGAGACCCCCTACCGCCGCTATCAGGAGATCCGGGAGGCGGTGCAGAAAAGCGAAGTCCATTTCACCTACAACCGGGCCACGGGCTACCGCATCGCCTGCCAGCAGCGCAAGAGCTATGCCCTGACCTTCCTCTACATCCCGGCCCTCACGGCCGTCGCCATCTTCATCCTCTGCATGTATCTCCCCATCCCCAAGACCATGCTCTTCTTTGCCCTGGCGGGGATCGTGCTCTATCCCTTCGTGCCCTACATCAGCCGCGTCCTGCTGTTTGCGGGGGTGGTGCTCATCATCCTGCCCCTGGGCTTCCTGCGGGATTCCATGTGGCTGCTGGCCGCGGGCGTGGGGCTGTTGGTCATCCGTTTTACCTACGACCTCTGGTGGCTGTTCATCTCCCGGGTGGCTGACCGCTCCCTGCTGGCCTCCGAGGCCCTGTTTGAAACGGAGTGGAAGCAGAAGAACGTCGCCCTGGAGGGCGGCGGGAACTACTATATGTTCGGGACGTCCAGGGCGGACAGGAAGAAGGGGAAGGACAAGCCGGAACCGGAAGCAGCGGGAACGGATCCGGCGGAAGCGGAAGGAAAGGAAAGCGCCGGCGAAGCCCCTCCCAAAGGAACGAACAGCGGTAAGAAAAAGAAAAAATGAATCCCGGCGGAAGCCGCTTCCTGACTTCTTGCCCGGCCCGGCTCTGCGCCGGGCCGGTTTTTTCGGTGCCCCTCTTGACAAGGAGGGGATATCCGTGTATTTTATACCTAGATCATCAAAGCAAAGGAGGTCGAGGTATGGAGTTCGACAAGTCTCTCGTCAGCGGCTCCAACGCGATGCTGGTGCTGAGTCTCCTGCTCGACGGGGACAAATACGGCTATGAGATGGTGCAGGAATTGAAGCGCCGCTCCGACAATGTCTTTGCCATGAAGGAGGGGACCCTCTACCCCCTGCTCCACGCCCTGGAGAAGGCCGGGGAGGTGAAGTCCTATTACCGGACCGCCCCCACGGGGCGGGAACGCCGGTACTACCGCCTGACGGAGAAGGGGAAAGGCCGTCTGGAGGAAAAGGTGCGGGAGTGGCGCGTCTTTTCCGAGAGTGTGAACACGGTGCTGAACGCTGTGCCGGGTCTGGCCTGAAAAATGGGCGTTCTGCGTTTTGAGCGCTGGTGCTCCCTGGCGGTGGGCCGCATCCGCTTCAAGCCGGACCGGAAGGAGATATACGAAGAACTCTACGCCCACATGGAGGACCAGTATGCGGAGCTGACCGCCGCCGGGACCGGCGAAAAGGAGGCGGAGGAGGCGGTGGCCGAGGCCATGGGGGACGCCATGGAGACCGCCCGCCAGCTGGAGCGGCTCTACCGTCCCTTCTGGGGCTATGCCCTGCGCGTCGCCCGGTGCTGCCTGGCGCTGGCGCTGGTCCTGGCTCTGGCGATCCTGCCCGGCTATATCCGCCAGCTGGGGCTATATACAAATCCTGCGGAGGAATTCTTCGGGGAAAGCCTGGAAACGGAGTGGAGCGATAACCGGAGGGTCTGGTACGCAGAGCCGGAGGCGCGGGACAAATCCGACGGATATACCTTTACCGTGACGAGGCTGGCGGAGCGCTCCTTCGGCAGCAAAGCCGAGCCGGAGGAGCGCCGCGGCGTCCTCTATCTGGAGATCAGGGTCTTCAATCCCCGGCCCTGGGCGGAGAAATGCACGGCCTTCCGGGAATTGTGCGCGGTGGATTCCCTGGGCACGGTGTACGAGAGTGCGGATTACACCGACCGCAAGCCCTATCTCGCCGCAAACCGGACAAGGAGGGGGCTGTTTACCGATACCTGGGTGGTGATCCTCCGGGATTATGTGTCTCAGGAGACGGGCTGGATCGAGCTGCGCTATGACAAATCCGGGCGTCACCTCCGGCTGACGGTGGACCTGAGCGGCAGGAAGGAGGCGGCGGCATGAAGGAAAGGCGAAAGCCCGGTCTGCGGAAGCTCCGCTTTTTCCTGGATGCGCTGCTGACCCTGCTGCTCCTGCTGGCGGTGTTTGCCGCGCTCAGCAGCAGGGCCCGCGGGGAGGAAGCCCGCTTCCGCCGGGCGGAGAGGGCGGACCTGGCGGGCCCTTCGGAGATCATCGCCCGCCTGGATGTGCCGGAGGACTGGCCCCATGTGCATTACGACCGGCTGCTGTTGGGGGACGACGGGGAGGAAATCTTCTTCTATCTGCTCCGCGAGGGCGGAAATGAGATGCTGTACCGCCGGGAAAAGACCGGCGGGATGCTGCTGACGCCGGTCCCCTGCTGGAATCCGCTGGAGCCCGCGCCCTGGCGGGGAGAGGAGCCGTGCCTGCCCCTGCTCCTGTTCACGGAGGCCCCGGCGGCGCGGGCGGAGGTGCGCCTCAGGCTCTCCGAAACCTGTGAGCTGGAGCTGGCTTCGGAAGCGGGCGAAACCGGGGCGGAGGACGGACCTGAGCGCGCACGCTTTTTCCTTTTCCGCATCCCCGTGCCGAAGAACGCGCGGCTCCGGAAAACGGAGCTGCTCCGGGAACTGTTGGAGACGAACGCCGTTTCTTCTCCGGGGCAGGGGGAGTTTCCCGCGACCATCCGCTTGTACGACGAAAAGAATGATCTTCTGGAGACGCGGGAATACACCGTCCGCTCCCGTTCCGCCGGATGATCCCGCTGTGAAGGAGGTGCTTCCGTGTTCTTCCGAATTGCCCGCTACTATCTGCGCTCCGAGTGGCGGAAGCTGGCGGCGGTGCTCCTCGCCGCTGCCCTCTTCGCTTTCCTCATGGTCAACGACACGCGGACGATGCCCATGACCTATGAAGCCTTCGCGGCGCAGTATGGCGGCGAGCTCACCATGGACCGGCTGGCAAGGAGGGTGAATATCCCCCGCGAGGAGCTGGGGGACAGCCTGGAGGAAGCCTACCCGGCGATCTGTCAGCAGCACTTTACCAGGTTCCTTGGGCAGCTGGCCGACTATGTGTTCGTCGCGCCCGTTCTTGCGGGGGCGCTGGCTGCGCTCCTCCTCTGCGAACTCTTTCGCAAGCGCCAACTGTCGCCGCTGCCGGCGGCGGGCTGCAGCCGGGGAGCGGTCTATCTGTTCCTGACCGGCCTGTATTTCGGCGTTTTCCTGCTCATCTGGCTCATCGTCGTGGCTCTCAGTATCGGCCGGTATCGGATCCCTCTTACCGCCGGGCAGCAGGCCTGTCTGCGGCTGATCAAGCCGGCCCTGCTCGTCGCCCTGCTTTTCGGTGCCGCCGTCAGCTTCTTTTTCGCTTTTCTCCTGCGCAGGCCCATCCCGGCTTTTCTGGCCAGCGCCGCCGCGCTGTTCCTGTGCCAATGGCTCAGCGGGCTTATCCCGGTTCCGGTGGGCTTCCTGAAAGAACTGCTGGAATGGAAGCCGGATACGGCTGCGGGGCCGCTGATCCTTCAGGGCTGCGTCACCGCCGTGACGGCGGCCGCCGCCGTCGCCGGGGGCTGGCTGTGCTTCCGGCGGCGGGAACTGGCGTGACGGGGAGGTAATGAAAATGCTCACAAAGGAAGCCCTCGGAGTGGAGCATCTGCGGAAAACATACCGGGGCCGGGAAGTGCTGCGGGATGTGACGTTCCGCCTGGAACCCGGCGAAGCCGCGGCGCTGCTCGGCCCCCGCGGGGCGGGGAAGACCACCCTTTGCCGCATCCTGGCGGGGATGACCTTCCCGGAGGGAGGGAGCGTTTCCCTCTTTGGCAGCGCAGGGGAGGCAGAGCTGCATAAGGCCCGCGGGCAGGTCGGTTTTCTCGTGGACGTTCCCTTCGCGAATAAGAGCATGAATGTGGAGAAAAACCTGTACCTGCGGGCGGGGCTCTACGGGAAGCCGGACAAGGACGATATCCGCCGTCTTATGAAGCGCCTGAAAATCAGCGAAGCGGATGTGGGCGGCAAGAGGATCAGCCTGCTGCGCAAGGCAACGCAGGCGCTCTATGGCCTGGCCGGCGCCCTGGTGAACGGGCCCGGGCTCCTGATCTTGGACGAGCCTCTGACGGACCTGGACACGGAGGACCTGGAGCCGGTGTACGCCCTGCTCCGTGAGCTGCGGGAGGCGGGAACCGCGATGCTTCTCTCCGGCGAAAGTGCGGACCGGCTCCGTCCGATCTGTTCCCGGGCTTTTATGCTGAACGAGGGGGTCCTGACGGGCCCGGTGCCTATGGAGGAACTGCCGGCGTCATGCGCGGAGAATGGGGTCGATTTTGAATAAGAGGTGATGGAAATGAAAAAGATGCTCGCTCTGGCTTTGCTGCTTGCCTTGCTGCTTTCCGCCTGCGTAACGGCAGACGGCGCGGGACCTGCGGCCGGCCCCGATCCTGTGGGGGAAGCGCCGGCGACGGCTGCGGGCGCGCCGAAGCTTTCCGAGGACGGCAGGATCATCCTGACGATCGGCGCATTTCAGAAGGACAGCGGCGTGAATGCCCTGGATGATCTTGCTTCTTATACGTATCTGACGAGAGCCGCAGAGCGGTTCAACGAAACGAACAGAGACTATCTGGTGGAAATCCGCAGCTACGGCGACGCGGCGGACGCCGACGCGCTTGAGCGGCTCGATTCGGAGGTCCTGGGCGGCAAACTGCCGGATATGCTGGCTGCCTGGGGGATGCCGGTGGAACGCTATGCCCGGCAGGGGCTGCTGCTGGACCTCTACGAATGGTATGACCGGGATGCGTTTTTTGCAGGGCCGCTGAAATCCATGGAAACGGAGGGCAGGCTGTTCAGCGTTTCCTCCTCCGTTCAGGTCCTCTCCTTCTACGGCCTGGAGTCGGTCCTGGGCAGAGCGGAGGGATACAGCCTGGAGGAGCTGGAGGGGGCGTGGGAATGCTTCTACACGGGAGAGAACGCCTTTCTCCCCCAGTTCGGCGGCGCCGAGGCCTTTCTCCTTCTTGCCGGGATGCGCCTGGGCGAGTGGGTGGACCGAGGCGTGGGGACCTGCCGCTTCGATTCCCCGGAATTCCTCTCCCTTTTGCAGTTCTGTCAAGAACTCCCCGCAGAAGCGGCCCTCACCCGGACCGAGGCCTCCGTCCGGGGCAAGCTCCCCTATGCGCAGCTGAGCGCGCTGTGCCTGAAGGAGCGGGACGCCCTGCTGGGCATAATGGTTCTTAGCGGCGATGTGGGAAGCATCCTGGGGGAGTATGCGGAAATCCTGATGCCCCTGGAAGGCGAGGGCATCGTGTATGTGGGCCTCCCCGGCGTCCCTTCGGCGGCGGGCGGGTGCGTCAGCGAGCTGCCCATGGCGGTGTCCGCCGGGAGCGGCCATCCGGAGGGCGCGAAGCAATTCCTCGACAGCCTCTGGGACCTGGGCTACCGGCAGCTCCACGAGGATGAGATGCGGAGCATCCCCCTGATGCGCTCCGTCCTGGAGGACTATCTTCGGTTCTACGGGGAGCATGCCCGCAGGGACTATACGGACGAAAACGGCGAAGCATATACGGCGCTCAGTATCGGCAGCGGGATCCGGCCCCTGAGGGATGCCGATATCGACGCCCTTCTGGCCCTGATCGAAGGGGCAAGCGTTCCGCTGCCTCCCACGTTTATGAGCAAAGCCGATCCCATCCTCCTGGAGGAAGCCCTGGCTTTCTTCGGGGGCTCCCAGAGCGCGGAAAAGACCGCAAAAAACATCCAGACACGCTGCAGCGCATATCTGGATGAACAAAAGAAAGCCTGAGGAGGGGAAAGCTTCCCCTCCTCGTTTTTCACATTATTCCTTATCCCATTTGTCCCCGGTCATGAGGCCCCAGGTCTCGTAGAGGATATCGTACATCTTCGGCCTGCCGAAATCCTCCTTCATGGTCATGTAGAAGGTGCTGCGGTCCCCGTGGGCGGCCTGGGCTTCCACGCCCTTGTAGAATTCCGCCTCCCGCTGCCGGGGCACGGTGAAGATGATGTCGTCCTCCGGCGTCAGGGCCCGCTCGTATTCGCCGGGATCGGGGAGGGTGATGCGGTAATTGCCCTCCAGGATGGCGGGGATGACGGCGTAAGTGCAGGAATCCACGGGGCTGAAGCTGGAGTGGGTGAGGGCGTGGGTCTGGGTGTCCACCGCCATGAGGATGACGCGCAGTTGGTCGTTTTTGCAGTAGAGCATGGTCACGTCCGGCTGGAAATCCGCTTTGTCCAGGGGCGCGGCCAGGATGCCCCGGTATTCCCCGGCCTTCAGGGCGGGAAAGCCCTCCACAAAGGCTTCGCCGGAAGCCGAGCTGGTGCCGTAGGCCCTGGCGATGGCCCGGAAGCCCTCCTTGCCCAGCTCCTTGTCGATATAGCCGTAGGTGATGATGGGGTTCCAGCACCAGTGGTCCTCTTTTTCCATATAGACGGTCTTTCCCTGCCGCCGGGCATAGGCGAAGGCCTGGCAGAGGGCGATGTGCTTCCCCTGGTCCCGGAAGGGCCGCCAGGCTCCGGCGGGGACCTCGCTTTCCTCCCGTATCATTTTCAGCGCCACGGCGGGATAGCGCAAGTCCACCAGCTTGTCGATCAGCGCCTGCCGCTGTTGATTGGTCTCGAGCATCGTGATTCCTCCTCGTATGCGATCCCCCGGAAGCCGAAAGCTCCGGGGGATCGCGTTTTCTCTTTATTCTCCCAGGGGCACGAAGCGGGGCATGCCGAAGGTGACGGCGGCGTATTTGCCGGAGGCGAGCTTATCCCAGAAATACCGGTATTTTTCCTGCTGCTCCGGGGTGAACATGCGGCTGTCGTTCCCCAGCTCGATCACATCGAAGGTCTCCGCATAGGGCTTCCATTCCGGCCTGCCCTCTCCGTTGGGGTCGCCCGCGGCGCAGAAGGTCTGCCAGTAGCCCTGGATCAGCTCCATGAAGTCATAGTCGGCCCCCACCCAGTGGTAGTCGAAGAAGGGATTGCGTTCGCCCTTGTCCACCCGGCCGAAGACATAGGGCATCTCGGCGCAGTGGGGGCTGCCGGCTGCGTGGCCGCGGGGGGTCTCGTTCTCCTTGGTCATGAGCCAGACGAAGGCCCGGCGGCCGAATTTGCGGCAGAGCTCGCCGATCTTCACGCTGCCCATGAGCATCATGTCGGAGCTGATGGTGGCGATCTGCTTGGCGGCCATGACGCCGTCGGAAGCGGGATACCACTTCTTCATGTCCTCCAGCCTGTCCGGGAAAGCCTCGGCCAGATACGCTTCATATTCCTCCACGGTGAACTTCTCCGGGTCGGCGGAGGGGAATTCCTGGGCGCAGGAGCCGATCATCACATCGAAATCGTTGAATTCCCCGGCCTCCATGATCTCCGCATAGGGCCTGGGCAGGAACTGCCCGTCGATGCAGAAGCTGAAGCCGCCCATCATGCCGGGGCTCCACTTGGAATATTCGTCGAAGAGGTCCCAGGCGTCCCGCTGCCGCAGCTCCTCGATGCTGCCGCAGCCGATGTGCTTCATGAATTCCACGCCCTTGGCCTCGTAGACGCTGCGGTCCTGGGGCTGCATGAAGCCATAGTAAATGGGGCCAGACTCGATGCTGAGGCGCTGGATGAGGCCCTTCATCATGGGGGAAGCCTGCAGGGCCCCGCAGGCCGCCGCACCGCCGCTCTGCCCCGCCACGGTGATCCTTTCCGGGTCCCCGCCGAAGGCGGCGATGTTGTTTTTCACCCACTCACAGGCCTTGCGGATGTCAAAGAGAGCATAGTTGCCGGAGGAGCCCCCCGCCTCCGCCGTCAGGTCCGGGTGGGCGAAGAAGCCGAAGAAGCCCAGACGGTAGTTGATGGTGACCACGATCACATCCCGCCGGGAGGCAAAACCGGAGCCGTCGCACACCACCTCGCAGCCGCTGCCGGCCACCATGCCGCCGCCGTGGACCCAAAGGAACACCGGCAGCTTGTCCTCCGCCGTCTTCGCCGGGCTCCACACATTGAGATAGAGGCAGTCCTCCTCATACTGGGAGGGGGCAAGCATCTGGGGAACGCCGTGGACGTTGGCGGGCATCTCCGGCATTTCCATCACCTGCTGGATGGCAGCGGCGGAATACTGCACCGCCTTGCGCACCCCGCGCCAGCGACCGGGGTCCTGCGGCTGGCGGAAGCGCAGCGCGCCCACGGGAGGGGCCGCGTAAGGGATGCCCTTGAAGATTTTCAGCGCGCCCTCAGTGTAGCCCTGGAGCCAGCCCTGCGCCACCTTGACCTTCGCGTTTTCAAAATTGCCCATGGTTTCCACTCCTTTTCGGTGATTTTCATCTGCCGGTATTTTACGCCCGCCGCCGTCCCGCGTCAAGAAGCGCCGGCCGTGAATACCGATTGCCACGGGGCGGCGGCTGTGCTACACTGAGGAAAAAGAAAACCGAGGAGGGAACGGGATGAAGTCCAAGTTTTTTGAGGCGCAGAAGATCATGGACAATGTAACCATGATCTCGGGCCTGGCGGGGGAGCTGTGCTACCTCGTGGAGGGCAGGGAAACGGCCCTGCTGGTGGACGGACTCAGCGGCATCGGCAGCCTGAAAGCTTTCGTCCGGGAACTGACGGACAAGCCGGTGGAGCTGGTGCTGACCCACAGCCACCCGGATCACATGGGGGCCGCCTTTGAATACGGGAGATGTTATATCCACCCGGACGATATCTCCGGCCTGTATGAGGCGGGGGACGCGGAACGGCGCTACAGCTTCGCCGCCGCCGGGGCAAAGGATTTCACCCTGCGCATGGAGGATGCGGTGCCCTGCACGCCGGTCTGCACCCTGCCGGTCGCGGACGGGCATATTTTCGACCTGGGGGGCACGCAGCTGGAGGTCATCGCAGTGCCGGGGCACACCTGGGGCCATATCGTGCTGCTGGACCGGGCAGCGCGGGTCGTTTATTCCGGCGACGCGGTGAACTGCAACACCCTCATGTTCCTGGGAGGCGCCAGCATCGAGGAATATCGGGAGAGCCTGCTGCACCTGCAGAGCTATGAATATGCCTTCGACGTGCTCTGGGGCGGCCACGGGGGCGTCAGCGTCCCCAAGCGCATCGTGCCGGAGGCCATCGGGCTCTGCGAGGAGATCATGGCGGGCACGGATCAGAAAGCCCCCGGGGACTTCATGGGCCGCACGGCCCTCTATGCCCGGGAGAAGGACGAAAACTTCCGCCGCTATGACGGGGGCATCGCCAATATCGCCTACTCCACGGACCGCATCTGGAAAAAACAGGTCGTCAAGCCTTAAGGGAGGGTCGGAAAATGGCAATCGCTGGAAATCGCTTCTTTGCGGACGTCGTGGTCTGCGGCGGCGGCGTGGCCGGCGCGGCGGCGGCCATCGCTGCGGGGAGAGCGGGCAAGCGCGTCTTCCTGCTGGAATACCGGGAATCCCTGGGGGGACTGGTGACCAACGGCTATATCACCGGCATCGCCGGCTGCATCGACGGACTGTGCAAAGAGTGGCTGGAAAAGCTGGACGCCGAGGGCCACGCCACCATGCGTGCCCATCTGCCGGTGGTGGAGCCGGAATACGGCCGGGTCATGCTGGAGCAGATGGTGCTCCAGAGCGGGGCGAGGATCCTCTACGGGACCCACGCGGTGGATGTGGAGAAGGAGGCCGGCAGCATCCGCCGGGTGATCGCCTACTGCAAGAGCGGGCGCATCGAGCTGGAGGCCGGGGTCTTCATCGACTGCACCGGCGACGCGGACCTGGCCGCCGCTGCGGGCTGCCCCTATGAGGTGGGCAACGCGGAGTTCATGGGCCTCAACCAGTCCGTCACCATGGGCTTCAAGCTCTCCTATGTGGACCTGGAAAGGTACTACGCCGCCAACGCGGCCTTCAGGCAAGACCCGGAATACGACGCGGAATCCCCGCAGCATTCCAGCTTCATCGTCCACCAGGAATACAAGGCCATGGAAAACGGGGACCTGCACGAGCTGCTGAGCCCCGGCTACCTGGTCTATGCCATGCCGGGGGACCCCAAGTGCACCGACGTGACCCTGGACGCCACCCACACCTTCGACTGCCGCTGCGACGACGTGGTGGACCTGACGCGGCAGATCGTGGACCAGCACCGGAAGGTCCTGTGGTTCGTGGAGTTCCTGAAAAAGTACATCCCCGGCTTTGAGAAAGCGAAGCTCACCAGCCTCGCCCCCATGAACGGCGTGCGGGAGAGCCGCCGGGTGATCGGGGAATACGTGCTCAAAGCGGAGGACATCGCCGCAGCCCGGAAATTCGAGGACGGCATCTGGCAGCACGCGGAGGTCTTCGACGCCCATGTGCCCACGCCGGGAAAGCACACCGCCAACCGGCATATCCACGCCTCGGCGCCCATCGAGCCCGCTGTCTGCCGCCACGTCCCGAAGGACACGGACTACAACATGCATCCCTTCGTGGACCCCCTGCCCTATGAGGTGCGCACGAATCCCAGGGAATACTGCGAGGTGCCCTTCCGCTGCCTGATCGCCAAAGGAGCGGATAACCTGCTGGTGGCGGGGCGCTGCTTCTCCGCGGATTACCACGCCAACGGCTGCGTGCGCATCATCGCCGCCTGCATGGGCATGGGCCAGGCCGCCGGGACCGGCGCGGCCCTGTTCCTGGACCGGGGACTGACTGCTCTCCGGGAGCTGGACGGGGCCCTGGTGCGCCAGGAGATGATACGCCAGGGGGTGAAGCTGGATGAGGCCCCCGGCGGCTACTGGAAGACGATCCGGGAATTCGACGGAGAGGTCTTCATCAACGGCGCGGATATGGCTGACCTGCGGGACGCCGAGGGACATTCGCCCTATCTGTTCTGAAATCACCGGGCGGCAGGGATGTCCTGCGGCCTGCTGCGGACCTGGGGATGCCGGATCGCTGTTTGTTATGCAGCGATCCGGCATCCTCCTTCTTTGTAGTATTACAGTTTCTTTACATTTCCCCGCCGGAGGCTTGCAATGCGCGGGATTTTCCTGTATAACACCCAAGGTTTGGCCTTCTGCCCGCTTCCCAATGGCGGGCTTCCCCGCGCCGGGACCCAATGCCGTCGGGGAAATGGGCCGAACGCTCCGCGGCGGAATGCGGGCGACGTTTGCCCGCTTTCCCCACGTGCCGACGCGGGCATCACCTCTCTCCCGCGTCTGTCCACCTCCGTGAAAGGAGGGAGCCAACATGCGAAAACTCTTATCCTATCTCAAACCCTATCGGGGCAAGATCGCCCTGGCGACCCTGCTGATGGCGATTTCGGCGGTCTGCGACCTGCTGCTGCCCACTCTCATGTCCGACGTGCTGGACAAGGGGGTCTACGGCGCGGCGGAGGCCGACACCTTCGGTTATATCCTCAAAACCGCGGCCTGGATGCTGCTCCTTTCCCTGGCAAGCCTGGCCTCCGTGGCCGGGGGCTACTGGGTGGTCTACCGCGTCGTTTCCGGCTATACCTGGAGCCTCCGCAGCGCGCTTTTCCGCAAGGTCCACACCATGACCCTGGCGGAGGTGGGGCGCATCGGCGCTTCCAACCTGGTCACCCGCTCCACCCACGACGTGGAGACCCTGACGGACGTGATCAGCATGCTCTGCGGCGGCATCCTCATCATCCCGCTGATGTTCCTGGGGGGCGTGTTCCTCTGCATGCGGAAGGACGTGTTCCTCTCCCTGGTGATCCTCTGCGCCGTGCCGCTGCTGATCGGCGCGGGCATGCTCATGAGCAAAAGGATCGAGCATCTGTGGGAGGTCTCCGACGAATACTGCGACAAGCAGAACGATCTGGTGCGGGAACGGCTGCGGGGCATCCGCGTCATCCGGGCCTTCGACCGGGAAAAGCACGCTCATGAAAGGATCACCGACGCTACCCGCACCATGGCCGACAACATCATCCGCGCCAACGTGCGCATGGAGATCATCGATCCCGCCGCGGCCTTCGTGCTGAACGGGGCGGCCCTGCTGGTGGTGTTTCTGGGCGGCGTCCGCATGGAACGGGGCAGCGGCCTCACCGCCGGCGACGTCTTTGCCATCATCCAGTATATTGGCATCATCCTGGGGGCCATCGTCTCCGTCTCCTATGATATCGTGCTGCTGCCCCATGTGCGGGTGGCCGTCCGCCGCCTGAGCCAGGTCACCGATTCCGAGGGCCTGGAGAGCGACGCCCCCGCGCAGGGGAAGACCTTCTCCGGAGCCGTCGACCTGGACCATGTCAGCTTCACCTATCCCGGCAGTTCTCTGCCCGCTCTCAGCGACGTGGACCTCCACATAAAGCCCGGAGAATGGGTCAGCGTCATCGGCGGCACCGGCTCCGGCAAGACCACCCTGACGGAGCTGCTCCTGGCTTTCCGCGCCCCCACCCAGGGGAGCGTGCGCTTTGACGGGCAGGACGCTTCCACCCTTTCTCCCAAGGATATCCGCGCCAATGTGAGCTGCAGCCTGCAAAAATCCATGCTCTATGCCGGCACCGTGGCGGAAAACCTCCGCATGGGCAAGCCCGACGCCTCCGACGAGGAGCTGTGGGCCGCCCTGGAGCTAGCCCAGATCGCGGACTTCCTCCGGGAAAAGCCGGAGGGGCTGGATTTCCGGCTGGAGCCCGCCGGGACCAACGTCTCCGGGGGGCAGAAGCAGCGCCTCGCCATTGCCCGGGCCATCCTCAAGGAGGCCTCCATCTACATCTTCGACGACTCCTTTTCCGCCCTGGATTTCCTCACCGAAGCCAGGGTCCGCAAGGCGCTGAACGAGCTCCTTGCGGGGCGGACGCGGATCGTCATCACCCAGCGGGTGGTCTCCGCCATGCACTCCGACCGCATCTTCGTTCTGGCCGACGGGGCGCTGGCGGGCGTCGGGACCCATGACCAGCTGCTGGAAAGCTGCCCCATCTACCGGGAGATCTACCTCTCCCAGACGGGAGGTGAGGCCGCGTGAGTTCTCCCGAAAAGAAGCAAAAGACCCGTCTCTTTGACGAGACCGGCAAGCGCCTGGTGCGGGAAATCCGGCCCCTCCGGGGCTGGATCGCCCTCTGCGCCCTTTTCTGCCTGCTGCTCATCGGCTGCGCCGTGGCGGAGCCGGAGCTGCTGGGCAGGCTGATCGACCGGCTGTACGAGTGGACCCTGACGCGGACGCCCGGCCTGGCGCGGAGCCTGCTGCCCGGATTGGGCGTCCTCCTGGGCGTTTTCGCCCTGCGGGCCGCGCTTACTTACGGCAATTCCTATCTGCTGCACAATGTGGTCAGCCGCTTCTTCTGCGCGGGCCTCCGCATCCGCCTGTCGGACAAGCTGCGCAAGCTGCCCGTGTCCTATATGGACAGGACCCCCGCCGGAGACGTCATCGACCGGATGATGGACGATGTGAGCGATATGGCCGACAGCGTCTACGGCATCGTGGAGATCCTCCTTTCCGGTTTCCTGCAGATGACGGTCATCGCGGTCATCCTCTTTCTCACCGACTGGCGCATGGCCATTCCCGTGGTCCTGCTGGCCCCCCTGAGCATCCTCCTCTCCGCCAGAATGGCGGGCCTGGGGGAAAAGCACTGGGACAGTCATTTCGAGCTGGGGGGCAAGCTGACGAGCCTGGCGGAGGAAGCCTACACCAACTATCCCACCACCAAGGCCTTCAACGGGGAGGAGGCGCTGCGCAGGAAATATGACGAGCTGTCCCTGCGCCACCAGCGCAGCGGCGTCTTCGGCAGGTTCCTCAGCTCCATCGTCCAGCCGGTCATCGCCTTTGTGGACGCCCTGGCCTATATCGCCGTGGCGGTCCTGGGCGGCTGGCTGATCCTCCATCGGGGCGTTCCCATCGGAAGCGTGGTCACCATGATCCTCTTCGCCCGGGAGTTTTCCGCGCCGCTGGAGCGCATCGCCTTCGGCCTGGGCTACGTCCAGCATGTGAAGGCCTCCGCCAAGCGCGTCTTCACTCTGCTGGACCTTCCGGAGGAGCCGGACCCCGCCGGGACCGTGGAGGGTGAGACCCGGGGCCGGGTGGAGCTGAAGCATGTGGATTTCTCCTATGACCCCGAAAAACCCCTCATCCGGGACCTGAACATGGATATCCGGCCCGGTCAGAAGGTGGCCATCGTCGGTCCCACCGGGGCGGGCAAGACCACCATCGTCAACCTGCTCATGCGTTTTTATGATATCAGCGCCGGGCAGATCCTCATCGACGGGCGGGACGCCGCCGGGCTCTCCCGGGCCGAAAACCGCAATCTCTTTGCCATGGTCCTCCAGGACACCTGGCTTTTCAAGGGCACCGTGGCCGAGAACGTGGCCTACGGCAGCCCGGAGGCCACGCGGGAGGAAGTGGAGAAGGCCTGCGACTATGCCTACTGCGACCATTTCATCCGCCGTCTGCCCCAGGGCTACGACACCGTGATCTCCGAGGACAGCACCGCCGTTTCCGCTGGCCAGAAGCAGCTGCTCACCATCGCCCGCGCCCTGCTGGCAAACCGGCCGCTGCTGATCCTGGACGAGGCGACGAGCAATGTGGACACCCGCACGGAGCTGCTGATCCAGAAGGCCATGGACCGCCTCATGGGCGGAAGGACCTGCTTCGTCATCGCCCACCGCCTCAGCACCATCGTGGACGCCGATCTGATCCTGGTCCTCCGGGACGGGCAGATCGCGGAGCAGGGAACGCACAAGTCCCTGCTGGCCCAAAAGGGCTTCTACTACGAGCTGTTCCGGAGCCAGTACGCCATATGACGGACAGCGATCACAAAAAACAGTGCCTGCCGCAACATGCGGCAGGCACTGATGTTGTCTGAGCTGCTTCAAATCCCCCGTGACAGCCCCGTGTCCCCGAAGGTCTTCTGCCATTTCCCCGCGGGGCAGTAGATCTGGCAGCGGTTGCAATTGCACTTGGGATAGTGGTCCAGATTGCAGTTGGAGATGGGGAATTTCTTCATGGCCTCGGCGATCTCCTCGTCCGTGGGATCGTCCCCCTCTACCAGGTCGCCCCGCTTGCGGATGCCGGCGAATTCGTCCCGCAGGCCCAGGGCCGCCACGGTGCAGGCGTTGACCCTGTGCTTTGCCACCTCATAGGTCTCCCCGGCGATCCTCCATACGCTCTTTTCCCCGGAAGCCTTGGGGGGCAGGGCGTGCATGGGGCAGACGTCGGCGCAGATATGGCATTTTTCCGGGTCGCAGAGCTTCTCGCCCCGGTCCGGCTCGTCATATTCCAACTCCAGGTCCGTCAGCAGGCAGCCGAACTGCACCCTGGGGCCGTATTCCCTGGTGATGGGGAAATTGGACCAGCCGGGCTGGGCCAGCCCGGCGGCGACGGCGGCGTGGCCGATATCCATGATGAGACCGTCCTTGTTGGGGCCGGCGAACATGGGCAGGGGGGTGTTCTTGGGCAGGGTGCCCATCTCCGGCCCGCAGCCCATGGGCTGGGTGGCGGCCCCGAAGGTGTTTTCCAGATAGTCCGCCAGGTAGAAGGTGCTGAGGGCCATGGTCCAGTTGGGCACCAGCTCCAGCCCGTAGGTGGAGTAGATGGATTCCGCGAAGGCCATGCCGTCCTCCAGCCGCCGGAACTGGGCCTGCACCGCCCCGTTCAGGAGCCGCCGCCCGAAGACGATCACGCTGCGGCAGCATCCCAGGATGTCCGTGGGCCGCCTTCCCTCCGGCTCCTCCGCCAGGGCCTCGGCGGGGCAGACGCCCACCAGGTCCATCTTCCTTTCTCCCAGGAGGAAGTTTTTGATGTTCTGCGTCAGCTGATGCTTGTCCATATCCGAATCCCCCTCAAAGCACATAACCGGCCCGCCGGTCCGAGTGGATGATGACGAAGCCCAGCTCCCGCACCTCGGTGACGTTCCCTTCGTCGTCGTAAGTGCGCTGCTCCGCCAGGGCCCAGCATTCCGCATTAGTCCAGTCAGAAACGTATTTCCCATCCCCCAGGTTCTTGATCCAGACCTCGTGCTCCAGCAGATAGTATTTGTGGATGCGGCAGTCCAGAGGATTGGCGGTGCTGACGGGGATCACCCGCTCCAGCTTCCCGTCGATGCCGCCGACGCCCTCCAGCTCCAGCTCCAGAAACTCCGGCTGAGGGTAGCCGGGGCCCAGGCCGGTCCGGCCCTCCCGGAAGGCCTTGACCTTGTAGATGTATTGGCCCTTGTAGGGGATCGTGCCCTCCGGCAGGAACCCCTCGGCCAGAACGATCTTCTTTTTCATTCCCTGCCCTCCCTGCTGAGGCCCGTGGCCCGGAAATCTCGCTCAAAATTCCCAACGGGGCAGTAGATCAGGCAGCGTTCGCAGTGGTACATGGGCAGGTGATCCAATGTCTGGAAGCCGGGAGCGGCGAACTGCTTTTTCAGGGCCTGGGCCAGCTCCTCCTCGGAGGGGTGCTCGCTGATGGGGCTTGTGCACATGGGGTTCGTTTCCCGCCGGAAGCCGAAGCAGGCGGCGGCGCAGCCGTTCACGTCCAGCTTCCCCACGGTGCATGTCGTTTCCCCGGCGCGCCATTCTGCCCCCTCCGAAGCATCCAGGGCGTGGGTGGGGCAGACCCTGGCGCAGAGGCCGCATTTTTCCGGGTCGCAGAGCCTTTCCCCGGCATAGGGCCTGTCGTATTCCTCAAATTCCAGGGTGGTGAGGATGGCGCAGAGGTAGACCCTCGGCCCGTTGTCCGGGGTGATGACCCGGTGGTTCCAGCCCATCTCCCCGATGCCCGCGGCTACGGCGGCCTTGTAGATGTCCAGGGGCAGCCCCGCCTTCATGGGGTCCGCGAAAAAGGGCGCGTAGTTCCCCTCCGGCTGCACCGCCTGGAGCACATTGCTCGTGAGAGGCATGGCGAAGCAGCCATAGGTGTTTTCCAGGTCCTGGGCGATGTTATAAGTCTCGTTCATGCACAGGTGGTTCACGCTCAGCACGAAGGAATGGGCGGAGTAGGAGCCGGAGACGTTCATCACCCCGTCCTCGAACTGGCGGAATTTCGTCTGCACGGAGCCGGAGATCAGCTTCCGCCCGAAGACGAGGATGCTTTTTGCCCCCGGCAGCAGGTCCGAGGGGCGGCGGCCCCGGGGCTCGTCCTCCAGGGCTTCGGCGGGGCAGATGCCCGCGTAGTCCATGTCCGAGCCGATGAGGATGCGGCGCTTTACCGCTTCCGTCCGGGTCATTTCTCCTCCCCCTCTCCGTTGTAGGTGTCCATGTCCACGTCGGGGTAGTGGTCGATGTATTGGTTGATGTTCTCTTTGGAGATGCCCGTGTCGTGGAAGCGCTCCTTCCAGTTGCCGATGGGACAGTATTGCAGGCAGTTGCCGCATTTCCAGCTCGTCTGGTGCTGGATGAAATTGTGGTAGACGTTCTCCGCCTTGGTGCGGAAGCGCTGGGTGGGGGTGAATTCCTCGTCGATGGGGTTTGTCATGATGGGGTCCATCATGTTGTAGTCCCCGTTGTAGTTGAAGTCGGCGTAGCTCCCCTCGCAGGCGATCTTGCACTTGGTCCAGTTGATGCCGCTGTATCGCTCGATGTGCCCTTCCCCGAAGTCCACCACCCGCTCCTGCCCAGGCTTGTAGGGGGGGATGGCCCCCGTGGGGCAGACCTTCTCGCAGATGTGGCATTTTTCATAGTCGCAGAGCCGCTCCCCGTCCATCATGGGGTCCGGCTTCAGCTTCAAGGTGGTCAGGATGCCGCCGAAGCGGTTCCGGGGGCCGAATTCCGGGGACAGCCCGATGATGCACCAGCCAAACTGCCCCAGCC
>JAEEGK010003237.1_pt1 | contig 40652 bp, 62 predicted proteins | sample 8958771 | NCBI WGS metagenome assembly JAEEGK01 (sample SAMN16246547, study PRJNA631951) | gut metagenome | biome: gut microbiome; feature: rumen; material: SC-attached | host: Bos | place: Iran: Karaj | collected 2018-10
GTTGCAATTCTTCCTAGCGGATGAATCGTGCCGGACTATGAAGCAAGAACTCAGCTCTATGAACTCATTGACATAATATGCAACTTTTGCTATCATTCATAGAAATTCATAGAAATGAGTTATCGGATATTGTCGTTCCAGACTACACCATCAACTGTTCGTATAGTCGGATGAGCGCTGTCAGAGTGGCTTGCTTGCGCACCATGTCGCGGTCGCCGGAGAAGTTAAACGCGCTGACGGAGTAGTCCTCGGCCTTCCCACGTTCCATGACGGCGATGTACACCTTGCCCACTTCCGCGCCTGTCGGCCCCGCATATCCCGAGGTCGCCACGGCATAGGTGGTTTCCGGGAACATCTTGAGCAATCCTTGGCACATGGCCTTCACGCATTGCGGGGATACCGCGCTGAACTGCGGATCGTCGAGAATTTTATTGGGTACATTCAGGATTTCAGCTTTCACTCGGTCCTGGTATGCCACCACTCCCCCATCAATCACTTCGGAACTACCCGGATGGTAGATGATGCTGGATGCGACCATGCCTCCCGTCAGCGATTCGGCGGTGGCCATCTTGACCCCGCGTTCCTTCAATGCTTCCATGACCATCTTGGCCATGCTTCGTATCTGGTTGTCGTAGTTCATTTCCGTTTCCTCCCGGTCGTTTACTTTCCTTCCAATTTTTCAAGGCATTCGTGGAACCCGGTGATGTACTTGACACGTTCCTCGTAGGCCTTCTTTTCTTCTTGGAGACGGCCTTCGTAGTATTTGAGGTCATTTTCGAGTTCCTTTATCGTGTTCTCGCCGTACCTCTTCGGATCGGTGCCCTTCCACATGGCGATACACCGGTCGTAGTATCCGGTGTCATGGGGCATGCTGATTTCGATCTCGTGGAGGGCGAACTTCTTCAGATCATCGTATTCGGGACCGCAATCCCACTCCTCGATTTTCTCCTTGATGACGGTCAGCTTCGATGCGAACTCTGCCATCTCGCGCTTGGATTCCTCGTTCTTCTTGACATACTCGGCAATATTCTCGTCGACACGTTCCTGCCAGTCCTTCTCGGTGAAGGTGCGGCAGATAAGGAGGTCCTGCTTTACGCGGGCAATTTCCTGTTCGGCATGGAATTCCGGTTTTGGGAATTCCTTGGGGATGTCGGCAGTTAGCGGTTGGCCGCGGAATTCGGACATTGCACCCATTTCCCGGAAGCATGCTTTCAGGAAACCGGTGGCCGTGGTGACACTGCCATCCTTGATGAGGGACGTGTGTGGTGTGCAGCTGCAACTCATGATAGTTCCTTTGCTAGTAGGTGATTGCGTCCATTATGTCGAGGAACCCGTGGATTCCCGACTCACATATCTCGTCGGTGTCGTTGTATCCGTTGGTCGGCTTTACTATGGCGTCGAGGGCATATTTGAATTTTCTGTCGTAATGTGAACGGATGGTGCTGAATCGTCCGGGATGGAACGGTGTGAATTCTCCGTTGAGGCCGTTCACCTCGAAGAACGCCTGCACCTTCGCTTCCGACACGCGAATCTTGTTCCCGCCGAAGTGCCTTGCCGCCCAGGATGGAACAAAGAGCTGTGCGATGATGAATTTCGGCTGTGCCCACCTTATGACCCACTTTATGAATGGGCGAAGGTAGAACGGATAGTAGTACACCTTCTTGTACAGTGTGAGCTGACGGCAGTCCCCGTATCCAATGCATCGTACCGGGAATAGGTTGATCTTTTCCGCGTCGACGAAATTATGGAAATAGCAATTGACTGCACGCATGATTTTCACGGAAGAGTTCAAATCGAGCTCAAAATCGTGGAAATTCGTATCTTTTGCCTCTATGCTGGACAACTTGGTGTTCACCATGGATAGGTTCACATCGTAGCAGTTGGTGTGAATGTACACAACATGTGTGATGTTGCAATCCTTGAACGTGATGTTGTGTATACCACCGTCCATCTCTCCATACAATGTTATTCTACGGTCGCCATCGTAACTCTCGCTCTGGTAGGATTGCACGTTTTCAATCAGTGTATTCCTGCATCCGTATATGCCGAGCTGGTGATTGAATGCAGACACATCCTTGATGATTGTCCTGTAAAAATTGTGTATCCCGAGCGTAAAACTCTTCGCGAAATTTCCCGGGAAGCGGACATTCTTGTTCACGATGCATGTGGTACCAGATGCGCCGGTGCTATGTACGTAATCGAGTTTTCCGAAGCGACAATCTACAAATCCGATATGCGAGTTGGTCGATATCTTTCGCAGCGAATTCGAGACGCATTCAACGAAGACTACGTTAGTATTCAGGATGTGCAGGGTGCTAACTGATTTAAATATGCAACTGTGTAATACAAGAACGTTAATCTTGTCTTCATCATCCGGAGCGTCCGGCCATTCGAAATCCATCTTTGCATTCATCACGCATGATTCGATCAATTGACAGCTGATTACCCACGTACGAACTGGCTTATCACCGAATCCTTCACAGTACGCCGCGAAATCATCATTGCAAACCGCATTAGCGCGGACGAATTCCGAATCCAATCTCTTCGGTTCGGTAGGACGCGGGCCACCTTTCTTCTTGGTCACGATCCGTTTAACGGTCTTCGGGTATTTCTTCTTCCACTGCATGACGATTAGCGTCTCCCGGAATCATGCTGTTCGACGAATACGTTACCGGTAATGACCGGTTTATTCTTACGCCATTCACGCATGTACACGATGCGCCATTCCTTGGGGAACTCGATCGACTTTCCATGTTCTGCATGGAGCTCCACGAGGGCGAATAGTGGGCGCCCGTGCTTGGACTTGCCGAAGTACACCAGTCCGCGGAAGAATGCGAGATTCTTTAAGTTGACCTCTTCGGGGCATACTTTGTGGTTTTCGACGCACTTGATTGCGTATTCCTGCAGGTCGCGGTCACCGGTCTTGTGGAAGATGCTCCTGATGCTCTCGACGGTTTCGGTGGGCGGGATATACCACTTTCCGGTAGTCTCGATTTCGGCCTCGTAGCGGTACTTGCGGTCCTTCTTGTCCTTGGATGGGTCGAGTGCCTCGAAGAAGTGCCCGTCGATATTGTTGATGCCTTCGAACAGCTTGACCACGTTGATGTACTTACGGCGCATCTTGCTGTACTTTGCTGCACGGATGAACGAGGAGTTCTTCACTAGCTTGTAGACACGGTGGAGGTCGGGGAGACCCTTCGGGCGGTTTGCGATACGGATATCGCAGTCGAGGAGCTTATGGAACGCTTCGCGTTCGCCGTTGATGCGTTCCACCATGCCGGTGAGCTTGGCGATGTACCAGTTTGCCTCGTCGAGTGCGCTCTTCCACTCGGGATGTTCGTGTTGGCATTCCCAGTTTCTGATGAAGGTGACTGCTCTGTTCAGGTCTGCTGTGTTTCTGTTCATTGTTTCCTCGTTAGTGAATCTTGTTTCTGAGAAGGATAAGCCCTTCGAGTTCGGAGATTTCCTTTTCCATGGCCGTGCACTTGTCGTCGAATTCGCTGGAAGCAAACGGGTAATCGTCCGCGAAGTCGTACACGTCCAGGTCCTCCCGGCGTTTTTCCAGCTTGGCTTCCACGGCCTTGCGATCGGCTTCGACATCGCCATAGAGCTCGTCGAACATTTGACGTTCGGCGTGGCGTTCGTCATCACCGTCCACACGCACCCAGTCCTGCGGGCCGCGGAGCCACATGATTTCCCCGTCGGGCGTATATGCGAAATCGATGGTGCGCTTGCGGTGGGTGCAAGTGACATGGCCGCTACGCCTGTAGGTGAAATCGTGCATGCTTTTGTTGTAGCTGGCCGAGAAAATCACGAAATCGGCATCGTTGCCACCGAGACATTCCACTTCCGTCGCGGCGGATGGAGAGTTGAGCCAGGGCAGCGCCTCTATGAGATATGCCTTGATTGTTTCATCGGTTTCGTTGATGTCCGGTTTCTTCATTTGAACTCCTTTTTCCAAAATGTAGCAAAATGGAGTGGAAGATGGCAACCAGGAGGCAGAATACCTCCGGAAACACGAAAATGACGATGATTACGACAAGGATGATAACCAGTTCGCTGCTGCACCATGCGTCACCCAGACACTGCGAGATGGTCTGTATGGTATCCTGTGCATTCTCATGGATATTATGCGGATGTGGATGAAGAGGGCTCAGCGGGTGCAGGAGGTTGTTCATTTTTCTTCGGTCGGGTCGATGAGCTTGTCACGTAGGTGCGTGTATCCGGTGGCTATTCCCCAAATCAGTTTGTCGAGCGGATAGGCGATTGCAAGGCAAATCCAGTAAGGAAGCAGCAGCGGGCAGAACATCAGGGCACCACGGAATATGATGTACTTGTAGTATCTGCTGCTCGCACCGTGCTCATAGTTCCAGTCGATGCAGATGAGCATCCGGAACATGTTGCAAAGGTTGAACAATGCATATATGAGCAACGGGATATTCCAGGCACCCAGAGTGCTCCACTTGATTCCTACCCATACTACGGATACGATGGACATTATGCCATACACGATGTTCATGATGGCATAGCCAAATTCATGTTCTTCGTATATGTCTATCAATTTAGTGAGCTTCAGCATTTCTCTTCTCCTGTACGGCGACCACCAGGTTCTTGACGGCTTCCGCCTTTTCCTTCGGGTCCTCGAATTTAAAAGCGGTTTCGAGCTGGATCTGCGCCATGAGCAACGGATCGACCGTTTCATTGGCCTGCCAGGGTGGAGGGAGGTTATCCTCATCCTCTTCCTTCTTGGGTTCCATGTTCCTGATGTACAGGCACATGTTGTCGGCATCCATGGGGACGGCCTTGATGATTCGCTCGAACAGGGCCATCACGCACAGGGTGTATTCCTCCGCATCGCGTTCGCTATCGGTTAGCAAACTGCTGCCTCGTATATCGTACGATGCGTCGATACGTTCCTGTTTCTTTTCCGGGCAAAGGAGGTCGATTGCTTCCCTCAGCTTATCCTCGGGTATGATATCTTCTGGTTTTAACGGTTTCATATACAAAATGTAGTAAACTTTGCTATATTTTGGCTATGGATATTAAGCAAATCAGGAAGAAGCAGAAAAATGCGGTGTAAGTTCTGTCCTTTCACGACTTTCGACTACTCGGACAATGTCCAGCTGTGTGCCATCTTCGGGTGGGGCGAGGACGAGATAACTGAGAACCGGAAGGGCGAGGAGGGTTGCCGGTATAACTACGCGACATTGGCGAAGATGCGGCAGGCTGAACTGGATTCTCTGGGCTACCCCGGAAACCGTGAAAAATAATGGAATGCTTATGAAACGAATTGGTATCACCGAAACATACGACCCGTGCTTTGTACCGGACTGGGAAACCAAGCTCCTGGAAGCGAACATAGTCATCTCCAAGGAACTCAACGACGAGATGATAGAGAAGCTGCTCCTCGTGCAGGACAGGGTAATCTTTCACCACACGGTCACCGGTCAGGGCGGTACCATCTTGGAACCCAATGTCCAGACCCCGGAACATGAATTTGCACAGTTTAGGAAGCTCCTGTCCCGAGGTTTCCCGCTGACCCACTATGTCCTCCGGCTCGATCCGATTATCCTGTGGTCCAAGGAAACACAGGACAACATCATCAAGGTACTGGAACTGTGGAAGCCCGTGGTCGAGGAGTATCAGAGGTATATCAGGTGCCGAGTGTCCGTGGTGGACCTGTATCCCCATGTAAAAGAACGACTTGCAGCGGTAGGCTACAAGGTCTTCTACGATACTTTCACTGCACCGGATGCCGTATTCAGGCGCATTGATTCGATTTTCTGTCCATATTACCATACGTTCCAGTTCGAATGCTGTGCCGAGCCGAAACTGTTCCCGTATAATTTTGTGAGCTGCGGGTGTGCGAGTGACAAGGACTTGGCGCTTCTCGGAATTGACTTTAATGTCCGGGAAGAATATGGGGCTCCAGACAAAAAGCAGCGTGGGGACTGTAAATGCCTGGCGAAGAAACAGATATTAAACGTAAAGCCGCGCAGGTGTCCGCACGGCTGTCTGTACTGTTTCTGGAAGGACTAGGTTAGTCCTTCTTTTTGTATGGTGCGAAACTGAGCTTGCATTTGAGTACCCCATCATACTGGTTGTGAATGATAATTTTGTTCTTTCCTTCGTGTATGATGTAGTCCTGCTCACCGTCTACGATCTGGTCATGCCATGGCGACAACGGTTCGCCGGGGATTCCCCAGTAGGCGAACACGTTATGGGGTCCTTCTTCCAGTCTATTCAATTCCTGTTGCAGGTCGAGCCCTTCCTCTTCCAGGTTCTCGAAGTTAACCCGAACCGTTTCACCATCCTTGAAATCGGTCTCGATGACAACGTCACTTCCCTTGGTGACTGAATAGGTAACCGGTTCCGGTACCTTGGGTGCCACGTCGTAGATGGGGCAGAGCTCGTCGGTCTCGAAGAATACCTGGTTGTGTTCGAAACAGGGGCCGGAACCCATGTACATGTGGTCCCCGAATTCCGACATGAACCCCCAAATCTGCATCTTCAGTAGCTTCTTTGTCTCTCCCCGGACATTTACCGTGGTCATGTGTTCCTTCATTTCAGCGATGCGTTCGTCGAGCTCCTTGGGACTATAATACTTCTTTTTGTTGTCGCGGATGATTTCCCAGGTGCGCTCGTTGGGCTCGATGTAGACGCTGAGATTGATGTTGATTGATGCGAGCATGGTGTTTTATCTCCTTTTTCATAAGACTATTTGACTATTTCTTCGCTTGGCATGTGCCGGTCTCCTTTACAAAGGTTTCCGCCGTGGTCTTTTCCTGCTTGATGTCGACGTGGATGAAGTGCTCTCCGGGCTGGACAAGGTTCATCGCCGCACGGATTGCCGACCTGAGTTCGCCGACGGTGAGGTGGCCGGTGGATATGCCGTCGGTTTTAGTAACCACCTGAAAGAGGTTTTCCCTGTAAATCACTTCAAGCATGATGTAGATTTCGAACCGTTCCCCATCATCCAGCTTGATGAACATTTCGCTCTTGCCGCGACCCCACCCGATAGGCGGTTCCAGCGGGGCATGAGGGAAAAATTCCGCAATCACGCCAAGCGCGATAGGCAGGGACAGTCGTTCATTGTCGGAATAAAACATGGTTCCTCCGTTCGTTTTATTTCCTTGTTTCCCAAAATGTAGCAATAACGGCATATTTCGGCAACCGGTTGCCGCTGCCGGCCAACTTTGCTACATTTTGGACATGAAGAAACTAGACACGAAACACAAAGAAACCAAAGACAGCCCAATCACTGGCCCGGAGATATTCGCCAACTACCTCACGGCCAGGAATGAGCTCGTGACTAACCTGAAGCGCGTCATCAAGGTGCTCATCCAGTGCAATGCGCTGGACGTGGAACCTAAGCAGGCGCTTGACGTTCTCGCCGGCGACAAGAATCTGGGATGGGTCTCAGGACACCAGTGGCAGTATGCCGCAGGGCACGATGAAATCTATTGCCAGCACAAGTACAAGAAGCGGGGGATGTGGACCGGCTCGTTCGACAGCTGCACGATCAAGGTACCGATCGCCTACCTTGGTACTCCAGACAAGGACATATACAAGATTTACCGCGCCGCTGCCTTGAAGGACCTCGAAGCGAAGAAGGTCGCCATCGAGGCCAAGATAAAGAAGGTCACCGAGCCCCTGAAGGGCCAGTTGGACGAGGTCGAGTGCCAGATGAAAACACTGATGGACACGGAGGTCACCCGATGAAGGCATTCAATTCCGAACATCCGATGAAGGTTTTCGTATCGGGCAGCTCGAAGCTGAAATCCCTGACCAAGGAAATGACGGATTCTCTGGACTATTTCATGGCCAGGGGCGCCGAGTTCCTCGTCGGTGACTGCTACGGTGCCGACGAGATGGCACAGAGATATTTGAAGTCCAAGGGCTACGAGAACGTGACTGTATACTGTTCCCAGGAGAAACCCAATGCCCGCAGGGTATGCTATGACCGCGTCAAGTCACTGTGGGACAAGGCGCAGGGTAAGACCGGCGAGGAGTTCTACCAGGTCAAGGATGCCGCGATGACAGAGGACTGTGACGTGGCGATAGCGTTCTGGAACGGTACCTCCTACGGTGTCAAATGCAACATTGAACGCTGCAAGAAGCTGGGCAAGCCTTGCAAGGTGTTTCTCGAAACGGTGCCCGCAACCAAACCGACAAATTTCGTGTAAGGAAATACCATGCCAGTAGATGATTTGAAGAAACAGCTTGACCAGTGCGATGCTGACCATGAGCAGCAAATAAAAGATTGCACCAATAAGGAACTGGAAACCAAGGAGGCCAAGGAGAAGGCCGAATGGGCACATGGCAGTGCCTGTGTTGCATTGAAGAATGCAAAGGAAACCAGGATTTCCGACCGTCTCAAAATTGCCAAGGAGTTCATCGACAATGAAATCAAGGTGGACCTGAATCTCTCCAAGTATGACCGGGAGGATGTCGCCAAGCTCATGATTGAGCTCAGGCAGATTCGTTCGAAACATGCCACCATCGAGGACAGGGTCGAGATTGCAAAGCGTTTCTGGCGGTTAAAGTCGTACTTTGTAAAGTTTCCGTTAATTATGCGCATCAAGGCCGCGTTGGAAAAGAAGAAGCCCGACTGGAAAATCGATTTCCGTCCGAATTATAGCAATGGTAAAAACCATTGGCTGCTTACCCGTAGCTGGCATATCGAAAAGAACACAATGGATTATCCCGGCCTGGATGAAGAATGGCGCGGACAGTTCGGGGACTATCAGTTTGGTGCCCTGTATTGCGGCGATACGTTCCTCTGCGAGGTGACATGTGAGCCGCGTCTCTCAAACAACTGGGGGGGGGACCCAGTGGAGTTATGACCACACAATACACTGGTTCCTATTTCACCACCCGACACTCCTTAACGATGTCACGCCCCAGTATTGGATTCGGGGTAGCGGCGTTAAACCGATATCGTTCTCGAACTTCAATATATGCGCCCGAGACCACCTTGATGATTATCGGAACGTACACAGTGTGAACGAGATACGAGCTGCCGCCATGGATATTACGCCGGAATTCCTCATTGGTGAGGCGAACAAGCCGAAACAGAGAACTTTTAACAAGGAAGACTACAAGCCCTCCGATTTCGGTAACATGTGCAACATCCTATCATCCATTTGTGAGACCGGCTTGTTCACTGGGCGCTACAAGGGTGCATGCAACATATGGAACAATGACTCGGACACTGATGGCTATGAGCCGGATCCGCGAACAAGGCGCCCCATGGATGAAAACGAGATTGCCTATGCGATTATCCAGCACCTGGATGCCAAGGCGAAAGAGGAAGCCCAGCGCAAGGCCAAGGAGGAAGAAGAAAAGCGAATCGCAAATCTTCCCAAGAACTCCGAAGAGGCCATCGGCATCAGGTACCCGTGGGCAACCAAGGTCGAGAAGATATTGGATGGCCGTGATGGATATTCCTATTTCAATGTCTATTGTGGTGGCAAGCACATCGTGTTGTGCCAGCGTGATACCGGCTATGCGGAATGGAAACGCGATTTCGATAAGGATTATCAGCAATTGAGTGATAGCCAAGTCAAGGATTACTTAAAGGTAAAGGAAAAGTAACATGACTGCACTGTACATCGGAATTTATACCGTGGTCGCACTTTTCATCTACATCTTCGCCATCTTCGCCTGGGCATTCGGTATCGGCATGGGTTATCCCTATGCAAAGGCCAGTCACTGGTCAAACGTAGGATGCGTCTGCATATCTGCCTTATATCCCGTGGCTGCGATTGCCGCAGGCATCTTCATCTACAGTGGCGCACTGTATGCCGGGATTTATACCATCGTCTCCCTTCTCGTTTATGTCGTCGGTCTGTTTGCGTGGGGTAGTGGCATCGCTATGTCTTATCCATGTTCCGATTTCAAACACTGGTCCAATCTAGGTTGCATCGCTATTGCCGTCGGATATCCAATCGTGGCTGTTGTCGCAGGTGCCATCATATTAAGGTAAGGTATTTTTTAGGAGACTATTATGAGTGTCAAGTGCAAGAAGTTCTGTGCATATACCTGGAGTCCGACAATGCTGTTTGGCGTTTCCCCGAAATTTCAGTATTATTGTGGGAAGTGCGGGAAATACAACACGGGGCGGTTTACCACCAGGACATACGACCGCGAGGGTGGACACTTGTGGTGCGCACATTGCGGCGAGGAAAACATCATTCCAGTAACGGTATACAGGTAGAGATATGAGTACACATGAAACTTACGAGATGGTTCAGGTTCTCTGGAAGGTCTATTTCGAATTCTGGCGAGACGATGACGATGACCCACAGGATGCCTATTCGCCGGAGGAACAGGCGCCTCTCCTGGCCGATATGTTCAATGCATATTCTCACTCGTACCAGGCCACTTCCAGCCCACATAGCGAGCATATTGCTGCCGGGGTAAGGGAAGAAAGCCATTTTCTCACGTTTGACAAGGAGCACGGGGTATGCCTGTGCGTAAACTATGGATTTTCGGAAAAGATCCTCTATGATACCGAAAAGTTCAAGAAGGCAATTCAGACGATTGATAATGATATCGGCCTGGATTGCTGGCTGAACACTCACTTTCACTTCAAATCCAACGGAATCGAGTATTGCGGGTGGGGAAACCATGGTCCGGTCCGCATCGTGGCGCCGGTGGAAGGAAGTGGCCTCCTGTTCAAGTGGTCCAGTATTGACGAGATTGCCAATGTCGAATGGGCACTTAGCCACGATAACGGGGCACACGGTGTCCTTTTTGACCCGAAGGAACACGAAGCGTACCTGAAATTCCTCAACGGGGATATCGAGGACATGACCAAGTTCCTAAATGAAAACGGCAAGGGGGACGAAGTGGATTCGAATTTGCGGATTCAATACGATCGGGAAATCCTGCAAATGATTGAATTCGTAAAGCAGCACAAGGATAACTTCTTCTACGGGAACGATTCTTAGGAGGGTGACTATGGGACAATGGGATCACACGTATTGCGTTGTTGACGATATTCTGTCTGACGAGTTTGATGAACAGGGAATGCCGATTCCTACGGGTCGGATCAAAATCCTGTTTGATGGCGGGTTTGACCGTGAGGCATGTGAACGGTGGATGGAAGAACATCCGGACCAGTGCACCTCGTATGGCACCCGTATTGAATCATTCCCGGAGCCGGAGTCACCATGGTAAGACATGTCATATACGGTGCACTGGTTGGCAGGTTTATTATGAAACTTGCCGAACGGTTCACCATGTCTTTTGGGAAGTTCGTTCCTGCGCACATCGAGCCATGTGCGTTAATGATGCGTTATGGGAACGCGGATATATGGTGTGCCGTGGTCCGTAACGGCATAATTGCCAGAAGGGTTTGTGATTACCTGGAACGCAACCACCCTAATATCGCACCAAATTTCTATATAGATTGCAAGTTTTTTGATTCCAGCCGGGAAATGATGCGCGAAACCTTCATGGAACAGTTTCGCTCCGGTGAAATTCAAAATATCAAGATATTTGCTGCAAGAATACCGCTTCTAGCGTATTTTCCGTTGCAGAGTGCGATGTTTTCATTGCCGCCGGTTAGAGCAAAGCATTGACCTTCGCGGCAATGTCGAACATGCGTTCTTCTAGGTAGGCCCCGGGGCATGCCTTGTTGGCGAACCACTTGTGCAGGGTCATGTTCTGTACCAGGTTCCCCTCGGTGTCAGTCTTGCCCACGAGCGTCTTGTCGTGTTTCCAGAGTAGCTTCCTGATGCCGTTCCTCCGGCATATATCGGCTACCAGGTAAATCAGAGACGCATAGACGGCATCGGATACGGCATAGGGCGCCTTGGCGTCACTTGATACTTCGATGGTCACTGCGCGGTGGTCGTTGGCCGCATTGGAGCTGCACCAGCTCCTGGATTCCTCGTTCACATAGAGGCCGATGCGGCCATCCTTGTCCACTCCGTAGTTGGAAGAGGCCTTCCTTTCCTTCTTTTCGAACATTTTCCCAAGCTGTTCGGCGGTCACCTGACTGGCCGTGCAATGGATCGTAATCGTGTCGATTGCGTGGGTGCGCTTGGTTGTCTTGTTAGGGGAAAGGTTGGTGTGTACTACGAGCGGGCTGTTCATGAATTTACCTCCATCCGCAGTTTATACCGGTTGCCAGCGCAGCCGGCTTTTGCTATGTTTTGCATATGAATGGATTGAAACCAAAATTTAGTTCAAGCCATCGTTATGAGCGCCTTTTAGAAGGAAAATGTAATGGAAAAGAAAGACTTAATCAAGGTTGAAAATGCCGCAATCCGTGCCGCGGGTTCCCGCATGGCCAAGATGTTCCAGCCCATGGGGGAACATGAAGGCGACAGGGAGGCCAGACGCGCCTTCTATGAAGGTTTTCAGGAAGGTGCGGCATTCTACCGTCTCCTCGTTAGCCGTATCGACGACGAGTTCACCAATCTCCTCGATGGCACCCGTCTTGACAGTGGTCCCGAGGAAGATACCCATTCCGCCATGGAAATGTGTATGAAGAACGGCATTCCTGTAATTACCGCGGTGCAGAAGGCGCCCGGCAAGAAGGAAACCGAAAAACTGCACGAGGAACTCAAGAATTTCATCGCGACAGTACCGCTTGACATGAGTCCGGAGGAGGCCAAGAAGTTTGCCGAGGAGCATACCACGGAAAGTGAACCCGAGGAACCGAGTAAGGATGATTCCGCCGTGCCTGTAACGATGGAAGCCTGCATAAAGGCTACCCCGGAACAATGCCGGGCCTGCGATTCTAATGCGGACTGTCCCCGCTCGTGCGCCAATATCGAAAAGATCCGTGAGCAGCAGAAGATGTTTGCCAAGAAAATCGAATTTCCCATTGAACAGGCGAAAGCTGAACCCGAGAAGGAAGTGGAAGAACCGAAGGACGAAACGGCGCAACTTGACCCCGAGGGCTATCCATTGTGGAAGCACCCGATGGATAAGATTGAAAAGGTCCTGGAAAACTTTGGTGTCAAGTTTGAACGGCAGGGCGACGAAAATATCCTCTATCTGCGTTTCAAAAGGGGCGAGGTAGAATACACCATTTATTTCGAAAAGCAAGATGATGGGAATTACAAGGTAGTATTCTCCGATAGGGATGCACATGGTGGAAAAGTATTGTGGGATGGCGTAATCGCCGATAGTCTGACACTAATGACATTGGAACGTAACATCGCTGAACATGTAAAAGGTTGGTAATCATGGCAGAAAGCGAACATTTCACCAAGGAACAGCTCCTTGAACAGTGCAAGAACGCGAAGCCCATTCCGGGCCGCAACAGCATGGGCTGTAGCGAATCGTGGTACGATCCGTTATTCTGCTTGCAGCAAATCTTTACCGAGGGCGAACTCGGTGCCATGACGGAACAGGAACTGAACAACCTGTACCGTCTGGCGGACCAGTTGACCCAGGTGTTCTACTAGGAGAAGGAATGATTATCGCAGCAGTTTGCCTTGGCAAATTTGTGCCATCCGGACAGCCAATAAATGTCCCGTTCGGCAAGGGTCATGATCACGGGGAGGCCTACAAGACCCTCCTGCAGTTCTATGATATCCTAGAAAGCCGTGCCGACGGGTTTGCCGCAACGGTCGGCGATGACATCGTGTTCCTCGACCGCGAGGACGCGATGAAGCATGCCCTTGAAAACGACCAGGTGAAGCCGGACTGCCGTAGGCACAATCGCCTCAATTCCGAAATGCTCAACACATGGGAGCGCGGGGAGGCGTATGACCGGCTTACCGACATGGACTACCGGATGCGGGACTTCTACTGGCTCGCCAAGGCGAAGTACAATATCGCCAACGACTACAAGAATCTCCCGGCACTTTCCCAGTCTGAACGCGAAACAATCTTGAACAATGTGGCAGAAACTTGCGGTTTCCCAGGAGTCTGCTACTAGGAGTAATCATGAAAACCTGTGTATATCCCGGTTCATTCGATCCTTTTACCAACGGTCACCTCGATATCGCACTCCGTGCGGGCGACCTCTTTGACAAGGTGGTCATCCTGATTTCCCAGAACCCCGGCAAGGGGGGAACGCTTCCTCCCCGCGAGGGAAATGCAGGATGCAATCCGTGCGTCGCTTGCAATCGAGGGCGCCAAGGGACGTTGCCCCAGGACGGAGTTCTATGTTGACATCCTGAAGCCGGAACATACTGTTCTCGACTACATGAGCAACCATCGTGAATATCTCGAAAACTGCATGAACATCATACGCGGCATCCGTAATGCAACCGATGCTACCGATGAACTGAACCTGGCCGACCAGTACAAGTGGTTCAGCCACATGATCCGTTTCGAGTTCATCCCGCTGATTGCCAAGCCGGCACACCGGAGCATATCGAGCTCCCTTGTGCGGGAGATGGTTAAGTATCTCCCGCCGGATGAAATCCCGGTACCGGAACCGGTGGCAAATTTAATCATTGACAGCCAGAGAGGTAAATAATGCTGTTCGCTAGTGTTACAAAGATTGAAGACGGTGACCAGAAGTGGCATGGCATCGGTGGTCTCTACCTTCATGGAAAGGTAGAGGATTTCTTCGGCTATGACATCGTGGCCGTGGCCAAGGACGACCTTGAGGAATTGCAGACTGCCTCCAAGGAAGGTCGTGATGGTGTTGAATGCCAGGTGGACGGGTATCAGGGCAAGACACTGCTTTTCGTCTGGAAGGCCGAACAGGACATCTTCCCGGCAGAGTATTACCGCGGGTTCATCGTGGATGCGGAAGACGAGGAAGCCGTCAAGCATGCCCGTGCAAAGTTCAACGAGAGGGCGTTCGCTATATGAGCAAGAAACCGGTAGAAGAACATTACGATATCCTGTACCAGGATGAACAGGGCACCCGGTTCACGGTGTTTGCATCAACCGACCTGAACACCCTGGGTTACATTCTTGCCGACATGCTGCGGTTCGAGGAGATGTTCCACACGTTCCCGAACGCATCGTGCCGGCTGCTCCTGGAACGTGACTACAACTATGACGAGGATTGTGGCGCGTTCCGCATGGACGAGCTGCAGGGTGCCGATTTCGGCAAGTGGGAAATCCTCGTGGACGATATGATTCGTCAATATGGCCACCGCCTGGACAGTCCGAAACGAGGTAAAAGAACATGAGTGAAGAAATTGACTACGCGAAGCTGCTGAAACAGTCGAACAATGCCGACTATGTGGCAGTATTGAAGAAGCTCAAAGAGAAGTTCGGTACCGAAATGTCTCCAGAGACCCCGATCCAGTACACGGTCGGACGCATGTGCGGGTGGAACGGCATCGGCCATGTGGTGGCCGGTATCGTCGAAATTCCCAAGGGACGTGCGCTCATCATGTTCATGCACTGGACCAAGGAGAAGGACGGCAGGGTGCACATGGACACCGAGGTACTCTCTATCAACGGAAGCTACAAGCTCAATCCGGACGCCGGTGAGTTCGTCCTCGAAGACAGTACCCTCGGCGACAAGGAAACTTTCTTCAAGTATATCAACATGATACCCACTTACCTCGACGGTCGTGGATATCTCATCAAGGACCCTAGGGAACTGGTAGGTAAAAATGGACAAGATTGATCCTTTTATGGAGCCGGAGATGGACGAGTTCGGCCATCCGGTCCATTATGTGGCAAAATGTTCCCCCGGTCTCCACATCGGGGAGAACTGTGAAGTATGGGCCAAGTATTGGAAGACCGCGGGCGGCAAGTGGGATGTCGGTATCTACAAGATGCGCTTCGAGGACGGCCATGCCCGTATGTGGGACATCAAACGGTAGGCAAGTATGACTGAACTTATTGTTGTGCTCTTAATCTGTCTTGCCTGGGCCATCACCAGCATCATTATCAAGCTGATTGAACGCCGGTGCAAGCATGAATGGGAAGCCGTCCGGGAAATTCCTGTGCATAGTGAAGACGGCGACAATCCAATCGCATACCTGTATGTCCTTCGGTGCAAGAAGTGCGGGGATATCACGCAGCGCCAAGTGAAATATCGTGCCGGAGGTTCTATCTTACCATGATATGGCATACTAATTCAAAGACTGAACCCAGTCCGATCCAGCAACGCATGATGCGTAATTATGGGGACAACCCCGATGTTACCGTGTTGAAAACTGGCAACAAGTTGTCTTTCAAATGTAGTTGCGGATGCGAGTTCGTAGTGTCACAACGGTACTGCGAGACAGAACTCACCGGTGAATTTTCCTTTGCATGCCCGGAATGTAAGCGCAAGTGCTTGCATGAGTAGGAGGCATTATGTTCAAGGCAGTTCCATTATTTGATGAAGACCCCAATTTCAAGTTGGTTTCCGATGACCCGATAGAACAGTTGTGGCTCGATAGGAACATGGAGAGGGTAATGGACACATTTATCCAGGTTGCGTTCAATGACCAGTGCCAGTTCCGGGGTTTCCATAACATCGACACGTCGAAGCTGACGTACCGGAAGTATCTTGAATATGGTCGGTCCTGTGACGGGCCCATGCAGTTCTATGCCGACTTGACCGGGGAAACACTGAACCCGGATTCACGGTTGGACAGGGAAACCGCATATATCGTGTGGATGGATCTGACCTGCGGCATGGGGTGGACCCAGTCGAACCTGCGCGACCTTGCTGACATGGCTGCATACCTGTATCGCGAGGACTGTAAGCCAAAGTTCTCATGCGATGATTATGACCGTGGCCGGCGAATAGAGCCAAAATTCAGCCTACGGCGCGGGTAGTTGCCACTCCTCTCCGAAGATGCTACATTTGCATTATCAAAAGAGAGGACAAACATGACACATCCCGCAGTAATCATCGGAAGAAAGACAATCATCCTTCGCGATAAGTTCAAGAAGCTCGAAAAGACCGCGAGGAAGAACGGCCACGCCCGTCGCGTGAAGTTCTACAATTTCATCCAGACCCGTCTGAAACGCTTCGGGAACTGGTTCTTCACCCTTTGGTCCGAGGAAACCCAGGAACTGATGCGCAACGATCCGTTCAGAGTAGAGCACGAGCAGGAAGCCGTGCTCCGTTGGATCAAGACCCCAGAATGGATGGCCAACTTCCACCAGTTGAAGACCGGTACCCAGACTACCATAGGGGATATCCATGGCAACTAAGCAGAACATTGAATGCCCGTTGTGCAAAGGCGAAATAATCCAGCCATTCGAACCCGTGTATGACCATCATGGTCAATCAATTGGATTGAAGTCTGAAGTGAAATGGCGGCTAGAAGGTACTACCCTCTATCAGACAGTTCATGCCGAATATACAACCGACTCTGATTTGTACTATGATGAAGACTTCACGCCTGAGGTAAACTATTGTATTCCGGTGTACGGGTTGAGCCATTGCCCATACTGCCGTCGCAGGCTGGTAAAGTCACGTTCAAAACGTGAAAAAAGAATCGAACCGCAGAAATGAAAAGTCATGGTGTGAGCCTATAGGACAGATTTTATGGACGGAAAGCAATTCCTCAAAGAAGCCAAGGAAGCATACTCTGAACATATTGCGGTGAATTTTTCCAACTTCACGGTTGAAGAGTTCAAGCGTTCCATATATCATTACATTGGTAATGATGGTACTGCAATCAATTTCCTTTGTGCATTACTTCATCAGAAAACCAGAGAAGAACGCAAGAAATATCCGGGTCTCATGCTCCATCCGGAACGTCAGGCAGACGTGGATATTGTACTGAAACGAGCAAAGGAGGAGACGGACAACTGGGAAGCCGAGCATCAACGCTGGTTTGAACTGCTGGTGGAGGTCGTCCTCAAATACATCGACGAAATTGCCATCGCGCTCAAACAGAAAGCCGATGACCGGGCCGCGCTGCAGAAACTGTTCACTGAACTTGGTAAATTACCTTCCTTGATTGGTGATGAACGCCTTGGCCCGATGGTGGATACCATTATCAGAAAATACATGGATGCCGCGAGCGCACGGCATGACCTCAATGTATTTAAGGAAATGATGAAACTGACCTCTGACCTTAGGGGTAAAAAGGATAGCATAACGTCCCTTCTTGCGGATACCATTAAGGATGCTTCCTCGCACGTTTCCGAGATTATTCGCGGTTATACTGGCATCGAAGACCAGGTGCTCGCTATACTCAGTGAATGTCTGGAAGGCAAGTATGTCTTTTGGAATGATGGCGCCACTGATGACTGGAAGAAGATAATGCGGATTGACAAGGTTACCTTGGATAGAGGTGGACGGTCCGAATTACTACTACATGGCCCGTATGTTGCCCCTTTGCGTTGGGACCATAAGGACAAGTGCGAATATGCGCAGGGGATGTACTGGTCATACTTGGAGGACATATCCAAGCATATTGGTGAAATTGCCATCATCGAATGGGAAGATTTGCTTGGATATGTGGAAAAACATGCTCCATTTGCGATGGAACTGATAACGCAGCTTGGAAAAGATTATAAGCTGCAATAAATTTCGCTCTTTTTGGTTGACATTCGCGATGTAATTTGCTACATTGTGTTTGGGTAGAGTCACGATCATAATATCGTTTCAACATCAAAAATAACAGTTTGGTGGACAATACCTTACATTAAGGTCAGCCGGGAAGAACGGCGATGTGGCCGAGAGCCATATCAGAAGATTGACATGTCGGAAGCGTTTTAATTGTGCAGCGGTGGTACGGGTATTTAACTGGGTTTACTCCCCTATGATTTTACCTGCCCGTACCGCCGAAAAGTTTGAAAAGTGGCCGCCTGCAGCGGCATCGTAGTTCCTCGTCGTACCAAAACATGGCATGGTCTTGATAGTAAAGAGTGCAGGGTCGCATGCGACCCGGGTATTCTCCCCATGTGCTGGGCGTGCAAACTGTGCGCCGACGTAACGACCTAAGCCCCGGTGGTTCGGGGCGTTGTTCCTGGACTGACCGTAGTACGTTGGGATGGGGACGATCGTAGAAGTAGGAAGAGTCAGCCCCCTCTGGGAGAACTTGCCGTCAAAGGCGCCGTGAGGCAAAGGGGCACAACCGGAGTGTAGCTCAGCCTGGTAGAGCGCCTGATTTGGGATCAGGAGGTTCCGCTGGTTCGAATCCAGTTACTCCGACTACAAAAACAAGAAGAGCGGTTTGAAATCGGCCTTTGGTGCTCGCCCCTGTCTGCAGCATGGGATAAAAAGGTTAAATGTGCCGACCATTTTGGAACAGTCTGGACGATCAATCAAGTGGTCCATGGGTTTTGGTTGCTTGGCTCCCTTACGGGAGGACAACCCATGAGGGGTAGCGAATCGGGATTCCCCTTGTTCCTCAGAATGTCGCCGGTTGGGTGAATGAGCTGTCTGGATATTCATTCGATCGGTTCCTTGGGGCGATAGACAACTAGCCCCATGCTCTTTGGGGGTGCTTGGTTTCGACTGGGCATCGGACCATGGAGACCTCGCCCGAAGTTGGTCTGTGGCTTCGTAAAAACGGACTAAAACAATAAATGCTGACAATGCATTCGCCTGCCGCATGGCTGCCTAATCGGTAGTTATGCTGCTGCCTGGGACAAGCGAGAGGAATAAATCCTGGGACCAAGTGCATATCTCTCAAATTTAGCCGTGAGTTACTGGTCGTAGACCGGCTATCTTACACTGGACCAGGACCCCTCACTGGTTAGATCACCTTGGGCAACAGGTTAGGGCCCGAATAGATTGATGGCGATATGGTTGAACTGGAATGGCGTTTAGGACAGGGGTTCGACTCCCCTCACCTCCACTATTGCATGCATGTGAGTACGGGTCATTCCCGGTGCTCCTGAGCCCATTGTCACGTCCGGGGTGACTAAATACTGGCGGATGAAGGTGGACCGCGGGCATGCATCTAGTTTACGTCCTGCTGCCGGTAGGACCGCCCTTCAGCACGGGGTAGAACGAATGCGCGGATTACGAGTGTTTTCCAGCATATCGCGAAGGCAGTGGACAAAAATTTCTCTCCTGGCCCCTTCGAGGGTACGGGTTGCGCCGTGGACTGCGTACCAGTCACGGCTGCGTAAAGCGGTAGGCCGGCGCTATAACCGGCAGTGTGTTTGAGCAGGATACTGAATAGGGTTTCTAGTAGCATTCCGCCCGAGGGTCGCGCCCTCTAAGGTATCCGCGGTTTCCGAAATTCGCAGACCAGTGCAGGATGCGCATCCGGCTGGCCGGGACACGTAGGGGCCGGAAGAAAATGCTACCACCCATTAAACGCGGTCGTCTAAATGAGCAGGTGTTAATAGCGCCTGTGCTTAGGACTCCGGCGCCATCGTGGCCACCAGGCATTAACGGGTGTGGCAAACAGCGCGGGCAATATAGGGGACAAATCCTATCCGCGAAACTTATGACAGGTAGCGTCACGATCACTATATATCGTTCCAACATCCTTAGCAACGCTTTGGGTGGACAATACCGAGACCCACGCCTAACTGCACCGGCGACAACCTTTTATTACCGCAGACCAACATGCCGTCCCCGACTATCTCGAGTAAGGCTGGTAAGGTATGGCCCCGACAGGCTACGGTAGCGGTACAGTCGCTTGCTTACTATTGTACCTCGGTCTACTTGATTGTTTTCTCGAGGCGCCCCAGGGAGCGGAAAATGCGAGAACGGCAAGCGGCAAGGGGTGGCTCTCCCCTGGTTAAGTCCATGAGCCACCCCGGCGCTTTTATTTTCCGGAGTAGCTCAGTTGGCAGAGCAGTTGCCTTGTAAGCATCAGGTCGGGAGTTCGAGCCTCTCCTCCGGAGCTAATGTTTGTTTCCGCGGGATCGACTAGTGGCCGAGGTCATAGGGCTCATAACCCTACCACCGAAAGGTGCGCGTTGGTTCGAATCCAACTCCCGCTAGATTTTTGATATAGAAGGCTATGTCCACCCAAAGTGTTGTACCACGCAAAAATGCCTTGGAATGTCAATGAATAAATGCTATATTGTAGTCTAGGTAGCGTCACGACCACTATATATCGTTCCAACATCCTTACTAACACTTTGGGTGGACAATACCAGATAGAACAGGTCTAAGCCGAAAGTCGCGGGTCTTTAGTTCCAAATGACTAGAACACCGACCGGGGCAACCCTCGTTGGAGGCTCTGGGTTAAAGTCCCAGTTGATCCGAATAGCGGCGCAAGCTGTCGAACGAGTAGGCTAGGTCACAGTGCGAAAGGACTGTATCATTTTAAAAACGGGCGCCAAAGGAACAATGGCGACTTACTTGACGTAGGAAGAAAGGTCAGTACGCATGAGTTTGGCCCGGGTCGCACCCGGGTGGAAAAACGGCCACCGGCAGCAAATGCCGGGGCAGTCGAGGGTCCGAATCCCGCATGCGTACAGTAGGCTGAAATGCTTGAACTGAGTATCCCCGTGTGGGCTGCGAAAGGACCCCGTGGGCCGCTGGCACCACCAAGGAAGCCAGACATTTTAACCCGGACGAGTAGCTCAATTGGTTAGAGCGAAAGCCTGAAGAGCTTCGCATCGGAGGATAGAGTCCTCCCGGAGACACTAATATACCCATGCACCCGGGAAATTTACGGTCGTGGAGTTCTCCCGTGGGGAGGATGATGAAACGACAAGGGGCCCGTTCCTACAGGTAGCATCTTGGATGTCTACGATAGGTTTCCGCCGATAGTCTCGGTAGTTGGCGGTGTAAAACGGTCGGAGGAGGCAGTTCAAGGCGTCCCCGGGCACGAGTTTAAATTACTACCGGAGGACAGATAGCCGACTCTATTTGGCCAGAAATGACCTTACTCCGGTAATCCATTTTGGAAAAGCTATAAACTTATGAATGAAACATAGTCGGATGTTTTGTTCATGAATTACCAGCGAATTTACGCGAGTATTGTTCTTCGCGCTCAGAGTGAATACAATGAGCGTATAGATAACAAGAAAATGAATGGTGCATATTATGAGATGCATCATATACTACCTAAATCTTTGGGCGGAACCAATGAAAAATATAATTTGGCCATGCTAACTGCAAGGGAACATTTTATATGCCATTGGCTTTTGGTGAAGCTTTATCCAAAGAATAGCATGCCTAGAAGAAAAATGTTGAATGCTTTGTGGAGAATGGGGTCAGCGAGTCGAACAAATCGTGATGAACGATATATAAATTCGCATGTATATGAATACTTGCGCACTGAATTTGCAAATGCCATGGGAATAATAACATCGAAATGCCAATCCGGAACCGGCAATTCTCAGTATGGTGCACATTGGTATACAAATGCGCATAATGGAATAGTTACATTGACTACAACTGCGCTCGATTACCCATGGTGCCGCGGAAAGAATTTATTTAAAGGCGAGTTCAATCACCTGGCGTTTGATTCCAATGGAAAAAGTGTGCCGCGTAAATACATGCTATGGCCATCTATGCAAGGGAGACATTTAACCGTAAATAGTATTGAAAATACCAGACGGAAGCGTACTGACGAAGCGATAGCTGAAACCAGGAAATTATGGGATGAATTTCATAATGGCTCGTATGCGTCATTAGGTGATTGGGGGCGAACCCATAAATTATCGTATCAAGCGATACGTAAACGGTTTATGCGATTTATTCCGATATTTAATGAATTGTGTGAGCATGGGGTAGCATTTAGATCATTGCCGACCTTAGTCGGTGTGTATAATAGACCGGAAGCTTAAGTGGTATAAGCAGGGCCCTCATAACGCTCAGATACAGCGTTCGACTCGCTGACGGTCTATTAGCCCATTGTCTTGAACAATGGGTTCACTTTTTGCCCAACGGGCGCCAGGTGAACCATGGATAACATCTGGCGCATTCGGTAAGCAGACGGCGCATAGGTATCGTCTAATTTCCACAGGACGCCTCCCCGTATTCGGGAGGAAACCCGGTGTTGGAATCCGGAAGCCGTGCGTCGATTATTTTAATGGAGGAAAATGGCTGTTATATGAACTAATTTTCCTCGTAGATGGGTAAAATATTAGCGTCTGCATCGTAAGCAGCGGGTCGTGGGTTCGAATCCCAGATCGTCCATTAAAGAGGAATTAAAACAAATGAGAAAAATGTGTGATTGGTTCTATCGTTTCATGTGTGCGCTTGCTTGGATATTTGGCTGGCCTATTTTGCTCTGTTTGGAAGTAAGAGAGCACTTACGAAAGAGGCCGACAAATGAGCGCACGATTAAAATTGAATAAACTCAAATTTGTCTCGACGGAGATGAGGTAGGTGCCCGTTTTAAGGTAGATCCTGTTGGGCCATCCCGTAGCATAAGTGGGCAATAAATACCCGGATTGCGCCAATGAAGGCCGGGTAATGCGCCGTCGAGACTCCTTTGTATCGGTGGAGATGATGAGAGCCGCAGGTAGATCCTTTGGGCTTATCGCAGTAGCATAAGTTGCGTATAGATAACGGGATGGCTTTGGGCAAACCCGGTAATGCGCCACCGATACTCTTGAAATTGCGGAACAAGGAATATCCATGGTATGTCCCCGAGAGCGTGAAGAGCGTCGCGCCGGCAAAAGCTAGAATCCCCGCCGTGTTGTTCCGCATGTCCATTATGGCGCCAAGGCGTCAGGGGTGTCTTTATTACAGCTTGGAATCGCACCTGGGCTGTCAAGTCGGGCATTCGAAAATGCAGGCCGAACACTTGTTCTCGGAGTGTCTGTGATTGCCTGGAGTTGCTATTACTGATTAGCCGGAACAGCCAACGTTAAGGGCAGGGTCTGCATGGGCGCCCTGAATCCATGTCTCCGCGCAGAGTAAGGTCACGAGAAGTCCAATGCGTCCGCCACTGGGTAAAATGCGTAATTCCGGTGGCATTTTGATTTTTAAATGGAATAGTTTTCCACCAGAGGTAATTTATGAGCGTTTGGAAGAAGACATCCGAAGAAGTACCGTCCCACGATGAACCGGTGGCCATCAGGCCCAGTCACCTCGGGCACCAGTTTGCGGTATGGAACAAGCACGAAGAATGCTGGGACGATGAGTCCGGTGACGACTACATGTGCGACAAGGATGCCGTGGAGGAATGGTTCGAGATTCCTTGGAATGATTAAAGATGATCCGGGGTAGCTCAGTTGGTAGAGCGGCTGCATCGTAAGCAGCGGGTCGGGGGTTCGAGTCCCTCTCCCGGAGCTAGAAGTTTGGTCTCGATAGTTAAACAGGATATAACTAGTCCCTCCTAAGGACTGATTTCCCGTTCGAGTCGGGATCGGGATACTAAATTGGAGATACTAAATTGGAAGGAGAGTATGATGAGTAATGACAATCTTATTGAAACTATGGATAACGACCCAGTTGCTGAGGCGATTGGTCTATACATTGTGAATTGCCATGGAATTAACCTGTGTTCCGTAAGGAGCATTAAGGTAACACGTACGCCCGGTGGAGACCTGTCTGGTATACATGTGAAATTCATTCCAGAACCAGTATGCTCCTTGGCCAGGGGAGAAACGTCATTGAAAACCAAATTGGCTCGTGAGTTCCGTTCCTTCGTATCAACCAAATTTGGGATTCCCGAGAGTACCATCCGTGACGTGATGGTGACTCACCAGGTGGATGAGCAGATTTCTGAAATCAAGATCAAGATTAGACGGTAGGTGGCACAATGCTGAAGGCGAAGTTGCGCGAGAGTGGACTGTCCGAATGGGAAACCGAGGTTGCCTATTCGCAAATAAAACGAATGAAGTTGGACGAGGATGAACTAGAACGTTCCATCGAACGTTTCGAGGTCGAACGGACCTACGGAGACCGCCGGATGGACATCCACGTCCGGGCCGTACGCAAGATTTGTCATATCACCATCAAGGCAACTGTTGAATGCAACGAGGAAAACGAATGAAAGAGAAGCAAGAACGCAGAGTAGAGACTATGGCCGAGAAGAACGCCCGCTGGGAAAAGCAGGCGAAGGCAGCGAAGAGGTTCGCGGTGATTAGTGGACTCGATACGAAGAAGATTGCACGCGAGCGTCGTATGACCGAGCTCATGAAGAACCCGGACTACTGGTACGACGACTGATTGACGACACTTCCAGAAACTAAATTTTCGATGTTCAGACAAGGCGTCCCGTTGCCACGGGGCGCCTTTTTTGCTATATATAGGTTAAACGAGGAACTGCAATGTACAACTACTTAAAAGGCGGAGAGCAATACAAGTATGCCACGAGACCGATAATCGTGACATTACCCGATACTGATCCGCATTTCATCGAACATTGTACCGACCATAATTACATTTCGGAAACTAAAATAAAGTTTTCCAAGAAGATGTTTGAACTGTTCGGCATCCACCTTGATTGGCATACATACAAAACCCGTGTCAAGGGCCAGGAATGCTGGTTCCGTAGCGAGGTGATGTATTGGCGAGCGGGTGAAGACGTGGGCAATGTACCATGTCACACACTGTGTCTGTTCAGGCCGTTCACCTCATATTTACGCAAAAAAGCTAAAATAGAACTGGTTTCTGACCATGTTATGAACGACTGTCTCCAGTTAAATGTGGATTTGTAATTGGCCATATGTTCAAAAGCAAACTGAACGGGGAATATTGATGAAATACCTTGTGGGGACATTCAACGAGAACGACGGGACATTTACCGGCCCGTTCATCATAGTGCACGCGAAGACCAGAGTGGAAGCGTGCATCCGCTACAACAACCAACTGAACCTGGTGCCCCCCAAGGGCCGAGTGATGGCCCTGGTGACCCTTCTTGGTCCGTTCAACCTGGACGATTTATGCAGCCACAGCAAGGCAGTTGAGGCGCTAGACAATGTATCTGAGGAAATCCAATAATGAGTAACAAGTGTTGTCTTACATGCGGCAGTCGCTATCATCTCGGTACCGGCAAGGTGCGCTGTTGGCATGACCCTGGGTGTGGCGTGGAGCCGAATTCCGCTAGGGTCTACATTTTCACCGAAGAACAGGCAAAGCAGTGCGTCTGTAAACACTATCATCGAGAAATTGGCGACCAGCGGTATGCTGCCATGGATTATTCGGATTGGTTGGACACGTTCCATGCGGAATTGCAGGCAGACTTGCGCAAGCAATTCGATGCCTACTGCAAGATGATGAAAAGCCATTGCAGGACCAACGAAGTGTATATAGTATCCTTCCAGTATGATGACGTGGGCGGGATGCTTGATGAAATGTCAATCAATTACAGCGACCGCGAACAGGCAATCAAGGCTGCCGTTCGCGAAAGCAAGCGCCCGGGAAACTATTGTGTGAAGCTCCGCCATGAATGGTACGACAACGAGTTCAAGCGCGATGAGGGCGAATGGATCGACTGGGAAAAGGAGGTGAAGTGATGCCATATTCAGCATCAATCATCTACAAGGCTGAGGATGACGAACAGAAGTACATCACATTCGTTCAATTACCCGGAAATCCGGACGAAGAACATAATGAGTATTTTGCAAAGCAGGTATGCATGAATTACGGGTGGGAACATGTTTCCTCACAAAAGGAAGCGAACCCAAATCGCCATCTAACTAAGGTAGAAAAGGAAACTCTCGGCGTCATCAGGAAACCCTATGAGTTCTTTGCCAAGAATTTCCTGCACGGGCATAACCCTTTCTAGGAACAATCGATGCTTGATCCGACAGAAATACAGGGAAAGCTTTCCCGGGCAGCGACACTGATGTCCAACAGGACACCAGTGCTTCTTGGTTTCTACATCATGCTTGACAAGCGTATGACAAGCGACAAGTCCATTACGATGAGGGTGGGCTGCGATAGTGGCCAGCCGTTCCTTGAATATGGCGACTGGTTCGTCAACATGATGGAAATTTCCATGCTCGGGTGCATCCTGTACGCCAACTGCCTGAGGATTGCCCTGCACCACTGCGACACCCGCGTGAAGGAGCCGGAGGCCATGTTCAGGCTGGCCAGTGACCTGGTGGTCTACGAGTATGCGCGGAATGTCATCGACACGACCAAGGAAGACAACTCGTCCATAGTGGCCCAGCTGTTCCCCAGTATCTGGGCGTATTCCGACAAGTTCGAGAGCGTCGGGTTCGATCCTGTCAAGGACCTGACCCTCGAAAAGGTATTCAACCTGCTCATGCAGGCCCAGGAAGATTCCCAGAGCGAGACTGACAACGAGAATCCGGAAGGCGAACAGGACGAGAATGGCGATGGCAACCGCGACGATAGCGACGAGGGAGATGAAGAGGGCGAGGGTGCCAACCACGAAGGTGAAAACGGCGGGGATGACGAGGAAGAAGGGGAAGAACAGGAAGGCGGTAGTGGCGGAAACGATGAACCCGATGAGGGTGATGGCGAGGAAAGCGAGGGAGATGGAGCTTCAGATTCCTCGGGCGCCGGTTCCCAGGACGAGGGAAAGAGCGAATCCTACCAGGCTATCCAGCAGATGTTCAGCCCGGAGAGCGCCCAGGGCGACATGAAAGACTGGGGAAACGATGCTGATGCTACGGACAATATCCGTGATACCGTCACCCAGCAGATGACCAACGGTAGCCAGAGCGGCATGGCCGGAAAGGTTCCCCTCGCTATCAGAGAGGCTAACCGTGTCCATGTCGACCCGGCCAGGGTGTTCAACATGTTCATGGTGAGCAACTTTGGCCCGTCCACTCGTCAGACTTGGTCGATGCCCAACCTGGTCCTCCGGCGCTACGGGACCATCGCCCCGGGTCATGTGCGCAAGAAGGACAATCCGATGATACTGTTCGCCATCGACGTGTCTGGCTCGATGCTCTCGATGAACCTGGTGGAACAGTGCTTCGCCGCGGTGAACAATTTCATCGGTGATTCCAAGCTGGACCTTTGCTACTGGGACGGAATCTGCTCCGAGATACTTCACAACCCGAAGGATGTCTTCGAGACAGACGTGTTCGGCGGTGGAATGACCGACCCGCAGTGCGTCATTGACAAGATTGAGACGGAACACCTGAAATATGACGGCATCGTGTTCCTTACCGACTGCGAGTTTGATTGGGACATGCCGCGCAACGTCAACCGGATCTGCATAGTGAAGGCGCGTGGTGGTCGCGGAAACATACCTGCATGGTGCAAGTTTGGGATGGAAATGGACGATTTGCTGAGAGGAGTTGCTTGATGATTGAGAAGGATGATGAAATACCGATGAGCCAGTTCGACTTCGATGCGAAGCGGATTTTTCCTGATGCTGCAACCATGAGACAGCGCATGCCGTCGAAGGTACCCGCTGACCTGTTTAACATGGTATATCATCGATGCACGCTCGCCGCGGATTCTAACGCATTTTCGGAATGTATTGAAATTCGTGGATATAACCTAAGGTTCGTGGATGCGTTGCAGAAGCTGCTTCGCGAAAAGGGATATGAAGTCAAGATAAAGCCTGGGCGTGACATGTTCACGAATGAATTGATATATGAAGTGACTGTTTCCTGGGCTCCCTCGATTCCGGTGGAGGATAAGAAATGTTAGAACTGATTGGGGGAATGATCCTTGGTGGGCTGATGTTCGGTGGTGGTACCCATCATCACCATCATAGCCATGTCTATAATGTGTCACCGCCGGAACCAAAGGAACCTTCACCTGGCGTGAAGGTGACATTAACTGACATGTCGGACTTGGCCAACACGATTGCCTACAACAATACCAAGTGGAACGATGCAAAATATTTATATCATGGTCAGTACAGGGAATCGTCGTGGATCATACAGGATTCGCTCGCAGGTGGCTATGGTGCGTCGAGCCGTTGGACGGTAAGCCTGGATGGAAATTATATCGGTATTGATATACCATACCATGATACCTATGTCGTGTTGGAGCAAGCGTTGGAGGAGAAGTATCTGAGTGACATATTGGGAGAGGTAGTTGCAGATGAGCTGTAGAAACGAATATGAGCAGGACATCATGGATGTCCACCACATGAGCAAGGCCAAGTTTGCCCACATCAGGAACCGGTGGTCATGCTGCGAATGCGGGAAGTGGTTCAGGTACAGGTGTCGCGAGTGGCGAGAGGAGAAGAAGGACAACGATTGCATGGACCCGTGGATAGGCAGGGGCTCGGATATGTGTCGTAAGTGTATACGTAAGATTAACCTGAGCCCGATATGGACATGGTCCATGAAGGATCTTCCGTTGTAGGAGTATATATGGACAGAGAGATTGGCACTTTTGATGAGTATTTCGACATGAAGGACCGGATGGATGATTTCAAGAACCGGGTCCTGGATGTGTTCGATAGTTTGCAGCATGTGTGCAAGTACGACGTTGTGGACATACGGATCAGCGAGTCGAGGGACAAGGAGTATATCGACATCATGGTGCGGTACAGCTACGATAGTTACCGGACCGGCACATTGAAACGGAGCATCATCGAGACCGCACTTTCCGGTAATATCGAAGCTGCCAGGGAAATGTACAATAACGATGCCTATGGAAAGGTAATAACATAAGGAAGACAAATATGCTGTTTCCAACTGTGAAGGCAAGTAGTATTAAACCGGGTGTAGAATTTTGCACCACTTGTTGCTATAAGCAATACGATCGTAATAGACCGCAAGATGCTGGAATTGCAGTTCCGATTACTGTATACTACCGGCTAGTCCAGCGTCGGGATGATGGGTACTTGATTTATCAGTTCAGCGTCGGGAAACCATGCTCGACTTACGGCGACCAATTAGCTGACGCATTTGAACATACTGCATTCTTCGTAACCAAGAATAACTTATATTCATACCTCAGCGATAGGTGTTATGCCGGCTCGGAAATGTATGAACACATACTGGCTGCAAATAAAGCTGGCAAGTGTCCGGAAATCGCCTTCGGGTATCCCGAAGAAATGGATCAAAAAGTGCATGATGAACTTGCGAAGCATATATATTTCAGCCACGATGAAGTGTTTATGTACGGGAATACGTATCGCAACATATACGATATGCTTCGAGATGGACGAGAGGATGATAGTATAATTCAAACAATAGGGGCGCACATTGACAATAGTGTCAATCGATATGAAGCGCACCAAGAATCTCTTGAAAAGAAACGGAAGAAAGTCACCGGGAACGGCGAAGAATTGCTTAAATATTTGACGAAGTATAATAGCATGGATACCGGATACCCCATCGTCAAGAGTGACATTAAACCAGTAGAGAAAATTAAGAACAATATCTTCACACCAACCGATAGTGTCGAAGTCAAAATCCTTACATCGAGTAGTCAGAAGCAGTATCCTGATGTAATGGAATGGATTTCGGTAAAGTATAACACTAAAAAGAAGTGCGTGACGGTAAGCTACGGTCGTCCTGATAAGACGCCGATCATAACCAAAACGATAACCAAACCGACCGATGAAGAGGTGTCTAATCTGCTTTACCACATCGTGGAATTGTCCAAATCATTGGATGATTAGCCATTATATTTGATTAGGATGATTATGAATAAGTGGGACGAACGATGCAACCGTCTAATCGAGATATCTAGCTCGATAGAACTCGGTAAACTAACCATTCTTACCGGCAGCAATGCTTCCGGCAAGTCCGTGATTCGCAAGATGTTGCCGAAATACATCGCAGAGAAACTGAACAGGGATAACACGAATGAATGCGTGTCCGCCTTGTCCTTCATGACTAGGGCCGGATTGAACAGCGCATGTGGAATCAACTTTCTACGAGATGCCGACTGGTCAGCTACTAGCCAGGGCAGTGTAGACCATGCCAGGCATCTCCTTACGTTTACAGACCGGTTCCTGGTGCTCGACGAAGTGGAACTGGGCATGAGCGAGGAAATGCAGCTCGCCATAGCGCAGCATATCAACTCCGTCAAGGAGAAGGTCCTGAAGGATAGCTACGGCCTCCTGGTGATTACACATTCCAGGATTATCGCAAGCACGCTGGAAGAGGATGCGTTCTTCAACATCGACGGCTACAAGACCAAGCAGGAATGGCTCGACCGCAAGATCGTGCCCGTCGACCTGGACCAGTTCGAGAAGGATGCATTGGATCTGTTCGAGCGTATCCGCGACCGGTCTAAGGGGGGCTGATGCGCCGGCTCGACTACTATTTCGACATGTTTGAGGATAACGAGGAATTAAAACCGAACAAAACAAGAAGGTAAAATAATGGCCGCAAGAGATTATTGCAAGAATCGTTCATTGCCAGAAGCAGTCAAGGTTGCCCTACTTGAGTTGGTAGATAGGCTTGACAAATAGGCGGTCGCAAGCTCACGCCCTTTAGTGCGTGGGTAAGATCCGCCGATAGCAAATCTAAGAAATAAATAACATTTTATGCCCATCAAAATAGATATATTTATTGAGTAAAATTTCTAAACTATAAGTATAGTCAAGATGCGAGTGCGCACATCTACATAAAAGGAGACTCGTTATGAATGAGAATATAATGCATTGGCATCAGTATGGTAGTCCATTCGATGCGCCGAAAGTAGAAGACTATCAAAAAGAAACATTCTTATGTAAGGTGCAGCGATTTGCCAAGGATAATAACGAACCTATTGGTGCACCGAGCTATCAAGTATGCGTATGTGATGATAACGGGTCATTTTTTGGTATGACGGGCAGTGATAGTATGTGCTGGGCAAAAGTTATCGCTTGGACATATATAGTAGAATCTTAATTAGTGCGATAGATATAGCTCATATGGAACTGGTGCGTAGTGAAAATACGAAGGCGAAGATTAAGGCGAGCATGGCGGAAACGCATGCCCGTCGTAAATCGCAGATATGCCGTGTCTTCGAGCTTAAAGTTTCCATACGACACAATCCTAAATCGGTGTTCGAAAAGCTGGCCCAGTGCTTCAAGGAGGCCAAGTGGGTAATCAATGACATGTTGTCGTTGTCCAAGGGCAATCCAGACAACAGCATGTTTGATTACAAGTACACCGAACACAAGGATGTAGTCCACTACGACAAGGACAAAACCCAGGTCACTTCAACCATTACACTACCGTCCGTTTTCCACAGAGCTACCGTGGCCCAGAAGAAGACTGACATTATCAACCTTGCCAAGGCCAAGAAGAAAGGTATCAAGGTTGGTGAGTTGAAGTTCAAGAGCGAAGTGAACTGCATTCCCATCATTACGGGTTTCACGAAGATTTTGGATGCAAGCCATATCACAATCCCTGGTTTCAGGAAATTGAAGGTGAACGGCTTGCATCAGATAGAGTTTGAGGAATACGAGATAGCAGATGCCAAGCTCATCCGCAAGGCGTCCGGCTACTACGTAAAGCTCACCATTATGTTGCCGAAGGAACCGAGAAACCGCACTTGCAAGAGTGTCGGCCTGGACTTCGGCATCAAGAATACGATAACGACATCGGACAACAAGACCTACGATTGCAAAGTGCAAGAAACCGAGTACCTGAAGTACCTGAGCAAGATGCTCAACAGGCACAAGAAAGAGAAGGACTCCAAGCGGCGGTGGAATTGTAGGAAGCAGCTTGCCCGTGAGCATGAACATGTTGCGAATATCCGCAAGGACATCTGCAACAAAATCTACCACGACCTTGTGTCCAATTACGATGTCATCTACATACAGGACGAGCAAATCAAGAACTGGCACCATACCTGGTTCGGTAAGCAAGTGCAGCATTCTTGCATGGGTGCCCTTAAACAGCGCATTAAGATGCTGGCCAAGGCAGACCGTGCATTCGTGCTGTCCAAGTGGCTGCCGACTACCAAGATGTGCCCAGCTTGCGGCGCCGTAAATACCATTGGCTTGGATGAACGCACATACCACTGTGGTTGCGGTTATATCAGGCCGAGGGACTGGCATTCCGCCTGTAATGTACTCTTGTTTGGCACGACTAAACGTGCTGAGTGTGTGGAACACGCCTCCGCTGAGGTAGCCGCCTCTATGCCTCCCGGTTCTACTGGGTTAGCACAAGCGGCTCCGTTGAAGCGAAAACTCGAAGCTCACCGCCTTTAGGCGGTGGGTAGTTCACACTGAAAGTAGAACAGATGTAGGCCTGAATGAGGTTGTCGCCGACCAACTGAGATTCATCCATCGTAAAATGGATGGTAAATAGGCGGTCGAGAAGCCGCACTATATAAACTGTCTGGCATGAATGTCCAGTGTGCACTGTTTGAGGATGTAGAGACATCCATTGCCAAGAACCCGCGGGAGTACGGGCTGCCATACATAAGGCAGAAGTTCATGGAATTCCGTGACCGGTTCTTCAACGGCAACAACAGTCGCATACCGGATGACCTTCCGATCGGCTTCTCCAACACGGTTCGCGCACTCGGGCACTGTTCCTTCCGATACCGGAAAAACTGGGCTCCGAATGACAGCGGGGTATGGGAACAGGGTTTCCAGATTATCTCATGCGGCATCCAGTTGTCCAATGCATACGATTTTACTCCAAAGAAGCTCGAAGAAGTCCTCATCCATGAGATGATACACGCCTACCTGGTATACGACGGTCATCCTGACGAGGGACATGGTGCCCGTTTTGTGGAATGGTGCAACAGGATCAATTCGGCATCCGATTACCACATTACGGTAAAGAACGATACCCCGGTGACTTTGAACCAGGGCATGGCAAACAGGGTAGTCTCGGACGGTACAGTGCTGGTGGTGGCCAGGGATTTCCGCCCGGACACGTCGCTGGTGTGCCGGATACCCGAGAAGGAACTGCAATGGGCTTTCCCACGCATCACCAAGTGGTGCGGTAAAAAACCGGTATGCTACTCCTGCAGCGATGCGAACTTCAAGAAACGTTTCACTGCGGTCCGTACAAAGCTGAGCGGGCAGACGATACCGAACTCTACCATCGACGAGATGGTTGAGAGTGGAATCATGAAGGAATATCACGTTTCCCCCGAACTTCCTCCACAGGACGCCTTTGTCTTGGCATCACCATGGTACGGCAACGTCACCTTCACACTTGTCGAACAGAATCCGCAGACCGCGGCCTACGTGGCTATGCGCATGCGTAAGCAGCAGGAGGCGCACGGGCAGGAGGAACGTGTGTCAATGTATGCGATAGAGCAACACCTGGATATATGGGACCGCCCAATCATCAAGGGCAATCCCAGGTCATTGCCCCAGAAGCTAATCACCAAGGACCAGTTCAACCAACTGGTGACCGACAAGGTCATCGACCATATGGGTGAAATGTAAATTTATGACAACATTGGAAATAGTTCGTCACATCATCTGCGTGATACTCGGTTATGCGGGTTCAATCCTGTTTGCCGGGTGCAACCTTCCGGCAATATTCAAGATCAAGAGGGAGAAGTCCGTCAAGGGGGTGTCCCTCGGCTGGATAGCCATGTCAACCGCGGCAAACATCTGCTGCGGTATGTTTGTCCTGGACAGCAACCTGATAAGCGGCGTATGGCAGTATCCCCTGTACGGGAACTACGGATTTGCCCTGTTTTGCTGCATTTGGCTGTTGAAACTTTATTTTAAGTACAAAAATTCCCCAAACTCGTAAAACATTTGCTATATTTAGGTTATGGCAAATATTACTAAGCATGACCTAGTCACGGACATTGCCGTAACCACCGGCATTGCACAGAAAGACGCTAAGAAAGTGGTGGAATGTTTTCTCGACCTTGTTTCCCATCACCTGGTAAAAGGCAATTCGATCGAAATACGCGGATTCGGCACATTCTCGGTGAAGTCCCGCAAGGGCCGACCTGTCAGGAATCCGCGCACCGGCGAGCAGTTCCATCTGGGCAGCCGTGCCGTCCCCGCAATCAAGTTCAGTGACGACATCAAGGATGCCGTGCTTAACAGTTATCCGAGGAGTTTCGAGTGATAGTACGCCGCTGTACAATCGCTCATTTCTATGAGCTGCTGGACATGGTTCCTCTCAGCAAGCCGGTATTGCTTATTGGCGATACCGGTATCGGCAAGACGACCATCGTCAGGAAATATTCGGAATCCAAGAACAGGTATTTCGCGTATGTCCCCTGTATGTCAACAGCCGAAACGGTGAACCTGACCGGTATACCGGACATTACTGGTACCCATACCGCCTACAAGCCGATGGAATGGTACCAGCCGGGCGTGGTGACCGACCTGCTGCTCGACGAAATCAACCGCAACGAATATATCATCAACGCCCTCATGGAACTGGCTACCGACCAGCATATCGGCAGCGCACAGCTAGCGCCGGGTTCCAGGGTGTTCGCCGCGATGAACCCGTCGTCAGCGAACCAGTACATGGTGAAGGAACTCGAACTGTCCCACATGTCCAGGTTCTTCGTTGTCGAGCTTGCCCCGACCGCTGATGAATGGCTCATGTTCGCCGAGGAAGAAGGGTGCCACCCGGCCATCCTGGAATTCATCAGGAACCACAAGGAAGCTCTCGATCCTGATGAGGACGACAGCAAGCGCAAGAACCGCCGGTACTATACGAACCTCGATGTCACTCGCCGCGGTTGGTCCACTCTGTCCGAACCGCTGTACAATGGAGAAGCCAATGGCAAGTTCGATCCGTTCAAGAGCAAGGACGGCAAGATTCTCCTTGAATTGCTGGTGACGGGCTATGTCGGACCCGAATATACGGATGATTTCTGCAAGTTGTACTATTCGATGCGGTTCAAGACCGACAGCGATAATATCGAAGCCTCCCTCACCGCCACCGACATAATGGAGGGCAGTACGGAACGCTGGCGCAATGAACTCCCCGAGAAGGTGAACCGCCTGTGCATGGAAAATTCCATCGAGGCAGCCGGCCTGGTGAGTGCCGTGGCCAAGTATGTCAGCATGAAGGCCGGCATAATGTACAACGCAACGACCAACCGTATCACGACAAAGGGCCTGGCCTATTCGGTCAACTTCTACAAGTTCCTGCATTCGTGCACACCGGAACTGGTGTCCCAGATGTACTTCAACCACATCAAGCCCGCCAAGATGAAAGCGGGTGAGGGGGAAGTGACGTGGCCGGATATCATGTGCGCCGGCTGCCCGGAGACCGGCAACCTGCTGAAGGAAAACCGGGTGAATTCTGGACAGGTGAGTTGACAAGTGGTCAATATTTGCTACATTTTAGGAAAACAAACACCCAAAAGAGGAATACAACAATGAAAAATCCGTTCTCTAATGAAACTGTGAAGTCTGCCGCCATCGTCATCGGTTCCGCGGCTGCATTCATCGCCATCTCCAAGGGCGTCAGCGTGATCCGCAAGAAGTTCGGCGCCAACCCGAAGATGCAGGCCATCTTCGGTGCCCAGGACAAGGCCGAAAAGCGCAACGCCATGGAAGCTACCGACACCTGCGTGCGTGCCGCTATGCATCGCCGTGGAGAAGATATTCCCGTACCCGAGACCTGCTGTGGCGACTGTGAAGCAGCCGGTTAGTATAGGCAAAAACAGTGAAATTGGCCCGGAAACGGGCCTTTTTCTACTTTAGTTGCCACTTGGGCCATCAAATGCTACATTTTGGATAAGCAACAGGAGGACACACCATGCTTAACCTATTCAAGAGACAGTGGCTCCCGGACTACATCCGGGAATACATCAAACAGAAGTTCCCGGCCAAGCACTTCTTGGTCCACTTCTATATCAACGGCAAGACCGTCCCCATGGACCAGGTCGTCGGCAACGAACGTTTCATCAAGATAGGAATCATTTCCTATGTCGACCCGGAGAAGAACATCACCTCCGAAATCATGATCCCGTACAAGGGCGAGATTACGTTCAGCTGCGTAGACCATGCGGAAGCCAACTTCTCCTTGAAGGGCATCGAGCCCCGAATAAGGAAGGCTCCCCGTATCGGCAAGGAAGATTCCGTCAAGAAGTACCGCGAGGAGCTCAAAAAGAAGCTTTCTGCGGCAATCGACTACTGCCACGGTTCCTTCCTGGACCGTACCCACGAATATCCCATCACTGACATGCCCCGCTGGCGCCGCAAGCGCCTCCTCAACCTTCTCGCCAACATGAGCGAGGAAGGAATCACGGCATTCGTCAGCTTTGACCTCGACCATGCGGCAATGAGCCAGCTTGAGCAGTTCAACGAGGAACTGGAACTCGCCATGATGGTCGAAAACACCTATGAACCCGAACTCGAAGAAGAGGAATCAAATGTCTAAAAGTACCCCGTTTTTCAAGGATGTGACCATCAAAGGACAAAAAGCAGATGACCGTTCTGCTGCAGATGGTGTTATCACGGCTGAATCCGAAGGCGTCGACAACCGCAAGATTCTTGTAATCGCCGGTGTCCACGGAAACGAGCACAACGCAGTGCTCGCGGCATACCGTGTGTACCAGGAGTTCCTGAACGAGACTGACGAGAAATTAAAGAATGACCATACCATCCGTTTCCTCATCGGCGTGAACCGCTGGGGCCTTCTGAACAACCAGCGCGAATGGGGCACCCGTGCCGACGTGTACCCGGATCCGATGCCGAAGGACAAGCCGATCGACTTCAACCGAGTGTTCGCTGACGAAAGTCTCGAAAAGGTGGAGGATAGCGCCTGGACCATGCGCAATACCATCAAGGAAGCCATCAAGGAAGCGGACATCGTGTTCGATGTCCACAATTCCCCCGCGTGCGAAAACATGGTCTTGCTCAACAATGACGAGTATACCTACGACACCATCGCGTTCCTTGAAGCGATACATCACCGCTACATGGTGTGGGAATCGCAGACCAGCACCATCAAGAAGTATGCAATCGACCACGGAAAGGTCGGGTTCACCGTCGAACTTGGCGGGATGACCCTGGGTGCCCAGGACGAAGCGGTGATGGACGGCCAGGTTTCCTCATTGAAGACCCTCATCAACTTCCTTGACTTCTACATGCCGAAGTTCAAGAAGGGGGAATGCCTCCCGCCGCACATGCTTGCACAGCCCATCTATGCGAAGGCCTATGGCCTTATCGACACGGTGACATATACCCGTCTTGTCGAAATGAAGAAGGATATGGTGTTCGCCACCATGATTACCGACAGCGACAATCCTGCGGATGCCGAATTCCGGGCACCGTGTGACGGATACATGGTCGCATGCGAGGACAGGCGAGTATTGAAGCCAGGAGACGAAATTTTCACGTGGCAGCCGAAGATTACATTCCCGAGGGATTATCCGATCCCCGGAGTGAACAACGACACCTGGGACAACAACTGATGACTAGATTTCTATGAATTTCTAGGTATTTCTACTGTTTTTATGTATATTTTCCTCAGTGATACTATAAACTTAAAGGCTATGTCCACCCAAAGTGTTGCTGAACGGGGCAACATACCCGGGAATCACGGAAAAATGTAAATTTATGCTATAAACCGTCATATAGCGAGACCATCAAAAGAACCTTTAATCGGAGAACAGATATGCCCAACGCAAACCTCAACAAGGCCAAGGCCGTCAAGAATGACGAATTTTACACCGTAATCGCGGACATTGAACGCGAAATGAACGCCTACTATGACCGCGACCCGGATGTTTTCCGCGGTAAGACCATCCTCTGCCCGTGTGACGACCCGACTTGGAGCAATTTCACCAAACACTTTACGCAGAACTTCGTCCGCTACGGCTTGAAGAAGCTCATCTGCACCGGCTACCACAAGGGCGGTAAGGGCATGAAATATGTCCTTGAAGGCGACACGGACGGCAACGGCAAGGTCGAAGAAGCCGACATCGTGGCTACCGAAATGGAAGGTGACGGCGATTTCCGTAGCGAGGAAGTCCAGGAACTGCTCGAAGAAGTGGATTTCATCATCACGAATCCCCCCTTCTCTTTGTTCCGCGAATTTATCGCTTGGATTATGGAACACAGGAAAAAGTTTGCAATCATCGGAACACAGAACGCCGTTTCTTGTTCCGAAGTGTTCAGTCTCATTAAGAGCAACCAAGTGTGGCTCGGTGCTACCGGGAACAACACCGACATGGTGTTCCGCGTCCCCGAAGGTGCCGAAATCAAGCCGTCCGACCGCGCCAAGGCTGAGCGCATGGGTTACAAGGGCAACTATACCCGTCTCGGAAACAGCTGTTGGTTCACCAACATCGAACATGGCAAGCGTCATGAGTTCCTTGACCTCTGCACCAAGGCACAGCTGAAGAAGCGCGGGGTGGAGTTCCCGAAGTATGACAACTACAGGGCCATCGAAGTGTCCAAGGGGGCATACATCCCCAAGGACTACAAGGGGGTGATGGGCGTGCCCGTCACATGGCTGGACAAGTATAACCCGGAGCAGTTTGAAATTGTGGGCCTTGACGAAGCCCACGGCACCGGGAACTCCAACGGGTTGTGGACGGGCGGCAACAAGAAGGCAACCATCAATGGAGAAGAAAAGTACGCCCGCCTCTTCATCAAGCACAAGCCCGCCACCGAAGAGGCCGAAGCATAGGAATCACGGAAAATTTTCTTAATTTTCCAAAAGTATCACATAGAAGGACTATCAACCGGAAAGGAGACCCGACGATGGAACCGACAAAACTTTTTGAAATTTTTGAAGAAGTGGCCCACGCAGAACAGCGCCCGGGCGAAATGGTGTCCCGCTACGCCACCGTCAAAATCCGCGACCTCGTAGACGGGGCCATCTTCGATGCAGCCGAGAACAAGGGTCTCTACGCCCTTGACGGGCACATCATCGTCCAGCCCAAGTATCAGCGTTTCTACATCTATGGAGACGGCAAGCGCGATGTCAAGGTCATCGACTCCATCATCAAGGGCCTTCCCATCGGCATGATTAGCCTCTACCTTCCGGGCGACCTCGCCCGTGACGGCAAGCCGATGGCCGAAGTTTTGGATGGTCAACAGCGCCTCACCACAATCATCCGCTTCTGCACGGAGAAGTTCTCCGTGGATATTGACGGCAACCCGTTCAATTTCTACGCCCTCCCGGAAGAAATCCAGGTCAAGATTCTTGACACGGAAATCCCGGTAAGCATCTGCGCCGGGGGCGAAAAGATGCGCAATGATTGGTTCAAGACCATCAATATGCAGGGTGTCGCCCTCACGGACATGGAAATCCTCAACTGTGTCTATTCCGGCGAGCAGGTGGAAGCCCTCAAGGAAAAGTTCTCCCATGTCACCCCGTATCTTTCCAATGTTGCCCTGCAATACATCAAGGGCGACCCGATGCGTCAGGAAATCGAGGAAATCGCTATCAAGATGGTCTGCCCCGATGTGGAAGCCTACCTCGCCAAGCATCGCCACGATGCCGATGTGAGCGCGGTGGAAAAGAAGTTCCACGCCGTCATTGACTGGGTGGACAGCATCTTCCCGGACTATTACAAGGAAATGAAGGGCTTGGAATGGGGTCGCCTCTATGACGAATACCACGAAAAATTCTTCAATTCCGAAGAATTGGGCAAGATTGTGGCCGACCTCATGGCGGACGAACATGTGACCGCCAAGAAGGGCGCATTTGAATACGCCTTGCAGAAGGCATCCGGGGCTGACCCCGACCTCTCCCTGCTCCATATCCGTCTGTTCGAGGATTCGACCAAGCGCACGGTATTCTCCCGCCAGACCCGTGACGCCAAGGAAAAGGGCGAATCCAACTGCCCGATGTGCGTCCTGGCTAACGGGGCAAACCGGGCCAAGCTCTACGGCATCAAGGAAATGGATGCAGACCACGCTTCGGCATGGTCAAGGGGAGGTGCCACTACCATTGAAAACTGCGTGATGCTCTGCATCAACCACAACCGCATGAAGGGAAACCGCTAGGGCATCAAGCCGCAAGCAGGGGTATCGGTGGGCGGTGCATGAACACCCACTTGTTGCTCCAATACAGCGCCCCTGCATTGTGCCTATTCCAAACGGACTCCTTGAAATTGGCATCCCCGGTAGCATAGTTGCGGAGATTGTTCCATACGAGGTAGT
>JAEEGK010003238.1_pt1 | contig 40650 bp, 25 predicted proteins | sample 8958771 | NCBI WGS metagenome assembly JAEEGK01 (sample SAMN16246547, study PRJNA631951) | gut metagenome | biome: gut microbiome; feature: rumen; material: SC-attached | host: Bos | place: Iran: Karaj | collected 2018-10
CATTGAGCGTATGAAAGGTACCGACGACATCGTTACCATCGGTATGCGTGGCGACGGCGACGAGGCCATGAGCGAGGATGCTGATACCAAGCTGTTGCAGACCATCGTCGAGAACCAGCGCCGCATCATCAAGGAGGTGACGGGGCGTCCTGCCAAGGAGACGCCACAGGTGTGGGCACTCTACAAGGAGGTACTCGACTATTATGATAAAGGCATGCGTGTGCCTGACGACGTGCTCATCTTGCTTTGTGATGACAATTGGGGCAATGTGCGCCGTGTGCCGAATGCCAAGGAGCGCCAGCACCCTGGTGGCTGGGGACTCTACTACCATGTCGATTATGTCGGAGCACCCCGCAACTCCAAGTGGCTTAACGTGACGCCCTCGCAGAATATGTGGGAACAGCTGACGTTGGCTGCCGACTACGGTTTGGACCGTATGTGGATTCTCAACGTCGGAGACCTGAAGCCTATGGAGTACCCCATCACGCTGTTTATGGATATGGCATGGAACCCCCGTTCTGTGAGTCGTGACGTCATCACGACACACACTAAGCCGTTCTGCCGTCAGCAGTTCGGCGACGATCAGGCCGACGAGGCTGCCCGCATCCTGAACCTCTGCTGCAAATATGCCGGTCGTACTACCGCCGAGATGCTCGATGCCACGACGTACAATGTCGAGACGGGTGAGTGGCGCCGAGTGGCCGACGACTACATGCGCCTTGAGGCCGAGGCCCTGCGCCAGTACGTGACGCTGCAGCCCCAATACCGCGATGCCTACCAGCAGCTTATCTTGTTCCCTGTTCAGGCCATGTCGAACCTCTATCAGATGTACTATGCCGTGGCCATGAACCATTATTTGGCCCGTCAGAACGACCCCGCCGCCAACGAGTGGGCCGAGTGTGCTCGTCAAGCCTTCCGCCGCGACTCGCTGCTCTGTGCTGCCTACAACCACGACATGGCCGGTGGCAAGTGGAACGGTATGATGACGCAGAAGCACATTGGTTATAAGATTTGGAACGACGACTTCCCTGCCGACAGCATGCCCGATGTAACGACCGTGCCCGACGGTTCTCCAGTCGGGAAATACACCTTTGCTATGAAGGACGGCTACGTAGCCATGGAGGCCGAGCACTTCCACACCGCCACGCCTGCCGCGAAAGCCCAATGGACCGTGCTGCCTTTCTTTGGTCGTACCCTCAGCGGCATGACCCTCATGCCCTATACCGAGCCCGTCGACGGTGCCTCGCTGGAGTACCGCTGGAAGTCGCAGGAAAGCTCTGCGACCACCGTCAAGGTACACGTCATCGTCAAGTCGACCCTCGACTACCTCAACAAAGGTGGTTTGACCTATACCGTCAGCCTCGACGGCAGTGAGCCGCAGGTGGTCAACTTCAACTACAACCTCAACGAGGCCAAAGAGAACATCTACAGCGTTTTCTATCCCACCGTTGCCCGCCGCATCGTCGAGTCGGTAGTCACGCTGCCTATCGATGCCAATGTCACTGAACACGTGCTGACGCTACAGCCCAACGACCCAGCCATCCTCTTCGAGAAGATTGTGGTCGACGCCGGCGGCTACCTGCCCCAGTTCCTGTTTGGCGAAGAATCGGAGAAAGTGAGAAGGTGAAAAGTTGAAAAAATGAAAGAGTAAAATGAAGAAGATAGTTTTATTATTCGTATTGATGGCGATGACCGTTTTTGCCAAGGCACAGGATTTTCGTTTCGACGAAGTCAGTTATTCACCCGGCGCCACCACTTTCCGCCTCTTTGCCCCTGCTGACGCCAAGAGTGTCAAGGTGCGCCTCTATCAGGACGGACAAGGCGGAAAAGCGCTGAAGACCGTTAAGATGCACTATGCCGACGGTTTGTGGCAGACCGAGGTTAAAGGCAATCTGCTGGGTCGTTTCTATACCTTCGACATGGGGCGTGGCGAGTGTCCTGGCGTCTTTGCAAAGGCTGTCGGCGTCAATGGCCGGCGTGGAGCCATCATCGCCATGAGCGATACCGACCCTGTTGGGTGGGCCACAGACCAGCGTCCAGTGTGTAAGACGCCTGCCGACCTCGTGGTCTATGAGTTGCACCATCGTGACTTCTCCATAGCCCGCCCCGATGCGCAGCACCCAGGTAAGTTCCTGGCACTGACCGAGCCGTGGGCTATCGACCACCTGATGTCGTTAGGTGTCAATGCCATCCATATTCTGCCCAGCTACGATTACGGCTCTGTGGACGAGACACGCCTCAATACTCCACAGTACAATTGGGGCTACGACCCCGTCAACTATAATGTTCCCGAGGGCGGCTACTCCACCGACCCCTACCGTCCTGATGTGCGAATCCGTGAGTTCAAGCAGATGGTGCAGGCTCTCCACAAGGCTGGTATTCGCGTCATCCTTGACGTGGTGTACAACCACACCTACGACATCGATCATTCCAACTTCCAGCGCACCTATCCTGATTACTACTACCGCAAGGTAGCCACTACTCCCGACGCGTCAGCGTCGGGCTACAGCAACGGTTCCGGCTGCGGCAACGAGACGGCCTCCGAGCAGCCCATGATGCGTCGCTTCATGCTCGAGAGCATCCGCTACTGGATTGAGGAGTATCACATCGACGGCTTCCGTTTCGACCTCATGGGTTGTCACGACATTGAGACCATGAACCAGATTCGCCAGATGGTCGACGCCATCGACCCCACCATCTTCATCTATGGCGAGGGTTGGAGCGCTGGTCCATGTGCGCTTCCCAACGATCAGCTCGGCATGAAGGCCAACATACCGCAGATGCTTGGCATTGCGGCCTTCTCCGACGAGATTCGCGACGCCCTGCGCGGTCCCTTCTCTGACGACACAAAACCCGGCTGGCTGGGTGGCGCCCCCGACTTCGAAGAGAGCCTGAAGTTCGGCATCGCCGGCTGCATCGCCCATCCTCAGGTTGACATGCCGCAGGTGAACTACAGCAAGGCGCCGTGGGCCACAGAACCCACCCAGATGATGTCGTACGTCTCTTGTCACGACGACATGTGCCTTGTCGACCGCCTCAAGGCCAGTATTCCCGGTTTGAACAAACCTCTTACCTCTTACCTCTCACCTCTCACCTCTGGACTCATTCGCCTCGACCTGCTCGCCCAGACCGCCGTCTTCACCTCGCAGGGCGTACCCTTCATGCTCAGCGGCGAGGAGCTGCTGCGTACCAAGCTCGGGGTACACAACTCGTTCGAGTCGCCCGACAGCATCAACCACCTCGACTGGGACAACAAGAGACGCTATCCGCAGGTCTTCAAATACTATCAGGACCTCATCGCTCTGCGCCGCCACCATCCCGCTTTCCGCCTGGGCAGTGCCGACCTGGTGCGCCGCCACCTCACTTTCCTCGATGCCCCCCAGGGTGTCGTGGCCTACCGTCTGGCCACCTATGCCGGCCGTGACGACTGGCGCACTATTATTGTTATTCTCAATGCCAACTGCGAGGCCGCTGAAGTCGCCATCCCCGCCAGCCACTATACCGTGGTCTGCTGCGACGGCGTCATCGACGAACACGGCCTCGGCACCCTTCAGGGCGACAAGGCTATTGTGGACCCCCAGTCGGCACTCATCCTGCACGACTGAAACAGTTGTTCATAGTTTATAATTATGGAAACAAGATTCAAAAAGAATGCCAAGATTTTTGACATCGTCATCACTGGCGTAGCCGGCATGGTGTCAGTGGGAATTATGCTTTATGCCGTTGGTCATTTTGGTCTGCACGAGGCATGGCCTGAATTAGTGCTCAACATGTTTTACATTGCCTGTCTGGTAATGATTTGGATGTATTTTTTCAACCGCATGGATTCCCAGCGGTTCAACTACTGGTGCTCCACCTCGGTGGGCATGACGGTGTTGTTGCGCGACATTCTCTTTGCACCGCCCCTGGCCTATTACTCCCTTCATCTGGCCTGCCTGACGCTATCGGTGCTGCTGCTCTGTATGCTCACCTTCTTCTATGCACGCAAGAATTGGCGGAGCTACACCAAGCGCAATCTGTGGGTCATCTGCATCATCGACATCATCATAGCGCTGCTTTACAATTTCGACATCTATCTTGAGCCCATCAATGAATACACGGACTATCTGCTGACCGAAATCTGGATACGTCCCACCATCACTTATGGCCTTGTGGCCTGTTATGTAACGGAAGCAAAAACTAAATCTGCTTCTTAATCTTGTTCACGGTCATCCTCAGTAAAGGGTCGTTCTTATTCTACTGTCGGCTGGTCTTCGATGACGCTGATGGACTGCTCGCTACTTGGCGGCAGACGGTCGGCGGTCTTGCGGATGCTGTTAATCTTCAGGGCATTGATGAGTTCGACGACTCCGTAGAGCATGGAGCACCAGCCAAGGATGAGTAGTGGCAGACGGGCCGACTCCATGGGTTTGACCATGACGAAGAGACCGGTAAGCAGAATGAGCGAGGGCATGACCCAGTAGCCAAAGGGTACGCTGCCCAGACGACGGGCTGAGACGAGGGCCATCAGCTGGGTGATGCCGCCAAGGATGAGTACGGCGGCAAGCATGTACATGAGACCGTTGATGAAGGCGTGTGGCGACAGGGTGAGGACCAGTCCCAGTATGACGCTGCCTGCTCCGACAATGGGGAAGGTGGGCTGGCCACCGCTGATGATGCGGCCGTCGCGGTCAGTGATGGTGTACTCGCCGGCATGGCTGCGGGCCTGCCAGTAGGCGATGAGCGAAATGATGCCCGACAGCAGAAAGAGGGCACCGATGGCTATGGTGAGCCAGGTGACGGAATCGTCGGGAAACCTGATGAGCAATGCTCCAATGATGATGGCGCAGATGGCTCGGAAGACGGAACTCTGGAATAGCTTTAACATGATGTTGGATAATTGATGATTTGCGTGCAAAGATACAAAAAGTTCATAGTTCATAGTTCATCGTTCATCGTTTTTTTTGAGTTGAGAATAATAAAAGATGTTAAATGGTACTAAATGAGAAATTAGAAATTAGAAATGAGGAATTATGATATGCTTGAATCCTCAAATGCAACGGACAAAGGTAATCATAATTTTTAATTTCTAATTTTTTGTGTCTTTTACCCTTGGTGAAGTTACTCACGCTTGAAAAAGCTCAAAATTCTTTTGGCTTTTTGCTCACTTATTCGTAACTTTGCAGGCAGTATGAAAGGGAACATGAAACAGTGGGTGGCTGATGTCATCCGACAGAAAACGGTGATGGCGGTGCCGGTGATGACGCATCCTGGCATCGAGTTGAATGGCAATACGGTGCGCGAGGCCGTGAGCGATGGCGGCGTGCATGCCGAGGCCGTGGTGAAATTGGCGAAGGCTTACAGGAGTGCGGCGGCATGTACCATCATGGACCTGACGACGGAAGCCGAGGCCTTTGGCGCTGAGATTGCCTTCAGCGACGAGGCTGTAGCGACTGTGTCGGGCCGGCTGTTAGCCGATGTTAAAAGCATCGATAAGCTGCAGGTGCCGTTGCTGTCGGCAGGACGTATTCCACAGTATCTGAAGGCCAACCTGCTAGCAGCGCGCCAGATAGAGGACCGGCCGGTGTTTGCCGGCTGTATAGGACCGTTCTCGCTGGCTGGTCGTCTGTACGATATGTCGGACATCATGGTGCTCATCTACGAGCATCCAGATGCTGCCCATACGTTGCTGGCGAAGTGTACGGAGTTTATTGAAAAGTATTGCCAGGCCCTGAAACTGACGGGTGCCAACGGGGTGGTGATGGCGGAACCGGCTGCGGGTCTGCTGTCGAATGATGACTGCCGGACGTTCTCGTCGGCATACGTGAAGTATATTGTCAACAAGGTGCAGAACGAGGAGTTCATCGTGATACTGCACAATTGCGGCAACCAGGGACATTGCACAAAGGCGATGGTGGAGACGGGGGCTGCTGCCTATCATTTCGGCAATAAGTGCCGCATGGAGGAGGTCATCGGGGACGTGCCGCCGACGGCTCTTGCCATGGGTAACCTCGACCCTGTGAGCCTGTTCAAGGACGGTACGCCGGAGGAGATGCACCTGGCTGTCTGGCAGCTGTTAGGCAAGATGCGCGACTATCCGAACTTTGTGCTCTCCAGCGGATGTGACACGCCGCCGCATACGCCGATTGAGAATGTGGATGCGTTCTTCAAAGCCCTTGACGACTGGAATAAGCAGTGACACAGAAGACGCTGACATACGAGGATTTAGGTATTGCCCTGACTGATGTCTACGAGGCCATGGGGTATCACGATGTGCTGCCTGACGAGGTCACACAACGTGAAACGCTGGCTGTCGTAGACGAGGTGCGGGGATGGTTGCGTCCGCAGTTCTGTTTCTTCGTGGTGCGTGAGTTGCCAGTGTTTGACATGGGACGGATCATAGGGCGCCAGCTGCAGGGCTCGGAGGCCTACGCATTGTTTATATGTACCAGTGGCGTGGCCTTTGAGGCTTATCAGCAGCAACTGAAACAAGCGGGTGACATGGTGCGTGTGTTTATTGCCGACTCGCTGGGCAGTGTGATAGCCGAGAAGACTGCCGACCAGATGGAGCTAGCTGTGCAGCAGGGCATCGATAAGTTAGGGTGGCACCATACCAACCGCTTTTCGCCAGGCTATTGTGGCTGGCACGTCAGTCAGCAGCAGCTGTTGTTCCCGTTGTTTGAAGGAAAGACCTGTGGTGTCACGCTGACTGATTCCTCTCTCATGGTGCCCATCAAGAGCGTGAGTGGCATCATGGGCTTGGGCGGAACAGTCCGCAAACTGGAATATACCTGCGGACTGTGTAATTTCGAAAAATGCTATAAGAGAAAGCTAAAGCATACCTAACAGCTGCTTGGCAACTGCGACGGCTGAGTTGGCATTGTCGCTATAGCCGTCGGCACCAATCTCATCGGCGAAGCCCTGTGTGACGGGTGCACCGCCGACCATCACTTTCACTTGGTCGCGGATGCCGGCAGCCTCAAGGGCATCGATGACCTCTTTCATATAACCCATCGTGGTGGTGAGCAAGGCCGACATGCAGAGAATGTCGGGCTGGTTTTCCTTGATGGCCTCGATAAACTTGTCGACAGAGACGTCGATGCCGATATTCACCACCTCAAAGCCACAGCCTTCGAGCATGGATGCCACGAGGTTCTTGCCGATGTCGTGCAGATCGCCCTTCACGGTACCGATGACCACCTTGCCTAATGAGGTGGAGGCAGCACCCGCCAGCATGGGCTTCAACAGTTCGAGAGCGGCCTTCATGGCACGTCCGGCCATCAGCAGCTGGGGTACGAAGGCCTTGCCGTCCTGGAAACGCTGACCGACTTCGCCCATGGCTCGAATCATCTGGCCGTTGATCAGGTCCTGTGGGGCGGTGTTTTGGGCAATAGCCTCCTTGGTGGCTGCTACGGCATCGTCGCTCTTGCCGTCGAGGATGGCCTGGAAGAGACGGTCAGTAGAGCTGGCGGCGGGAACTATAGGATCTATAGTATCTATAGGAACTATGGGGACTATAGGAACTGTCGTTTTGTCTGCTGGTTTCAGCGGACTCAGCCATACGTCCTTGATGGGTTCGATGGCTTTTGCCATCAGGCGGATATGGGCATCGGTCGTGCCACAGCAGCCGCCGAGGATGTTCAGGCAGTGGTTTTCAAGCAGCGGCCACACGTCAGCCACCAGACTTTCGGGGGGGGTGTTGTAGCGGCCATTGCCATCGGGGGTGCCGGCATTTGGATAGAGGCTTACCCTTAGACCTAATGATGCCAACCGGCATACGAGCGGTGTCATACGAGGAACATCCGTCACGCAGTTGATACCTACGGAGTAGAGTGCCGATGGTTTCTGACCATGGGTCGTCAGCTGTTCTATGAAACTGACGATGTTTTGTCCCAGCATATTGTGACCATCGGGCGTCGATACGTTGAAGCTGAGCATGACAGGCAACTGGGGAGCGACCTCCTTGGCAGCCTCGATGGCCACCTTGGCATTGCGGACGTCGAAGATGGTCTCGATGAGCAAGATGTCCACGCCACCGTCGGCCAAGGCCTGTATCTGTTCCGTGTAAGCCTCCTTGAGGGCGGCAGCAAATTGTTCACTCTCTCCTTTTCCCTCTTCACTTAAAAAGGTCTTGCTGGTGGGTCCGATGCTGCCTGCCACGAAGCGGGGCTTGTCCGACGAACTGAATTCGTCGGCACACTCACGGGCTATCTTACAGGCTGCGAGGTTGATATCGCGGCAGTAGTCGGCCAAACCATAGTCACCCATTGAGATGCGCTGGGCATTGAAGGTGTTGGTCTCGATGATGTCGGAATCATCATCAAGGTATTTGCGATGGATTTCGCGGATGGCGTGTGGCTCGGTAAGCGACAGCACGTCATTACAGACCTTCAGGTCGTAGGGATGTTGAGCAAAGCGGGTTCCACGGAAATCCTCCTCGCGCAGTTGATATTGCTGAATCATGGTACCCATGGCACCGTCGAGCAGTAGGATGCGGTCGGTGGGGAATGCTATAAAATCTCTAGAAACTCTAGATGTTCTATATTCTCCAGATTCCACGCGGCGGATGATTTCTTTCACTTCCCGGTCGGCATCATCCTGAATATCAGCAGGCTGAAGGTTCTTCTCCGGAGCAAAGTGTGGCGTTGTATTACGGGCGGTTTGGTACTCCTCCACGATGCGCATGGCCTGTTCCACTTCGTGCTCGTTATGGAAGTCCATCTCAATATGGACGCCGTCACCACCGATGTTGTCGAGTAGGGGGCGCAGCTCGTCGAGGGTCACCCAACAGGCCATGATGCTCTTGCCACCAGCCAGAATCCTCTTATAGAGGTCGTACCATTTGGGACTGCCGCCCTGTGGCTCGCCCACACCTGGTGTCCACTGGATGGCGTTCAACTCCTCGATTTCAAGGAGCGCATCCAAATGGTGCATGGCTCCCACGCCATCGAGGTGGTATAGGGTGTAGTCTATCTTCTGACACTGTTCACGAATGAAGGGCTGCACGAAGCGGCGGTAGTCGTCGACGCTGATCATGGTCGAGATGTCGCTTTGTAGCTTCGACATCTTGCCGGGTGCCCACGACGAGAAATAGCAGAAGGCCATCTCGTCGCCCTCGCGGATGATGTCGTAGAGTTCGTCGAACACTTGGAAGTAGATGTCGTTAATCTGTTGCATCTGATGCTCCAGCACCTCGGGCTGCATAACGGTATCGAGCAGTACCTTGTCGGTGCCCTTGATGGCGGCGAGCACGTCGAGACCTTCCATCAGGTCGGGCATGCCCACATAGTAGTGCCCCTGGGCCTTCGCCTTGCAGGCTTTCAGCAGGTTCTTGTGCAACAGCCAGTTGGGATGGTTGGGGTCGAAAACGATGTCGTCGACGGGTGAACCGTCGACCACACTAAGGGCAGCGGCTGAAGAACCGTCGACCACAGGACGGGGGTGAATCCAGATGGTGTCCTCACCGCCCTCGAAGACACCGCCGAGGATGGCAGCCAGTGAACCGGGGCCCAATTGGGTGTTGGCTACGGGCAGTATGTCGGCCATCAGCGACGAATGGGCCACATACCAGTCAAGGTACTCGGCACGCCACTCCGGGTCGAACCATCGCTGGTTCAGGTCACGATAGGGCTTGGGGGCAGGGATGTCGGCATGTGGCGTCACACCTTCCTGAAAGTGTTCCCACATGTTCAGCACGATGCCTTTGTGGTTCCACCAGTCGATATAGTGCTGTTTGGTCTCTTCGAGATTCTTTTTCCAAGTATTCATCATATATGCTTAATTGTTGATTTGCTCTTTGTAAGTGTGGTGGCCATGGCCTGCCGTTTGTGTTTGCCCGCTGAAAGGCAGTCGGATGGTGGCATTGTGGCCACGGGGAATATCTGCGTCTAAGACAATGGAATTGCCGTCGATGTGCCAGTTGACGATGACATCGCCCATTCGGCCCTTGCACCATGTCAGGTCGCCGACAGGGTGAGGGGCTATCTCGTAGTGGTCGCCATGTCGCCAGATGCCAAGGATGTAGGGTACGAGGAGGTTGTTGAGGTGGCCCATCATGAAGTGGTTCATCGAGGCACCGTGCTCGGGGTTCCACTGTTCGGTGAGCGTGGTATGTCCCAGTTTGACTTGATAACCATAGCCTGGCACGTCGTAGTGGTTGAGCATCTTGTAGAGCAGCTCCTGCTGGCCATTGTGGATGAGGGCATTGAACAGGTAGCGGTTGCCGACGTCGCCAGTAGTGAGGCGGTCGCCATGACGGTGGATGTCGTCGATGAGTTGCGTGAGAACGGCAGCACGGTGACCTTCGGGTATGAGGTCCATTTCCAGGGCAATGGCCTGCGCACACTGGCTGCCGGTGGCAAACCGGTGGGTCTGGGGATTGTAGAACTCACGGATGAAGGCGGCCTTGATGCTGTCGGCACGTGGTTCCTGAAGCAGGTGGTTCCACCAGTAATAGTGGGCGGTAGACACCAGAGGCATGGGGGTGTTCTGGGCAAAGCCGGCACGTCCTGGGCCGTAGTCATACCAGTCGCCAAGACCTTGGCGGAGAATATAGCAGGAGTCCTGTGTGGCTAGGTAGTCAACGTAGCGCTTCATCGCTGTCTTATAGCGGGTGACGATTTGCTCGTCACCATAGAAATCCTTGTAGAGGAAAGGCAGGGCAATGAAGGCACCGCCCCATTCTGGAGACTCTAAGAACGGTGGTGCCCATGAGCCTTCGAAAATGCACAGGTTAGGGGCAATTTCGGGCAGAGCACCATTCGGAAACTGTGCGTCGGCTATGTTCTGCATCGTCTGCTCTATCATCAAGCGGGAGTCGTAGTTGGCCACGAGCCCCTCACCGTTGAGCCAGTCCTGTTCGAGCCAACCTAACTTCTCGCGGTGGGGACAGTCGGTCCAGACGGCCTGCCAGTTGGAGCGGATGGCACGGTCTATCAGGCGATAGGCATCGTTAAGTAGCGGATTGGAACACTCGAAGGCACCGGTCTTCTTGGCTGAATTATAGACGAAGCACGACTCCACCTTCTTCAGCACCTCCAGATTGCCTTCCACCTGCAGATACCTGTAGCCGTAATAGGAGAAGCGTGGGTGCCAGGTCTCTGTAGTGCCACCTTTTAATATATAGGTGTAGTAATGTGGACGACCCGTTTGCTTCTGATTAATAAGTCCCTCTTTGGTCAACGTCTCGCCAGGGGTCAGCTTCAGCCATTGGCCACGCTTGCCTCCGACAGTAATCTCTGGAAAGCCAGACAGGTTTTGTCCCATGTCGAGCACCAAGATGGAATCGTGACGCAGCGTATCCTTAACAGCATAACGCTCCATGATTTTTACGGGTTCCGCCATCTGGCGTCGCAGCACGCCTTGAGGGGCTTCCTGAATGACAACTGCCTTCCAGTCAGCAGGCTCGATGCGAGCATCGTAATCCTCGCCGCCGTAGATGCTGTTGAACGTGATGGGCGACAATGCCCATTGCCATGAGCCATCGCTGACAATGTCCTCCTCCGTATTGTCCTCATAGACAATGTGTAGTCGGAACAGCAACGTCGGTGGGCCGAAGGCTATCTTCATCTTCGCATAGCGCAGGCCCGGCTCGCAATAGAAGCCGTTGCCGAGAAGTACCTGCAACCTCACAGAGGGACTGTCCCCCTGTGAGGTAATGGCTTGCGTGATGTCGTAGATATTATAATAGATACTCTTATCGTAGTCGCTCCAGAGAGGGGCAAACTCGCTGTCGCCAATCTTCCTGCCGTTGACGTTCAACTCATAGAACCCCAGCCCGCAGACGTAAGCCGTAGCCTGCCGGACAGGTCTTTTCATCGTGATGTTGCGCTGGAGGCAGATGCTCCTGTAGGCCAGTGTGTCGACGGCCGCCCAGGCTGCCTTGACGTCCGGTTCCTTCAGCTTGGCACCGGTGAAATTCCGCCCAACTGGCAGTCGGGCGTCCTTCTGCGTGATGACACCTATCCACTGAGCATTGCCGAAGTCTGAATGCTGGGCCAATAGCGGCAGGGTGAGCATAAGAAGCAAACCTGACAGTAACGTTTTCATATATATCGCTTTAAAGGATATCGGAAATGACGAGACGCCCGAGGGTTGCCCTTTCGCCTACGCAACGACCGTCAACCAGCACGCGCAGTCCATGGCCCATGTGGTAGTGGGAACCGTCACGGTCCCAGACGATGGTGAGGTTGTGGCCGTGATAGAGCACGTTGTCCAGGCAGAAGTTGTCCCACTTGTTGGCAGGCAGCAGCGGATTGACCTCGATGGTCTTGTCGGTGCGGGGACGCAGACCACAGAGCCCCGTGATGACGAGGTCGTTCCACGTCGAATGATTGTAGTATCGGGAGCGTTCCTGGTCACCCTTGAGCCAAAAACCCGTGGTTTCGTCGAGATATTCGCCGATGTAGGGCTTGCCGCGCATGTGCTGACTCTGCATGTATTTCTCCATCTCAGCGAAATAGAGGGAGTCGAGGGTCCCAGCGGACAAACCGCTGGGCGCAGTGGTGTAATCGTTGATGAAGTTGGCCAGGGCGGTGAGGGTTTGCGAAGTGGCAAAGGGCCATACGGCACCGTCCCACTCACACTTGCCTACGCCATGGGTGCGAAACAACGGATGGCGCCGCTCAGCAGTAGTCAAACCATAGGGTGCCGAGAAACCTTGTGAGTTGCTGGCCTGAAGCCAGGCGACACTGTATTTGGCGTCGTCTTTAGCCAGTCCTGTATACCAGGGCATGAAGCCGATGGCCTCACGGACGTTGGCACTGGAATCGATGCGATGGGTCTCGAAGAACTGCTGCTCTTCGTTCCACAGTTTCTGGTGTACCTTTTCCTGTAGGTCGGCGGCCTTGGTAAAGTAGGTTTGGGCCTTGCTGGCAGAACCAGCAAGCACACAGATGTTGCCAATGGCCATCGTGTTGCCGTACATGTAGGCGTTGATGCTAGGGCGCAGATACTTCTTCTTGCGGCCCCCAGAGATAGTTTCTTCCATAGCGTCCTGTACGTCGGCCTGCCAGTAGAGACCGCCTTCACGGGTGTGGGTGGTCTCCCAGTGGTTGTACTCCCATTCCAACGAGGGTAGCATAGAGACAATCCAGTCCTTGCGACCATCCACCAGATAGCGGCCCCACAGCGAATGGGCTATCCACGAGGAGTAGTTGCAGAGCTTCTTCATGGGCTGACCGTCGTTGCCGTGGTACCAGGTGTTCATGATCTGGTCGAGGTACGTGCTATCACGCAGCCAACGGCTCTCGTGAATATGATGGCCCACACCGGAGGCGATGAGGTTCCATTGGTCGGCATAGCTGCGGGGCACTAAGAACTCCGTCATGGCATAGCCTAGGGGTGTCTGCTTGATATGTTTCCTTAATGTCCACCAGCGGAAGTACCACATTTCCTCGAAACCGCGGTCAGGACAGTCGAAGAGAGGCACGTTGGCCTGCATCCATTCCCACGACTTGCTGTTGGGGATGGCCTGCACGATGTTCTCGTCCTCCATTGTATTGAAGTAGTCCACGTAGTGCTTATAGTCGTCGTAGCTCAGAACGGCGGGGGTCTCAGCGGGTGAACCGCTGAGCACATTAATTGGTGTGGTGGTAAAATCGGCGATGGCAAACGTTGCTGTGGGTGCCGTGTCTCCAGCGTTTTCGAGGGTGCCATCCCAGTCGGCAGGGGTATCGACATCGGGGAAACGACGCTCAGAGCCTGTGCGGAACATGATGCGCTCAATGGCTTCTACGGGGGCAAAGAACATGCGCTGGCCGGCCTTCTTGTCATTCACGTAGACCTCTATCATGTGCTTGCTGACGCTCAGCACACATTTCAGGCGGTACACCTCGTCAGGCTTGTACTTGCCCAGACCGCCATATCTTGCACCACCCTTGCAGCGCATGATGCCATCGGCAGTAAGCTCGATTCGTGAACAGGCCGTACCATGAGCGTCAAGGAATTCTATCTGTAGGAGTCCGTGGTCGTTCTGTGCGGCACGCAGGTCGAATTCGACGCATAGCTCCTTAGTAGCGGGAATCTTGCGCTCCACATGGGCATAGTCGAAGGGGTCGCTGTCGCTCAGCGTCAGCCAACCGTTACTGAGAGTGACAGGAGCGTAGACGGGGGCATGGATGTTCCAGATGGCAAGATCGGAAATCTTGCCCACTCTGAACTCGGCACCGTTGGCATGGCTGTGCGCCTCTGTCTGCACCGGTACGGGGATGTGGGCCACCCACATGTCCTCCTTGTTCATCGAGTAGGCTACCCAGAGGTCGCTGTCCTTGGGCATGCCGTTGCCCTCCTGGATACCTCGTACATACTGCGGACCGTAGCTCTTGTAGTTGCCGCCATAGCGCATGGGAGGCACTTCACCCTGCACCAAATTCAGGGTGGTATATTCATAACCATCCTTACTCAATGATATGGCCAGCGGCCAACGGTATTCCGAGGGGTTGTAGACGGTGGCATAGGTGCCATCAGACAGACGCTGGCCCCAGATCTTCGCATTGCTGTTGACAAAACCTTTGGCACGCTCCACAGGTTGTGCCCACGTCAAGCCACCATCGGCACTGGTTGATGTCAGGGCATGTTTCCACAGGGCTGCTATCTGGCCGTCGGGCAGGGTATAGTCGCAGTAGGCCTTGTATTCTTTGTGCAGCGGAATCAGCGGGTCGTTGCGGTCAGCCTCCTCTACCCATTGCATCCGATAACGGGGATTGGCCAGAATCTCTTCGCAGGCCGCCTTCGTAGCTTTGTCTGCTTTGGTGTAGTGGGGGAAGGGGTCTCTAGAATTCCTAGAAGTACTAGAATATCTAGAATAACTAGAGTTGAGATAGATAAAGTAGATGGGACCCATGCTACCGTCCTTCCTGACTTCACGGATGACGCGTCCTATACCGTTGCCGTCGTTGGGGTCATCCTTCTTGTCGAAGGCCACACCATAGTTGCCGAGAGCCCAGAGCTGACCGCTTTTCGAGACATACCAGCCCACACGCTGATGCATGATGGCAATGAGGTCGTGGGCCTTTTCAGGACGGTTGGGCTTCTGGAAACCCTCAGGCACCTGCACTTCGGGGAACAGAATCTGCGGGTCGCTCCACGAATAACCATCCACGGAGGTTTGATACATCGTATGGGAGGGTGGCACGTGCTCATCCTTCGGATCGCAGAGGTAGTGTACGTAAAATTTGTCATGCCAGTAGGCCATCATGGGCTGATGGTTATATGTCCAGCCATTGCCGTTGCTGGCAGACGGATGTTCACGGTTAGCACGCAGAATCTGGATATTATGGACACCAACCACAGGGCTGAGACCTCCATCGTGACGATTGGGATTGCTCAGCGTCTTGCCTGTATAGTGAATCTTCTTGGCATTCAACAGACCGTTGAGAATGGTTTCGTCAGCCTCAAAGATGGTACCATGCTTATGCAAGTTGGGAACGCTAACCTTGTTGCTAACATCCTCGAACGTTACGAAATCTTTCGTGAAATGAGCACCGAAGTCTTTCAGCTCGTAGCGGTCGTAAAATATCAACCAACCGCTTTCTTCCGTCTTGCCTGCTTTGTGTGTCACCTTCACTGTTGTAGGTCCCTCCATCATCTTGCCCGTAAATGGTTCTGAGGCCTTCGACCACGGACCGTAGGGGGTCTTGGCGTAGGCCACCTTGATGTTACGCTCAGGACGGGTGTTGTCTTTCAGTACCATCACGTAGTCGTTTTTAGTCCGTTTCACCAGCGTCGCATCAATACAGCTGAACCCAGGGTCAATCATCAGTTTTGTGGGGGTAAAACGCTTAAAATCCTTCGTGGTGGTATAATAGAGCCGGTGATTGTTCTTGTGGTCTTCCTGACCATCAGGGAATCGGCCTGGAATGCACGAAGCCCACACAATAATGGCTTGTTGTCTGACGTCATCCCAGAAGAGTTCCGGTGCCCAGACATTGACAGTTGCGGTGTCGTTCATCACCTCAATGAAACGCTGCTCGCTCCAATGCACAAGGTCCTTCGAACAGGCGTAGCCAAAGCCTCTGTCACCTCGCCAACTGGAAGTCCATACCAAGTGAAACATGCCGTCGGGTGTGCGGATAACAGACGGGTCACGCATCACACGCTGCTTGCCGACTTCTGGGCGCAACCAGATGCCGTCAACCTGCTGCCAGTTCCAGCCGTCGAGACTGTAAATGAATCGCAGACCGTCTGTGGCAGGCTCATGGAACGACGTAGAAAAATATACCTTATTGTTTTGGGCAGTAATCAACAGAGTAGCTGTCAAGAGGATGGAAAAGATACAAAACCGTTTTATCATATCATCATTTTTATTTATATTAAGACGAAAAACTTGGTGGTTTGTAACTAAATGCTTACCTTTGCGCCCGAAAAGGAAATAAGCGAAAAGTGAAAAGAATAATAGATTTAAACAACAATGATATGAAGAAACTGTTCTTAGCTTTAGCCTTGATGTTCTCACTGACCATTCAGGCTGACGACGTGATGACAAAGACTGCTGACGGGACCTATATCGTCAATACTACGACGCTGGCACAGGATGTGGAGGGCTATGCCGGACCTACACCCGTGGAGGTGCATATCAAGAATAATAAGATTGTGAAGGTGGTACCCCTCAAGTCGCAGGACGGTCCGAAATATGTAGCAAAGGTGAAAAAGCAGATGCTACCCAAGTACGAGAACATGAACGTGAAGAAAGGTAAGGTCGAGGAGGTTGATGCCGTAACGGGCGCTACCTTTACGTCAAAGGCCATGCAGGAGAATATTCGTCGTGCTGTAGAGTATTACAAAAAGCACAAGTAACGGGGGAAACAACAAGAAAGAAGGGCAGGGTTAGTAGAGTAATACTAACCCTGCTATTGCACTATAGATAATCATACGGATGGGGTTGACCTTGACAACCTTCACACCATAGAATGCTGCCGCAAACAAGAGACAACTGATGCAGAACTGCCACAAGTCCTCTTTGGGTGTACTGAAATTCTCACGCGTACATAATAATAATGTAGCAGCAGCAAGCAGTCCTACCACAGCAGGACGAAGACCTTGGAAGACACTTGTCACGGAACGGGTGTGCATGTACTTCATAAACATCTTGCTAATGAGAATCATCAGAATCAGCGAGGGCAACACGAGGGCAAAGGTGGCTGTTGCGGAACCCAATACTGACATGGGCATCAAAAATCCTGCATTCTTGACAGCGGTATAGCCACAATAGGTCGCACTGTTGATGCCAATGGGACCAGGCGTCATCTGAGAGATGGCGACGATGTCCGTAAACTCTGATGACGATAGCCAATGCCAATGCTCAACGGTCTCATTCTGGATGAGCGACAGCATCCCATAACCGCCGCCAAAGCCAAACAGGCCAATCTCGAAAAATGTGATGAATAACCAAAAGAATATCATCCTTTTTACTTTTTATTATTTACCTTTTTACTTTTCCCCATACGAATCCGCCCAAACCGGCAATGATGATAATCCAAATAGGCGATACACCCAAAAGCCATATCAACAGGGCTGACACAATGGGAATCCAAATGGTCCATTTGTTCAGTTCTGCACGTTTTGCCAGATTGAAAGTGGGGACGGCAATCAAGGCCACTACGGCAGGACGGATGCCTCGGAACATCGCAGCAACCACTTTGTTGTCCTCAAACTGATGGAAGAACATCGCAATGAGCAGGATAATCATGAATGAAGGTAGGGCAGTGCCTGCTGCTGTAGCAAAAGCACCGCGTTCCTTCTTCAACTTATAGCCGATGAAGATGGCAATATTGATGGCAAACACCCCAGGACAACTCTGGGCAATGGCTATCAGGTCGAGCATCTCGTCCTTCGATACCCACTGCTTCTTGTTCACCACCTCTTCTTCTATCAAGGGAATCATGGCATATCCACCACCGAGGGTGAATAGGCCAATCTTGAAGAAGGTCTTGAATGAATCCCAATAGATATTGCTCACTTCAATTTTTCAATTCTTCAATTCTTCAATTTCCTTTCCACCCATTTACGAGCGTTGACGAAGGCCTCAATCCAAGGTGTCACCTCGTCATTCCTGCGATTGGCGGGATACCAGGCGTTCTGCCAGGGGAAGAAAGCGCGCTCCAAGTGTGGCATCATGCAGAGATGACGACCGTCCTGAGAACAGATTCCTGCCACGTTATAGTCGGAGCCGTTGGGATTGGCGGGGTAACCGGTGTAGTTGTATTTCGCAATCACGTTATATGTGCTCTCTGCTTCTGGCAGTGAGAATTTACCTTCTCCATGAGCTACCCACAGACCGAGTTTCGAGCCACTGAGCGAGCCGAACATGACGCTGCTGTTCTGGGGGATGCTGAGGCTGATGAACTCGCTCTCGAACTTATGTGAGTCATTATGCAGCATCTTAGCACCCTTAGCACCTGTCAGGCCGAGTTCAACCATCAGCTGGCAACCGTTACAGATACCCAGTGACAGAGTATCCTCGCGGGCATAGAACTTATCGAGGGCCTCCTTGGCCTTAGGATTAAAGAGGAATGCACCAGCCCAACCCTTGGCCGAACCAAGTACGTCGGAATTAGAGAAACCGCCGCAGAACACTATCAGGTTTACCTCCTCCAGAGTCTCGCGGCCTGTAATGAGGTCGGTCATCATGACGTCCTTCACGTCGAAGCCAGCCAGATAGAGCATGTAAGCCATCTCGCGCTCACCGTTGGTACCTTTCTCGCGGATGATAGCGGCCTTGATGCCGGAGGGCTCACGACGGTCGGCGGAGATGCCGTACTGTGAGAGCTTGCCGGTGAAGCCCTTGGGGAACTTCATTTCCAGTGGCTGCTTCTTGTAGTTCTCAAAGCGCTCCTTAGCCTTACCATTGAAGCTCTGCTTACGATCCAGCAGGTAAGAAGTCTTGTACCATACGTCGCGAAGCGCATCGATATCGAAGGTCTGCTCAACATCCCCAGCCTTCACTACAATGGTACGAGCATCCTCTACAGGATAACCAATCTTAGCGAAGCCAACGCCCTGCTCTTCCATGAACTCCTTGAACTCAGCCTTGTGCTCGTCGCTGACCTCAATGACGACACCAGGATTCTCAGCAAAGAGTGCCTTTACGATGTCGCCATCCTTGCAGATATCGTGCAGGTTGATGTGCATACCGCCCTTCGTGTTGGCAAAGCACATCTCGAGCAGCGTGGTGATGAGACCACCGGCAGAGATATCGTGACCAGCCATAATCCAACCCTTCTCGATGAGTTGCTGGATAGCCATGAAGGTGTCGCAGAAATATTCTGGGTTCTTAACGGTGGGTACGTCGTCGCCTACCTTACCTAAACTCTGGGCAAAGGCAGAACCACCAAGGCGCTGCTCGTCGAAACTGAAGTCGATATGATAGAGCGAGGCGTTCTTGTCGTTCACGATAACTGGACTTATCACCTTCTTGATGTCTGATACCTCACCACCAGCAGAAACGATGACTGTTCCTGGAGAGATAATCTTCTCACCATTCGGATACTGCTGACTCAAAGACAGCGAGTCCTTACCTGTAGGCACGTTGATGTGCAGGTCGCAACAGAAATCGCTCAGGGCCTTCACACCAGCATACAGACGGGCATCCTCACCCTCCTGAGAGCGGCAAGGCCACATCCAGTTAGCTGAGAGACTCAGCGAATCCATACCCTCAGCGAGAGGAGCCCAAACGATATTCGTCAGCGCCTCAGCCACAGAGAGTACTGAACCAGCAGCAGGATCGGCCAGACCAGCCTGAGGTGCATGTCCCAGGGCTGTGGCGATACCTTTCTCGCCACGATAGTCAAGGGCAACAACACCACAGTCGCTCAAAGGCAACTGAATCTCACCCTGGCACTGCTGACGGGCAATCTTACCTGTCACAGAACGGTCAACCTTGTTCGTCAACCAGTCCTTACAAGCCACAGCCTCCAGCTGGAGTACGCGATCCAGATATTCGTCAATCTTATCCTGACTGTAGGTAACGTCAGCATAGTGGCGCTCTACAGTATTATCCTTCATGATGGTCTTGGGCGAGTGACCAAACATCTGAGCTACATCCAGATCGAATGGCTTCACACCATCGCCCTGCTTGAATGAGAAGTGGGCATCACCTGTGGTCTCACCTACCACATACAGCGGAGCACGCTCGCGCTCTGCAATCTTTCTAACATGTTCGATATGCTTCTCGTCAATAAGCAAGCCCATACGTTCCTGACTCTCGTTGGCAATGATTTCCTTAGAGCTCAGTGTCTTGTCGCCAATAGGCAATTTGGTCATATCGATTTCACCACCGCACTCCTCAACGAGCTCAGAGAGACAGTTCAGGTGACCTGCAGAACCATGGTCGTGGATAGAAACAACGGGGTTCACATCCTCTTCGCAGAGGGCACGCACCAAGTTGTAGGCACGCTTCTGCATCTCTGGGTTGGCACGCTGAACGGCGTTCAACTCGATACCGTTAGAGTAGCGACCTGTATCTACCGACGATACAGAACCACCACCCAGTCCGATACGGTAGTTATCACCACCAACCACTACAACTTTGTTGCCTTTCTGAGGCTCCTTCTTCAGGCAGTCGCGCTTGGTGCCGTAACCCACACCACCAGCCAGCATAATCACCTTATCGTAAGCGTATTTCTCCTTACCCTCCTGATGCTCGAAGGTCAGTACAGAACCGCAGATCAGCGGCTGACCGAACTTATTGCCGAAGTCTGAAGCACCGTTAGAGGCCTTGGTCAGAATCTGCTGAGGGGTCTGATACAGCCACTGACGAACAGGTAGGATATCCTCCCAGTCACGGGCTGCACCCTCATCGTCATGCAGACGGGGATAGGCTGTCATATAAACAGCAGTACCAGCGATCGGCCAAGAGCCGACACCACCACCCATACGGTCGCGGATCTCACCACCTGTACCTGTAGCGGCACCGTTGAAGGGCTCCACCGTTGTGGGGAAGTTATGTGTCTCAGCCTTCAGCGAGATCACACTCTCGATATCCTTCACCTGGAAATAGTCGCTCGTGCTCTGATCCTTCGGCGCAAACTGCTCTACAATCGGACCCTGTGCAAAAGCCACATTATCTTTATAGGCAGAGAGAATCTTGTTGGGATTCTCCTGGGTGGTCTTCTTGATCATGGCGAAGAGGGAACTCTCCATCTCCTTGCCGTCGATGATAAAGGTGCCACCGAAGATCTTATGACGACAGTGTTCAGAGTTGATCTGGGCGAAACCGAAGATCTCAGAATCCGTCAGCGGACGACCGTTCTGTTTCTCCAGTCCGTGCAGATACTCGATCTCCTCAGGACTGAGGGCGAGACCTTCCTGCTCGTTGTACTCTTCCAGATTATCCACATACTTGATGGGCTCCGGCTTGATATTGATCGTAAAAATGTCCTGGTTCAAACCGTTGTACATGCGCTGCAGCATCTCGTCGTGCTCGGCATCCTTGCTGCTGGCGGGGAAATATTCCTCAATACGACTGATGCCTTGAAGGCCCATGTTCTGGGTGATCTCTACGGCGTTGGTTGACCATGGGGTCACCATCTCACGGCGCGGACCAACAAAGTAGCCCTCCAACTGCTCGGCATCCAACAGCTTTGCATCACCATAAAGCCAATTTAATTCCTTGATTTCCTGTTCATTAAGTGCGTGATCGACCTCTGTGGCAATCACTGTCTTTTGTGGGGTCTGAAAGAAGCGTATCATACCTATTTAATTATTAAATTTCTAATTTGCCTGCAAAGGTAGTGCAATTTGAGCGAAAAACCAAATAAATTTGGGCTTTATTGATTTATTGTTTTTCCGTCATGTATTTCCAGTAGCGGCGGGGCATGTCGTTGAGCTGCTTGCGGGGATTCATGCGCTCCTTGATGCAGATGGCCTTGAAGTAGGTGCGCCAGAGGTTCTGCAACAGCTGGTCGTCGTTACTGAGCACCTCCTCATTCAGCTTGCCGTTCTCCAGACTAAAAGGCACTGCCGCCTCGTCTTCGAAGGTGATGCGGATCACGGTTTTGCCGTCATAATTGAAGCCATAGTGCCGCTTGGCGTCGTAGATGAGCCAGGGCTGGTCGTTGAACCTGTCCTGAAAATGGTCGATGATGATAGGCAGCACATTGTGATCAGGCGATACCACAGCGAGGTAAGTGCCGTCTTTCGCCTTCTGAAAACGGATAAACTGCTTCATGCGTAACTGCTCATGAAGTACGCGATGGGCGATGTTCGTTACCGTCAGCACGTCAGGATCGGCAAAATTCCGGCTGATATCCCCTTGCTTGAACACCTTGCAGATATACCGGAACAACGGCGTGTTCAGCTCTCTCTCCTCCGACAGCCAACTGGCGGAAATGTGTTTCATGGCCTCTCGTGTCAGTTTTTTCTCCAGACCAGTCCATACCCGTCGTGCCTTCTCACCGTCCGTCGTCACTTGATAGGTATGGTTGCAGAACAGCGGCAATGCATCGCCCTCAGCCAGCAACTCCTGTGGCTCTTCCTTCAGGCTGAAGGCGTCGAACACCGCCGTCAGCAGTCCGTCCATCGTCCCGTCAAACACATAGATCGTCATTCGCCAAAATCTATTTTCAGTTGTTGCTCTTCGGCGGCGCGCTTCTGTTGCGCCTTGCTGATGAGGAGAGGACGAAGTCGCTCGGGGTGCAGTTCGTTGATGCCGACGATGGGCTGGGAGAACTGCGAGGTGAGTTCATTGCAGGTGATGAAATACTTCGCCTTCTTCATCACCACGCCCATCTTCTTCAGGTCGTAGCTGGTCAGGCGGTTGAAGCGACGAGAATTCACAATAAGCCAAGCAGATTTTGTCCCAAGTCCTGGCACTCGGAGTAGCTGCTCATAGTCGGCGGTGTTGATATCCACAGGGAAAGCCTCTGGATGACGGAGTGCCCAGGCGAGTTTGGGATCAACCTCCAAATCGAGGTTGGCATGCAGGTCATCGACGATCTCTTCTACCTTGAAATGATAGAAGCGTAACAGCCAGTCTGCCTGATACAATCGGTTCTCACGTACCAAAGGTGGTTGTTTGAGAACAGGCAATCGCGGATCGTAGGTGTTCACACTGACATAGCCCGAATAATACACGCGCCGCATCGTGGGCTGACCATAGAGCATCGACGACATCTGCAGGATATCCTTATCCGTTTCTTTCGTCGCCCCCACAATCATCTGCGTGGATTGTCCTGCAGGCACGAAGCGTGGTGCATAGCGGTATTTCTTACGGTCCTCCTTGTTTTCCAGTACGCCTTGTTGGATGAGCTTCATGGGCGTGAATACGCTCTTGTGGTCTTTTTCTGGCGCCAGCAGCTTGAGCGATTCCTCTTTGGGAATCTCAATGTTCACACTCATGCGGTCGGCATAACGCCCTGCCTCGTTGAGCAGTTCCTGCGAACAACCTGGGATGCTTTTCAGATGGATATAGCCATTGAAACGATGAACGGTTCTTAAATCGCGAGCAATGGCAGTGAGGCGTTCCATCGTATAGTCAGGGTTGCGCACCACCCCGCTACTCAGGAACAGTCCCTCGATATAGTTGCGACGATAGAACTCCATCGTGATCTCTTCGAGTTCGCTGACAGAGAGTGTAGCCCGTTTGATATCGTTCGAACGACGGTTGATGCAATAGGCACAGTCATACATGCAGTAGTTGGTCAGCATCACCTTCAACAAGGAGATGCAGCGCCCATCGTCGGCAAACGAGTGGCAGATGCCCACACCGCCGACGGTAGAGCCCACCATGCCCTGCTTGCCTTTGCGCACGGTGCCGCTCGACGAGCATGACACATCATACTTCGCCGACTCCGCCAGAATGCGCAGCTTTTCCATCGTCTTCTCCGTTAGCATGGTTGCAAAGTTACGAAAAAACGAGAGAAATGCAAAAGGAAAACTCGTTTTTCTTTTCATTTCCGAGTGCATGGTAAGTTCGGCGAAGCCAAAGATACATAAAGTTACGCGCCAAACAAAAGAAATCATTGTTTTTTTTGCTGAGTTTCCGAAAATAAGTTGTATCTTTGCCGACATAATGCTAATAAATTACTGAGACTATATGAAGACTACAATTGAAACTACAGAGGGTAAGGCCCTTGTCACTTTTGAAGGCATTTTAGACTCCTATATCGCTGAAGAGGTGGGCGAACAGCTTGTACAGCTGTACGAGTTGGAAGACACGGAGATCACGCTCGACTGCACGAAACTTGAATATATCGCTTCGAGTGGCCTGCGACTGTTCTTACTCCTTCTGAGGAACACGAAGGCCAACGGCTGTAAGATCTTCATTAAAGGTGCTTCGCCGGAGCTGATGGATATTTTTAAGGCAACGGGATTTGATAAGTGTTTTCAGTTTATTTAAACTTTACTTTAGATGGAAAACGGTACAGCAACAACCCCTACTGGTGCTTCTTATGTCTATAGGCTGACCTTGGGTAGTCTTATATCGGAGGAGAAGTCCGAGAAACTGACACTGGAACAAGGTGTCAGCAACCTGTTTGATGATGAGGAGAAAAATGTAGCATATTATGTGGTGTTTCTTGGCTTCAGGATGGTGAAGAGGATCTATCAGCCCACGGAGATTGAGGCTGTCTTCGATATCACACAAAGCATCACGGATACAACCAACACACAGGCAACGACGGTTCCCCCGTTCGATGATGTGATCTCGACACTCCTGCGTAGGACGGTGAAGCTGGATTACGCACCGGTGAATACTGCCAATACGTCCGACCGTGTCAACATCTATACCATCGCGGAGAACTGTTTTATCCATGAGGTGGAGCCCCAGTTGCAGCGCGACGTGAATGGCACGAAGATGTGTGTCAAACTGCACATCTACAGTATGGACAAGCTGATGACGCTCAACCAATACAGTAAAGCCTATGTGGCGCGTAAGCTCGGCTCGGGCATTCTGAAACCCGAGAGTCTTGCTTTCGGCAAATGGGCACAGACTGGTGATCCTCTGGTGAAAACCAACATCAAGGGACTGAGATTCCTGAAATATGATGAGCAGGTGGTCATTTCTGACACCACTGAGGAAGGCGCTGACAACGATGAAGAAAAAACGACGATGAATATCCCCTCGGAGTTCATACAACCATACCTGGTGCAGTACAACGAGTCGTTCTACGACTTTCTGGTACGTACTGCCAACCGTTGTGGTGAGTTCCTGTTTTTCGAGAATGGTGAGCTGACGTTAGGTCTGCCTGACAGCGGCAGTCCGGTGGTCATCGACAAATTCCTGTCGGTAACCCAGCGCACGCCTTCTCCTGCCCCACTTGACATCACCCCTTATACCCGTGATAGTATGAAGGACGGGAACGGTCAGCTGAAAGACCTGAACCAGACGGTTATCGACAAGTTATCGACAGGCTATCCTGCGGATGCATTCCCCGCCCACACGTCGAGCAATGCCGAGCTGGCCAACGATGAGTATATCTTCCCGCTCTTCAAGAGCAAATTCACAAAGCTCGACCGTGAGAACTATTATGACAGACCGGCCTTCAAGGCACTGAATAGCATCAAGGCACTGACCACTGGTACTGATATCATTTCCTCCATCATCGTATTGGGCGTATCCGAAGGACTTCTGGCAATGTCGGGAAATTCTCAGATCGGCACTACCAACGGGATGAAGGAAGCACATCACCTGGCACCCTATGAAAAAAAGGAAGAACAGTCTGACAAGGAGAAGGTGGTGCAGTTCTCCTCATTGAATGAAGAAGGCTGGACCACGATTAATTACTATCATGACATCCATAAGCACGAGGCTGAACAGCAGGGTAAGATCATCAGTATCGACATGGGTGCCAGCTTCGCCTATGTGAAGTTGGGCCAGAAGATCAGCATCAACGGCATGAAGGGTGTCTATGTCATCATCAAGATACAGCAGGACGTGATGACGCAATCATTGAAGATAGAGGCCATTCCTGCCTATTATGACGAGAATGAGAATAATGATAAGAATAAGGAGCGGTTCATTCCTCCCGTTGAGCCGGTACCCGTTATCCGCAAGTCTGGTCCGCAGACTGCCTTTATCGCCGACAACGATGACCCGAAGTTCCAGGGGCGTGTACGTGTGGCCTATCCGTGGCAGTCGCTGAAAGGTGCACTGAAGGCCCAACTCTCCTCGACTGAGGAAAGTCTGGTTGAGGCTGTGGAGAAAAAGAAGCGCCTGGAAGTCGAGAAGCAGGAGCTGTCTCTTCTCAAGATACGTCTTCAGGCAGAGATTGACAACCTGAAGGCTTTTAGCAAGGACTCAAAAGAGGAGCGTGAGAGGAAGTTGCAGGATAATGCAGATAAACGTGCTCAACTGGAGAAGGACGTCGAAGAGCTGAAAAATGAGCGGACAGATTTTGAAAAGAAGCAGGCCGACTCCAGTCAGAAGATCACAAAGATCGAGGCAGAGATAGCCACCTTGACGAAGGATAGTCTGAAGTCTTCCAAGGACGTGGCCGACCAGAAGCAGAATGAGATTGCGACGAAAAAGAAAGAGATAACGGAGGAGTCCAACATAAGCAATACGCTGGAGGTGGACATCAGGAATACTGATAAAAAGATAGTCGCGAAGGAGCAGAAGATCGAGCAGCTCAAACTGGAAGAAGCTGATATGAAGGAAGTGGCCAAGGGCAATGGCGACACCATCATTGCAGATAAGCAGAAAGAATGCGACCATGCTGCTGTGAGAATCAATGAGATCGACAGGGAGCTGAAAGAGGAAGACCGGAGGATTGCTGACAGTCAGTCGCAGGCAGAGAAGATCAAGGAGCATATCGACAAGGATGTCACCGACATGGCTACGCCCTGGATCCGTGTGGTCACCCCGATGGCTACGCCTGGCGGCGGTACCTTCTTCCGACCGCAGAAAGGTGATGAGGTGCTTATCAACTACGACAACGACAATGTGGAGCGTCCCTATGTGGTGGGTAGCCTGTTCTCAAAGAACACCCTTGAACCAGCCGAAGGCTTTGAGCGCAATGCTGCCCCTGGCATACAGTTCGGAGTAGAAAGACAGGTGTCGATGGCGATCATGTCGCCTAACGGTCATCATATCACGTTTAGCGACCCGGCCAAGGGCGACAAGTTCCTCTATAATCTGAACCCCGGCACTAAGTTCTGGGGGCCCACCTTGGGCAAGAGTGCCGCCATACTGCCTAACAGCAAGGATCTGGCGGGTGGTATTCATATCGGCGACCGCTATGGTGTGTATGAGATAGAGATGTCAACCCACGATCGTTGTGTCAACATCAGGTCACCGTTTGGCAATGTCAATGTCAGTGCCTTCACCGGCATCAACATCGAGGCGCCCAACGGCGACATCAATATCAAGGGTAAGAATGTCAACATCCAGGCCGGCAACAACCTGACGTTGACCTCTGGCACCAACATCACGCCTGAAGGTATCGGCGACCCAGACGTCAAGTGTGGCAGTTGGCTGTATAAGCTGGGGCACAGTAAGGCCTCAAAGATTCCTTTAGGTTTCCTCACGGGCTTCCAGGCCATCGCTGCCGGTTTCTTGTGGCTGGGACATCAGATCCTGACTTATGGTCCTGGCGCAGCTAATGAGGAATTAGGCCCTGCCGCCTTTGCCGACCTGTCGTTGTTCCGCCACATGTTCGAGATTGCCGTCAAGCCAGTAGAGGGTACCACGCTCATCAAGTCAAAGCGCTACCTGAAACTGGAGGCTGGCCCTGGCGAGGTGAAGGTCAAGGCAGATAACTTCCCGAATAAGGACAAGATCAACTCGCTGGAGAAGTTCTACGTTGAACTCATTGAGGTGCTGAACGACTTGATGGAGCGGGTCGATAACTTCTATACCTCCTATGATCAGATGTGGACGAAAGCCGTTAATGCCAGCGTCAACTACCAAGAGCTGACAACTGCCTTCCTGAAAGATCCCAAGGATCCCGATATCCGTAAGAAAGCCTTCTCCTTCAAGATTGATGAGTGGGACGATGACTCCTTCATCGGCGGTGGCTATCCTGATAAGATGAAGGATGAGGATGTGGAGTTCAAGGGTGCTACTTTTACCGGCGATGAGAAGGACGAGTTCTTCTGCAACGAGATGCTGGATTATGCCCAAAAGGTATATGCCCTGCACCAGCATGTGCTCGGACTCACCAGCTTGCTTGAGGATTATCCCGACGACAATGCGTTCAAGAAGGCAGCAAAGGATGCTTTCAAGGACTATGCGGAGGAGGCACTTCAAAAATGGCAGGGTAAATATGGTGATGACGAGCCGAAAGAAGAGTTCGCGGAGTGGGTTGAGGATCTGTTCACCCGTAAGAAAGCGCTTCGCCTGTTCAAACGCAAGTTGGCAGCCATGTATCTGGTGAAGCTGGAGGACAGCGACCTGAACAAGGAAAACAAGTTCTTCAGCCTTGGGTTTGGTGAGTCCGACATTGTTGACAGTAAGGTGCAGACCACCTTCAACTGGAAGAACATGATGACGCGCTTAGACCATAAGGGCACGTTCGGCAATAAGTTCATGATCTACCTCATGGATGGTCTCTGGGAGCCGATCAAAAATAAATTCCAGAATCCATTCAAATCTGTAAGTGAGAATAATGCCTGGGCAAGTCAGAGTGGTCAGATCCTCTTCTCCGAAAACGACGGTTCCACGCTCCACTTCAATGGGGCGAAGCTGGAGTCGGAGACGCAGTCGAACCTTGGTAACCGTGAACAGTTATTGAAGGTATTGCTCTCATTGTAATTCATCAACTTAAAGGAATACGTAGTATGGACTATATATTTAAAGATTGGGAAAAGAAGATGTCTGCCTTTGAGAGCAGCGTCGAGAAAGACCTGGCAGAGATCAGGAAGTGCAAGGCCGACATGCAGGACATGCGCAGGCAGATGCACGAGGAGATGACAGGCAGTTATTATGTGCGCGACAGGAACCGTATCATCCTGTCGGCACCGGAGATCATCTTAGGTAATGTGGATGCCGACGGGATCCTTTATGAGGGTTCGGCCTCGAAGATCATCGTGCGCGGCACGGAGGTCGATCTGCAGGCCACAGGCAATGGCGGACGGGTGGAGACGCGTGCCGCCAGCATCCATCAGATCGCAGAAGACCCCGGCACCGACGGTCTCGAACATGTGGTCGGCTCCTTGTCGGAGATCGTCAGTCAGGCGCGTAGCATCGTCATCCAGAGCGATGATGCCCAGGGGGCTTTCTCTGCACCGCCGACCTCCAACGGCGGTCTGCGCATTCATGCCGACAAACAGCTGGAGATCAGTGCAACACTGGCTTCCGAAAGCAGGGAGAAACTGCTTGACCAGCAGATCAACAGACTGGAAGACAAGAAGAGTGCCTTTCAGGAACAGGCTGGCGACCATAAGGAGTCGTTCTCCTCACTGATCAATGAACTGGAAGAGCTGATGGAGAAGAAGGAAGCGCTCGTCAAGAATGAACATACTATCCGTGCAAAATATGATGAGATGCGAACGCTCAATGCAGAGGTGGAGGCCGCTACAGAGGCACTGGTTGAGGAGACCCGCGGCTATTCCGAAGTGCTGGCCATGCTCTCAGAGACCAACCGCCTGCTGAAATGCCTGAAGGACGTGAAGTCAAAGATCAAGAAGGGCGATGACTTCCTGAAGCAGACAACGGGCAGTAATGTCAGCATCATGGGTGAGCGCATCAACATGGCCTCTGTCGATGGTGACGGTAACCTGCGTGACAATGATGGCTCGGGCATCTCTATCAAGGCCAACAAGGTGGGCATTGCCGCACTTGAGACTGACGGTAAACTGAAAGAGAAAGGACAGGTAAGCATCCAGGCGATGAACATCAATGTGACCACTTCTGGTACGGCTGATGCAGCCTACGACGATAAGGGCTGTCTGACCACTGCCACCCATACTGCCGAGGGCGACTTCACGCTTCGCTCGAAGAACATCACCATCGAGGGAGCTGACTACGAGGTGGCTGACAAGAAGCTGAAGGAGAAGCAGCTCACTGCCGACAGCAAACTGAAACTCCGTGCCAAGACCATCGAGGTCAGCACCGAAGGTTCCGCCAATGTTGAGGTGGATGATAAGGGCAAGCTGACCAAGGCCAACATGACCGCCGAGGGTGACATCATCGTGAAGTCGAAGACGCTGACCGTTGCCAGTGCCGACTATGATGTGGAGAACGGTGAGTCGAAGGAGAAGGCTCTGACAAAGGGTGGCAGCGTAGCCATCCGTGCCGAGAAGACCGATCTCTCACCTGTTGATGCCGAGGGCAAGCTGCTGGAAGGCAGTTCGATGATCCTCATGGCGCAGCAGATGTTTGTCGGTGCCACATCGAAGGATGTCAAGAGCAAACTGCTGCAAGCCACTTCCGATACCATCGGCCTCTTTGCCGATACCACCCTTGAGGCCCAACAGGGCGAGGGTAAGGCTGTGCTTCAGCTCGATGGCGAGAATGTGGCAGTGGGCGGTAGCAAGACCAATGTCTTTGGCGAAACCACAGTCAATGCCAATACCGAGGTGAAGGGTGAACTGAAGGCGCCCAAGATCTCTGGCGATGATGTTCAGGTCGGTACACACTTCAAGACACCGAACATTGAGGACGGCATGGCTGCCGGCGCACCTGGAGGCGGTGACAGCATCAGTGCCAAACTGAAAGCCCAGGATGCCCCGAAGGAATCATAGGAACTAAGTAACAAATGAATAATAAGTAGAAAGAATATGAATCTGTATATCACCGCAGCCGTTAAAGAGCTGAAAGAGAAGTTGAATGCCTATCTCTCACTGTTGACTTACCGCTATGCCAACCTCTGTGTGAAGGCCGAGCTGGGAGCCCTGCTGCCTGTTACCGTACATGCCGAACGGGAATATAACCTGGAGGATGTGGCCAAGGTGGCTACACCCGATGATTTCCGTTTTGAGATCTACCCCAACGTGCCCGACCATCTGCAGACCATCATCTCAGCCGTCTTTGACGTACATCCGGAGTTCAAGATGGAACTGGTGCGTGAGGACTACGGCAACCACAATCAGCACATCACTTATACGATGCCTGAGGTCAACAAGGACCGCCGTAAGCTGTTGAACGACACTGCCAAATTGTTCTATGAGGAGTGTGATGCCGAGATCGAGAAGGAGTGTGCGGTTTACATGGCAGAGCTGCCCTTATTGGCAGACAAGCTGTCTGTCGGGGATTTGGCCGATGTCACCAAGATGCTCAAGCGTAGTCGGGAGGAGAGCCTTGAGACCAGTCTGGAGATCTATCAGAAAAAGCTTGCCGAGATCGACGAGGCTTACCAGCACTATCTGACTGATCATGCTGATGACGATCAGGGCCATGCCGGCTTCGACGTCACCAGTTCCATGAAACTCTTCGACGAATAAACTCTCACTGGAATATGAAGAAAATAGGGTGGACTTTGGCTGTCGTGGCGATCGTTTTTGTGATCGCACTCATTGGTGGCAGTTTCTATATGCTGGACTATTCACTGGCTCCTGATCCGAACCGGATGGACACCGATTCGTGTTATCGGCAGCAGTTCAAAAAGTATCCTGAGAGTAAGGCGTGGGTTGACAGCCTGCGAAGTATCGGTGCTCTGCGCGACACGTTCCTGACGATGCCGACAGGGGAGCGTCATCATGCTTTCTATGTGGATAGGGGTAGCACCCGTACCGCGCTTGTGATCCACGGCTGGCGCGACTGTGCCATCAAATTCTTCTGGCTGGCGCGTATCTATGAGCACGAGTTAGGGTATAATGTGGTGATGCCTGAGTTGCACGCCTGTGGTGAGAGCGAGGGTGACGCCATCCAGATGGGATGGAAGGACCGGCTCGATGCATTGCACTGGCTGAAGACCTTCCAGGCCGACACGATGGTGGTGCATGGTGTCTCAATGGGGGCCGCCACTACCATGATGCTGTCTGGCGAGAAGATGCCTGATGGTATCAAGGATCTGAAGTTTGTGGAGGATTGTGGCTATACCAGCGTGTGGGATGAGTTTGCCGGACAACTGAAGGAACAGTTCGGCTTGCCTCCCTTCCCGCTGATGTATGCCACAAGTCTGCTCTGTCAATTGCGCTATGGCTGGAACTTTAGCGAGGCGTCGGCCTTGGAACAGGTTAAAAAGTGCCGATATCCGATGCTCTTTATTCATGGCAGCACCGACACGTTTGTACCTACGGCGATGGTCTATCCCCTCTACGAAGCAAAACCCGGCACCAAGGCGCTTTGGATAGCCGATGGTGCCGAGCATGCTTTGTCATATCATGAGCATAGGGCCGAATACATCTCAAGAGTCCGGGCCTTCTGCCTGGATCAGTGATTGCGGAAATTCCACTTGGAATTATCGCTGTTGAAGTCGTATTGAGCGAGGGTAGGCGTGGAGTCGCCGGCACTGTAGAGACAGATGCTGGTGTTGACACCCGCCTGTCCGGGGATTGCCTTCGGCATGATACGGAAGGTACCGTCGGTGAGTTGTTCGATGCGCCAGCGTTGTTCGTGAGCGCCTGTATAGGCAGGAACGGTCGTCACCTCACAGTCGGCGGTAGCAGCCAGGGCGCGGTCAGTACCTTCGATGGTAATCCTGAAATAAGGGTTGCTGAGATAGCCGCCTGCCTCGTTGACGGGCGTAACGGTCCAACGCTGGTGGGGACGGTGCATATAGTCACCGATACGGGCAGGGATATTGCCCTCGGGCCATGTGCCGATGACATCCTTTAATGTCTGGTTGGCAATGGGCTTGGGCGGCTGTTGCATCTGCTCGCGGTTGAACCATCCCTGACGCTCCTGCGGTATGCGCACGAAATCGACGGCGAGTTCTAAGGCATAGCCGCGACGCTCACTCTCAATCTCGAAGGTGCCACCCTTGAAATTATCGCCTGCCACAGGCCAGCCGTTCTTCCATACCAACGGACGGACGGCGAGGACACTACGGCCACTCAGTTCGAAGTCGGCCTCCCAGTGGAACGACATCACCTCGACGCCCTCATCGATGATGTAGCGTCCGAAGTGGCCTGCACCACAGGCACGGTCCTCAGCGGCAATCACCATCTTTCCGCCACCGTGGAACATATCACGGCCTACATTGTCGAGGTAAGGTCCTTCCACGCTCTTGGAACGGCCCACCACGATGTTATAGGTGGAGTTGACACCGTCGCAGCAGGTGCCGTGGGTGCCGAGCAGGTAATACCAGCCGTCGCGAAACATTAGGTCAGAGGCCTCACAGTCGATGGCGATGTCCTTCTCCTGGTTGCCCTTCACACGGAAGCCGGTCTTAGGATCAAGTTCGATGAGGCGGATGGTACCGAAATAGGTGCCGTAACTCACCCACAGACGACCTGTCGTGGGATCGAGCAACAGACCCGGGTCGATGGCATCCTGATCTTCCATACCGTCGGAGTAGCACACCTCAACCGCCTCACTCCATTTGAAGTCGGGGGACTGCGGATCGAGGGTCTTGTTCCACATGGTGAGGATGCGGCCTGCATGACCGCCGCCGAGACCACCACCCGTGGCACCGTAGATACAGAGGTAACGGTCGCCGATCTTCAGGACGTCGGGGGCAGCACCGCCACCGGGACGGTCGGCACCACTATGCCATGACCAGCCATCCTCAGAGATGAGACCGCCGCCGCCTGTGCCGAAGGTATAATACTTGCCATCACACTCGGCGAGGGTCGATGGGTCGTGGATATAGGGTTCGCCTATCTGGGCTTGAGCAGCTACTGCAAGGCTGAGAGCCGCCAGGATTGTATGTAGTCTTTTCATCTTATTGTGCTTTGATTGAATAGTTAATGACAGGGTTGCCTTTCTCGTCGAGGAAGCGGACACAGAAATCGCTCATGCCCGGGCCGTTGATGATGGCACCACGCAGGATGTTACGGCCTTTCTTCAGGGTGAGGCGCGGTGACATGGCATCGTCCTCCACCATACGGCGGTCACCGGAGAGCAACAGGGCCTCCTGACCGTTCAGCCACCACATGGAGGCAGAGTTTGAACCGACGGCGAGACGCACGTTCTCGATGTCCTCAGGACAGTCGATGACGGTAACGGCCCAGAAGAGCACACCATAGACCTGCTGCCCCCACTTCTCGGCGAAGCGGAAGAGTTTGACGTTGTAGTTCTCACTGTCGAGGGCGTGCCAAGTGAGGGTCTGGGTGACCGTCTTCACTTCGGGCTTCTCCGGTGCCTGGGCACCACGGCCGAAGCCGGCAGGTGCCTGTTCCTGTTTGAAGGTGGCTTTCACCTTCTGACCGTCCTTAGGCACGATGGTCTGCTGCCCCTTGAAATAATCCCTATTGAAGTGTTCACGCAGATAGGTGTCGGTGAAGACGGTATTGCCGGGATTGGGCTTGTCGATGGGCTCCAAGAGCAGCCAACGACGGATGAAGCCGTTGTCGTCAGGCTGAGCGGGAGTAGCCGTTGCCGGTGAGAAATACTTGGGACGGTTCTTGAACTGGATCCAGTCGATGCTGACACCGGCATCGCCCTCACAGGTAATCACCAGATCGCTGACACCCTTCAGGGGGTATGCCAACGGTGCCGTCATCGTGAGCCACTGGTTACTGTAGTCACGACGGAACATGGCGGGCATGCCTGCAGGCGTCTCGGGCTTCACGGTCATGTCGATCTTCGCAATGATCTTGCCGTCGGCACTCTTCTCACGGATGTAGAAGGCGGTGTTGTCGGCTGCCTTGGCAGAGACCACCAGGTAACCATCGGTCAGACAGTCGAAGTCGATATCTTTGTAGCAGATCCAACTGCCTTTCTTGGGCAGGTTGGCTTGGAAACTACGGAAGGTGTTGACGGTGTCGATGAGTTGTGTGGTCACATCATCGCTGGCACTGCTGTAACGGTCGATCTCGATCTTCTCCGTTGCCTGGTTGATACCCACACCACGCATGGTCTGCTTCACCTCCTGGATCGTGCCGTCGGGGTTGAAGAACAGTTTCTCGATACAGACCGAACGACGCTTGTCGTCACGGGGTGAGAAGTGGTTGCGATGATAGAACAGATACCACTGACCCTTATAGTTGATGATGCTATGGTGGTTGGTCCAGCAGCCGTTATCATGCTCCGCCATAATCAGACCCTTATACTCATACGGTCCCATCGGGTTCTTACTCATGGCATAGCCGAGGACCTCGGTGTTCTCCCTTACGTATGGATAGGTGAGATAGTAGTTGCCATTATACTCGAAGGCGAACGGCCCCTCCGCCTGACGGTTGGGCAGGTCCTTGAGGCAGTTCACACCTGACAGTTCGAACTCGCGGTCGCCCCACTTGACGGTCTCCGTCGGTGTGTCGTCGGCCAGTTCCTTCATGTTGGGCTTGAGTTTGGCACAACGGCCTGCCCCCCAGAAAATGTAGGCATTGCCGTCGGAAGCCTGAAGCACGCAGGGATCGATGCCGCTGATGCCCTTGATATTCTCCGGCTCGGGGATGAACGGTCCTTCCGGACTGTCGGCGATGGCGACACCGATGCCGAAGCCCCTGCCGTCCTTGGGCGCCGACGGGAAATAGAAATAGTACTTCCCGTTCCGCTCGATACAGTCAGGTGCCCACATCGAATAGGAATCGGGCTTCACCCAGGGAACTTTGTTCTGGGTGACAATCACACCATGATCGGTCCAGTCGGTCAGGTTTTCGGATGAGAACACATGGTAGTCCTCCATGCAGAACCAGTCCTGCCGCTGCCCTTCGGGCGGGAAGATGTCATGCGACGGATAGAGGTACACCTTGTCATTAAACACACGGGCAGTTGGATCAGCAGCGAACTGGTCGCGGATCACCGGGTTCTGGGCCTGTGCCAACAAAGGCAAAGCCAGAAGAGATACGAATAGTTGTTTTTTTATCATGTCAGTTATTCCTGTGCTTGTCGAATTTGTGAAGGATGAAGTTAAAGGCCTCCAGACCTGCCAGCACGAGTACGGTGGCCGCCGTCGCCAGCACATACATGCCACCACCACATGCCAGACCGATGGCAGCTACCACCCAGACACCGGCAGCGGTGGTCAGACCACGCACCACATTCTCGCTCTTCTGGAAGATGATGGTACCGGCACCGATGAAACCGATGCCCGACACGACCTGGGCGGCTATACGTGACACGTCGAGACGATGGCCAGGCAGGCTGACCACCTCCTCAAAGCCATAGGCCGACACAATCATAAACAGGGCTGAACCTAAGGCCACCAAGAAATGGGTGCGGAAGCCGGCCTCCTTGGCGCGGTATTCGCGCTCCAGACCGATCACACCACCGAGTAAGGCTGCAACGAAGATGCGCAGCACAAATTCCCAAGTCATATCCATCAATCAAAAATCTTTCTGTAACAACGATGACGACGGTGCTGCGTGGCTTCCAGATACTGCCACTGGGAGAGCACACCCTCGTTGGTTTCCATCTGTGGACCCGTCTCTGCCCATTCGAAGTTATAACGCTGGAACCAGCGGATCAGGTCGTCGAAGATCAGGGCATTGGCTCCCTTGCTACGGTATTCGGGCGACACGCCGATCAGCAGCAGATCCACAATGGGGGTCTTATGCTGCTTCAGGATCTTCAGCAGATGCCACCAGCCGAAGGGGAAAAGACGTCCGTCACGTGTCTTCTGCAGGGCATGGGAGAAGGAGGGGAATGTGATGCCGAAGCCCACGATCTTGTCGCCATCCATGACGGCAGTCACCAGGTTCAGGTCGGCAATCTTGATATAGTCGTTGACGAGTTTGTTGATCTGGCGGTCGGACAGTTGACTGAAGCCGTACAGATCCTTATACGTGGCATTCAGGAGATCGAACAGTTTCTTACCGTAGCCCTCTTCGATCAGTTCATGGCGGGTGAACTTATGCACCTGCAGTCCGTAACGGCTCTTGACCAGTTCGGTGATCTTGGAGAACTTCTCGGGCACCTTCTCGGGCACCTTGACCTTCAACTCCACGTAGTCATTATCCTTCTTAAACCCTTCCATGCGTTCCATGTGCTGTGGGTAGTACGGATAGTTATAGTTGATATACATCGTGGCAAGTTGGTCGAAACCCTCGACGAGCATACCCTCACGGTCGGTGTCGATAAAGCCCAACGGACCTGCCATCTCCGACATGCCCCGTTCACGGCCCCAGTCCTCTACGGCCTTCAACAAGGCGGTGGAGACCTCGAAGTCGTCGATGAAGTCGAACCAGCCGAAGCGCACCTGATGACAGTTCCAGCGCTCGTTGGCACGGTAGTTGATGATGGCTGCCACACGACCTACGATCTTCTCATCCCGATACGCCAGGAAGTAGGCCGACTCACAACACTCGAATGACGGGTTCTTGTCGGAACGCAGGGTGTCCATCTCGTCGAAATAGAGGAAGGGCACTGCACAATCGTTCCCACGGTACAGGTCATAATAGAACTGTACGAACTGTTGTAGTTGTTTCTGATTCTTTACCGGGCGTATCTCAATCATGATTGTTAGAAGTTAATCACAAACGATCCTGTTCCAATTTGCTGCAAAGGTACAAATTAATCTGCATTAGTGGTTCAATAGCCACTTTAAATAATGTTAATCAAGTGCCTCGATGTATTCATAGAGCTTCCGATAGAAGGGATGACGGGTCATCGTAGAGGCATCACCAAGGATGATGAGTTTCATACGGGCGCGGGTGATGGCGACGTTCATACGGCGCAGGTCTCGCAGGAAACCGATCTGTCCCTCGTCGTTGGCCCTGACCAGTGAGATCAGGATGATGTCGCGCTCCTGCCCCTGGAAACCGTCCACGGTGTTGACACTGATGTTGTGACGGATAGGGGCGAGCGTGTGGCTCTTGTTCACCAGTTGTTTCAAGACGCTGATTTGTGCCTTGTAGGGCGAGATGATGCCGATGGTGGTCTTCTCAAACAGCGAGCTGTCGATGAAAATCTGGCGCACATAGTCCTTGAGGATGTTGGTGAGCAGCATGGCCTCGGCGCGGTTGAGACGGCTTTGTGAGGCGTTGGTTCGCTCCACAAATTGGCACCCGCTCGTATCCACCCACACCAACGGCGCGTCCCACGGGGCCAGCGTGCGGTGCGCTACCTCCGGTGCGGCTTTCAGTCGCCCGTCGTAAAACCACCGGGATGAGAAGCTCATAATTTGCTCGTTCATACGATATTGCGTGTCCAATAGTGTGACCACTTCGGGCTTGTTTTCCACGATTTTCTGCATGAGTGTTTTGCTCAATCCCCCGCGCGCGGCCTCCACGCACTTGATGGTGGGCGGCAGTTGCTGGTGGTCGCCGGCAAACACCACACGGTCGGCTTTCAGGATGGCGGCCCAGCAGGCCGCTTCCAGCGCTTGCGTGGCCTCATCAATGAAGACGGTTCCGAAATGACGGTGGTCGAGCACGCGGTTGGCGCTGCCAATCAGGGTGCAGGCCACCACTTCCGCCTGGCGCATGATTTCCTCGTGGATTTTCAGTTCCAGTTCCTCAGCCCTCCGGTGCAGGCGTTGGAGTTGGCTGTGGCGTGTGCGTCCGTGCACAGGTGTGGCGTGCAGCTCGCGCAGGAGCTTGCGCACGCTCCAGAGCTCCGGATAGTCGGGGTGCGCGGCATAGCGGTGCTCGTAGGTACTCTCCAACAGAGGTTTGTTGATGCGCAGCGGGTTGCCCACGCGTAGCAGCGACACGCCCCGCGCAATGAGTTGCGTGCTGATCCAGTCGATGGCGGCGTTGCTGGGCGCGCAAACCAGCACCTGCGGCTCGCGTCGCGTGGTCTCCACGATGGCTTCCACCAGGGTGGTGGTCTTGCCCGTGCCTGGCGGTCCGTGCACCACGGCCACCTCGCGGGCGCAGAGGATTATGTTCACCGCCTCGATCTGACTCCGGTTGAGGTTTTCAAAATGCATGGCGGGCAACTCGCGGCTTTGGGGTTTTATATTGCCCGCGAGTGTTTCGCGCAGATGCACCCACTTGTCGCTGTCCCAATCCTGCACTTTCCGCAGGGCGTCTTCCATAACCTGGTAGGTTGTTTCGTCGATGCCCAATTGTACGCCTATGGTGTGCTTTTCGGCCAAACGGCGCAAGAGGGTGGGGAAGTCGGCGGAGTTGGCCTGCAGCAGCAGTTTCCGCCCTTCGTAGCGCAAGATGAAGCAGCTGTCGGGCAGGAGCGTAACCCGCTGGTCGCGCTCGTCCTCCCGATAGAAGAAACTTACCGTTTTGCCCGGTTCGAACTCGCAGTCCGGACTCACCGCGTATTTGCCCGTGTACTCCACTTCCACCACCAGCTGGTTCACGGCATTGTAATAGTCGCCGCCTATCGCCACCGGATACCAGCAGTTGGAGTTGTTGTAATTGTTGCGCAACGCCGTTTGGACCGCATTCTCAAAGCTTTTGCGGTCGTAGTCGCGCTCAAGACGGAGGAGGGAAAGAAGGGCCTTGGAGTTCATAGGGGTTATATACTATCCGCTCCCTCTACAGCGAGTCCCTTCAGATACTCTCCTTCGGGGTGATAGATGCTGACGGGGTGGTCCAGGGCGTGTTGCAGGTGATGGGCTATGCGTACGGATTTTCCTTCCATGGCGGCGGCAGAAAACACCATGGTCCTAAAGTCTTCAGCGCTAATGGCTTGCGAGCATGAGAAGGTGAACAAGAGCCCGCCGGGGCAGAGCTTGCGCATGGCGATGCGGTTGATGTTGCGATATCCTTTCAGTCCTTGCTCTTTAACGCGGTGGTGCTTGGCGAAGGCGGGCGGGTCGAGCACGATGAGGTCATAGGCCTTGTCGGGCATGTTCTCCAGAAATTTGAACACATCCTCGCAGTAGGCGGTGTGTCGGCTGGCGGCTTCGTCGCCGAGCAGTGCGATGTTCTGTTCGGTGAGTTCGATGGCTTTGTGCGAGATGTCCACGGAATCCACATGTGCCGCGCCGCCGCGCAAGGCGTAGGCGGAAAAGCCGCCCGAGTAGCAGAACATGTTGAGCACGCGGCGTCCTTTTGCCATGCTGCCCACCAGCGCACGGCTGTCGCGCTGGTCAAGGAAAAAACCGGTCTTCTGCCCGCCCGGAATGTCAATGTTGAACGGGATGCCGTTTTCCTTTCCAATGATAGGCGTCAATTCGCCGAACAAAACGCCATCCTCCTCCGGCATTTCAGCGTCGGTAAGTGTTGATGCGCTCTTGTTGTAGATGGATTTCAGGTCGGGGAGGAGCTCTCTAAGTGCCTGTACGAAAGTGTCTTTCAGTAGGTACATGCCGTATGAATGGAATTGCAGTACGGCATTGCCGTCGTAGCAGTCGATGATGAGTCCCGGCAACCCGTCGCCTTCGCCGTTCACAAGGCGCAGCATGTTGGTGTCGGGGTTGTTGAGCAGACCGATGGTGTTGCGGTAGCGCAAGGCGTTTTCCACTTTGTTTTTCCAAAACTCGTATGACGGCGTGAGGCGCTCAAAAGTGAAGATGCGCACGGCGATGGAGTTGTCGTGGTAGTGCCCCATGGCGAGGAAGTTGCCGTCACGGTCGCATACCTCCACTATGTCGCCGTTGGCGATGTCACGGTCCATCCTGGCCACAGCGCCTGAAAACACCCACGGATGGTAACGGAGCAGGGATTTCTCCTTGCCTTTATGCAGGAATATTCTTTTCATAAGATTGCAAAAGATTGAAAATGCAAAAGTACGAAATTTGTGCTTTTGTTTTGCTGGTGTGTCATTCCGCTTGCTTGCAAGCGGAACCCACAGCGTTGGTTTTGGGTTAACCTTGGGGGTTCCGCTGCGGTGGCGGCGGAATGTGG
>JAEEGK010003240.1_pt1 | contig 40633 bp, 38 predicted proteins | sample 8958771 | NCBI WGS metagenome assembly JAEEGK01 (sample SAMN16246547, study PRJNA631951) | gut metagenome | biome: gut microbiome; feature: rumen; material: SC-attached | host: Bos | place: Iran: Karaj | collected 2018-10
GGCCGCTCCCTCTTCAACCACGGCTCCACCTACCCCGACGCCGAAATGGTCCTCCTCGACTGCCGCGTCCGCAACCTCCACCCCCTCGGCTGGTCCGCATTGGGAGAACCCACGGTCAACATGCTCGAGTTCAACACGTTAGACATGGACACAGGCAAGCCCGTCGATGTCTCTGGGCGGCACAAGTACTCGCACCAGCTCGTACTGCCCCGCGACGCCGCCCTGATTGCCTCCTATCGCGAGCCCTCCTTCGTGTTGAACGGCTGGGACCCGCGGGGTATTGAGAAATAGTTCTCTGCCGGGAGATTATTATTTCCCGTACCTCTCTTCCACCACCTTCCAATCGACGATCCCCCACAGCGCCTCCAACTGCGCTGCACGGCGGTTTTGGTAGTCGAGGTAGTACGCGTGTTCCCAGACGTCGAAAGTGAGGATGGGGCGGAGGCCGTGGGCGACGGGGTTGTCGGCGCCGGCGTACTGGCCGATGGACAGGGAGCCGGCGTCATCGGCCTGGAGCCAAACCCAGCCGGAGCCGAACACAAAACAAAATCAGGGACCCCGGTTGGGGCCCCTGATGAGTTAGAAGGACTGGAAAGAACTCCAGGACGGGTTAGATTCGGCTGTTGACTCCACGCAGTCAGGCAGATTGGCGAAGAGGTCAAAACCCGTCCAGGTCTCAATCTGGTCCACGCTGACGGCATAGCTCGAATAATCACTGCTGCTGCCGTACTGCTTATGTTCGAACCAGAAACCAATCGCAGACGCACTTTCCACCGTATTTCCGTTCCACTTCACCTTCAAGAAGGCCTTCCAATAATAGTTCGGCACAGGTAGAGAGGTAGGATAGGCATTCTTGCCAGCCACAGCCGTGAGATAGTTGATCGTCTCACTACCACCGACTTTTCGGTATGCCGGACCGGTGATGACATAAACCACGTCACCAGACTTCTTCACGAGATCCCGCTCCGCGTCCTCAAGGTCTTTCCAAATACCGCCATTGAAGCCGTTCTGTATCTGCGGGGTCTGATTCGTACAGTAGTAGGTCTGCGTATTCATCTGCTGATTGCTCTTGCGGTCGGCACTTGGACACTGGTGACCTTTGGAATAGTTATTGGCCCCGTACATCGTCGGGTAACTGTTCCCGGTCATATTCACCTGATACTTCTCTTCAATGCTGGGGTTATACGTCCAGCTGCTCGTTGAAGCGGAGCCACTCTTGTGCTCGTACTTCAGCTGATAAGCCGTCCAGAGGGAAGCATACCGCGAATAGCTGTAATTATAACTGTAGTTGCGGTTGTCATCGGTATTCCCGCCGCTACCGTAAAAGTATCCAAAGTAGTCCTCATCACCCCTGAGCGCCGGAAGTTCAAGCCAACCGCTCTGGTATGCCATAGCTTTCTGAACTTCTGTTGTGAACGAGCCGTACCTTGTGCTTTCAATCTCTTCATATGTACTGCCGTTCCAAACCATCATATAAGCCTTGTAGTAGTACTTCGTGTCGGGAGACAAGCTGGACACTTCGGCAGAAAACGACCCGTCCGGGCCTTTCAGGATATCCGTCGTACTGACTTTCTTTGTCAATGAACTCAACGAGGTTCCGACCATAAACCACGCCTCCTGCGGATCTCGGTCGGTGTTCACCCCTTCAAACGAAGCGGTCAGGGTTGCCCCTGACGCGCTTACGTTTGAGGATGAAACTGCTGTGATGTTTCCATCCCCGGAGTGGTCTCCGGATGGGAGTCAGTCTGCGGTTATAGCAATGCTGTAAATATATAGACTATTGGTTGAACAATCAACTGCGAGATTCACGGTACCATTTTCAGTCGGGCTGAAAGAAAACTCCGTAGTCTTCAGTGTAGTTCCGCCAGAAGAAGGAGCAGAAACCGAGAATGATTGTTGTGTCCCATCTCCAACTTTAACTTTGATTGTACCTTTTCCTGCCTTATTGTTAGTGCAATAGGTAACCACTATCTTGGACACTTTGGTAAACTCAACTGGTGAATTCGCATTTGCGCCATTTGCAGATGTACTTACTTGAGTACCTTGACCAGCCGTGAAGCTACTACCACGGGCCACCGAAGTCCAATTAGCCTCCACTTCATTAAGCGTTGCCCCCCATTCACGATTAGTAAAGACGTAAGTATATGTTACAGGCTCACTTTGTCCAGTTCTGGAATCAGTAACACTAAGTACATACTCAACCTTGGTCGTTTTATACTGAGAATTTGCGTCAGCAGTGAAGGTAGCGCTGATGGACGTCGTCCCTTCTTTTAGAGCAACCACAACACCGTCTTCATCAATAGTGGCGACAGTCTTATCAGAAGAATCAAAAGTTATTGAGAGATTGCCTTCGTTATAAAGAGAAGGAAGAGCATAATCAATACCATTGTCCGTAATTTCAGCAAGGCCCTCATTATCACTCCAAGAAATCGGAGCTGCAGGGCGTTCATCAGCATGGTACTTATAAATCTTTACTGCAGTCTGCGAGGCAGAACCATAGCAAGCAAAGATATTTCCATTATTCTGGATAACATTACGCGTATTGCTGCCTTGTGCAGTGATTGTAGCCTCAAAGGTAGAATTATTGATAACAATCTTCCATTGACCATTTGCATTGTTCTCAGACTGAGTCTTAAGATGATTGCTTGAACTCGATGCGGCATAAAGATAGCCCCCATTAACAGCGAATGTCCAATTCCCATTAGCCTGACCTAATGTAATTTGCTGCGTATCACTGGAGATATTAACGATCTTATTGTCATTAGCATCAAGAGAAACAGCCACGGCTCCTCTATTATTAGTATTCTGAGTTGTACCGAGCGCTAATGTACCATCCTTATCGACTATGACAATCTTGTCACCATTTGCAAGATCAGATGTGCTGGTTACAAGCACCCACTTATCGCTATAAAAAACCAGCTTGGGTTGAGTAACAATAAAGACCACATCATCCGTCTCGACACCATTTTCATTTACACCCTTGACACTTACATAGGCCTTTCTTTCAGAAGTAGTACTTGTATTTGCTTCAGCAGTGTAAACCAGGGCACCGCCCGTGTAAGAAACGCTTAACCATGTTGCGGCTGTAGTGCAGTCCTGATCAGAAAACACTCCATTAACAACAATCCTCGCAATGAATTTCTTCGAGGTAGGGATAATTGCAGTGGCTTCGGTCACCGCCGAAGCACTGCCTAGATTGATATCGGCAATTTCAAGAACCGGGGTATCATTATATTTCGCAGGAGAGAAAGTGATAATACCAGGTTGAGAAGCGTCATTATTATACATCGCAAATCGTGCCGGAGTTGCGCTGCTATTGTATCCAATCCAACGAGAATTGGGTCCCACAACATGATAACCTTCTCCTGACTCTTCAATTGTGAAATTGACCTTATCGGATGCGGCTACAAGTTTAAGATCCGCACCGCTGGTGGCCAATCCTCCGAGATAAGTCTCATATGCAACTGACTGGATGTTATAAACAGCATTATCCGCATCAAAAACAACTCTCCAGGCCGCTTCATCCTCAACACGAAGCTTGCCTTCCTCCAATGTAGTCGAAAGTGCCGCAGCATTTTGATATTTATCACTGGGGTTAGCCACCATCATCATATCTCCAGTCGAAATGACATAGACGCCATCCTGAATCAACTGTTCAGCAGGGGCAGTTTCCTTCGTGCATTTGGCCATACTGATGCCAAGAATGTTTCGAGTATTGACCAAGAACTCCTTGCTAATACCAGTGTATGCCTTGGTGTAGACGTACTTATTCGTTGTAATCTTAGCTTCGAGAGATGTGGCAGTGAAAGGAAGAGATGTAAACCAGAACTTGATATTCCCATCGGCATTCTTTACAAGATTATCATCCTTCGCTTTGATGGTCACATAATTAACGCCCTTGGTCCCTGAGAACTCTCCTGTAGTAAGCATCAAATAATGCTCGCCGGTAAGATCGGCTCCTTCTTGAGCAGTGAGTGTTATACTACGAATGACTTCCCCGTCCTCGAATGTCGGAAGCTTTTTCAGCGTGATATCACCATGAGCAACAATTCGTTGCCAATCAAGTTTAATAGCCTCCTCGGGGATACTGGTATAAGTCTCCGTGGATTCGGAAATCATTATGTCGCCTGAAGCATCAAAAGTTCCGGCAGCCGGTTCCTGCTCTGTCGGAAGTGTGACAGCAATAGACGGCATATAACTAAAATTGGCATCGTTGGGGGTGACTGAACTCGGGTAAATGCCATAGAACTTATAATCGCCCTCCGTGGTCACTTTAAAATTGGTCGGAACCTTGAAATCGATGATGGATGCATCCGCACCTGCCTGGTTGGATTCATACAATTTGGGACCTTTATCTGCCGTCGCATCTCCGGTTGCATTCTGCCAGTTCTCACCGACCTTTAAAGCGACACGAATCTTATCAGTCCTACTCCATTTGATAGTCTTGGTATCGGCATCCCAAGAGGTTCTTGTCTGCGTCTCGTCTGTGATTTCCGGTTTTTCAGAAATAAAGGTGAGGACAGTCTCCTTATTTTGAGGCGGTACTGCCTCAATTTCGGTCTTATTACAGGCCACTAATGCGGAGGCTACGACAGCACTCGACATTAACAGATAGTGAAACTTCTTCATTGCTGTGTACATTTAATCATTAGGATCTTCAAGGTCTCCCAGATCGTTGCCTTCGCCATTATAGCCGTTATCGGCTCCGCCTACACTCATGATATTCTCCTCGAATTTCACGAGCAACTGCTCCGCTTCCGGAGCTTCATAAAAAGATTTTTTAATCATAACGTTATAGTTTTGTTGTTGTTATTCCCTGTGGCACAACTTGTTCCGTATTGGTGCGGCCTAATTCCAAATATAATGCGTTAAAAGGCATAAAACAAACACAAAGCCGCACCATATATTAACTTGCAAATTTACCAATATTCGGGGAGGATTCCAATAAAAATCGTCAAATACGAAAAACGGCAGCGTGTCGGAGATTTCTCCGCTCGCTGCCGCTCGGTCGAAATGACAAGAAGGAGGCTCCCCTACTCGTCCCTATACACATTCACCGTATACTTGTCGTAATCGGTGCCGTGGAAGTTGATCTCGACGTCGACGTAGTACTTCGTGCTGTCAACCTTCACGGTGCCGTCCTCGGCCGTCGTTTTCTTGAACTCGGTGACCTTGGCGGTGCCGGTGTAGGTCAATTCATCCGTGTGCTTGTCCAGGGTGTAGCGGTCCAGCCGATGCGACAAGGCATCGGTATCATCCTCTGTAAGGACCTGCTCCACGAGCGGATAGGAGTCCTCTTTCAGGTCGTCGATGCTCGGAGCCTCATTGCCGCACGCCGCCACCAGCAGCGCGAGCGGGAAAAGGTAAAAGTGTCTCATACAGTATTGGATTGTAAAACTATAGTCATTCCTCCACTTTGACAATACTCAGCGAGAAAGCCCCGGCGGGCGGGTCGGGGAGCCCGTTGTATTTGCTGAAGTCGATGGTGTTATACTTGATGGGTTCGGGTGTGGCGATGAGATAGAGAGGCTGTCTCTCCGCGAAGGAGTTGATTTTCAGCTCATAAGTATTCCCCGGCGCGAGGAGGCAGTCCGATTCGAAATCCTTGGCGAAGGAAATGGCGGACAGACATCGGCCACCTTGGATCCAGATGATGTCGAAATACAGATCGTTCTCGCTCCGGTTGGCTACCGTGACGGAACCCTCGCTCCGCTTTGCGGAGATGGCGCCACAACCGAAGAGGGGCCTGTCCGAATCCTGGAGGAACCGTCCGATGCCGACGACCACGGAAGCGAAAGCTTCATCATCGGCTTTCCCTCCGGGATCGGCGGCTGCCGTGGAAACCCCTTTCTCCGACCCGCCACCACCGACCGGATTCTTGCCGCGGGAATAGAAATCGGAAATCTCGAAGGTGCCCGCCTGCTTTATGGCGACCACCCGCCTTTGTCCATTGATATGCTTCTGGGGATTGTAATACAATATCTCGATCGCACTCGTTTCATTGACCGCAATCGTGTCGCCAGGGAAAAAGCGAACGACATCGTGGGGCTCATAATACGAGTCAAGGCTCCATATGACATAGGACTCTTTCCCCGGCTGGGCACATAGGAGAGCGGAAGACAGGAGCGCGAGAAGGAAACAACTTACTCTATTCATATTCCAAAACCTTGATTTCATGGGACATATTCTTGAGTTCCGGTTGGGCGGGTCCTTTGCAATCATCCAAAAGCCTGTCGTACAATTCTTCCAAAGTCAATGACTCACGACGGCTGATGCCGCCTTGAACCTCCCGGATCAGGCTGTCGGTAAAGCGGCTTCTCGAGTAATGGTCGCGGCTGTCCACCGACTTGGTTTCCTTGTCCGACGAGGCCAGGACCGCGATATTCGCCCACGTTCCTCCGGTCATCAGACCGGAATAACACGCGTCGATGATGAACAGGACAGGACAGGGGAGCTCCGCGCACGCCTCGGCAAAACGGTTCATGTTCAGACGGGATCCATCGGCCAGGACGAAAAAGAATGTCGAATCTTCGGCCACTCCATGACCGGAGAAATAGAACACCGCTAGGTCGTTTTTCCGCGCATCCTCTTTCAGCTTGAGGAGCCGGTCATCCAAAGACGCTTCCGTCACGGATTGGTCACGCAAGAGTACCGATGGCCTCCTCCGAGCCTTTCCGAACACGTCAGGAAGACTGAGCAGGTCGACCACGTCCCGGGCGTCATTGAGCGGGCCGTTGAGCGCCGGGAACAGCACGGACTGATAGTCCGCAACGCCGACGCCGGTCAGGTGGACCCGATCGAAAACTTCCCGGGAGAGCGGGAAAAAGTCCGGGGCCATATTGCCCACATCGGTCGTGATACCCAACCCTACCGTCTTCACTTCCCTACCCGGAGACACCTGGACGATTCCCCTGTCCCGATGGGGAAAATGGACAAAATCCGAGTATGCTTTTCCGTCAAGGACCAGCGTCAGTTCATAGGAACCATACTTGGCAGGATCGTACCCGACCAGCGAGTATAAGATCGTATAGCCTCCCGCAGCATCACCCGCCACATCATCGATCCGGAGAACCTGATCCAACGAAGAAAGCCTTCGGATTTCAGGCTCTCTCACCGTATCGTCGTACAACTGGGCAACGAAGTCCTCGACGACTCCGGGTATATGGAATGCCCGCCGATTGTCCATCGGCTTCTTCGTTTCAATCCTGGCCAAAGACTGATACCGCCATTCAATCATGTTCGCCGCCTCGGGAACGCTCGGAAGGTACTTCCCATCGGGCATCCACAGGATCCACCGGTCGTCATCCGCAAGAAACAGAGCCAGTTCCTCCTCACCCGTTCTCGCGTTGTACCACCGAAGCGTTCCATCCTTCAGACTGACCAGGACATGGTTCTCGTTCACCCAGGGGTATATTTCATCCGGTTCTGCCGGGAGAAGCCATTCCGTGATGGAATCGCCTTGTAGGCGGCCCAAAGCAGGGTCCTGCGCCGGGCCATTCAGAAACAACAATCCGTGATCATATTCGACATTCCTGGAAGAGAAAAGAATCCAATCCCTTGCTCCCTCAACGATCCCCTCTTTATAATAATGGCGTTCTCGAGGGAGCCTCGCCCCGGCGTCATAACCAACGCTAGGAACAAGCAGGCCATCCTTGTCGAAATGCCAGATCCGTTGCCCCTCGTATTGGATATCAAAGCCATCGTGGGTTCTTCTCACGACAGGAGCCGAAAACATCCTGTACACGAACAGACTATCCGGCAGTTGGTCTTCCAGCGTCGGAGCCAGGGAGTAAGTCACATCAACCTTCCCGATAAAAGAGTCAAATGCCTTCCGGTATCGTTTATCGAAGGGAACCACCTCCTCTTTCCCGCCTGCTTGAACCTTCAGAGAGTCGGGATAAGCCCTTCGGACAGTATCAGCATGATACCCATTGGGAATGATGCCATTCCGCCGTGCGCCGGACGACGTCTCCAAGGCACACAAAAAGCCTTCGCGGCCGAAAAGATAGACAAACCGCAAGTCTTCGCTGAATGTGGCCCGATTGACTTCGTGCCTGACGGTCCTTGGCAAGGGCTCGCTGAAAACAAGTTTTCGCTGGACAAAATGCACGTTGCTGTATCGGGTAATCTCAAAGCGATACAACCGTCGGTCCGTGACGAATACGACCGCATCGTTTCCGACGAACGAGGCCCCCAATACCCGCTCGCCGGCAAAGGTGAAAGAACTCACGCATCGCATCCCCTTCGAATCGTACAGGGCGCACGCATCACCGTTTGTCGACACCAGAAGCAGGTCCCGTCCAGGCGACAAGGCGAAATCCAGGACTGGTGCGGACAGTCCGTCCACACGGTCCAAAATCACCCCATTCCGCCAATCAACCACATAATAGCCGTAGCTCTTCACACGATTGGAAGAAGAGGTTCCTTTGCGAGACGATTCCTTCGCCTGGCGGAACTCATACTCGAAACCGGAATCATTGGCCACCAATACGACGTCCCTATTCAGGAAGCGGCACTTCCCGAGCCGGCTGGCGTTTCCCTGCGCCTCCGGCAGGTTGATGCTGCGGATGAAGGTAGCGGAAGGGTACTCCCAGATCTTCAGCGTCCGGTCCTCGGACACCGTTGCAATGAGTCCATCCGACAGTGAGACGCTCTTGCTCCGGATCTTTCCGACATGCTTGCCCAGGGACAGGCCAATCTTGACCTCCTCCTGCCCGACGGCGGATGCGGAAGAAAGCAGCAGGCACGTGAAGGCAAGCGCCCAAGGGTGAAAGGACCTCCTCATCGTTTCCGGATCCACCCAAAAATCAATTTCGACAAATCCCCGGCGACCGGAGCGAACAAGACGAACAAGGCCAAGACCGCAAAAAAGGTCCACCATTCATCCCCGGTGGGCGGAAGCAAACAATCTGCTATCAAAAACAGGACAACCGCCGCACCAAACTGGGCCAAGTTCGAATACTCCCGAAGCTTGCTCCGAGTGAAATGCATGGCCGTGAACAGGATCGTGAAAAGCACACACAAGAAGACAACCATCCATACCCTGTTCCGGTCAAACCAGTTGCTTTTCAACTCATTACGGCCGATTGTAGCCGTAGCATACGCCACGACATGAACACCCGGCATCGCATAACGTCCATGGTAATCGACCGGCGTCGGCATCATGTCTGCCATGCTCTCATTCCCGATAATGACAATCTTGTCTCTGAAATACATATCGTATTCATCCGGTGTCATGACCTGCCGCAAGGGGACCATTGCGGGAAGTGTGGAGAGTTCAAAATTGTAGTTGATGAAACGACGGTGAGATTTCAGCCCGCCGGAATGGATTCCGTGAGCGACTTCCCAGAGCCGCGCCCAAAAGGCGGTTCTCCTCTCGCCCTTGTACTTGGGGTCCGGGCCCTCATACTTCCGGTACGGCTCAAGATACCTCGCCTCCGTACCTTTTGCGCCAAAATTGAAATAGCCGATGTTCGGGAAATCAGCATAGTCCAGGCCGAACGGATAAACCTCGGAACGCGGCATTGTCCTGTCGATCTCATTGACCAGATCATAACCGACGACCACTTTGTCATTGTGCCGGATGACAGATAACAGATGGGCCTGCTGCTCCGGTTGATAGGCCACCATGGTAAAATCAATGCCGACCGCCAGCGGGTTGTGGGCCAAGATCGTGTCCAGCAGGGCAGGCAACTGAATCGGAATGGAACGGCCCGCGTCATTGAACGGACAAAGGGAGACGTCATAGACTTCCGCTTTCTCCTTCCCCTGTTTCTTGGCTTCGAACTTGTCCTGAACAAACCCCTCCAGATAACTCCTGAGATAGCCATTGTTTTTCAACAAGAACAAACTGCCCCCCACCAAAACAAGCAGGATCAGCGCATGGATCAACCTTTCAACAATAGACCGTGAGATCAGCACAGCCGCCTACAGCTTCATCATATACACATTCGTCTCCCGCTGCACGAAGCCGAGCGCCTGATACATCGCGTTGGCCTCGGTGCGGGTGGGGTTCGAGGTGAGGCGAAGGTCGATGGGTGCGAGCTTGTTTTTGGCGAAGTCGATGATGCGCTCCAGGAGGGTGCGGCCGATCCCCTGGCCCCGATAGGCCGGCAGGACCACAACATCCTCGACACTCGCCTTCCGTCCAGTGGGTGACTCAAAGACACACAGCGTGGCGCATCCGACAATATGCTTCTCATCGTTCTCCGCGATGAAAATCCGCGTTCCCGGCGCCGCCACAGAACGCTGCTGTTGCTGCCGCGTGACCGTCAACTCGGCGGTCAACTCCTTCATAAGTCCCAGCAGATCATCAATCTGCGATTCGGTCAAGGTGCAAAGTTCAATGTATCTCATAGTATTTGGATAAAGGTTTTACAGGTTCAAGATATCCTCCTCCCCAATCGGCACATACGGCCCATCCTTGACCTCCAGCAGCACCGTGCCGGATTCCAGGGACACCAGATTGTGCCACTGGTCAATGGGAATGTTGATGAGCGTCCCGCCGGGGACCATGTCGATGGCATCGGTCTGCCGCCCATCGACATCGTAAAAGTATTCCACGAAATGCCCCCGCAGGCACACCACCGTCTCAGAGGTGGTCCTGTGCCGATGGATGGGCAACACCGTCCCCGGCTCGATCGCGTTCAGCATCCGCTGTGATTGGTCCTCCGGGGAATTGCGGAGATCCATATTCATCCGTAACCGCGGTGATGCTTTCGCCAGGGCGGTAAGGGCATTTAAGATGTTTTGATCGATAATCATGGATCAGAACTTACGCCAAACCATCTTGTTCACAACACCCGTGTAAGACTGGATGATACGGACGACCTTGGTGGAGACGTTCTCGTCCACGTAGTCCGGCACCGGGATGCCCGGGAGACCGTCGCGGATGAGGGAAACGGCGACGTCGACGCTCTGGAGGAGCCCGGTGGTATCGATTCCGCTGAGGACGAAGCAGCCTTTGTCCAGGGCTTCGGGGCGTTCGGTGCTAGTCCGAATGCAGACGGCCGGGAAGGGATGGCCGATGCTCGTAAAGAACGAACTCTCCTCGGGCAGGGTGCCGGAGTCAGATACCACCGCAAAGGCGTTCATCTGCAGACAGTTATAGTCGTGGAATCCAAGAGGCTCGTGCTGAATGACGCGCGGATCGAGCTTGAATCCGGATGCCTCGAGACGCTTCCGAGAGCGGGGATGGCAGCTATACAGAATCGGCATATCGTACTTCGCCGCCATCTCGTTGATGGCATTGAACAGGCTCAGGAAGTTCTTCTCCGTGTCGATGTTCTCCTCGCGGTGGGCACTCAGGAGGATGTACTTTCCCTTTTCGAGTCCGAGGCGGGCGTGGATGTCGCTGGCCTCTATCTCTGCGAGGTTGTTATGCAGCACCTCCGCCATCGGCGAGCCCGTGACGTACGTGCGCTCCTTCGGGAGGCCCGTGTCGGCCAGGTAGCGGCGTGCGTGCTCGGAGTAGGCCATATTGACATCGGAGATGATGTCCACGATGCGACGGTTCGTCTCTTCCGGCAGGCACTCGTCCTTGCAGCGGTTGCCGGCCTCCATGTGGAAGATCGGGATGTGCAGGCGCTTGGCCCCGATCACGCTCAGGCAGGAGTTCGTGTCACCCAGCACCAGCACGGCATCAGGCTTGATCTCCACCATCAGCTGGTAGCTCTTGGCGATGATATTGCCCATCGTCTCGCCCAGGTTTACCCCCACGGCATCCATGTACACATCCGGGTCCGCGAGCTTCAAGTCCTTGAAGAATACCCCATTCAGATTGTAGTCATAGTTCTGGCCCGTGTGCGCCAGGATCGTGTCGAAGTATTCCCGGCACTTGTTGATAACCGCCGCCAGCCGGATGATTTCCGGCCGCGTCCCCACGATGATCAGAAGCTTCAGCTTCCCGTTATTCTTGAATTCTGCCATATCTATTTTACAGGTTCAAAGTAGGTATCAGGTTTGTTCGGATTGAAGATTTCGTTGCAGTACATCACCGTTACAAGATTCTCAGTATCAGAGAGATTGATGATGTTGTGAGTGTAGCCCGGGAGCATGTGGACGGCCTGGATGTGGTCGCCGGAGACCTCGAACTCGATGACCTCGTCCGAGTCCAGCCGGCGCTCCTGGATGAGCCCATGCCCGGAGACCACGATGAAGAACTCCCATTTGGTGTTATGCCAATGCTGCCCCTTTGTGATGCCCGGCTTGGAGATGTTAATGGATACCTGGCCAGCGTTCAGCGTATGCACGAGCTCGGTGAACGAGCCGCGGTCATCGACATTCATCTTGAGCGGGAACGCCACCTTCGAGGGCGGGAGATAACTCAGATAGGTCGAATACAGCTTCTTCGCGAACGACCCCTCCGGAATCTCCGGAATCATCAGCGTCTTGGGCTGCGCGGCGAACTTGTCGAGCAGGTCGACAATCTCGCCCAGCGTCGCCCGGTGCGTCGTAGGCACATAGCAATAGCGGCCATCCTTCAGCGGGAACACCCCGAGACCGTCGAACTCGCAGCGGTGCTCCTCCCCGCGCAGGCAGGCGATCATCTCGTCCACGAGATCGTCGATATAGAGCAGTTCCAGCTCCACCGACGGATCATTGACCGTATACGGCAAATCGTTCGCCACCGCGTTGCAGAACGTCGCCACCGCGGAATTGTAGTTGGGCCGGCACCACTTCCCGAACAGGTTCGGGAACCTGTAAACCAGCACCTTAGCACCCGTGTCGATGCCATAGTCGAGGAACAGCTCCTCCCCCGCCTTCTTGCTGCGGCCGTACTCCGAGTTCCCGAAACGGCCTGCGAGCGACGCCTGCTGGCTGCTGGAGAGCATCACCGGGCAGATGTTGTTGTGCTTCTTGAGCGTGTCGAGAAGCGTGCTGGCGAATCCGAAATTGCCTTCCATGAACTCCGAAGTATCCTTCGGCCGGTTCACCCCCGCGAGATTGAACACGAAGTCCGCCTCCGCGCACCAACGGTCCAATTCCTCGGGCGTGGAATCAAGGTCGTATTCATACACCTCCGTGACGGTAACGCCATAGTTGCGGGCCTTTCCGTCTTTGATGTTTTTGAGTTGAGCGCAAAGGTTTCTGCCTACGAAGCCTTTGGCGCCGGTGACAAGTATCTTCATATAATATTTACAGCACTTCGAGTATCATCGAAAATTTTGGCAAAGATAATCACTGAAATACCACTTCTTGAACCCGCCAACAATATCTTCGTATCCGGAAGACCAATGCTCATAACGGTTAAAGAGAAGGGCCTTCAGCCCTATAGGGACACCATCATCCAAACTGAACAATTCAAGTCCCCGTTGAATATAGCCATTGATGAGGTAGTGTAAATATTCCGGATCCTCATCAATCATATTCACCCACAGTCGTTCATACGAAGCCAGCAATGTGTCACACTTATCTTCACCATGCCAGTAACGGCAAACAGACATTCGTTCTTGGATTATTGTTTCCTTGGAAGACACCTCATGATAGAGTTCGCCCTCTTTCTTGATTATCTCCAATTCAGCCCTGACAATAGCATGATCTGCCGATGCCTGCCTCGCTTCTTCATAGGAATAGGAGCATCCCTTCACTTCGAAAGTCCCCGAATGAACGAAGATAAAATCATATCGCCTGTCACGCTTTTTCCCACGGGCAACGAGATGCGATGTGGCCAGGTACTCTCCAGGGACAAATGAGCCCTTGTCGTACACACATGCGTATGCATCCTTCATCCCATTATCGGCAATGGATGTAAAGAAGTTTCTGGCTCCGTTACCCTTATCCCGATTGTCAAAGAATTCCATCTGAGTGATGTCCCAGTGGTCAGTCTTGGGCTCATTGGCATCGACAGTCACTATGTCGGGGGCTAAAGTCTTGACGACCTCGGCGAATGAGTCAAATTGCACGGACTTCCCACGCAGAAAGTTACATCCCGCCACAGAATGCAGACCAAGAAATCTGAGGTAACGGCCTTTTTCATCCTGAAGGATGACAAATGCTGTCCTGTCAGGGTACGGAACACGGCGTGCTACGCCACAATGGAGAATCTTATACTTTGATGGAACGATGATTAGAACGCCAAGTTTGCGGACTTTTGAATCATAATCCCCCGGAAGACGGTAATCCAGAGAATATACGAGTCGATAATTGTCGCGAAACCTCTCTTTAAGGAATGCATACGTTGACTTTGTCACCTCCAGTAGGCAAGCTATCGTGTCTTCTCCTAGAAGATCATTCGACAACTTGGCGGCAACAAGCTCCTTATCGGCGTTATAACTAATATTCCAGTGAATGATTCTCATTCAAACTCTTATCAAGCTTGACAATAGGTGCTGGTCAATAATCATACTCACTTTGGCCTCTAATTGACTGACTTTACTTAATAAACGGCCAGACAAGCCTGCCGAAGATTGCATACCCGAGCCGGACGAACCAAGGCTGCGGCCAATTTAGGTCCATGTGGCCAGTCCGGTTCGGGAAGATGCCCATCGCATGGAAGGCGTTGTGCGTAGCCCATTCACGCTTGAGCGATTCGATGGACCGGTTCCAAACCTGGCTCTCCGGATGCCGCTCGCGCATCGCTAGCAATTCCCGTTCGAAATCGTTCTTACTGACCTGAAAGGACGATTCCAAGTGGATGTTGGTCGAGGAAACGGTGTAATCTCGGGGATCTGTCATTTCCGCTTGTCATAGATCATATGATAGAAGAACGGCGCCAGGATGTATGCGAATACCTCAAAGATTCCGACGATGAAGATGCCCATGACCACCCACTTCCCGATCTCCTCTGCAAGCGTCGCCTCAACTACTTTACCGAAGAGCAGGCCAAGCGTAACAATGATGGCGGCAACAACAATAGCCGTCCATATCATGAAACGTTTGCAGAACGTGCGGATGTCCATGGTCCCGTGTCACTAAATCGTGCAAAGTAAGCAGAGAAAGCTACTCCACTCGTTATTTCACAATATTCGGAATCCCGTTCAGCTCGTTCTGGATGTACTCCAGAGAGGCAATCTTCGCCTTCGTCTCCTCCAAGTTCAAGCGATAAGTATTGTCGGAGTTGAACTCCTCGATCGTCGCGCGCTTCACGTCGCCCTCAACAAAGTACTTGTCGTAGTTCAGGTCGCGGTTGTCGGCGGGTACGGCGTAGAAGTTGCCCATGTCGATGGCCTTCGCCGCCTCCTCCTTCGTCAGGAGGGTCTCGTACATCTTCTCGCCGTGCCGGATGCCGATTACCTTGATGTCCTCTTTCTTGCCGCCGAACAGCTCGCAGACGGCCTCGGCCTGCGTCTGGATCGTGCAGGCGGGCGCCTTCTGGACCAGGATGTCGCCGTTCTTGCCATGCTCGAACGCGAACAGGACCAGGTCGACAGCCTCCTCCAGGCTCATGATGAACCGCGTCATCTTGGGCTCCGTCAACGTGATCGGATTCCCCTTCCGGATCTGGTCAATCCAAAGCGGAATCACCGACCCGCGGCTGCACATCACGTTGCCGTAGCGGGTGCAGCAGATCTTCGTATCGCCGCTCAGGCGGCTCTTCGCCACCGCGATCTTCTCGTCGATGGCCTTCGTGATGCCCATCGCATTGATCGGGTACGCCGCCTTGTCCGTGGAAAGACAAATCACGCACTTCACGCCCGCGTCGATGGCGGCATCCAGCACATTGTCCGTGCCGATGACATTGGTCTTCACGGCCTCCATCGGGAAGAATTCGCAGCTCGGCACCTGCTTCAGCGCCGCCGCATGGAACACATAGTCCACGCCCATCATCGCATATTTCAGCGTGCTCCGGTTCCGCACATCGCCAATGTAGAACTTCACCTTGTGCGCAACCTCCGGCATCCGCGCCTGGAAATCGTGCCGCATATCATCCTGCTTCTTCTCGTCGCGGGAGAAGATGCGGATTTCGCCGATGTCCGTACGCAAAAAGCGGTTCAAAACCGCATTGCCGAAACTTCCCGTACCGCCTGTGATCAACAGGGTTTTGTCTTTGAATAAACTCATTTATGTTGTCTTTTTTATGTCATTTCGACCAAGCGAAGCGCGTGGAGAAATCTAGAACTTGACAAAGATAATCAATCTTACTCAATCACCATCCTATACACATTCGTATCCCTCTTCTTGAAGCCCAATGCCTCATAGAGCACAATAGCCTCCGTGCGAGAGGAATTCGAGGTAAGGCGAAGGTCGATAGGAGCCAGTTTGCTTCCGGCGAAGTCGATGATGCGCTGCATGAGCGTGCACCCAATTCCCTGGCCCCGATAAGCGGGCAGGACCACGACATCCTCCACACTCGCCTTCCGCCCCGTGGGCGACTCAAAGACACACAGCGTGGCGCAGCCGACGATGTGCTTTTCATCGTTCTCCGCGATGAAAATCCGCGTTCCAGGCGACGCCACCGAACGCTGCTGCTGCAGCGGCGTGACATTCAGCTCGGCATTCAACTCCTTCATAAGTCCCAGCAGATCAGCGATCTGGGAATCGCTCAAAGTACATAGTTCAAGATATCTCATAGTATTTGGAAAACTAGTTTTATGTGCTCAATCGTTCTTTCTTTCCGGCAACTTACCCATGATAGCCTTCGTGCCCCTCTTCCACCCAATACTCACTCCCGCCCCAACGAACGCCCCCAGCGTATTCATCACCAAGTCCGTCAACTCGAAAAAACCCACATGGAGGACCAACTGAAGGAGCTCAATGCAGAGGGAGAGGCCGAAGGCTGCCAGTGTGGCGAGCCCAATCCACCGCCAGGCACCGGAGTGTTTTGTCGTGGCAATAATCTCGGATAGGAAGAAACCGAATGGGACATAGACGGCGAAATTGGAGAAAACTTCAACCCTACTTGATCCGCTACTATGAAAGATGCGGTTTAGGTCCATCGTGAAATCAGATCCAGAACAATGCGGGTAGAACCCGAAATATCGGATTATGACCGCCGAATCCAACAAAAACAGGCCGATGAAAGCCGAAATGCCCAAGGCGACGGCTCCATACCCCGAGGACTTCTTCCGAACCAAGAGGGTTATCACCAACGACAAGATGCCTATGACAGTCCAGTGAGCCCAGGGGATACTGGAGAGCATTCCGCGAATATATGTCTGTAAAGTCGAGAAAAACATGTCAATAGAGCACTGGGTTTCTCTCAAACAAGAACCCTTTCACCTGAATCGCCAATGCTTTCACCATGGAGATTGGTGCAAACTCCTGATATTTCCACCCTGCCCGGAAAGTATTCCCTGCCAACCTCATCTTGCCCATAAATCCACGGATATCCTCATGTAAATCCAGCCCTGCCCATACGGAATCTATCATCTTTTGCTCCGGAACCGTCAGCAAGGAATACTCCCGCTCGCCCAACACAAAATCGCCGACATGGGAGAACGCTTTGTAAAAGCGCCGAAATTCGAACTCATCGACATATCGCTCAAACTCAGCCCAGTCCACATCGGACTGATGCCGCTGATGGAAAAGCGCCCAATCCAGGATATGCCGCAGATTCAAGCCCTCATGCAGGAAATGCGAGTACGCATGCTCCGTCAGGAACAAGGCCGATGCAAGCACGGGCGGCATTAACAGTCCCGTATCTTCGAAATCAGTCAACGGCCCTTTCAGAATCATCTCCTGAAGTAAACGCTCAAGCCGGCGCAGAGTATCATTTCCGCGGAAAGGAGTGCAGAACTTATGGTTCTCAACATGAAGACCTGAGATATTGAATGAGCTATTCTTGTAATAGTCACGGGATACCTTCACACCATGTTTCTCCGCCACTTGGTTCCCTACCTCATAAGTATCAAGATGCTCTCCATCCTTAATCAAATAACAATCCAGGTCAGCACTATATCGATGCGATGGAACCGGATAGCACTCCGATATCGTAAAGCCCTTCAAGACAACGGTTTGGATTCCTTCATCAGCGAACCACTTCCCCATTCTCTTCGCTGCAGCAAGTTGGCCAGCATACCGCTGTTCATACTTCATCGTCTTAGCGAACCACCGGGCCTTAGCCCTCTTTTCCTCCTTATCTCCCGAAACCTTATATACGCCCGCATCAAACAACTTCTGCAGTCCATCACTCGCAATGACTGAGACGTTCTGCCGACTAGCCTCCTCAATCAATAGGGGCCAATCCAAGGATTCCGGGACGGAAAACCCCGTAACGCCAACGACACTGGCACGAAGCAAATTCAGGAGGAAGTCACGTTCTACAATCATACCCCTTCAACGCCGAGTCTGTCATAATAATGATTAGCAAATCGCCTCCTTAATCTTCTCTACTATATATTTCACATCCTCATCGCTAACGCACGGACCAGCAGGAAGGCACATGCCAACTTTGAAAATTGCCTCGGACACTCCGTTCACATATGCGGGGACATCCCTGTATACTGGCTGCTTATGCATCGGCTTCCATACGGGTCGAGCTTCAATACCTGCTGCGTCCAAATAAACACGCAGGGCCTCAACATTGTCGTTGGGTTCGCAATCAGTATGGGCAGATTCGGACAAATGGATTACACCGGCGGCGCCACCCACGGCCCCTTTGACAATTGTCTTATATGCATTCTCCTGCCCCTTAATCATCACGGACGGATCAATGGTAATCGTGCACAACCAGTAGTTGGAATCATAATCTCCACCGGCAGGCTGAGAATGTACCTTGATACCTGAGACATCAGCCAAAAGATCCTCGTAGAGCGCCTGAACATGTTTGTGATGGGCAAGATGTTCCTCAATTACAGTCATCTGACCACGACCGATACCAGCGCAGATATTACTCAGACGATAATTATAGCCAATAGCCTCGTGCTGATAATACGGATAACTCTCGCGTGCCTGAGTGGCATACCACATAATCTTCTGCCAAAGATCCGCATCCGGGCAAATTAATGCACCTCCACCCGAGGTCGTGATCATCTTGTTGCCGTTGAACGAAAGCACGCCAAACTTGCCGAAGGTTCCCAATACCTGATCCTTATATTTTGAGCCAAAGCCCTCCGCCGCATCTTCAACCACGGGAATACCGTATTTGTTTGCAATTGCCATAATCCGGTCAGCCTTGTACGGCATCCCATACAACGCCACAGGAACAATCGCTTTCGGCTTCTTCCCAGTCTTCTCAATACGGTCAAGAATGGCCTTCTCTAGCAGTCCGGGGTCCATGTTCCAAGTATCCGGCTCAGAGTCTATCATTACCGGCGTGGCACCAAGATACGTAATCGGATGGGTAGAAGCGCAGAAAGTGAAACTCTGCACCAGCACCTCATCCCCTTGCTCAACACCGCAGGCTAGCAAACCGAGGTGAACCGCTGCAGTACCGCTCGAAAGCGCTACGACTCGCTTCCCTCTACCAACAAACGTTTCCAGATCCGCTTCGAATCCATTAACATTTGGTCCCAAAGGAACAACCCAGTTGGTGTCAAATGCTTCTTTTATGTATTTCTGTTCCTGTCCGGCTTCTGACATATGTGCCAAACAAAGATAAATTCGATTCCTTGCCATATAGTGCGTCCTTGTATTATCTAATTTCAGTTAAATAATCATTTTTAGCAAACATCCTTCCGTATTCTGGCTGTAAGACAGAAGAATCAACCCTTTCTCCGCGGAGCCATTTTATGATGGCTAAAGGCATATTTACTCCAGCCTCATACGAGAAAGGAAAACCACCACCGAACCGGGGATTCAGTTCAAGCACGCAGTTCTCGCCATTGGCACGTTGCATAATATCCACGTCAAGATTTCCAATATGGCCGAGATGGCGGCCTATTCTAATACCAATTTCACGCAAATCCGGGTTGTCAACTGTAAGAGCCTTATCGGTCTCTCCTGCTCGCATTGATAGCTTCTGCTTGACCGATACAGCAACATAGTTACCGTCGAGGTCATTCATGATATCTAAACCATACTCTTTTCCGGTCAACTTTTCTTGTATAATTATATATTCATTGCCCACTGATGCCTTCGCTAAAATGGATTTCTTGATTCTTTTCATTAAGAGACTATAATATACTTCAAGTTCATCCATGTCGTCAACCGTCTCCAGACCAATGGAACCTGACCCCCAACGAGGCTTCAAAAACAATGGGAAACAAATCTCACCCGCTGCCAAGGCAGATTTAGCATCGGGCAGACTAATATATGTTTTGGGAGAACAAAGTCCTAGTGTTTGCACCCATTGTGCTGTTTTATACTTATCAAAGGAAATATCAATGACCTCTGGGTTACTAACAATAACAGTTACACCGATCGCTTCAAATTTTGTCTTATTTTGTGCAAGAATGGGTAATTCCAAATCATTCAGACTGATAATAGCTCTAATGCTATATTTTTTGCAAATGCTTAGATTGATATCTATGTAAGAAGGATCATACACGGGTGGAACTTGAATCTTAACATCTGCAGATTGTAAGGCCGGAGCTGTTAACTGCATATCGGTCGCCACAATTCTATCATCATCTAACAAGTTATCTCTGAAATACTTCAGTAAATATGTCCGCCGCCCAGCGCAAGTAAAAAGGATATTCATAGAAATCGTATTATTTCATTAAATTCATTAGACCACCGGTATGCCAGAAGATTAGTTTGCTCTGCTGTAGATTATTTTTCTTGACATAATCCATCATCCCCCATAATCCTTTGCCTGAATAGGTTGTATCGAATAATAACCCTGTATCTCTCATGACACGCTTTAGAAATATAGACATGTCTGAAGTGTACTTCTCATATCCTCCATAAAGATAATCAGTGCAAAAGAAGATATCATTTGAAAAATCCTTCTCTATGCCATAGTACTTACCAAGCATATTGGCAAAATCAACAATAACCCTGCGACCACGCTCTTGCTGACGAGCAACAGAAATTCCAACGACCTTAATACTACTCCATCCAACTCTCTCTAACCCCACAACAATTCCTGCCTGAGTGGATCCAGTGCCAGAAGCATGGAAGATGTAGTCTGGCTTAAAACCTTCATTATCACATTGATGCTTTAATTCTTCAACGGCTTTTACGAATGAAATACCCCCAGGCAAATCATGACCGCCCCCGTGTATATAATATGGTTTTAAACCTTGTGCGATAAAAGAGTCCATAGCCCTATCCATAGCCTCAGCTGTGTTTTCCGTAAGAATTAATTCACACTCGGCTCCACTCAAACGATCAAGCAACGCATTACCCTTTTCGTTTTTGAATCGCTCGACGGACCCTTGTATGCATAGGTGGCATTTCCAACCATTACGAGCGGCCATTAGTGCGATGGCGCGATTATGGTTGCTCTGAACACCACCGCATGTAACGACAGCATTATATCCGCCTTGCCGTAGCATTGATTCATACTCTAATGCCTTACGAGCCTTTCCTCCACCTCCAACAAATGGAAACGCATCGTCACGCACTACGTGCAACGTTACCCCATCGATTTCACACTGGTCCAGAAATAAGAAAGAGCTATCCATCTATGTCACTTTTAATTAATCCGTAATACATCCTACTTAATAAGCGACTATCTTTCGTCTTATACTCTTCTCGTAGAGTCCCCTCTAATCTAAAGCCACACTTTTCATATACATGTCGAGCTACAACATTGTCTTCATTTGTTTCTAGGTATATTTTGTTGAGCCCCAACTCCTCAAATCCATATTTGCACAAAAGCAATGTAGCCCTACTACCAAATCCGCATTTTTGTACTTTGGGGTTGACAAAAATGTAAAGCTCTGCTTTATTCACATCACGATCAATGTTTGTTAATCCTCCGAATGCCACAGTAATATCATCCTCAACAACAGTCAAATCGACGCGTCTATTGTTGCCGAGATTGTTATGAAACCATTGCACTGTCTTATCCATTGTTATAGGGATATCATAGTGCATACTACAATACACAATAGGGTCATTCATCCATTTAACGCGTAATTGTAAGTCTTTTTCATCTAGTCTTCTTACATACATGGCATTCTTCGTTCTGCACGTTCGACATTTAATTTCCCGGCACCCTTTGCTGCGCTTGGTACAACATTAACATCTTTACCGCTCAAAACATTCCTTATAGTTGCTAAAACTACGCGCAAATCCATCCTAAAACTCAGATGTTCAACATAGAATACATCAAGGGCAAGTTTTTCATCCCATGATAAATTATTCCTACCATTTACTTGTGCCCAGCCGGAGATTCCAGGTCTAACTGTATGGCGCAGTCTTTCTTTTTCCGAGTAATATGGAAGATACTCTGGAAGTAGCGGACGAGGGCCAATCAAAGCCATATCGCCCTTCAGAACATTAATCAGTTGCGGTAACTCGTCTATCGATGTTTTGCGGACAAACCTGCCGATGGGCGTTATTCTTTCTTTATCAGGCAAAAGATTACCGTCACTGTCCCGTTTTTCAGTCATTGACTTAAATTTGATAACCTTGAATATCTTCTCATCTTTTCCAGGACGATTCTGCAAGAAAAATGCACCATCTCCTTTATTTGTAAAATGAAGTAAAACAGCAATAATAAGCAAAAACCAGCCGAGTAAAAGCAAGGCGACAAGTGATATTGAAAAATCAATTAGTCGTTTCAAAAAAGACTTATACATGTTTCATTATTGTTTCATACGTTTGATCTACTAGATAATGATCCATTAGGAAACGGAACCCCTTTTCTCCCATCGATTTGATATCAGAAGCAATCATTTTTTCCAACACCGAATTAAAAGCTTCGACTGAATTACTCTCACACCAGTATCCAAAACCATTCTCTTCGGATATTTTACCGATATCTGTATTGGGATCTGTAGCAGAAATAATCGGCATCTTATTCTCTAGGTAGCTCAAAAGGCGAGACGGATAGTTCGGAATAGTAAAACGATGATCGAGGAAAATAAGACCAACATCACAGGAGCAAACAAGTTCATCATAATCCGATTTCGGAAGCCCGTCAAGTACAGTAACTGATGATGGAGAGTTGTTATTATACCATGACTTTAGTCTAGGAAGTTCTGTCCCAGTCCCCACAACAACAAAATGACAATCAGGGCGATTTGCATTTGATTCAAGGCAACTAATAAGAAATGGAACACCTTGGGGTTTGCCAAGATTTCCGCCATAAATGAAAACTGGGCGATCTTGAGGGAGGTTGTATCTCTGACGAATAGAAACAGTATCAATGGTTCCGGGACACGTGAGTTCCACACAATTAGGGGCAACCTCAACCTTATCTTTTTCTATCTCTTGGTTGTGTTTCAATAAATAATCCACATTTGAAGGAGACATACAACCGATATGATCAGAAAGACGGTATAGTCTCTTCTCTTTCCGACGAAAATAACGATACAGTAGTCCTTTGATTCCTGTCTTACTAATCATCCCCAGATCTACTGCATTTTGTGGGAAAATATCTTTAAGAAGAAGATATGTTTTTGCCGAAGGGTTGCAACTCTTTAAATAAGATATAACTCTCGGAAATGTAATAGGAGGGGTCGAGTATAATATAAGATCAAACTTTATCCCCTTTAAGTAGTATCTAATTGCGGATCTAAACTGGGATTCAACCAAAACCTGCCCTAATCCTTTCTCGATAATACTTGTCTTCTGAAGATTCAAAGTCCTTACGCCGAGGATATGAACCCCGTTATTATTAATCAGTTCAGTCGGCTTCCCAAAAGATCGTTCGTGGGGTGTCACAATGTAAAGATTATGCCCTCTGTTACGAAATCTTCGTAGAAGATCAGCATAAATGCCTCTCTTAGATACATCTACGATTCGAGACATTGTAAGGAAAATGATATTCATTCTATCCTAATACAACAATGAAACCATCAAAACAGCGTACAAATAAAAGAGTTTACTATGAGTTGAAAACTAACACGGTCCCTCCCCAACTTAGCCCAACGCCAAAACCACAAATCATTATTCTCATCCCATCTTTAATCGTCCCATTGTTTATGCTCTCCTTAAGTGCAATTAATATTGTTGATGAGACAGTATTCCCCACATTTGTTAAATCAATATAAAACTTATCTTTGGGAATACTACAAACTTTCCTAATAGTATTAAGCATAAACTTATTAGCTTGATGGAAGACATAATAGTCGATATCTTTTTTGCTTAAGTTGTTCTTCTCCAATAGTTTATTCAGTAAAGCGGGAACTGCGTTAAGTGTAAAATTGAAGATTTTTCCTCCATTCATATACAAATAATCGTCTCTTCTAACATGTCCTTCTATATCTTCTTCGAATAATCCCGTTGTTGATTTCTGACGAGAACCGCCCGTCCTAACAATTAAATCATCCGCACCGCTTCCATCTGTACCAAACTCAAAATCAGATATTTCAGCAAAACCAGACGAGGAAACCACGCAGGCAGCAGCACCATCACCAAAAATGGATCTGTTACTTTTATCGTTTGGATGGATGTATTTATTATACGTCTCAGCTGTTAACAATAATACATTATTTGCGAGTCCGGTTAAAACTAATCCTTTTGCTAAAGCTAAACCATAAACACATCCTGAACAACCAAGATTGTAATCAAAAGCGCCAGCCGAAGTTGGAATCCCCAGTCGGTCTTGAAGAATACAAGCGGTTGACGGAAGTAAATAATCCGGACTTTGAGTGCATAACATTATAAAGTCGATTTCAGAGGGAGAAATACTATTCTCCAGAAATAGCTTTCTAGCAGCCAGCTCTGCCATGTCCCCGGCAGTTTCAGACAAGGAAGCGAGATGCCTTTGATTTACACCAACTTTTTCGGCAACTTTATCAACACTCCACTCCGGAAAATCCCTAATTAAGTCATCGTTTGAAACAATACGTGAAGGCAAGTAATACTCAATAGCCTTTATGAACGCCTTTTTCATAAACAATTGCTCCCTCCCGTAATATCTATACAACTACTTGTCATCCAGGCAGAAGCATCAGATAATAGATAAATAGATAGATATGCTATGTCTTCAGGTCGACCAAAACGCTTGAGCGGATACTGCTTTTCCGAATTCCGTAACTCTTCCTCTGTAACCTCGTTTTGCTTAATCAGATCTGTCCAGACCATAGTCGGACAAATACAATTGACACGAATACCACGCGGGGCCAATTCCAGGGCTAGACATCTGGAATAAGCTATAATAGCACCTTTAGATGCACTATAAATAGCATTACCAAGGCTCGGATAGTCCGCTGCTTTTGATGCGATAAAAACTATTGATGAATTCTTGTTAATCTTTTTATTCTTCAGCAACGACGCTTGTAAAAGAACAGCACCACTGAAGTTTGAATCCATAACCATGTCAATATCACTTTCCGAAATCAACTTAGCAGGCACGCGATGGCCAATTCCAGCACTATGGACAACACCATCAAGGATAGGGAGACTGCTCACAAGATTATGGATATCATCTGACACCGTTAAGTCTGCCTTAACTATCGAATTATGCCCACCAACCATCATAGAAAGCGTTTCCTGTAACTTTGCTTCCTTTCTTCCGCTTATGATAACTGAAGCTCCCATCTTTGATACAGTGATGGCAATCGAGCGTCCGATTCCTGAAGATGCACCCGTGACAAGGATATTCTTACCTTCTAAAGAGAATGGATTAAAAACCATTATTTGTTATTTATAAGATTATAAACATCTTCTACGGTGGAGCACATTTTGAGTTCCATGGCAGAGATATCCTTATTATAATTCACTTTCGCCATTGCTATGAGCATCATACCAACAAGGGAACTCCACTCATCCAAGTCATGAAACTTTGTTGACAATTGAATCTCATTGGGGTCAGTATCCTCAAATTGATCGGCAAAACATGCTAAAAATTCTTTTTTATCCATAATGAAAATATAAATAGTGAATTATTCATTTAATCAAGTGCTTTATTTCTTCTGCCCTTTCTAAAAAGTACCTTTTATAATTCCTTTCCAACAAATCAAGGGGTAACCTATCATGTTCAGAATATAGAGACTTCTCGTGTTCAATTATTTCCTGAGGACCATAATTAAAGCCAATTACTTTTGCTGGATTACCTAGAACTATGGCATATGGAGGGACACTCTTTATACAAACAGAACCGGCGGCTACGGTAGCCCCTCTACCAATAGTAACACCTGATAATAAAGTTACATTTGCTCCCAACCAAACATCTTCTTCCACAATAACGTCCTTCTCAACATCAATCTCATGCGACATAGAAAGCTGTTTGAAATAAAAGCCATTTTTACGCTGATGGTTTCCAGTAATGACCGTTAGACCTGTAGCGGCACCAGAGTTCTCTTTCATTATGAAACGACCAGAAACACTTATAAAGCGAAAGTCATGATATATGTTAGTGTTATCATAAAGGAACACGCGCGACAATGAGCCAGGATTCCTATAGAAACGGATATCGACATTCTTTCCACAATGACCTAAGCAGCTACGGAAGAGGGGGCGAAGGATATACTTCACCCAAAAACGAGAGCAACAATTAGCGAACAATGCGAATATCTTTAAAACAAATCTCATATGCTTGATTACTACATTAGGTATCAACTACTTCAAGTTCTCCTTGAGTACATTCAATTGAAAAACTGGTGTCCATTGACTGTCTATCTCATCAAAACAAGAATGACGGACTCGGTCACGATCATAATCTTTGGTTCCAAACCACTTATCAATTGACTCGGCAAGATCATAAGCATTCCCCTTCTCAAAAAAAAGTCCAGTGGCTCCTTCTTTAATTGCTTCAAATTCAGGCATCTGCCAAGCATAATCGTTATGTGTCAAAACAGGCGTCCCAAAAACCATTACATGCATTGCAGTCAATCCGACATTACCAGGAGAGACACACAAATCAGCATTGTATATCAAAGAACTGAGAACTATTTCATCATAGCACGGGCCATAAAACCAAACATGATCTTCTAATCCCAATTCAAAAGTATGCTCTCTTAATGCCTCTAGCATGACACCTCCTCCAATTAAAGTAAAGTTGTAGCTCTTGCCCTTTTCTCTTAAAAATCTCATAGCATCGAGAACCAAGTCAAGATGCTTCACTTTAGTCAATCGACCGACAAATATTAGGTTCTTATCGTTATTGTTAAAATGATTCTGAAAGATTGGTTTTAAAACAAGATTATTGCGCAAACGAATCTGTTCATTATAAGCAAGAGAATTATGAATCACATATAGTTTCTGTGGGCTGAAGCCCTCATTAATCATTAATCCTCGCGCATAATTCCCGTAAAGAAAGATTCCGCCTCCCGCAAAATGGAAAAAGACCTTCTTCAAAAGACGTTCAATTCTAGTCTCTTTGCCGTACCATCCATGGGTCCAGAAATAAACTTTATTTCTCAAGCCTAAGAGATAGGCCCTAAAACAAAAGATCCATGTACTTAAACAATGAGTATCCCCTAACAGCAAGAAGGCATCGTAATCTCTTCGAAGAAAATCCTGTACACCGGGTTGCCAATAAAAATGCCGTCCGAGAAACTTATTCTCTGTTATCATAACCCGTCCATGAAGCTTAGACGTGTCCATTTGCTTGATATCACCAAACTGCCTACCAAATACATAATCGCAATCATAGTGCTCGTCAATGAGTAAAAAAACGCTCTCACGATAATGTGCGGCAGAATTATAGACTTGAAGTATTCGCATTTTCAACAAGGTATGACTATTTTTTCGCCAAAAATTTCATCAACAGTTCTTTTTTCTCCTGGAGGAATCATACTAAGCTCTGTATCCATCGCCCCAGCAGGAGTAAATGTAAGTTCACCAAAAACAATAGAATCGTCTTCAATATAAAAATCAACCCTTACGAATGTGAAATCGGCCGCTATCTGTTCGGCCATGATAATAGCTTCATCTATACATGACGGTTTTTTTATTGCCACATCATGATATTGTAATGCTTCGGGTGTATAAGGTAAAAGTCTCCATTGCCTGTCTAAGAAAAAATACTTAACTGCATGATGAGCCCTTCCAGTTTCGGTCCCCCTTTCTATACACACTAAAATATACTCACAAGTACCATTCATACAATAAAACTTATAATCTGTCGGAAGACTTGATGATGACGGATCGCCAATGAAGTCTTCAACGAGGACATATCTTTTAACGTCTTTATATTGTAACTCGGAGTATCCAGCCCAAAGATTTTTCCTAAACCACTTGCGTATTATCTTTTGAGCTTCAATAGTATTAAGCTTGGTTTTATCTCGAACTATTAAATTACAACCACATCCGACATTTAGCTTCATAGCAAAAGAATTGGGAAGCTTACCCCAATCTATTATTTCGGGATTGTCGTATACAGCTACTAATGGATTAAGCAAGTTGTCTAAACCTTTCATCTTAATCACATCTCTAACTCGCAATTTATCTGCACTTTGCTTAACAAGCGGGTTATTGGCATAGGTGTTAAGCTTAAGCCAGAGGAGCTTTTCGTTGAAAGAACGTGGATGTTTAAGATTAAGCCTTCTCTTAAACTTCATGAAGTATGTTACCTCCGTATTAAGGCGAGGTGAAATATATGAAAGAATAAAACGGAATAGACGGGCAATAGAATCTTTCATATCATAAAATAGGGGATTCACTACTAAATGAAAAATGATAAGCCAGTATTAGGACAGGTTTTGTCGCTGATAATGGAATAATGTCGAAGAAACAATGCAAGCTCCTGCTATACATACAGTATAATTAGGATTGTCCAATAGGCTAGCTCCGGTCATTGCGCGGGTGGCGGAAAGAAAGAACATAGAAGAAAACAACAATTGCTTCAGCTCAATAATATTCCTCCGATTTCGGATAAAGACAAAAAGAATCCAGAGATTCAACACTACAAACGCTGCAAATCCAAATATACCTAACCCGACACCAACCTCAAGGTATCCGTTGTGGCAAGAAGTGAAACCAGAGGAATACAGGATGACAGGATTATTGCCGGTTATAGGATGAGCTTTAATTTGTTCAATGGCTTGTTCAAATAATACCTCTCTGCCGCTCATATCACCTTCATTAATTGTATTGGACATCCTAAGAAACAACACGGGGGCTAACCTTTCAATTGATGCGATAGTTATACCACCTAAAGAAATCACAATAATTGCCGTAATTATCCCCACAAGTTTTTTACTGAATCTAAGCGTGAAAAAAACAAACGAGCAGCCAACAATACCGGCAACAACTGGACCACGGCTAGCTGCTCTTGCCATTCCTAGGACACCAAGAACAAACGCCCCAATTAAGAGAACTGAAACTAATAATCGTAATAACTTGTTTTTAATACGTGAGATTTTCCTGAACAGACAGCAGCTCAATACAGAAAGATATCCCGCATTATCTCCAAAAGCCAATGTACTTTGCCTATTGTTAAGAGATATGCGCACATCATCAGTAATAGCTGCAGACGACAGAAGTCCTTTCAATATCAAAGCCACAAGAAGTATTTCAAGAATCACGACTACTAAGTCCCAATGTATTTTCTCATGCCCTGAAATAAAGGCAATTACTGGGAGCAACGTTACACCCCATATAAACAGTAATACAAGATTACGAGTCTGAATAAATGGCTGCCATTCTAAAAGTAAGTGCGCCGTCGTTTTACACGCCATTAAAATAAACACTATCAGAAATGCCTTTAATGCTCCCGAAAGGTGGCCTAGATGCAAACGATTTGAAAGTAGGCAAATCAAAGCAACGCCCAATGCAAATGCTCGATAAGTAACACTAGGAATAAAAGAGAAAAACGAGGTGAAAAAAGCGAACCCCACAAACGTCAACACGAAGTTGAGATCATGAATATTAAATGGAACTTTCGACTGTTTCATATTTGCCATCTATCATACTATCAATTAACTCAACATATGCTGCCGGTGAGTCTTTCTTAAACAGGGATTCAACTTCCTCAAATGAGACTTTGATATCTCGATTCTTAACAATAAAAGGCTCTAACGATTGTGCCCCTAATTCTACAGAGGCCCGAGTATCAATCGCAAAGAAAGCCGGGTACTTTTTAAAAGTTATCAAATTAACATCATTTTCATTGTCAAACAGAAGAATTAAAGGCTTCCCATAAGACATATATTCGAAAACTTTCGAACGAATGGCTGTTGGACTTCCAGGAAACGAAAGAAAAAAATCGATTCTCGGATATAACGATAGTAAATCGCAGAGTGGGACCCAATCAGAGTTGAATACAGAGCCGTTAAAATGCATTCTAATTCTTTCAATTGAATCTAGAGAAATACCCTTTTGAAAGAGGATTAAATTGATATTCCTTGCAAACGAAGTCTGATTTAGTATGCTAACTAATGCGACAACATATTCTTCTCTAAATATAGTACCGGAATAAAGAAAATTAATTTTATCATTAGAAAGTGCACCCACAATACGTGGCTCGATACACGTGTTTTGAGGTGCGATAATTGATGGAATCCCCAGATAAGAGCGTTTGTTTTTTGCTAGAGGGATATCTCCATACTTTTCATGAAATGCTCTCAATGGATATAAAGAGATTAAGCGGTCAGCATATTTCGCTACAAATGATTCGGCTTTAATCTGGCGACGCAAAGCAAAGGAATGAGGAATAAACCTTTGCGGAACCATTCCATATATATTGTCCCAAAAAATAACTAATAATTTACTAATGAATCCTTTCTTTTTTAACCAAATACCTGTTAATAAGCTATCAAAGGGGTAACATTGGCAAATCACAAGATCATACCTATCATTAATTATAGCCTTACGCGTAGCTTTATACCTTCTGTAGCACCCCAAAAGGTTTGACCATGGGTAGAAAGGAAGATCTAGTAGAATAAAAACGCGAGACAGCCAATATGGTAATCGGGAGCTTCTACCTTCTATCGGTATCTGATGAAGTTTAATTGCTGGATGATTCTCATATAATAAATGATCACTTTTCAAATATGAAACACAATGAACTTCATACCTTCCGGTCTCACACAGTTTTTTCATTATTCTAAATGAGCAATTTGTGCTTGGACCGAAGTCGCCGTTGGGATAATTAAAGGATAAAAAAAGGATTTTTTTCATTCTTTGGTTATATAGACTGAAGGGGAAGCTTCCTTTTGATAAAACCAACTAAATACATAAAAGCGTCAATACGAAATATAAGTGAAAGCAACACATATATTATCACACAAAAAACCACTTGAATGGTTGCTCGGAAATACATACTCACAGGGAGTAGACCACCAAGATAGAATGCCAATACCCCGACAGAAACCGCAAGTAATAGAGAAGGGAGAATGTCTAGTAGTTGCTTAAAAAATGGATATCCAACATATTTGTCAACTAAATAACCGTTGATAAAGTAGACGACCCATGCCCCTATTACACACCCCCATAATAATCCAGGCATCCCCGCCAAAAGAATACCAGCAATACATATGATAATTGTAAGTGATCTTTTTATTAATGTCCAACCAAAAAACTCTTTACCCCTACCAATGGCAGCGATACTATTATTCGCTGATCCTTGAAGACAGACTGCTAATCCAGCAGTACATAGGATACGAAAAAAGGGGACGCAATCTATCCATTTTTCAGAATAAAGTAATATAATAAGTGGCTCTGCAATAACAACAAGAATCATTAATATGAGGCTGCACACATAAGCAGGGACCTGAATAAATCGTTTTAACGCAGCTTGTAACGCTATTTTATCATCTTGCATCTGTGATAAAACAGGGTATGTAACTTGGTCAATGATACTACTTGTCGCTGTGGAAGCAGAACCTTCAAGACGGTATGCCTGATTATATAGACCTAGTGTGGCGGGATTGAACATACGCCCAACAAGAAGTCCCTGTATCTCGTTGCTGAAAGTTCCGAATAAATTAGCCAATAGTATATATCCCCCGAAATGGAATAACTCTTTAAACGATTTGCGGCTAAAAACGAGTCTGGGGTGCCAATGGCTCACTACCCAAAAAAGAACACTATTCAACCCCGAAATGCATATTTGCTGTATAACAAGGCTCCAAACCCCCCATCCACGATAAGCAAGAAAGATAGCTACACCAAGTGACACAGTGGCAGAAGTGATATAGACAATCGAAAGCTTTTTGAATTGAAGCTGCTTCTTCAATTGATTCTGATGTATAATACTCAGCGCATTGAAAAATAAAACTAAACCTTGTATGCGCAATACAGGAGAAAGTAGTGGTATCCGATAAAACTTCGCAATAAGTGGTGAACAAATAAAAAGAACGAGGTAAAGAATCACCGAGAGTATGATGTTCCAATAAAAAATAGTCGAATAGTCATCTTGTGTCGGTTCTTTTTTCTGAATCAATGCCGAACCAAAGCCACCATCAATAAATGTGTTCGCCAATGAGATGAAGATCATCAACATCCCAATGCACCCAAAGTCGTCTAGAGAAAGTAAACGGGCAAGCACGATATTAGATACAAAGGTTATTACCATAGTGCCAAACCTTTGCACAGAACTCCATATTGCCCCGTAAAACGCTTTCTGTTTTAGATTAGCCATTTCTTGTTATTTCCCTAGTAACAACAAACTCGTTATCTTATTTTTGCTTATCAACTTATACAATATGGTGGCAATGAATAGTACGCCTAAGGTGAATAGTGCAGGAATAATATAATTAAAACTCAGATTCCAGCCTTTCCATGAGAATACTTTTGAGTAAACAGTATCTATAAAAACACTCGATCCATAGATAAACAAAGATATCCTACCTAAACAGGAGAATGGGGCTGATGTATACTTTTCAGTAAACAAATGGACATACTGAATGAACGTGAATGAGACAATAAGTGCGATAACTAACCTCTTTGAATCAATGTATAGTTGTCGAGCAAAATCTCCTAAAACACAGAAACCACTTGTGTAGATGTAAGTATCCTCGTCAAACCAAAACAATGCACAAATGGAAAGCAGAGTAGCGATAACCATCAGGACTCTATTGCTAGAGTGGTGATATAGATTTATGTTATTCTCCTTAAGAACATATCCGATACAGAAGAATGGAAACATATACTTATGTACACTCAGGAGAATTGAATCTGGAATAAAGAGGCTAGAGAGAAAAACAATGAAAAACAACAGATAGCGAGTTGACTTCCTCTTAAATAGTCTTGTTATTATCGAGACTATCAGCATATTAAGGAGTACGGAAAACAGGAACCACATCGCCATACCATGACAACAATTGTCTAGAAGACTAAGTAGGAAATGAATTATATCTCCTTTGGCTAAATACCTTATGTATGTCAAAATGTTGCATAAGAACATAAAAGTGACCATAGGAATGCCGATACTCTTCACCTTTGAATAAACAAGGGGTCTAAATTCTTTTTGATTACTATGATAAAACAGATAACCACTAATCATCATTAATAGTGGCATATGAAAAGAATAAATGATTTTGAAAACAATATTCGAAAAGAACAAGAAAGATTGTTCCCACTCCGCTCCAAACGAATATTGAAGGGCGTGCCCGAAAACGACCAACGTAATCGCGACCCCTTTTGCAACATCAAGTGTTCTATCTCTATTTTGTATAGCCACCCCCATTATTTGGGATAATTAGAATAAGATAGTTGGCGAGAGACCCATGGTAATGGGGAAAAGCCGTGTGCCGGAGCAATCAGCAACGACAAGGCCTTTCATATTATTGGATTTACTCAACAATCAAAGGCTGGTGTGAAATGAATTACTGATAGTATTCTTTGTACCACTCTGCAAACTTCCTCAATCCCTCCCTCAGCGTAATCTTCGGCTTAAACCCGAAATCCCGTTCAAGCGCGGATGCATCGGCATAGGTGGTGGGAACGTCTCCCGGCTGCATAGGCACGAGCTGCTTATGCGCCTCGAAGTCGTAGTCCTTGGGAAGGACTCCAGCTCGCACGAGTTCCTCCTGGAGGATATGGACAAAGTCAAGCAGGTTCTCGGGCTGGCCGCCGCCGATGTTGTAGACCGCATACGGAGGGATGGGAAGCCCGTCCTCGCCGTTCTTCTTTTCCGGGGCTTTGCGCATGACCCGGACGATGCCTTCCACGATGTCATCGACATAGGTGAAGTCGCGGCGGCATTTGCCGTAGTTGTAGATCTGGATAGTCTGGCCTTTCAGCAGTTTGTTCGTGAATCCGAAATAGGCCATGTCCGGACGGCCGGCAGGACCATAGACGGTGAAGAAGCGGAGGCCCGTAGACGGGATATTGTAAAGCTTGGAATAGCAATGTGCAAAGAGCTCGTTGCTCTTCTTGGTCGCCGCATACAGGCTCACCGGATTATCCACCCTGTCGTCCGTGCTGAAAGGGACTTTCTTGTTGCCGCCGTAAACGCTGCTGGAACTGGCATAGACCAGATGCTGCACCGGATGATGCCGGCAAGCCTCCAGGATGTTGTAGAACCCGATCATGTTGCTCTGGATGTACGCATCCGGGTTCTGGATGCTATAACGGACGCCCGCCTGAGCTGCAAGGTTCACGACGATATCGAAGTGGTTTTCCTCGAAGAGGCTGTCGATGAGGGCCTTGTCGGCGAGGTCGCCCTTGATGAACTTGTGGGTATGCCTTTTGGCCTCCGCGGCCTTCTTTTGGATCTCGCCCAGGCGATACTCCTTGAGCGAAGGATCATAGTAGTCATTGAGGTTATCGAGGCCGACTATGCTGAGAGGCTCTTGGGAATCCAGGAGCCGCAGCACGAGGTTGGAGCCTATGAAGCCGGCGGAGCCGGTGATTAGGATAGCTTTGGGAGTATTGGGCCTGTGATTCACTTGGATATATATCTTCCATTCCCCGCCGACTTTTCCATCGACAGAGAATACGCCCGCACCGGCCTTTCCTGTCCAGGAGATCGGCCTTGGGGCGGGGTTCACGCACGCACGCGTAAGTTTAATGAACAAATATACGCATACTTTTCGGCAAATCCATACTTCCAACCTTGGCAAAGGCACTAATTTGAATAAGATTTGACCATCTGCGACCATATTTGAACATTGGCCCATGACCGGGGCAGACATCCTCGGCACTTGGATTCCGGCACGGTTTCCCGGCTCCTGGATTCCGTAAACGTGATTCCGTCTGCGGTTTAAGGAACGTAGTCCATCTCGAGCCTGATGGGCATCTCGCGAGAAACGACTGTCTTAGCCTGTCCTTCCCTGTATCGCTGGACTGGCAGCGAGGCCGGGCCGGAGGCAAGGTCGGACCGGCATACTGAACTCAAGAAGGCCCCCAGCATTTCCATGCCGAAGGCCTTCCGAAGCCATATCGTTGATGTGGACTGAGATCGCTAGATTATGGGGTCAATCTCAAACTTGAGACAATCGAATCATAAACCATACTGACAAAAGCCTGGTCAGTAAGTTTCGCGACGATTCTTGGGGCTGGATTCAGACTCGGACTGTTATCGGTGTCTCGTTATACACTGTGAGCAATTCGTTCATTGCGGAAAGGCACCCATTAATCGGCAAAAGATTTCGCGGACTAGGCCTTCGGGGGTGGTGAGGGTGGGGGTGAACATTGAATTCCGGTAGCTAAGAATATAGAATAGATGGGGTGCTATCTGAGTAGCCGTACAATTCTAACTGGCAGATCAGCGAATCTCCTGCAGTGCAATCATCACTGATTCATGATTACCGATCTACGCGCATCGCATTTGGCGAAGTTACCACACGCCCATCAAGGAACCGAAACTCATAGTCTTTGTATTCATTCCAGAACTCGGGGCTAAGTTTATCCAACATTTCTTGTCGTGTCCTTTTACCTGGTAATACTACTACGTTGTCAATATCCATTGCCGTAACCAAGAGGGTCCACCCCTCCATAACTCCATTATAATACCCAGGTATAGAATCTTTATACTTCTCTATTTCTTCGCGATCCTTCGCGGTCAACTGACGTGGAGCTATAAATGCTAACAGCATCATACCCTTGTTCCCAGATTCTCCATCATACCCGAGATCTATAAAACGTAAGCTTTTCCTTCTTGTTTCAAACGAATTGATGTATGTATCGGGTTTGCGTCCAAAATGTTTTTCGAGAGTGTACAATCCATGAATCGGATGTACTAGCCTGGCGTCTTGATTGAATAGCGCCGCAAAAGAGTTGCCGAATGCCTCTATACGATATGCCTCAGTCCCCTTTATCTTTTGATTGATACCATCAGATTTCCTCAACGATCGTATCAGCCTTTCAGGGACTAACGGATAAAGGCTGGACACAATATCATATTCATTGAAGCACTCACATTCGTTAGGGGCAGGAACTACATACATATGACGATTATAATACCTATCACTTTCAGGAAGCCTACCAAAACTTGTGGAATGCATTTTTACATTATTATCTTTATCGATAGATATTTCGTCGGCCGTGAGCATTTTTGCTATTATCAGATACGATGTCAGCTTGTCGTATCGATGATAATCATAACCGATAATCTCCTGAGTATCCGACTTCATAAAGTCGGAAATAGTCATATCCTTCTTTAATGTCGATGTCAAGCCTGGCCACATAAATCCACCCAAATCCGAATCCGCCAGATAATTAACAAAAAGGACATCTGCATTATTCATACTGCGAAAGACATAATGCCAGATAATCTTGACAAGTGAAGCATTAGCAGAAAGGTCATACTTCTTGATATGCTGTTGTGCAATGGTCACCAAGTCATGAATGGCCTTAATAACAATCTGTTGATAGACACTTGTATCTATATTTGGAAATTCAACAATGCTATGACGGTCCACTGACAATTGAGGCCTTAGAGTGCCTGTATAGTTGATAGTCCCGCTTTGGATTAAGAGATTATAATACAAATCATCTAAAAGCGAATAATCTTTATCAACTCCGATTCCATCAATCGCAACTGAATCACCCGTCACCTTCGACAGTTCGAAAAAGTGTGATTCATTATCAAAAGTATGGATGATAGAAAGAGGCAAATCCATCAGTAAATCATATTCTATTCCGGGGACTTCAACATGAATATTATAATGCTGGAAATAATCGTGGATATCAACAAGAGCATTCTCATCCTTGGAGAAAAAAAAGCTGGGCATCAATTTGCTGATAAATGCCCTATCTGCTTCAGTTATACCTAATTCGCCCACCTTTAATGCGAAAGGCTTATCAAAGATGGGGAGTATTTTTCCATCATCGCACCTACATACTACATCAATATTATCCGGGGTCTTGACAATAAAAGAGTTTATCCTTTTATAAATGCTCTCATTCCAGTTGTCATATAAGTCTTTGTATGTGGCGAACTTATCGTAACGCGCTCTATCAAGATCGTACTGAAGAACCAAACCTAGTTTTTCTATATGGGAGGAGTTTATGGTCGCCGCATATTCGGGTTTTAAAGATAGTTTAACTACCGTTCCAGACAAGCCAATACGTTCCTTTTCTACCCCGCTGGGCATACGGTAATAAAGAAACTCTTGAGGACCGTCTATGCAACAAGTCAAAACATCTTTTGCCTCAGAGGTCTTGGTGATTATCTCAATTCTATCGGCTATCATAAAGCACGAGAGTATTCCTATTCCAAATTGGGAAGTGGGAACGAAGTCTGTGCTCCAAACTGCCTGTTCACGATAGAAGTCAGATGATTTATAATACGAGTTCCCTATTTTAAGAAGATAGTTTTCGATAATGCCCTCAGTCATCCCGACACCGTTATCAGAGCAATACAAAAATTGATTGGAGCCATCAGTCTCAAGGCCAAACTCAATTTGTCCATGGTAGTTCCGCCCAAAAGACTGCTCCTTATGCTGCATACATTTACAAGCGTCCATAGCATTCTGATAGAGTTCGCGCAAACTTGCATATGGATCCTTATACAAGCCTACCCCCATCAAAAGTTGGATAATCTTTTTTTGTTGAAGTGTAAATTGCTTTCCTCGCACAGGCTTAAATTTCGTATCGTCATAACTGACACCTTCCCGATCTACGTCATGGATTGACAGCTGATAATCAATATTCCAGCGTCTCTGGATGTCACAGAAACTATTAATTTCTTCGTCAATCCAGTCTAGATAACCATGAAGTTTATAGTATTTCTCTGGTGTGTCGCAATACGCATAGTATTTGATAATGCAGTCTTTTATCTCATAATTAACCGCAGCATCCTTTACAGCCCACTCTCTATAACTATAGTCCGATTGGAAAACCTTAGCATTTCGGATAATCAAGGGTGCCCTATCGAAACTGTAATGGCAGATATCACCCATCCTGAGCATCATCGCGATAAACTGCAAGTTTGCTTTCTCATTCGGACAATAGCGGGAATCAGGACTGAGTTGGTCTTTTACAAAAGCTATATCTTCTCCATGCGCTTGGCAAGCCAAGGCTAAGTCCTTCACCATTTTGTCTGACCAGGATTCCCCGATAAAAGAATGGAATTTCGGTGATGCATTCAAAATATACCTATAAGACGTAAAAGGATGCTTACTCCTGATGTAATCTATCCTAATACCTTTATTCAATTCTTTGAATGTAGATGACAGATCGCATGCATTGAGTTCTGATGCAAAACCATTTCTAAAGGTTTGATAGTCAATTAACAATCCTGCAAGAGCATCTATTAGTGCAGTTTCATTGTTTTCTGAAAACTGCCAGCCTTGGACATCACCCTCATACTTTCCATATATTTCCCTCTTATTATTTGCAACGAAGCTCCTTGCTTGAGAGAATGTGAAAGAAGCCTTGCCGTCATTGCGGATAGAGTTCTCACATTCGAAAAAACTATCAGTACCTTCTGTTAACTGCATCAACTTCAGTTCCCACTCGGCTGGTGCCATACCGCAATCGTGAAGGTAAGCTGATGCTATTAGCAGAAAGAGTTCAACTACAGAAAGCGTCTTTACTCTCTCCTCCCCTATTAGACAAGCAATATTCTCAAGAACCTTTGCCAAATGGACTTCATCGTGCAGGTCAAACTCAGGCATAACTTGAATGACTCGCTTCTGGTGTTCCTGCGCAGTCTTAATAACCCAATCGGCAAGAAGACACAATTTAGAAGCCAAAGACACCTCCTCGGTTTCCTTGGCGCGTCGATTTAGTTCAACTAATATCTGATTCATACTCATATAATAATAGCTTTAGTCAATCATCGAATGGGGTTGGTTATCGTCAGCATTCCGTTCCGAAGCTAAGTCGTAATAAAAACGCCCTTTTACTACAATGGGCTCATACACCATCAGCCAGTAAAAGATGGGCAGAAACTGCTTGCTGACGACGTTGGTAATGGGATATAATCTTGCACGGGAGCAGAAGTCAGGGTCAACTAACTACTTATTGACCGTCCTTGCTCTTTAATAAAGAAGATTGATCATTACTCCTTTTCCTCACCCAAGTCTATACATAGAATTCCCATCATCCCATTCTGATTATCTCCACCACTATTTGTGTCGAAAGACTCAGGCTCACCTCTCTGATCAGCCAAATCCATAATGTAACTATATAGTTGATCTCCTCTTAATCTATCCTCCCCGTGGAAATTACCTCTCTGACGCGTAAACTTGGAACCCCTCAATAAAGAAAACATATCCAACACCATTTGGGACCAGTCATCCCGATGTGTCTCCAGTTGAAATGTGCGTCCTTCATCAAAAGTCATAATAGATGCCATTGTAAAAGCAAATAGACTGGACGGTTTTAACTGGAGATCCACTGTTGCGGTAAACAGCCTAGATGGCTCATTTTTATCAAATAATAAATACTGTGCACCCTGTGTTATTGTCTTAGGAAGCACACTCCTTCTTTTCCCATTCAACTTGCCTGCTCTTTTATACTCAAACTCGGGCCACTCAGAATAAAGGATAAACTGATGGTCCTTGGGAATCCGAACCATAGACATGGTTTCAAAACACTTTGCCTGAAGAAACATTGCATTACATACAGTTCCATGAGAACGTTTCTCTCGGCATACAATCAACAAATCACCTAATTCAGGATCCTTCATACCAGGCCTATGAAGAAAATGAACTATCGGCTTTTGATGAATAAAAGCTCCACCTACTTTAATGAATCGTTCTGGACAAACAGTCGAAAGAGCCCTTTTGATGATATCCGGAAGATCTATAACTAATCGGGCGACATAATCAGGTTCATAGGCATTAACAGGCCAAGAAATGGAATCTAAGCCGGATTCAATCTCGCGGAATAAGAGATATCTTTGGTGAATATCCAAAACAAAAGAATTTAAACGTTTGCTATTTATCTTTCTTCAATTCCATCCAATTCAAAACATTCCTCAGGACCTCCAGGTCGAACTATCTCGGCATATCTCCCGACCATAATACACTGCCAGTCATGCGTGAACCATCGGCACTCAACTCTCCTTGCTCATCAAACGATTGAATGTCTTTCATCTGGGCAGTCCGTTCTTGATCTGTGAGTTGAGTCATAGCAAAATCTTCCATTTCCCGCCGACTCTTCCATCGACAGATAATATGCTCGCACGCGCTTACCTTACTGCCCAAATATACGCATTATTTGCGAGATAATCACACGATTAGCGGATTCTACTTTTGTCTTCTGACGAAGAATCGGCGGTGAGGTATCAAACGCGTTTCGCCATCCTGAGGGTATCATACTCCTCGGAATACTCTTGCAAAGCAAAGAATCCTTGTTTTTCGTAGAATGGGATTGCGGTGTAACCTTTTGTGTGATAGGCATCGACCGTCAAGAA
>JAEEGK010003241.1_pt1 | contig 40626 bp, 45 predicted proteins | sample 8958771 | NCBI WGS metagenome assembly JAEEGK01 (sample SAMN16246547, study PRJNA631951) | gut metagenome | biome: gut microbiome; feature: rumen; material: SC-attached | host: Bos | place: Iran: Karaj | collected 2018-10
ACATAACGCTAACCACGATCGTTCATCCGCAGCAGGAGCTTGGCAAGATCGCCGCTCAGATGCTGCTTAAGATGATCCGAGGTGAAGAAGTGGAAAAAAGAATTGTCGTCGAGCCCGAGCTTGTGATCGGCAATTCATGTATAAAAAGAAAGTGACTTTCGGGTCACTTCTTTTTTTGGCCGAATAACATTTGAGCGTGGGATTTTAAGTTTATTACCTACAACTTGACCACCTGTACGTACAAGTTTGAAAATTAAGACATGTAAATGTTCTGTTGTCTTTTTTGAGAAGGAAGAACAGCGGCACATGGGGTAATAATGTTTTAATGGAGGGTTATAGAATGATTCAAACAAAAGCGTACAAGTTTTGGTTTTGTACAGGTTCTCAGGATCTGTATGGGGATGAGGTTCTGCAGCATGTTGCAGAGCATTCAAAGGAAATAGTTGATGAGCTGAATAAATCAGGGATTCTTCCGTATGAAGTTGTATGGAAACCTGTACTTATAACTAATCAGCTTATAAGACAGACCTTTAACGAGGCCAATGCAGATGAGGCCTGCGCGGGTGTCATCACATGGATGCATACTTTTTCACCTGCAAAATCCTGGATACTTGGACTTCAGGAGTTCAGAAAACCTCTTTTACACTTGCACACTCAGTACAACGAAGAGATTCCCTATGATTCAATCGATATGGATTTCATGAACGAGAATCAGGCAGCTCACGGCGACAGAGAGTACGGACATATCGTAAGCCGCATGAGAATCGAGCGCAAGGTTATCGCAGGTTACTGGAAGGATAACGAAGTAAGAGAGAGAATCGCCACATGGATGAGAACTGCTGTAGGTGTTATGGAGTCAAGCCACATCAGAGTTATGAGAGTTGCTGACAATATGAGAAACGTTGCGGTTACTGAAGGCGATAAGGTTGAGGCTCAGATCAAGTTTGGCTGGGAGGTTGATGCTTATCCTGTAAACGAGATCGCAGATAGTGTGGCAGCAGTCAGTGCTTCCGATGTAAATGCCCTTGTGGATGAGTATTACAGCAAGTATGACATCATTCTTGATGGAAGAGATCCTGAGGAATTTAAGAAACACGTTTCTGTTCAGGCTAAGATTGAGCTTGGCTTTGAAAGATTTCTTGAGGAAAAGAACTATCAGGCTATAGTTACTCATTTTGGGGATCTTGGTGCACTTGGTCAGCTCCCCGGACTTGCAATTCAGAGACTTATGGAAAAAGGCTACGGCTTTGGAGCAGAGGGTGACTGGAAGGTCGCTGCCATGGTCCGCCTTATGAAGATAATGACTGCAGGCATGAAAGATGCCAAGGGCACATCCATGCTTGAGGACTATACATATAACCTTGTAAGGGGAAAAGAGGGTATTTTGGAAGCACACATGCTTGAGATATGCCCCACTATAGCAGACGGCCCTATCAGCATCAGGGTAAAGCCTCTTTCTATGGGTGATAGAGAAGATCCTGCTAGACTCGTATTTACATCTAAGGTTGGAAAGGGCGTTGCCACTTCACTGGTTGATCTTGGTAACAGATTCCGTCTTATCATAAATGAGGTTGAGTGCAAGAAGACAGAAAAGCCCATGCCAAATCTTCCTGTGGCAACAAACTTCTGGACACCTTATCCTGATCTTTACACAGGTGCTGAAGCATGGATTCTTGCAGGCGGAGCACATCATACAGCATTCTCCTATGATCTGACTGTAGAGCAGATGGCAGACTGGGCTGAGATGATGGGTATTGAGTCAGTAATTATCGACAAGAACACAACTATTCCTGCGTTTAAGAAAGATCTTAAGCTTGGAGAAGTGTTCTATAGATAAATGCTTGGAAATTATATCGCAAAATAAATATATAATTGTATACTTTCACATGAAGCACCTCGGAGGAAACTCCGGGGTGTTTATAATTGTAGGAGCGGTACTTTGTATGAGCTTAGACATAAATTGGTGATAGAAAGGGGTTAGAGTGCAGTTTACAAACAAAAAGGCAACCGTAAAAGTCGAAATTTGACAGTATGGGATTCAAAATATAATAAGTGCAAAAGCGCCATGAATGGTAAAATAAAGTGCGTTGTAATACATTTTAGGAAGGAAGGGAAATATGATAAATCAAAACGATGTATATAAGCTTTCAAACGGTGTCGGAATACCCTGTATTGGCTTTGGAACATGGCAAACTCCTGAGGGCGACGTTGCGGTAAGTAGCGTTGAACATGCTATCAAAGTAGGTTATCGCCATATAGATACGGCTCAGGTTTATGAGAATGAAGAAGGAGTCGGAAAAGGCATCAGAATGGGCATCATAGATAATGGTTTGCAGAGAGAAGATATCTTTGTGACCACCAAGATATGGAATGATAAGCACAGCTATATTCTTGCCAAGAGCTCTTTTGACGAATCCCTTAGAAAGCTTGGACTTGATTATGTTGACCTTCTTCTTATTCACTGGCCTAATCCCGCTGCTTTCAGAGATCACTGGGAAGATGCCAACGCAGAGACCTGGAGAGCGATGGAAGAATTATACGAGGCCGGTAAGGTGCGTTCTATCGGTATCAGTAACTTCAGGCAGCACCATATAGAGGCTCTTCTTAAGAGCGCAAGGATAAAACCCATGGTAAACCAGATAAGGCTTTGCCCCGGTGCAACACAGGATGAGCTTGTTGATTATTGCAAGACACAGGGAATGGTTCTTGAAGCGTACAGCCCTCTTGGAACAGGTAAGATATTTGAAGTTCCGCAGATGCAGGAACTTGCCGCTAAATACGGAAAGAGCATTGCCCAGATATGTGTTCGCTTCAGCCTTCAGAAAGGATTCCTTCCTCTTCCTAAGTCAGTTCACGCAGACAGGATTGAAGAGAATCTCAAGGTGTTTGATTTTGAGCTTGAAGATAGCGATGTTGAGCTGATTGCGGGACTTAAGGGATGTGTTGGATATGAGAGCGATCCTGACACAAGACCTTTCTGAATCGGTGAGGGATTTAGGGAAAATACCTGGCAGGCAGACGAGGAATTTAGAAAAAATACTTGGAAGACGAGGATTATAGATGAAATATATAGACATTAAAAATGGACCACAGAAAGCGTCAGCTATTATTCAGGGATGCATGAGAATGCCTTCTCTTTCTAAGGAGGAAGCTGCAAAGGTTATAAAAACTGCTTATGAGTGCGGTATCAACTTTTTTGACCATGCAACCTGTTATGGAATGGGCGATGCTGAAGTTAGATTTGCAGAGGCTTTCCCATTGACAGGACTTAAGAGAGAGGATATATATATACAGAGTAAGACAGGTATCTATCCTGACAGACAGGAATTTGACTGGACAAAAGAGGCTATCCTTACAGCTGTTGACGGCATTCTTGACAGACTTAAGGTTGAATATCTCGATACACTTCTTTTGCACAGACCGGATCTTTTATTTGATCCCGAGGAAGTTGCGGAGGCCTTTGATACTCTGGAAAAGGCAGGAAAGGTGCGCTTCTTTGGCGTAAGTAACCTTATGCCTATGCAGATAGAGCTGTTAAAAAAGTGTGTGAAGCAGCCTCTTGTTATCAATCAGGTGCAGCTTTCACTTGAGCAGTCGCAGCTCATAGATCAAGAGCTTTACATGAATAACAAGACTACGGATATGTCTTTTATGATGGATGGAAGTGCGCTTGATTATTGCAGGTTAAAAGACATCACTATACAGGCATGGTCGCCTTTGCAGGTTGGCATGTTCAAGGGAACATTTATTGATAATCCTGAGTTCCCGGCACTTAACAAGGCTCTTGAAGAGTTTGCAGAGCGTGAAGGAGTTTCGAAGACTGCAATTGCACTTGCTTGGATACTTCGTCATCCTGCCAAGATGCAGGCAATAATCGGTACGATGAATCCCGAGCATATAAAGGATGCCTGCGACGCCGCCAAGGTTACGCTGTCACACCATGATTGGTATGCTCTTTATCTTGCTTCAGGAAAGTTCCTGCCATAAGACAGGCTTGTATGATGGAACAATGAGGCATTCGGAGTATTATTACCTGTGTAGAGTCGATGCCCCAGAAAACTCAAGAGCCCCAGCGAATACAAGAACTACAGCTAAAACAAGAACCCCGGCGAAAACAAGAGTCATGGCGAATATAGGAGATACAACATGTCGCAGATCGACAGACTTAAAAAGATAGTACAGACGCTTCGTAGCGAGAACGGCTGTCCTTGGGATAAGGCGCAGACACATATGAGTCTCAAAGCCGGCTGCATAGAAGAGGCAGCGGAGGTCATAGGAGGCATCAATATCCTTAACGAAACCGGAGATCCCGATAATCTAAAGGAAGAGCTTGGAGACCTTTTACTACAGGTGATGTTCCACTCCGTGATGGCGGAGGAAGAGGGATACTTTACGTTTGATGATGTAGTAGAAACTATTTCTGATAAGATGGAAAGAAGGCATCCGCATGTGTTTACTGATGTTAAATTCAATTCAGAAGAAGAGCTTCACGCCGCATGGGCTGAGATAAAGAGACAGGAAAAAGAGGGAAAAGAGTGGTATGCGGATTACCTGCCGGGAGCCTTTAACGAGGCGCACAAGCTTATAGATAAAGCACAGGAGCGAAAAGGCTTTAAATAAAGTGTAAGCAAAATACTAATAAAAAACGCATATAGGGAAGAAATATATATATTCAAGGAGTTTTTACAGAAATGATATTGCTACAGCAGATGGTTGTTCTATTTATACTAATGATGGTAGGAGCAATCTGCAGATTCACCGGGCTCATGGACGATAAGATTTCCAAAGGAATGTCCGGAATAGTTATAAACATCGCAAGCCCGGCTTTTATCATAACCGCCGGAATGAACAAGGAAGAGATCATATCAAATAGCCAGCTTCTTGCCTGCTTTATATCTGTTATAGGAATCTACGCTGCATTTATCCTTATAGCAATTGTACTTCCCCATATACTTAGACTTGAGAAAAGACAATTCGGTACATACAGGGTTATAACCATCTTTTCAAACATAGGATTTATGGGCTTTCCTATTATATCTGCAACCTACGGAAATGTCGGACTTTTGTATGCGGCATTCTTCCAGTTTGGGTTTAACCTTATCATATATACCTACGGTATTCAGGCTATGCAGAGCAGCGCAGAATCAGTGGAAAAGCCATATAGTTTTTCTGTAAAGAGCCTGCTAAATGCAGGAGTTATAGCGGTTTTTATTGCTTTAATCCTGTATCTGTCACATGTTCATGTACCGGAACCTATTGCTGAGTCCATCACATTCCTTGGTAATCTCACAGTTCCGATGAGCATGATGGTAATAGGTTATTCCCTTGGAGGAACCAAGTGGAAGAGCCTTCTTAAAGACTACAAGCTTCTTATTTTCTCATTTATTAAACTTATAGTTATACCACTTATAGGTATGCCGATCATCAAGCTCTTTACCCATGATCAGATACTTATAGGTGTGTGCTATATCATGATATCAACGCCTGTTGCCAGCATGTGCGCTATGCTTGCTCAGTACTACGGCGGTGACGAAGAAACCGCCACAAGGGCAATTGCGATTACCACGCTTCTTTCTGTTATTACAATTCCATTGGTAGGACTTATTGTGGTATGATATCTTGTATAGTTTGGGGGGATAAAATGACTGTATATGAAATGCTTCTAAGTGTAAAAGACGACAAGTACAAGGAGTTTCAGACAAAGCTTGTTCCCAATATTGAGCCTGATACCATTATCGGCGTCAGAACCCCGCAGATGCGAGATGTTGCCAAGAAAGTGTTTGCAAGTGATCTAAAGGATACTTTTTTGCAGCAGCTTCCTCATAAATACTATGAGGAAAATCTTGTGCATTTCTTTGTTATATCTATGATCAAGGACTTTGATGAGTGTATTGCAGAGGTGGAGAGGTTTCTTCCCTATGTAGATTGCTGGCCTGTATCAGATCAGGCAAGTCCCAAGTCTTTTAAGAAAAATCACAGTAAACTAATTAAATATATAAAAAAGTGGATTGCTTCAGACCACGTATATACTGCTCGTTTTGGCATGCGTATGCTTATGAATGAGTTCCTTGGGGATGACTTTAAGGAGGAATATCTTGAGCTTGTGGCATCAAAAAAGGGCGATGATTATTATCTTAAGATGATGGTTGCCTGGTACTTTGCAACCGCTCTTGCCAAAAGATACGACGAGAGCGTTAAGTATATCGAGGAGCGTAGACTTGATGAATGGATACATAGGAAAGCTATACAGAAAGCAGTAGAGAGCTTTCGTGTGACAGATGAGCACAAGGAGTATTTGAAATCTTTTAGATAAAAAAGATCAAGGCATAGATAGCTCTTTTGCCCTTGGATGGAGGTGTGTAAATGTTTAGAAAGATGAGAAGATTTAACCAGCAGATTACGGATGAGGAATGTATTGAAGTCCTTAAGAATTCCAAGAGGGGAGTGCTGTCTGTTATAGGTGATGACGGATATCCTTACGGCGTGCCCATGGATCATTGGTACAACGAAGAAGATGGCAAGATCTATTTCCACGGAGCAATGGACGGACATAAGAATGATGCCATCAAGTCTTGCGATAAGGTGAGCTACACTGTTCTTGATGATGGATACATTGAAGAGGGTGATTGGGCAATTAACTTTAAGAGTGTGATCACCTTCGGAAGAATGAGCTTTGTAAAAGATGAAGAAAAGGCAAGAAAGATCTGCACTTCGATGGTCAAAAAGTTTACCGACGACGAGGAATTTCTTGAGCACGAGCTTAAATTCTTTTTCCCAAGAGTTCAGTGCTTTGAGCTCACACCGGAGCATATGACAGGAAAGAGGGTAAAAGAAAAGTAATCATAGATTTGAAATGAGGTTTGGTTATGAAGATTTACGTGGATTTTGATGACTGTCTGTGCGAGACGGCGAGAGCATTTTCTGAGATTGCTTTGAGAATGTTTGAAAAAAACGTTCCTTACGAGGAAATACACTGTTTTAATCTGCAGGAGTCATTTGATCTTACGGATGATGAATATGAGCAGTTTATGCATGAGGGACATAAAACGGAGGTGCTTCTTGCCTATGATGAGACCCCGGGTGCATCAAGGGTGTTAAACGAGCTTATAGATAAGGGGCATGAGGTGTTTATTATAACCGGGCGTCCTTCCGGCTCTTATGAGGCTTCCAGAAAGTGGCTTGATGATCACGGCCTTGACCGTGCAAAGCTCTATTGTCTTAATAAATACGGTAGGGATTTCTTTTACAAAAACGGGGAATTCAATCTGGAACTGGAAGACTATTACAAGATGAAATTTGACATAGCCATAGAGGATTCACCCATGGCGTTTAAGTTCTTTGACCATCTTCCGGATCTTAAGATCATGGTAGTTGACAGGCCTTGGAACAGGGATTGTGAGTTCCCGAGCGGTAATTATCTTAGATGTGCCAATTGGGAATTCATAAGGAAACAGATTGGGGTATAATAATACGTTTTTTCAATTATTAAATCTTTATAATATTATTGTTTTAGTGCACAAATATGTAGGCAGAGTGTGGTAAAATTAAGCAATAACACATTTACGCAATCACGATAAAAACGAGCTATTTTTATACATTTTTATACATATGTTAGATATCTTTTTCGCAGGAGGAACTGTCGTATATGAAAGGTACTATCAAAGAAAAGCTTACGTTGGTTGTTATTCTAATTGTTATTGCTGCAATGCTCATATCCACGGCTGTAATCGTGGGAACGGCAGGTGGTAAGCTCTCAGGACAGCTTGCCGATCAGCTACAGATCAATGCTGACAAATATGCCAATTCCATAAACAGCTGGATTGAGATGGAGAAAGGTCTTAATAGTGCGGGCGCAGCAGGTATTTCCGCATTGTCTGACGATTCGTATACTGTCCCGAATGTACAGAAGATGGTGACAACACAGGCAGCAGGACATCCCGAGTATCTTAATCTTTACTATGGCATGGAGAATAAGACCCATTTGCAGATGGATCCCAATGCCACAGTGCCGGAAGGATACGATCCCACCCAGAGAGGCTGGTATAAGGCGGCTAAGGAAGCCGGAACCACTATAGTGACAGACCCCTATATGGATGTTCTTATAGGAGGTATGTGTATTACTATTGCAACTCCCGTTTACAGAGATGGGAATCTTGCAGGTGTTCTTGGTGCGGACTTTACCCTTGACTATATTATGGATGTTGTTAACAGCATTCCTTATGAAAATGGTGAGTACGGATTTTTGGTTGATGCAAGCGGTAATTATATCCTGCATGAAAATGCAGCCTTTCTTCCCACAGAAGATGCGGCAACTGCAGTATTACAGGTTATGCCGGGGATTTCTTCCATAATCACGGCTCCCGGCAGCAGGGTTATAGCTACAGCGGATTACGACGGTGAGAAGAATTATATAGCAACTTCCCTTATAGAGGGCTGCAACTGGTCTCTCGGACTTGTTATGCCAAGTAAAAATGTGAGCGGAACCATAACACAGCTTATTCTTACAAGTGTGATCATAGCTGTTATCGCTATAGTAGCGGTGGTTGTTATCATGACAAGGATTATCGGCAGGCAGCTGGCGCCTATGGAAGATATGAAGGCCTTTATAAAAGATAAGGTTATAGGCGATGAGAATATTAAAAAGACAGGTTCTGAAGTTGAAGAGATAAGATATCTTTTGTCAGAGCTGGAAGACCGTGTCATTGATACAATACATAAGACCAAAGACGAATCTCAGCTGATAAAAGACAAGATGTCACTTGCTTCAGACAAGATAAATGGCATCAACAGCAGCATAACCGAGATAAATGAGGCCATGCAGCGAACGGAAGGCGGCATTGAGAGCCAGACTGCAAGTATTCAGAATATTGATGAGATCTGTAACAATGTAAGATCCTCCACGGAAGCTTTTGCTGCTGATACAAAGCATATGAGCGACAAGACCGATGAGATCATAGATAGGGTTAAGGGTATGGTACCTGAGATTCTTGCCAATAAGAACCATGCTGTTGAGATGACCAATCAGGCTAAAGAAGAACTTGAAGAGGCACTTAAGGGCATACAGGTTATTGAGCAGATAGTAAATGTGGCAAGTGCAATTCAGGATATAGCAAGTCAGACCAATCTTCTTGCGCTTAATGCTTCCATAGAGGCTGCAAGAGCAGGAGATGCCGGCAAGGGCTTTGCAGTAGTTGCAGATGAGATCAATAGCTTAAGTACAACCACAGGAAATGAGATCGATAAGGTAAATGCCCTTACAAGCGAAGTTACTGCCAATGTAAACGAGCTTTCAAGAGTAAGCAACCAGATCATAAGCTTCCTTAACGATAGAGTTCTTAAGGACTACGATAATCTGGAAACTCTTGCAAATAATTACATGGAAGATGCCAATTACTACAGTGACATCAGTAAGGGACTTGGCAAGGGCGCCAAGGAAGTCAGTGCATCTGTTGAGGATATCAACAATGTGCTTGAAAAGATTACTTCAGTTCAGAAAGAGCTTGGAGATGCGGTACGTGATATTTCCGGAAATATGCAGAGCATTACTGAATCCAGTGCTAATGTATCGGGTGAGACCAAGGATGTTATGGATAGCATTATAAATCTCCAGGATACTACAAATAAATTTAATTTATAAAAGTGAGGGGCTATCAATTATGAAAGAAAACCATCTAAAACGTACTTGTAGAATAGCTTTGCTGGTACACATCATCACAACTATTTTTACCTTGATCGGACTTATGTCTCAGCTGGCAATGTCTGACCTGGAACCCATAAGAGGAATTATACCTCTTATAATTGTGATCGTTGTATTCATAGCAGATACCGTATATCTGGTCATCAGCAAGGGCAATATTACTTATATCAGGCTATTGGCTGTGACGTATTCGATAGTTTATTGTGCGATGCTTAACAGCGGGACTACTAACACATCATATCCTTACATGATACCTTTTTTGATGGTATTTCTTATCTCTCTTGATAAATTTAGCGTTAGAGTAGGGGTAATAGGCTTTGCTATTTCAAACTTTTTGAGAGTAGTCATAACCATTGCTACTCTGACAGAGATACAAAATGAGATAGAGCTTATAATGATAGAGGTTATTATTACAGTACTTACTATCGTTACGACGATTAAAGCTCTGGGGCTTCTTACAAGATTCTTTGAGGAGTCTTTGGGAGAAGTTACAACAGTATCAGACAAGAACAAGGCGATTTCAAGTAAGATCACAGAGGTTGCAGAGAGCATAGTAAGAGATGCTTCCTCAATGAGTAGCGACCTTGATACTATCGGCGAGTCAGCTTCACTTCTTGATGAGACAATGAGTAACATCATGACCGGAACACAGAATACAGCTGAAGCTGTAACTAATCAGACTGTTCAGACTCATGATATTCAGGATATTATCGATGATACCAAGAAGAGCGCAGAGACTGTAGAGGGTATAAATACAGATGCTGCAACCGCTCTTAAAGAAGGTATGAGTGTTATGGATTCTCTTTTTGAAGAGGTTGAAAAAGCTAAACAGGCCGGAGATGACCTTCAGAAGGCAGCAGATGAGCTTAGATCCAATACTGATGATGTAAGCGGAATCACAAGTATCATTTTCTCAATTTCTTCTCAAACAAATCTTCTTGCTCTCAATGCTTCCATAGAGGCTGCAAGGGCCGGCGAAGTAGGTAAAGGCTTTGCGGTAGTTGCTGATGAGATCAGAAGTCTTGCTGAGCAGACGAGAAAAGAAACTGAGAATATCACAAACATTATTGAGATACTTACAGCAAATGCGGATACGGTCGCAAACTGTGCTACCATCAGTTCTCAGTCGGCTAACCGCGAGACAGAATTTGCCCAGAATGCATCCAAGCAGTTTGAGTATATCAGTGAGAAGCTTGGTGAGCTTTCGGAGGCAATCGGAGATATCAGTAATCAGATTGCATCACTTAGTAGCGCCAATAATGAGATTGTGGACAGTGCAAGTACTCTTTCTGCTACAAGTGAAGAGATCAGCGCAAGCTCTGCTGAAGCTTCTAAGACAAGTTCCAAGAATGTTGAGCTTGTTGAACAGTTCAAGAAGTCAATGGAAGGCATTATCGCCAAGATCAATGATCTTCAGAAGTATACTCAGGAGTAATATCCTTGTTGACAGGGGGATTCTTCTCTAGTAGTATCATAGACAATTAAATCAAACAGACGCCCATTGCTACCGAGTAGTGGGATAAACGTCATTTCCTTACCGTTAGGTCTTAGCAGGTGAGGAAATGGCGTTTTTTATTCTATACGAGATGGAGGTTATTTATGAAGTGGATTTATCTTTTTATTGCAGGGGCATTGGAGATTACTTGGGCTGTTACCATGAAGATGTCTGAGGGCTTTACAGTGCTGATTCCGTCTGTGATCACAGGAGTGGGATATATCTTAAGCGCAGTCTTTTTGTCTGTTGCTCTCAAAGAGCTTCCTTTGGGTACAGCATATGCCATCTGGACCGGAATGGGAATTATAGGGACTTCCGTTCTGGGAGTTATTCTTTTTCATGATAAATTATCGGCTCCGCAGGTGATATGTGTTATGCTGATTGTAGTAGGAATTGCGGGATTGAAGCTCCTTTCGAAGGAATGAATACTCGTGGAGATTATCCTGTATTACGTGGAGTAATGCTGAAAAAGACAGAGAGAAACAGGCGATAAGAATATGAAAATCAGAAAAGCAACAACTCAAGATATTGTACGTATCATGGAAATATATGCATATGCGCGCGATTTTATGGCGAGAACCGGTAACCCTGATCAGTGGGGGCCCAATAAGTGGCCGCCTGAGGAACTTATTCGACGAGATATAGAAAAAGGAAATAGCTACGTCTGCATAAACAGCGAAGGCAAAGTGGTAGGGACTTTTTATTATGATTACGGAAAGGACATTGAGCCGACATATCGCGGAATTACAGAGGGCAGATGGCGTGATGAGAGTCCGTACGGTGTTGTTCACAGAATCGCATCTGACGGATCCGAGAAGGGAATCGGTGCATTCTGTATAAACTGGGCATTTGAACGATGCGGACATATGCGTATTGATACTCACGGCGACAATAAAGTGATGCAGAATCTTCTCACAAAGCTAGGGTTTGTGCACTGCGGAACGATATATGTTGAGCAGGACAATTATCCAAGACTGGCGTATGAAAAATAAAATCAAAAAATACGCGTACTTTTTTTAACTCTCTGCAACGGATTTGTTTTTTTAATTGTGTATAGAATGAACGGATTTTATGCACAACAAAAAACAGAATCCGGCAAGGAGAGGAGTCGTTGTATGATTAATTTAGAGGAGTTTGTAAAAAGGAATTATCCGCTTATAAAGGATCTTGGCTTAACTATTAAAACCGAAGAATCTGTGGCTATAGATTCATTAAAAAAGTATCCGCCGGAAATGTATGATGATCTTAGCGAAGAGGAGTTATTACCTTTTCTGATCTTTTCTATTGAATTTAGTGACGTTTTTTCAACTGATTTTGAAGGGATTGCCTATGATGAATTCCTTGAGAAGTGTCAGAACATTTCCGGTGGCGAACTCTCTTTTGAGGACGTGAACAACGAGGTTTCAATTGAAACCCTTGAGAAGGGCGAGGGGACAAGCGAAGTATCTTTTATGTGTAACGGAAGTGAGTACAAGTTTACCGCCACTATCTTCTATGATTGGTTCGATGTGAAGTTTATCACTTATTTGAACGGTATTCTTGAAAAAAAGGGTATAGAAAAAAGATTTATAATCTTCGGGGATCCCAACGGAGCCTTTGTCACATATCAGAAACCGGATTTTTGTAAAAAGATAAATCTTCTGTTCCCTGAATTTGAGGCAGATGTAGCGTGATTGGCTTTGCATTTACGAAGCAGTAGGTTTAGACTTGCTGCTTCTTTTTTGTCATAGCGTTAGCAATTGCTAACTGAAAGGTATATAATGTCGGTATATGTGATTAGAAGTGGAGGAAACGGTATATGAAAGTTGATTACAAAAATTGGATGCCAAAGGGCATGGTTGCTGGAATCGGATGCGGAACAATAGCTCTACTGGTTCTTTTTGTTGTGTTTGGGGTATCTCCAATAATACCTGAAGGTGTTGCCAAAAGAGTTATAGGAATTGTCTTACTGGTGTTTACCTTTATTTTTGGCGTTATGACCATATGGATGTATTTGATGCACAGGGCATTTTCCTATAATGGAAGTAGAAAGATGTCAAAGCAGATTATTGAAGGGGTTGCATCTTATGTAAGCATACCGGATGGCGGAAAAGGACTGGATGTGGGATGCGGAAGCGGAGCCCTTACAATAGCATGTGCAAAGAAGAATCCGGGAGCATCTTTTACGGGAATCGACAGATGGGGCAAGGAATATGCTTCTTTTAGCAAAAAGCTGTGTGAAGATAATTCAAAAGCAGAAGGTGTCAGCAATACATCTTTTATGCAGGGAGACGCATGTAAATTGCCTTTTGAGGATGAATCTTTTGATGCAGTGACAAGTAATTATGTTTATCACAATATTCCAAGTGGTGACAGACAGGCAATACAGCTTGAAACGCTCCGTACTTTGAAAAAAGGCGGGACATTTGCTATACACGATATCATGTCAAAAGCAAAATATGGTGATATGCAGGCTTTTGTAAAGAAGCTTAAAGATATGGGCTACAGTGAAGTTAAACTTGTAGATACAACAAACGGAATGTTCATGAGTAAATGGGAGTCTGTCTGGATGGGGCTTTCGGGTTCAACAATTCTAATTGGGAGGAAATAATATATGGGACTTTTTAAGGATTTTGTAAGTCAGACAAGGAAACCTGAAGGTTTTCTTGGGAAAATGATGGTAAATGAAATGAACGGCGGACATGCCAAGAAGGCAGATTGGGGCATGTCACATCTTAAAGCGATTGCGCCTGAGGAGATTGCTGAGATAGGTTGCGGAGGTGGCAGAAATGCCGGAGAACTTCTTAAGAGGTATCCTTTATCTCACGTAACCGCAATTGACTACTCGAATGTTTCGGTAAGCATAGCAACTGCATACAACGCAGAGGCGATAAAACAAGGCCGCTGCGAGGTTATGCAGGGAGATGTTTCGGCATTGGCTTTGCCGGAAGGAAAATATGATCTTGCAACAGCTTTTGAAACCATATATTTCTGGCCGGGACTTAAGGAGTGCTTTTCTCAGGTGGCTAAAATACTTAAGCCGGGTGGAACGTTTATGATAGTTAATGAATCTGATGGCATGGATGCGACAAGCCTTAAATTTGAGAAGATTATTGAAGGAATGAAATGCCACACCATAGAAGAAATAGATGAAGCGCTTAAAAGCGCCGGCTTTAGTGAGGTTAAATCCGACCATCATAAGAGCAAACCATGGATAACGGTTATTGCCAGAAAATAGAATTTAATACAAGACAATCCTTGTTTGGAGGGGCGTATTTGCTTATGCAAAAAACGTCATAAAGAGACGGCTATTTAATAGCTGTCTTTTTTTATTACCGCTTTCGAATTGAGTATTCCGTGATGATTAGTGATTCGGTATAATTGAAAGCAGGGAAGTTAAAGAACAAAGAGGAATAATATGTCCATACTTATTGAACTATTCTTAACCTTTACAAAGATAGGCCTATTTACCTTTGGCGGAGGGTACGCGATGCTCTCAATCATCGAGAATATCTGCGTTGAACAGAAAAATTGGATCACACATGATGAAATGATGAATATAACGGTGATTGCCGAATCTACTCCCGGACCTATAGCGATTAACTGTGCTACGTACGTTGGCTACAAGAAAGGTAAGCTTCCGGGGGCAATTCTTGCGACTCTTGGAGTGTCGATACCTTCGTTTGTTATTATTTTTGCCATATCCATGTATCTGGAAGAATTCTTAGAGATTACATGGATAGCGCACGCGTTTAGGGGGATCAAGATAGCGGTTGGCATACTGATTCTTGATGCGGCGATTAAGATGATCAGGAAGATGCAAAATAAACCGTTGCAGATAGGTATTCTTTTGGCTTCTTTTGCTGTGATAATGTTTATCAACGTACTGAAGTTACACTTATCATCGATAGTGGTAATGCTTGCGGCGGCGCTTGTCAGCACAGCCTTTTTTCTTGCGGAAAAAGTACGCAGAAAGGATGGAAAGGCATGATATTCTTGGATCTTTTGATAGGGTTTCTGGAAGTTGGGCTGTTTTCTTTTGGCGGAGCGTATGCAGCAATACCGCTTATCAGAGATGTGGTACTGGCGCACGGCTGGATGGATGATGAGATGCTGTCTTATATGATAGCGGTAAGTGAGAGTACGCCGGGGCCTATTATGGTGAATCTTGCCACTTACGTAGGCAGCAATAAAGGAGGCCTGCTTGGGGCGGTTATTGCCACGACGGCGGTGATACTGCCTGCTTTTTTCATCATTCTTTTTATCATGGTGCTTGCAAAGAACCTTATTAAGAACCCATACTTGCAGGCGCTCCTGCGCGGACTAAAACCTTGTGTGATCGGCGTAATTCTGGCAACAGGTGTATATATGATTCTCGGTAATTGCTATATAAAGACGAAAAGCAGCGTTGATTTTACGGCAGTTCTCATTACTTGCGTCCTGGCAATGATTTATTTTGGCTCCCGAAAAGTCATCAAAAAAGGACTGTCTCCCATTGGACTTATATGCTTGGCTGCTGTGGCGGGGCTGATTGTTTATGGAATATGATAAATTCCATAAACGACGCTATAATAAGTGGCTTTTCAGTTTGATTTAATTTCATAAGAGCCGGATAAGGAGATTGTATGAATGGAAAATTGTTTATGCATGCATTGACTAAAGTTATATTTGGGTTATTACTGGTGGGGGTTCTTCTATTTTTACCTGCAGGATCTTTTTCGTATTGGAATGGGTGGCTCCTGATGGGACTTTTATTTATTCCTATGATTGTAGCGGGATTTGTTATGCTCAAGAAAAACCCGGAACTATTACAAAAGCGGTTAAATGCAAAAGAAGAACAATCAGAGCAGAAAACTGTCATCATACTGAGCGGGCTTATGTTCCTTGTCGCTTTTATCGTAGCGGGACTGAATTTCCGGTTTAACTGGGTTGTTTTGCCAAATTGGATTGTCTATGGTGCAACTGCAGTGTTTTTGCTTGGCTATGTGCTTTATGCAGAGGTTCTTAGAGAAAACGCTTATCTTTCCAGAACTGTTGAGGTACAGGAAAACCAAAAGGTTATAGACACCGGTCTTTATGGAATAGTTCGCCATCCCATGTATATGAGCACGGTTCTTCTGTTTCTTTCAATGCCTTTTATTCTTGGCTCGGTGCTTTCATTTATAATAATGCTCTTTTATCTTCCGATTATTGCCAAAAGAATTCGCAATGAGGAGCAGGTATTGGAAAGAGGACTATCAGGGTATGCGCAGTATAAGGAGAGAGTAAGGTATAAAGTTATCCCCTATATATGGTGATATGGATTTGAACTATGATCAAAGCGTTGTCTGTTATTTTATTTGTTATTGGAATCTGAAATGAGGGGGATGGTATTACTAGTGGAAAGATTCTTTGAGATGAGATAGAAACCTTTCTGCAATAGGTGTAAACGCCTGATATCTGTTCCATGCAATATATATTTTATTTTCAAGCTTCGGGGACAGTGGTCTGAATACAAGGCCGCTGCCTTTTGATGTATTTACAAGATGCTCATAGGTGAGAAGATATCCTAAGCCCTCCATGGCAAAAATAGAACCATTGTAAGAAAGGCGGAAGGAACCCTCTAACTGAAGCTCTGAAAATCTGTTGCCTGCCCAGTTTTTAATATCCCCATTCCATGCCTGATCTGAACAGAATAATGGTAAGTCAACAAGGTCATCCAAACGGATGGCTTTTTTCTTTGCCAGAGGGTCTGTATCCGGAATGATAAGTCCCCAGGTGTCTGTCTGAGGAAATTCGATATATTCATATTTACGGGTATCTGGTTGTTCTACAAGTACTACAAAATCAAGTAAGCCTTTATCAACTTTTTCAGATAGCTGTTCTGTATCACCACTTGTGATGTGATAATGAAGGTTAGGGTAGTGCTGCTTAAAATCTTTTATAGACCTAGCCAGATATCGAAGTTGGTAGGATTCGGCAAGACCAAGATAGAGATCTCCACCATTGATATCATCCAGAGATATGAATTCTTGCTCGATTTTATCGGCTATGCTTAGCAAATCTTCGGCTCGATTGCGAAGCAGAATTCCTTCATCGGTAAGTTTGATACTAAAAGCGTGTCTTGTAAAAAGCTTTTTACCCAGTTCTTCTTCTAATGACTTAAGCTGCTTTGACAGGGTAGGCTGGGTTACATGCAGAAGTTCAGCCGCTCTACTCATATTTTCTTCTCGTGCTATTGCTAAAAAATATCTTAAAGTTCTAATTTCCATTGTGACCCTCCCAAAGGGAATGATATTCCAAAAATGCATATCATGATATTCATTATAGCCATTAGCGAAAGTATTCACAAGCTCGTACAATAAAGATGTCAGAAAAAAAGTACGATTGAGTGAGGAAATCTCATGGATAAAGAAAAGCTGAAACAGTGTCTTATGGATACTGGATGCCACGAAGATGCATCAGAAAATATCCTTAAGCAGTATGAATCCGGAAGCATGGGAAACATGTTTCGACTTTTGAAAAAAGAGCGTTGTCGCATGATGGAAGATTATCATGAATGCGGAAGAAAAATAGACTGTATGGATTTTATGCTAAGAGAATTCGAAAAAGAAATAAAAATGAATAACGGAGGTGTCTGAAGATGATCAGAAAAGAAGAACTTAATTTAGTTACAGAATGGGATAAGACTTTTCCAAAGAGTGAGAAAGTGGAGCATAGCAAAGTTACGTTTGTAAACAGGTATGGGATTACCCTTGCTGCTGATATGTATGTACCAAAGAATGCGACCGGAAAACTTCCGGCAATAGCAATATCAGGACCTTTTGGGGCAGTTAAGGAACAGTGTTCTGGTCTTTATGCGCAAAATATGGCGGAAAGAGGCTTTATTACTATTGCTTTTGATCCATCTTTTACGGGTGAAAGTGGTGGCCAGCCTAGATACATGGCATCTCCGGATATTAATACAGAAGATTTCATGGCAGCTGTAGACTTTTTATCATTAAATGACTTGGTAGATTCGGACAGAATCGGTATTATCGGAATCTGTGGATGGGGCGGTATGGCGCTAAATACGGCTGCTCTTGATACAAGAATTAAGGCAACGGTTGCTTCTACTATGTATGACATGACCAGAGTAAATGCAAATGGATATTTTGATTCTGAGGATAGTGAAGAAGCAAGATTTGAAAAGAAGAAAGCTATGTGTGCGCAGAGAATTGAGGATCTCAAAAATGGTGAGTATAAGCTCGGTGGAGGCGTGGTAGATCCTCTTCCAGAGGAGGCTCCTTTCTTTGTAAAGGATTATCATGACTACTATAAGACAAAGCGTGGATATCACGCCCGTTCATTAAATTCCAATGGTGGTTGGAATGTAATTGGATGTGAATCTTTCATGAATCAGCCAATCCTTAAATACAGCAATGAAATCAGAAGCGCGGTGCTTATCATCCATGGAGACAAGGCACACTCATGCTATTTTAGCAAGGATGCATATGCGAATATGCTAAAAGACAGTAAATATACAGATAACAAGGAACTTTTGATTATACCGGAAGCATCTCATACAGATCTCTATGATGGTGGTGACAAGGATTATATTCCTTTTGATAAGTTAGAGAGTTTCTTACATGAGTATTTAAAGTAAAAATCGGTGGAGGGCAAATGCTCATATGCATAGGTGGCAGAGGCTGGTATCAGGAGGAAGGAAAAGAATTGTAGCAACACTGGTGGTCTTCTTTTTGTTGTTAACTGGGTGTAAAGCAAATAATACCGGTGATTTTCAAGAAGATAATGTTGGGCAGATGAAATCCGGTATTCAAACAGATACAAATGAGTCAAAGGAGCAGACTGAGATGAAAATAGCGGATGAAAGCACACTGGCTGATAATCAGATTTGTGTAACAGTAGGAAGCAGATCATTTATTGTGAATCTGGAAGATAATGAAACTGCCAAAGCTTTAAGAGAAATGCTTGCGGATGGGGATTTGACTATTTCAGCATCAAATTATGGAGGGTTTGAGAAGGTCTGTCAGTTGGGAAAAACTCTACCACGTAACGACAGTCAGATTACAACTGAGACTGGGGATGTAATGTTATACAGTGGAAATCAGATAGTATTCTTTTATGGCGCTAATTCATGGTCATATACGAAAATAGGTAAAGTGGAAGCGTCGAGTATCGAAGAACTTGAAAGTGTGTTAAGTGGATCAGAGACAGAAGTCATAAGCAGTTATCTATAGAAAATTTAGATGGAGGAAATTCAAATGGCAAAAACATTAATCGCTTTCTTCTCAAGAGCGGATGAAAACTATTTTGGTGGAGCAATGAGATATGTAAAGGTCGGTAATACAGAAATTGTTGTTAACCAGATGAAAGAACTGATAGATGCAGATATATTCAAGATTGAGATGTTAAATCCCTATTCTCCGGTGTACATGACCTGCATTGATGAAGCCAAGAAAGATTTAAGAGAAAATGCTCGCCCAGAGCTTACAAATTACTTAGATAGTATTGATGAGTATGACACCATTGTTCTTGCTTATCCAAATTACTGGGGAACATTTCCAATGGCAGTTGCAACTTTTTTAGAAAGATACGATTTCACAGGAAAGACAATTCTTCCTCTTTGTACTAACGAAGGAAGTGGCATGGGTTCTAGCGAGCGTGATGTTAAAAAATATGCTAAGGGCGCAGATGTGAAAAATGGACTTGCAATTACCGGAAGCCAGGCTGCAAATGCGAAAACAGCTGTAGAGAAGTGGCTTTCCGCTAACGGGTTGATGTAAAGGAATAGAAATGGAGGAAAGGGAAGCTGGCGATTGCAGGGTGATTTTACACTTAGAAAAGAAAATGAAAACTGGAAGTTTACAAGTTCCAGAGCATCAACATATTAAGGCGGATTTGGTAATAAAGGTTTATTTAGTGTGAGGGTCTTCGGCCCCTCTTTATATATTAGTGGATAGAAGTATACATTGACATCTATGGATACTATGCTAAAATTATTTTTAATAAAACATATTTTAATAAAAACAGTTTTAGTAAAGAGAATTATTAGCGGGAGAAATAACTATGTTTATAGGAAGAGAACATGAAATGAGTGTGCTGGAGGAAACATATAATCAGCCAGGTTTCCAAATGACTGTTATTTATGGTCGCAGACGTATAGGTAAATCTACCCTTATCACAGAATTTATTAAGGGTAAGAGAGCGTCATATTATATAGCAGCAAAATCTAGCTTAGAAGATAATGTTAAAAAGTGGAGTGCACAATTCATTTCTGATATCGTACCAGAGATGGAAGGTGTGGAGTTTTCGGATTTGGAAGGCTTCTTTAAGTTTGTAGGTAATAGTTGTAAGGATGAAAAAACTGTAATCGCTTTGGATGAAATACCATATATTGCCGAAGTGGACGAGTCTTTTCTATCAAGATTTCAAGGTGCGATTGATTCAATTCTTAGTAAGAAAAATATATATCTTATTATTAGTGGCTCTGCAATTAGTTTTATGGAAAAAAAGATCTTGAGTGAAAAGAGCCCACTGTTTGGCAGACGTGATAATCAAATTTTTTTAAAACCATTTGATTATCTAGATTCTGCTAAATTCGTGCCTAAATACAATAATGAGGAAAAGGCTGTTGTATTTGGTGTAACTGGAGGAGTCGCAAAATACTTAACACTTTTTGATGACTCTGTTTCGTTAGATGATAATCTAATTAATAATTTTTTTAAACCATCCGGTTACCTCTATGAAGAACCATACAATTTGCTTATGCAAGAGTTTCGAACGGTTAACACATACAATACAGTGATTGAGGCGTGCTCAGGTGGAGCAAATAAAGTAAATGAAATTGCTGACAAAGTACATGAGTCGACCGCTGCGGTTTCATATACTATAAAGAATCTTACTACAGTTGGAGTTTTGGCAAAAGTTTCCGCCATAACAGATGAAAAGAACAAAAAGAAGGTTAACTATGAAATCGTTGATGGCATGTATCGGTTTTGGTATAAATTCATTCCTAAGGGGCGTGCGGCCATCGAGATGAACCGCGGAGAAGTTTACTACAATACGTACGTGAAGAACAATTTGCATGATTTCATGGGTGATATTTTTGAAGATATGTGTAGATATTACGTTCTTTCACACGGGCTAGATGGAAAGCTGAAATGCATGACTACAAATGTAGGAAAATGGTGGGGGATGGGACATGATCGTATTCCAACGGATATTGATGTTGTTGGAATTGATGAAATTGGAAAGAAGGCAATTCTTGGAGAGTGCAAGTTCAAAAATGAACAGATAGATAAGCCAGTTTATGAAGACCTGATGAACAGAAAGGGGCTCATTGATAGAAAATTCGAGGAAGTTCAGTATATGTATTTTTCTTTGTCAGGCTTTTCTAAGTGGGTTGTTGAGAACGCTGATGCTGAGAAGGTATCATTGCTAACATTAGATGATTTGTATAGCTGAATGCGAAAATCCCAATAGTTGATAGAGCTTTTTTATGGGGTGTAAAAAGTGTCGTAGGTTTGCATGATACCCATCCAGCAAGCGCGTCAATGGTTCCCTGCGGCGCGACCCGCCATTGATCCACTGTCTTTGGCTGGGTATATGGTAATCATGATTTATATTCTAGTGAGCTAAAGCCTAACAATATTTCTGGTTATGAACATTTCATTAATGTATGTGATAAGAATGGATTAGATAGAAACATTGTTAGGGAGTATTTGGAGTTCGAAATACTTATTGATACTCTTAAATTTATCTCTATGGCTCCAATTTACGATAGTGGTAAGAGCTTAAAATTTACTCCCAACTGCAGAAAAAATAGCAGAAATGTATTGTAAATAAAATGATATAGCAATTCATAGACTAACAAGCCGCGGTGGCGTAAGCTACTGCGGCTGGTCTATTTTACGAAGAATAAGGAAAATCCTGAGGCTTCCTGTGCAGAGCTTAGCCAAATTTATGCAAGGCTCCCTGAAGATTTGAATGAAGGTCAAGTATTTATCAAACTAAAGTGCAAAAATTGCACATATCATATAGGGGCGAAGTGCAAAAAATGCACTTTGCAATTTACAAAAGTGCAAAAATAATATATAATCTTTTTGGGAGGCATAATTATGGCAGAGTCTTTAAAAGAGATTAGAAAAGCAATTGGATATACGCAAAGTCAAGCGGCAGAATACCTTAAGGTATCTGTTCGTTCCTACAAATCTTATGAGAATGATCGAGATAAAGCCAATTCGATTAAATATTCATATATGATTGATGCTCTAGGTAAACTTAATGTCATTGATGAAACTCATGGAGTTTTGAAGATTGATGACATTAAGAAGAAGTGTGCGGATATTTTTCGAGATTATGATATTTCATATTGTTATTTATTTGGTTCATATGCCAAAGGAGTAGCAAGAGAGACGAGTGATGTAGATTTGCTTATTTCCTCTACTGTTAAGGGACTAAAATTTTATGGATTAGTGGAAAAGATTTCTACTGCATTGCATAAGAAGGTGGATTTGTTGGATATGGACCAGCTAATAAATAATCCAGAATTGTTAAATGAAATATTAAAGGATGGTATAAAGATATATGGATAATGCGAAGTACGATGGATATTACTTGGAGAAGATGAAAAACGATTTATTATTCATTGATAGAAATATGTTAGGGGTAACGAAACCAGAGTTTGAAGAAAATGAAATACTCCAAGATTCAATGATGTTTCGTTTAATACAAATATCCCCACTATATCGCTAGCTTCCAAGTGTTGCTAGACTTGTTGTCATAGTAAAGCCTAACAGTGCGCTCAAGCCCCATAAGGTGGACCTTACATTCAAAGACATCAGACTGATTGCTGATATAGAGTCCATCGCTGGTGGTGCGGGTGCCTTGCTTAGGTAGAGGCTTGTATGACTTGATGGTATAGGTCTCGTAAATGCCGTCCTCGTTCTGTAGGCGAAACTTCAATGGGATGACAGACCCATCAGCCTTGATTTGGCAAATAACATCGATTTTATCAAAAACTCTCTTATATCCGTTGTACATCTAAATTCACTTCCTAAATATAGTTTGATACAAATATATGTTCCGAACCCATGTTCTAAAACTATGCATCATCACTATACACCCATCCAAAGAGAATTTCAATCGAACATGTAAATAAATTTTGGCGCATTTACTCGAACGCACGAAGAATGTCCCGAAGTGGTATAAAACAATAAAAAAATGGTGGCAAAAAGAAGGTGAATAGGGTAAGGTTGACTTATCAGATGGGGAGAGGATAAAGGGTTATAGAATAAGTACTAATTAGAATAAGGAGGAATAATGATTATGGCTGGATTTGGATTTGATGCGGATGCAATCAAGGCAGCGGGTACTGAAGGAGACATGTATGTAGTTATACAGGTGGTACTTACTGAAAAATTTATTGGAGCAGGCTCTGGAGTATCAAGCCTTACGAATTTGCAGCGCACAATAAATGAGCAGGCTGCAAAGGGGTATAGGTTACATACAATCTCAACAACTTCATCTGGCTCAAAGGGCTTCTTGGGGGGCGATAAGATTCAGGCTACGATGGTGTTTGAGAAGCTTTTTTAAAAACGTATTTAGGGGGATGTGTAGTGAAAGAAGAAACCAAACAGCGCATTAGAAAATTTAGAGGAGACCGTGACTGGGATCAATTTCATGCTCCAGTCCATTTGGCAAAATCTATAGTGATAGAGGCTGCAGAACTACTTGAGTGTTTCCAGTGGGATGATGAAAAGTATGACGAAGAACATGTAAAGGAAGAGCTTGCAGATGTTATGGTGTACTGCCTGGACCTGGCAGATAAACTGGGCGTTGATACTGATGAGATAGTAAATAAAAAAATGGATCAGAATGAAGCAAAGTATCCAGTGGAGAAGGCCAAGGGCAGTAGTGCGAAGTATACGGAGTTTTAGAATTGAAGAAAATTGTTATTAAAAGGCAGCGGAAAGCTGCCTTTTTGTTGGCTAAATAATCACAATTAAATGGTAGAATTCAATCAAACGTTCAATCTAAGAAAAAAGGAGCCAATGTATGAAATTAAAAGAAAATACAGAAAAATCATCAGACCAAATGAGAGGAATTGCATCGTTAGTGTTAGCTTTAGGTATAGCACTAGCTATATTGCTATTGATATTGGGAATAGGAAGCATTATGAGAGGGAGCTTAAGTAGCAACTATTATAGAAGGTCGCTGCTTGAATCTCTTATTCATCCTCAAGGGTTCGTATATATTGTTATGAGTGTGTTAATCCTCTTTTATCATTACATAATTTATGTAATCCTTTCGGCGATTGCTACATTAATTGAAAATTCAGATAGGACTGATGTGGTTGATGCTCTTAAAAATATAAATGAAACGCTTAAACAAAAACAAGAATGTGATGTTGAAAAAACAAATCCATCTGAGAAGGTAATTAAGCGTGCGGTTGATGCAGTTGCTAAAAAGCAAGAAGCATACGATAACGTTGAAGCAGATGAAACCGGTGATTCAGAAATTGACAACGATTAATTTTAAGAACTAGGTTCAGGAGGAAGAAGCTTTGAAAAATAATAAACTTTTTATTCCATTAACAGTAGTTTCGTTTGTATTAGCAATATCATTAATTTTAAATATCTTCTTGTTTGTGAAGGTGAAACAGGATTCAGTTGCTGAGGTTGATGTTCCTGAAGAAGTTGAAATGGAGCAGGAGTATCCTATAAGCGAAGAATTTATAGGACTATGGGAAAATAAAGGAAGGTTTATAGCTTTCATGGAGAATGGCGAAGTTTATTTTTTTACGGTTGCTAGCGGTAAGATTTCTAGGGCAGATATGGAACCGGAGCATGATTATATATCTACATGCAAAAAGGGGCATTTGGATGAGAATAATACGTTGATTTTTACAGAAAATATGAGCGAGAAGTATATCTATGAAAATGATATTTATAATATAGATATGGAACAAAAAGAAGCAACCCCAGTAATGTATTATTATAATGTTTTTGATTGTGACTATGTGGCTGATAATAGTGTGGGAAAACGTGTATATAAAGAATCTAGTGAGATTTTAGATGTTGGTTCGTCTAAATATATGCGTAATGACAAGTATAGTTATATGCTTACAGATGAGTATGAGCCAACAAATGCTTGCTCATGGGATTTGCATGATAATTATTTGCACATAGTAGGTGAGGATGGAACCGTATTAGCAAAAATCTCTGCGGTGGAAAACTATGATTCATATAGGAAAGATGATGGTTTATGGCTAATATTTTATGTAGATGGAAAAGCAGCGGCGCAAATTAAGTCTGCCTACGATAATAATAAAGAACAGCGCGTTAAATTGGATTTTTCAGGTGAATTTTTATACGAAGGGACTTTAAATGTAATGACGGATGTATATGATTCATATAATCATGGTGAATTCATTGCTATAAAACAAGATGTTTTGCCAGAAAATTATGATATTTTGTTTAAGCATTTGAAATAAAATTATGAAGGACGTCTTAGGGGAATAATATATGGAAAACAGAAGCCGTTACTGCACAATATAATATTGAGGTGGTTGGAGTGTATCTAGAAAAAAATGATATAGAATATCCTTTTTCTGGCCAAGCATATACAAACATTGGCAAAGAAGATAATCTTTTATATGATTTTTATAATCTTAGAATAATGTTTAACGGAATATTTAAAGCTAAAGATACTAATGGAGTGGATAGCGTTGCTGCTAGACTTGGAGTGTGTAACAATGGAAGCAGCGAAATTTGGCTTTGTTATTCATTTCTTCTCAATGATTCTGAAGACTTTCTAGATGGCCATGTGATTATTGAACCAACGACTGAAATAGAAATCGAAATAATTATTGAAGATTATGACATTTCGTTTTCGAACAATCATAGAGTTAGGTTTCATTTTATTCTTGAAGACGGATTAGGGAGGTTAATAGGGCGATGTAATTCAATTTGCATTGACTACAATATTTTTTCTGGAACATTTTCTTATAAAATCTTAAAAAAAAATAGCAAAGTAAATAGAATAGGTCGTAGAGCATTAGATATTAGAATTAATAAAATAACATATAGAAGAGAGAAAAAATATCCTTGGTTAGATGAGGATATGATATATGCATGTGTTCCTATCATTATAGTCAATTGTTCTGCAAAGAAGAAAGCATTTATTATTAATTGTCTGGAATTTTTTATTGATGATGTTTTAAAAATAGAGGGTATTAATGATTTGACTGATGTACTAACTATTCCATCTTGGGGAGCAAGAGAGTTAATTATGATAATGAGGACATATAACTATTTACGAGATGATGAGGGTGTTTATTTAGATTTTACAGATATTGCTACAAGAAAGAGATATTCTAGTGAATATACTTTAGATGTTGAAAATCAAATGTTCATAATTAAATATAGTGTCATATATATCCATGATGAATTTTAAAGAAACTATAGATCAGTAAACTGGCACTTTCGCTATTTGCTGGTCTATTATTGTGCCATAAAATATAAAGTCAAAGGATCTTACTACTATAAAAAATGATTATACTTGAAAAAATATTTGCATGATCTTGAAAAAAAATCTAGGATTTGATCTAATAATTTATATAGATTATTAGGGGAGGGGTTAAATATGGTTGATTATACTAAAATCAGAACTATATGTGATGCATGTGGGATTGCGAAGGGTAGGCAATCTGATGAGTACTTATTTACATTAAATGCAGTTGATTTATTCTATTATAAAAGAAATATAGGCCAAGTTGACGTGAAGTCATCTTTTACAGATGGTCCCAATGATGGAGGGATAGATTATATTTATTCTGATGGTGAAACTATGTACCTAATTCAAGGCAAATCATCAGATGCTTTAAGTAGCGATGATATAGAAAGTGTTTTTACTAAAATAGTTAAAACTGTTGGTAAATTTGAAGATAAAGATACGGATTCGTTTTCTTTAATTTTAAAATCTGCTTATCAAAATGCATATGATGACCTTTCAGATGAGAAAAATATAGAACTAGTTTTATTTACAAATACGGAGATAGATGAAAATGGTCGCAAACGAATAGCTGAATTTGCTAAATCAAATGAGGTTAATAGTTATAAAATTTCTGTATATGATGCAAATGATATAAGGGTTCAGTCAGCTATTATAAATACATATTCAGAACTAATACCGGAGGGGAAAATAAAAATACTGCTTAGCGGAACTGGCAAAAATGATATGTTATCATACGGAGAAGATGGTATTATTGTAAATGTTATGGCGTCTTCTATAAAAAATCTTTATGAAAAACATGGAAAGACGGGATTGTTTAGCTATAATCTTCGTGAATACATTAGCCAGAAAACTGTAGATGATGGAATTGAAACAACTATAAAGCAGGAGCGGGATAATTTCTGGTTTTATAACAATGGCATTACAATAGGATGTCGTGATTTTGAAAAAGATGGTAATTCTATAAAACTTTATGATTTTTCAATAATTAACGGCGCGCAAACATCTACTAAAATCGGTAAGTCAAAGCTAGTCAATGATAAGGATGATTTTGCTTTAGTTTGTAAGATTGTTAGGTCTAATAAGAAAGCGGATATCGATGAAGATTTTATTGGAAAGATTTCTGAGGCCTCTAATTCACAGAAACCAGTTAAACAAAGGGATTTGAAAGCTAATGCGAAAGAACAAAAGATTTTACAGAATGAAAGTGCTACAAATATAAAATATCCGTTAGCTATTGAAATCAAGAGAGGTGTAAGGCCGATTAATTATAAAAAAGTTGACAAATGGCAACGTGTAACAAACGAGTTTGTTGGTCAATTAATATATGCATGTATACTTCAACATCCAGGCCTGGCTAGAAATAGTAAAAACACCATGTTTTCTTCAAGTAAATTATATAAACAAATTTTTATGCGAAAGCATGATAGTAATACTTTGTATGATCTTGTAAGAATGGCAAGTATATATGATGAGTTCGCTGAAGAGTTTATAGCTAGCTCAGATGATGCTGATCAAATTGCGTTGATTAAAAATGGTAAGCTTTCGGTTTTGGCTGTTGTTATATATTTATACAAAAAACAAGCAGGAATTATAGATAATTATATGTCCGATAAGCTTAATAAAGATAATATTAACGGATTGCTAATTACAGATTATGTGGGAGACGATTTAGATAAAAAACTAAAGGATTTATTTAAGCACATAGCTAGAGAACTTCGTATGATATATAACACAGAAAAGGACCTTTTGAAGGTTACTAGCTATTCTAATTTTTTTAAGTCTGATGCAAATTATGAGATAATCTGTAAGCATTTTGACGAGATTGATGATTATGACAAAGAAAAAATCAATAATTATATGATGGTATTTAATCGAGATTATAAAAAATAATTTATAGACTTATATTGTATTTTTTAATGGGTTCCTAAAATTTATGGAACCCATTTTTTTGTTGAATACCTGGACATTTTGATGGTGTTGTGATAAACTATAAAAAGTGAAATTAGGAGGTAATTTTATGCCATATGCTATAGATTTGTTCTGCGGAGCAGGAGGATGTTCGGAAGGACTAATACAGGCTGGTTTTGATATTCTATTTAGTTCAGACATCAGCGATATGGTTGAAAAAACATATAGAAATAGGCATGAGCAGTTGGGGTTAATACAGGGAAAAAACACCTGGTTTGAGCGGTCTGATATAAGGGACTTAACAGGTGAGCGGATTAAAGAATGTATTTCTGGGTTGGAGATTTTTAAAGGTAAAACAGTTCCAGAAATTGATTTGATGATTGGAGGACCTAGTTGTCAGGGATTTTCTAGGGCTGGGAGAAGAGATAAATCAGATCCTCGAAACATGCTATTCGGAGAATATGTTCGTGTTATAAACGAAGTTAAGCCTAAATACATTGTTCTGGAAAATGTTGAAGGGTTTGTAGATATGCAGTTTATGGGATATAAGGGGATAACGGGTATTGAATATCCAGATGGAAGTGTTACTCCATTCATCCTACAATCTGAGTTAAATGAGATAGGATATGATACTTTAAAACCAAGGATTCTTAATGCAGCTGATTATGGGGTGCCGCAGAGGAGAAATCGTATTATTTTTATGGGATATCGTAAAGGTCTTACACCTCCAGAGTATCCGGAACCTATCCTTCATGAAGAGAGTTATTTATCTTTGACAGATGCTATAGGAGATTTAATTTCGGTTTCTAATATTAAGAAAAAAGTATGTCCAGAGCTTACTCAATATCAGTTAGATAGTATTAATGGAAGAACTCCTGATATTAATGGAAAACCAATTCATTCTGACAATATAATACATAATAATGAGTACTCAAAGATATCTGATATTGTTAAAGAAAGATTTTCATTGTTCTATGAAGGAGAAACTGGAACGAGCATTAAGAAGAGGGTTATGGAAATAGGAATAGATATTTCTAAAAAACCTGCACTTATAAAATTATGCAGTGAGACATTAGGCTTATCAGACGAGGAAACTATTAAGCATTATAAACATGGTGCGGTTTCCAAAGAAGATGCAGAAATACTGTTAACAAAAAAGAATGTTAGACAACGTTGGCGAAGTGACCAACCATCAGCAACTGTTGTTACAATTGCTGATGATTATATTAGTCCGTGGGAATCTAGAACACTTAGTGTCCGAGAAATGGCTAGATTACAGTCGTTTGATGATTCCTTTGAATTTCTTGGGAAAAGAACAACAGGTGGTTTAAAGCGCAGAGTGGAAGTGCCTCAGTACACTCAGGTTGGGAATGCTGTTCCGCCATTATTGGCGAAGGCAGTTGTAAATGAAATCAAGAAAGTTTTATAGGGGTGGGTTATGTCAATTAAAGATGAAATACAAGGACCATCAGGTTATTTAAAAAAAGTCAGAGATGAGTATATGCCAGACACAAAAAAAATGGCTGAGTTAGCATATGATTATTACACCAAAACATGTGGCGTAGAGCTCACATCTAGCTATGTTATGGATAATGCTGATGGCGTATTGAAATCGCTATTTCTTGCTGAAACAAATATTTTTCAAAATAAAAATAATGAAATAATGTCTAGAGTGTTGCCATATTATTATGCTTTTATTTATGGGAAGAAAGATGAGAAGTATTCTGAGACAAGTGAAAAAATAGATGCTTTAATTGACATTTTTAAGAAATGTAAAGAAGAGAAATATTCATTTGATATGTTTATAGATGGAGTGTCTCAAATCACTACACCAATAATAGATACAATTTCTTTTTCTCAAAAGCAATCAGCGAAGTGTAGAGTTGGAGAGACTTTGCAAAATCACTTGGCTAGTATTTTTGATATTTGTGAGGTTCCATATGAGACCCAACAGCAGAAGGATGAGGGAGGGACATTTATGGATTTTGTAATCCCATCACTTTCTGCAATAGAAGAGATGCCTGATCAAGTAATTAATATAGAATGTCAAACGACATTAAAGGATAGATTTAGACTTACTACAGGCAAATCCACTGATGCAAAAATAAAAAGATACTTAGCTACTGTTACAGGAGCGGGGATTGTAACAAAGAGAGATTTGAACGATTTTAGTGTTGATAAAGTAAAAGAAATTATAATGGATAATAATGTTACTCTTGTGGTGTTTAAAGAAGTAAAAGCGAGAATATTGATTATGCTCAATGATGCTCGCGAGAAGATGCTTCAGGGTAAAAGGGTACAGAATGCAGCAGCTTCTTTTGAAGACATAGAGAGATTAATTAAACTTAGTGATAAAAAGATAATCACTTATTCTGAATTGATAAAACGAGATATTAATAGTGCAAAAGTTTATTGGAATTGATTGATAATGGCATACTTGATATAAAGATTATGTATTTCTTAATGCCTAAAGATAGAAGAGAGGGAATAATATAATGATAAAACGTGGGTTATTACTATGTAGTTTCCAAGCAAGAAAGAAGTATAGTGGGGATGATTCATATATAGGGCTTAATATGCCATATGAGTTTAACAATAACTACTACAATAATTTTGAAGAAATGTTACTGGCATTTATTAGAGAGTGTGAAGATTTTCACGATAATGAAAATCTAATGAAGATGTTTGCTATTTCAAAGGGAAGTGTTCAGATTACAGATAGAGGAAATTACCGAATTATTTCATGTATCGTTTTATCTGGGGCGTACGGAATTAAATCTGAAATGACTAATAAAGATACTAAAGAGGTTGTCTATGAAAGAAAGCCGGAAGACGCTGATATAAAACAATTTCAATTATTGATATATATTCCTAAAGATGCTGGCTGCAATGAAGTTGTAAAGGGTATATTTGCATTTGAAACTATAGGAAACTATGGTGTTAAAACTATTACAATGGAAAATATGAAAAAGTATTTTTCAGAATGTCTAGGTTTGATTGTGCAAACTAGGAGTATATCTGTTCAAATTTTTATTGAAAAACTTTTACGTGAAGAAAGAATGTCAAGAATTACTTTGATTCGTAATGTTATATCACCAGATCCTTCTGATAGTATTCTTATAGCTGCTGGTAGAGAAGAAAAAACATATATAAAGCCACGCATAAAAGACGAATTTATAAAGAAGGTAATTGGATATATTGGAGGAAGTATTTCTGACAAGCAGGTTTTAGAAATTGATGACGAAGAGTATGGGGATATTAAATTTACTTTCAATCATAGCGGAAGGATAAAAACGGTTTCTCTACGTGCTATTGATAAGTTTAGTTTGATTGAAGATTTGCCGGCTGGCCTTTACCCAAATGGCGATGTGGACAGAGGTAGATTAGTTACATATGTTGAATCAGTTATAACTGATTATGCACAAAAAATAGTGCTTGTTCGTGACTAGAGGGTGATATATATGGATAAAATATGGATTGCTGTTATTTTTATACCAAGTATACTTATCTTAAAAAATATGACTTCGAAGAATGGGAGTTTTTTAGATCTTCGGAAAGTAATAAAAAATCATTTTTTACTATTTAAGGATTGTAAGTATCAGTATGCTGTTTTTTATATCTATCCAGTTTTTATAGCTGCAGGAATAGCATACAAATTTACACCTGAATCATCTTTTATGGAACAGTTAAATGTTGTTGTCAGTATATTGTTGTCTGCACTTTTAGCTATTATGGGCATACTAGTAAGCAAAAGCTTTAATGCACTTCAAGAAAATCAGTTTGAGAGAGCAAAAAGAATTTTGACGGAGACCAATAATGCAATTATTTTTGACGTTTTTATAGGGATAGTTTTAATAATTATAAATTTAGTATTATACACAGTTGATTTAACTAATATGCTTTGGGGGCAGTTTTTAGCGGGAATATCATATTACCTCTTAATAGTAATGCTTCTAAATATTTTGTTAATAATTAAAAGGTTAAGTAATTTATCTGATTTGTAGAATTAGGATACTACATGTACTTTTTCATGGTTAGCTACTATTATGTTTTTATTAGGAGAATACAATGATACAACTATTGTGATCTTGATTCGCGGGTGAAACTAGGCTTGCTCGCTCACATATATTTGCTGCTGGGCTTGCTCAGCAGCAATTTTCATATTAACCATCGGCGAAACCGATTATAATCGTAAACGGTAAACCGATTTAACGTTTACAATTTATTAAGAAGACAAATCAATTGTTTTTTATAGTTATTTATGATATAAGTGGTAAAGAAGAGGGCATAGTATTATAAATTGAAAACATTGTTTTCGTATGTTTATTCTGATTTATGAAAGTGAATCTTTGTAAACATGATAAAACAAAGAATTAAATTTATGCTACTTTGCCTAACATCGGCAGTGCGTTTAAAGAAGCGTATTGTTATTTGTGTTAGGTATTTTTATGCCCTTCTATTAATGAATTTTTTCAGGAGGAATAAAAAAATGAATATTGAAGAAATGGAAGTAGTTGAGAAAAGGATTGGTTACGAGTTCAATGAGATGAGCGTGTTACAACAGGCCTTTGTGCGCAAATCATATGGAGTTGAACATGATTGCGCACATAATGAAATATTAGAATTTATAGGTGATAAGGTGTTAGACCTTGCAGTAATCCAATTACTCGTAGAAGAGCATTGTAGTATGACTACTGACGGAAAGTATCAGCAACAAAAAAAGTTTTATACGGATATGAAAACGCCTGAACCTAATGTTCTTCATTCAAACAAGACTGAAGGTGAGTTAACTGAAATTAAGAAAGCATTGGTTCAGCGGAAAAATTTGGCTCGACGTATAGACGAATTGGGTTTAATTAAGTTTATTGCAATGAGTCAGAGCGATAGGAATAATCATGTAGAAGAAAACGCTTCAACAAAGGAAGATTTGTTTGAGGCGATTCTTGGTGCGGTTGTTATTGATTGTGACTGGGATATGAAAGTGTTGAAAAATGTAGTAGACCATATGCTTCAGCCCAATTTGAGTAAGGAAGATGATAATTACATTCAAAAGTTACAAGAGTGGTCGCAAAAGAAACATGGTGTTTTGCCGGTGTATTCTATTGAGCCATATAGCACAAACTATTGGCACCGTTCTGATTATATTTATGATATGAGCAGAAATATTTATATGGATTGCTCACCGGGGTATATAGCTCATTTAAAAGTATTGGATATACCAAAAACGATATTGGGATTTGGAATTACGCAGAGTGAGGCTCGACAAGATGCAGCAAGATATGCTTTAAAAGTTTTAGAAGAAAAAGATATGCTTTATAGTATGAGTGACGAAATTGGTGAGCCTAACCGTGATTTGGCTATCAGCCAGCTCGAAATATTGTCGCGTCGAGGTTATTTTGTACTTCCAGAGTATAACTTTGAAGAGACTTATGATAAGAATGGCAATCCAATTTGGCATTGCGTAGTTTGTATTCCAAATACAAAGGCAGAGTTTTCTGCAGATTCTTCTTCAAAGAAAGATGCTAAGAAAGAGGCTGCGTTCAAGTTGTTGATGTATCTCTTGAATGAATAGAAGAGAGCATTGTTGTATTATCATTAATAATTTATAATAATATCGACATTAGGAAAGGAGGAATTGCTTATGTACAATACCTCAAAATCCCTCCACGAGGTGGAGGCCTAATCTCGATTCGCGGGTTGAAGCTAGGCTTGCCCGCTCACATATATTAGCTGCTGGGCTTGCTCAGCAGCACTTTTCATATTATCCATCGGCGAAGCCGATTACAATCCATCCTTGCTCGCGCAAGCGAGTGGTCTGTGGAGTTCGGGCAGACCTGGCCCTGGAAGGGCCTGCTAGGAATGGTGCCATAATAATTTACAAGGAGAGAGGACTATGAACGAAGTAGAAATTAGAGAGATTAGAGAAGCTATAGATGCGGCAGACAATGCCCTTGAGCACCTGCGCTCAGCGAGGAAATATCTAGACAGTGCGGGCAACTGGGGCTTGCTTGATATGTTTGGAGGCGGAGTGATTTCTGGATTCATGAAGCATAGCAAGATGGGAAATGCGGAGCGAGAGATTGAGGATGCCAGATATGCACTTCAGAGGTTTAGCAAGGAGCTGAGGGATGTGAGTGGATACAGTTCTATTCATATTAATGACTTTCTGACCTTTGCGGATTTTTTCTTTGATGGATTTGTTGTGGATATTTGGGTTCAGTCCAAGATTAGCGATGGCAAGAGGCAGTGTGATGATGCTATTCGCAGAGTGGAGGGGATTAGGGCTGAGCTGCAGGGGAAGCTGCGGTAAGATATAAAAAGAAGTAATCGGCCCCGTCCAAAGGTAAGATTACTTCTTCTCTTATGTTGTTTAAGATAATACAATAGTTTTAATAGATTCTCAATATCAAGTGGACTAAAAGTGGTATTTACAGAATCATAACAATTTGATATACTCTGTAAATCAATTGCACAAAAGTGCATCAGGTCGAGTCGACCATTTTTCCATTTTAGAAGTTTTTTTTGATAAGTAAAAGTTATAAGGCAGTTGAAGTTTTTATCACATCCTATGTATTAATCAAATTTTTCTAATGGCACCTTTTGTGGAATTGAAATATTTTCACGGAGGTAGTGCGTATTGAAGACACTGCAAGAATTAACATTATTAGACAAATTTTTATTTGATGAAGCGATGGAGGACACAGAGACTTATGAGGCATTGTTGCGAATTATTCTAGGCGATGAGCAGCTGCAATTATTGACTGCAGCGCAAACGGAGAAGGAAATTCGCACGATGCCATGGCTTCGTTCAATTCGTGTGGACGTATTTTCTATGGATTTATTGGGAACCATATATAATACAGAAATGCAAAAAGAAAAGCGAGAGGATTTGATTAGGAGAACCAGATATTACCAGGCCTTAATTGACTCTTCTTTACTTGAACCGGGAGTGGTGAATTATAATTCTATGAATAACACCACTATCATAATGATTATGCCATTTGATTTATTTGGTCTAGGCCGATACGTGTATACTTTTGAGGAAGTGTGCACAGAGGATAATTCGCTGAAGATGAATGACGGAGCGAAGCGTATTTTCGTAAATACCCATGGCACTAATAAAGAAGATTTTAGCGTTGAATTTGTTGCGCTTATGGAATTTGTTGAATATAATCGAGATATAGATACTGATATGCAAGGAAATAATTTATCGAAGATAATTCAACGTGTATCACAACTGAAAGCTAATGAGGAAGTTGGGGTAAGATATATGCAGAAATGGGAAGAAGAGATTTTAATTAAAGAGGAAGGCAGAGAGGAAGGGCGAGAGGAAGGCAAAACTGAGACAAGCATCGAGTATATTTCCAATCTGATGAAAAATATGAACCTATCTGCGGAAGATGCAATGAAGATTCTTAGTATTCCCAAAGAGGAGTATGCTAAGTATCTAAAGATCCTTATGGATAAATAGTTATATAGAGGGCTTCGACTTGTCGGGGCCCTTTTTTTAATCTCTTGCTAAGGAAAGTCGGCGAAGCCTACTACAATAGAACATCCAAACTATATCTAGTATTTTGCAACTGAGGACTATACAACGAGTAGTGAAAAGTGGTAGAATTTATGTAGTATTATTGGGGTATAAATATTCCAAGAGATTCGTTGGGAGGATATATTATGCCAGATGAATTTAAAGGTCCTCATATTTTTAAACACAGATATATTGGACTTAGCGAAGAGGATATAAGGGGCGAGATAGAGCGACTCCAAGGCGAGCTTTACGCTATGCAGGACACCCTTGAGTATTTTGGCAAGGACAACAAGCAGATTAGAGAGCAGATCGCCCAGAGCCAGGAGGCCAATGAGAAGCTTCTTAGAGGGCTTGAGACTAAGGTTCAGAATCTTCAGGATGCGCTAGATTATAGTGCACCGATTAAGGCACAGATAGATACAGCTACCAAAGAGTTCACTGAAAAGATGGATGCAGCCCTCAACACGGAGCGCATGAAGAAGCAGGAGAAGGCCATTGGCACTATTACAAGGCTGGTGGTGTTTGATACAATTTTACTGTTGGCTGCAGTGGGGTTATTGGGGTATACAATCTTATTTATTTAAAAGAGGGAAACAATGAACCTGATTGCTATTAATCTTTTAGTTACGTTTTGCAGCATAGCGTTATTGGTTGGCATGGTTTTCTACTTCAAGCGCAAGAACATGCTGGTTCAGTCTCAGCAGGAGTTTGAAGACTACATTAGGAACATGGCAGCTAATGACAAGATATATACTGTTCATGCAAGGCAACTTAACAGGCATTTAAATACAATCAACTATTGGCTGAAGTTTGGACGAGAGCCAGAGGATGCGGAGGAAGAGTCGGAGCGAGCGGATGAAGAGAACAGGTTCTTCTCAGGCTTAATGACCAACGCAGAGGCTCTTAAATGGAAGGAAAAGTCTATTAAGAATCCGGTGGACGATACCGTTGATACCCAGGCGATGGCACTTCGTATAGACGAATTTAGCGTCGCGGACATGGAGCCAATGGAGGTAGAACAACCTGAGATGAAGTTCTTCTACTCCACCGAGTTTGGCGAGAGCATATATTATTGCGCTACTCCAAAGCCATTGGAGAACTGCATTTACAGGAATGTTATATATTTTACTACTGCTAGACCTACCAACATACCGCTTGTATATCCTCACAAGTATGAGGGGGCGCAGATGCTTTCTTTGTACAGGCATCCAGCACAGACGGTATGGTTTTTGAAAAATTGGAAGCTAATCCGAGAGGGATTAGAGGCTATGGACAATTCAGTTGATTTAGATGAGAGCGTGAAGGATTTTGATTTGTAGTAGCAAATCAAAATCCTTTTTAAGAGGATGATGTATGAAGAATAAAGCTGAAGAACAGAAATTTACCAAGGCATTTTTAGATAGAAAGCCCAACCGATGTTCCAAGTGCAAGGGGCGCTTGAGATACACTGGCGGTGGCTACTACGAGTGCTTTGACTGCGGCAATCAGGAGATAGATGATTTTGGAAGGGTAAAGGATTACATTGATGCCAATGGTCCTACCCCAGCTATCATTATTTCTGAAAAGACAGGGGTGCCTATTGAGATTGTAAATGGTATGCTTAAAGAGGGCAGACTAGAGATTCCTGATGGAAGCAGGATTTATATTACCTGTGAAAAGTGCGGTTGCAGTATTCGTTACGGCAGATTTTGCCCCGACTGTATTCGCAAGCAGACCGACAACCTTAAGGGAATCTACTTCAATCCTGAGGTTGGCGAAAAGCCTACCAAGGAGCCACCTAAGGGTAACAATGGCAAGTTTAGATTTTTAGATTTTAATAAATAGCAAGGAGAGAGAAATGCCAGTTTTTGATTTTGCAAATGACGACACAACTAAAGAGGAGGCCGTCAAGACATATACCACATTTAAGTCTGATGAGTCACAGGCTTCGGTTGATAAACCTATTATTGTTTTAGAGAATAAAAATGGAGACATGGCTCACCATGTGAAGGGCATTTTTACCAATCCTAGCGTTAGAACAAGCTTTGAATATGAGACGGAGGACGGCACCAAGTCTGCTGATATTCTTCGAGTTGATTTGCGTTTTGTCAGCCTTATCGGTTGGCTTGGAGAGAATCACATTCCAGTTAGACTTACTGGCGAAAACACTGATAACGGATATGCGGTATACAAGATTCGTGAGACTGGCGTAGGCAATGGTAAGCTTTCATCTGAGGATGGTTTCCTTCAGTTTATGATGGAGCGTTTATTTGCATCAGCAGCCCCTTCCGAGGAGGAGCTAGATGAGGACTTAGCCGAAGATGATGACGACATGAAGCTTACTAGCATTCAGTCAATCACCGATTTTATTACCTGTGCAGGTCGTACTTTCCCAGACAACATTAGACTTTGGGCAAGGCGCAATCTTGCAGTTGCTAAGTCTGCAGAGGTTACAATAGAGGAGCGTCGTCACGCTCAGCGAGCTCTTTCAATCATGACAAGTATCCAGTGGAAGAGCAATTATTTTGAGGCCATTGACCCAGTGGCAGCCAGAAAGATTTTGGACGAGGAGCTATACGGCCTTGAGTCAGTTAAGCAAAGAATCATGGAGACTGTTATCCAAATCAACAGGACCCATACACTTCCTAGTTATGGCATCCTTCTTTGTGGACCAGCTGGTGTTGGTAAGTCTCAAATCGCATATGCGGTAGCAAGGATTTTGAAGCTTCCTTGGACAACTCTTGATATGAGTTCTATCAACGACCCAGAGCAGCTTACTGGTAGTTCTAGAATATACTCCAACGCAAAGCCTGGTATTATTATGGAAGCTTTTGCCAATTCAGGTACTAGCAACCTTGTTTTTATTATCAACGAGCTTGATAAGGCCAACTCAGGAAAGGGCAACGGCAATCCTGCAGATGTGCTTTTGACACTCCTTGACAACCTTGGTTTTACCGACAACTACATGGAGTGTATGATTCCAACAATGGGCGTTTACCCAATTGCCACAGCAAATGTTAAGGCAAATATTTCTGCACCTCTTATGTCAAGATTTGCAGTTATCGATATTCCAGATTACACCGTAGAGGAAAAGAAGGAGATTTTCAGAAGATTTTCACTTCCAAAGGTGTTAAAGAGACTTGGTATGTCAGAGGATGAATGCCAGGTTACTGACGATGGCTTAGATGCAGTGATGGAGAAGTTTGTTATATCAACAGGAATTCGTAATGTTGAGCAGGCAGCAGAGCATCTTGCAGCCAATGCTTTATACCAGATTGAGGTTGATGGAGTTAAGTCAGTTACGTTTGACAGAGCTATGGTTGAAAGAACCTAATTTTTTCCCTAAAAAGGTTTACAAATCGGGCTTTTTTGTGTTAAATTCTTGTAGGAAATATTAATAACAAACGAAAGGAGAGCGGCTATGGATAAATCGGACAGTCACGGGCAATTATGTAGCGACGAAGCATATACGGAACCGTACAAGATGGCTGCTCTTTTCATATAAGATAGAGTAGTTTCATTTTGATGAAATGTGACTTTCTCGGGATTTTTTATATTTGAAGGTTGCATGGCAGGTTCTTTTAACGAGCCTGCTTCGTTTTTTTGCTAGTGACTTTTTGCTTTTCTAAAGCAAAGTAGAGAGTTTTATACATTAGTTCATGTGAAACTATGGAAAACAAGGAATTATTAGAAGAGACTCTAACAAAAGAGATTATTGATCTTCTTCACTCAAATATAAGTGCAGAGGAACTGATTGAGGCTTTGGACGATTACCATGAGAACGATATCGCCGAGGCTTTCGAAGCCCTTGATACAGAGGACCGTAAAAGACTGTATGGAATTTTAGGGGCTGAGTACTTATCAGAAATCTTCCCTTATATTGAGGACGTTGGAGATTACTTAGCCGAGATTACGCCTGAGCAGGCGGCTGATGTCTTGGAAAACATGGATGCCGATGATGCGGTTGATGCCCTTGAAGATATCGAGGATGAGGAGCAAAGAGAGAAGCTTATCTCCCTCATGGACAAGGATGCATCTGCAGACGTACGTCTTATCAATTCTTACGATGAAGATGAAGTAGGTAGTATGATGACCACGAATTTCGTCATCATTGGCAAGAATTTTACAGTTAAACAGGCTATGCGTTCTTTGATTTCTCAGTCAAAGGACAACGATAATATCAACACAATTTATGTTGAGGACGAGGACAAGAAATATTACGGCGCTATCGAGCTTCGTGATTTGATTTTAGCTAGGGATTACACTCCACTTGAGGATATAATCAGTCATAGCTATCCAAGCGTAAAGGCTGACGCTTTAATCTCAGAGACTATCGAGGATTTGAAGGACTACGCGGAGGATTCAATCCCTGTTCTTAATCCGGCTGATGAGATTATCGGTGTAATCACATCTCAGGACATCGTCGAGGCCGTTGATGATGAGATGGGTGATGACTACGCAAAGCTGGCTGGTTTGACTGCAGAGGAAGAGTTAAACGAAAGCCTCAAGGACAGTATCAAAAAGCGTATACCATGGCTTGTA
>JAEEGK010003242.1_pt1 | contig 40615 bp, 36 predicted proteins | sample 8958771 | NCBI WGS metagenome assembly JAEEGK01 (sample SAMN16246547, study PRJNA631951) | gut metagenome | biome: gut microbiome; feature: rumen; material: SC-attached | host: Bos | place: Iran: Karaj | collected 2018-10
TATCCCATCGACGGACCTATCGAAGTCAGTGTTGTAGATGCTGACAAGATCCCCGCTGATATGGAAGGCCTTGATATCGGAACCAAGACACAGACTCTCTTCGCAGATGCTGTTAAGGCTGCTAAGACTGTTGTTTGGAACGGACCTATGGGCGTATTCGAGAACCCTACACTTGCTAAGGGTACAATCGCAGTAGCTAAGGCTCTTGCTGAGACAGATGCTACAACAATCATCGGTGGTGGTGACTCCGCTGCAGCTTGTAACCAGCTTGGTTTCGCTGACAAGATGAGCCACATTTCAACAGGTGGTGGAGCTTCCCTTGAGTTCCTTGAGGGTAAGGAATTACCTGGTGTATATGCAGCTGATGATAAGTAAAATCTCGTAGAGGTTTAGTTATTAAGGAGAAAAGAAAATGGCTAGAAGAAGAATTATTGCCGGCAACTGGAAGATGAACAAGACTCCCAGCGAGGCTGTTGCACTTTGTGCAGAATTAAAAGATCTTGTTAAGAATGATGCAGTTGACGTAGTTTACTGCGTACCTGCTATCGATATCGTTCCCGTAGTAGAGGCTGTTAAGGGCACAAACGTTAAGGTTGGTGCTGAGAACTTCTACATTGAGGACAAGGGTGCATTCACAGGTGAGATTTCTGCTCCCATGCTTAAGGATGCAGGTGTTGAGTACATCATCATCGGTCACTCAGAGAGAAGAGATATCTTCGGTGAGAACGATGTTCTTATCAACGCAAAGGTTAAGAAGGCATTTGCTGCAGGCTTAAAGCCCATCCTTTGCTGTGGTGAGTCTCTTGCACTTCGTAAGGCAGGAACTTACAAAGAGTGGATCACAAGACAGATCACATGGGATCTTGACGGCGTAACAGCTGATCAGGTTAAGAACCTTGTTATCGCTTACGAGCCTATCTGGGCTATCGGTACAGGCGAGACAGCTACAGCTGACCAGGCTGAAGAAGTATGTAAGCTTATCCGTGAGCTCATTGCTAAGCTTTATGACGGTGCTACAGCTGAGGCTGTTCGTATCCAGTACGGCGGATCAATGAACGCAGGTAACGCTAAGGAACTCCTTTCCAAGGATAACATCGACGGTGGTCTCATCGGCGGTGCAAGCCTTAAGCCTGATTTCGGTCAGATCGTTAACGCTTAATTTGAAGTATATTGAAGAGCTCGATTGGATTTCCAATCGAGCTCTTTTTTGTGTTCAAAGTGGTATAATTCTCTTATGAATATATGTTTATTGAATGATTCTTTCCCGCCGGTGATTGATGGGGTGGCAAATGTTGTCATGAACTACGGGAGAGTGCTGACTGAAGAACTGAATGAAAAAGTGGTTGTGGGTACTCCGAAATATCCGGATGTGGATTACACGGGGTATCCTTATAAGGTTATACCTTATCCAAGTATAGATACCACCAAGATTGTGGCAGGGTACAGGACAGGCAACTCATTGGCCATAAGAGAGATTAATGAGATTGCGGATGAGGCGCCGGATATTATCCATACCCATTGCCCTGCAGCATCTACACTTATGGCAAGGGTACTTCAGTACGAAACAGGAGCACCTGTGGTTTTTACCTATCATACCAAGTTTGACATTGATATTGAGAGGGCTGTGGGAGAGGGCTTACTAAAGAAAGAAACCATAAGAGCCATGGTTCAGAACATTTCGGCCTGCGATGAAGTGTGGGTGGTTTCCAAAGGGGCTGGAGAGAACCTTAGGTCCCTTGGATTTGAAGGTGACTACCGGGTTATGAACAACGGCGTTGATTTTGCAAGGGGTAAGGCAAGTGATGAAGCAGTGGCGAAAGTAACTTCCGATTATGATTTGCCTAAAGGTGTGCCGGTATTTTTATTCGTTGGCAGACTTGTGAAATATAAAGGCATTCCCCTCATTTTGGACGCCCTTAAGATACTTGATAACGAGGGCATGGATTTCAGAATGCTTCTTGTGGGCGGCGGTCCCGATGAGGATGAACTGAAGGATAAGGTGATTGAGCTTGATTTGGAGAAGAAGGTGATTTTCACAGGGCCTATAAGAGACAGGGAAGCGCTCAGGGCCATAAACACCAGAGGAGATCTTTTCCTTTTTCCTTCAACATATGATACCAACGGAATTGTGGTGAGAGAGGCTGCGGCCTGTGGCCTGGCGTCAGTGCTTATAAAGAATTCCTGCGCAGCGGAAGGAATTACCCACGGCAGAAACGGATACGTGATTGATGAAAATCCGGAGGCTATGGCAGCCCTTCTTAAGGATGTGTGCAGGGATCTTGCAAGGGTTAAGCAGGTCGGCGAGAACGCCATGAATGAAATTTACATCTCCTGGGAGGATGCGGTAAGATGCGCCCACAGAAGATATGGCGAGTTAATAGAGATGAGCAAAGATGGAACCCTTCCCGGCAGGAAACACGTGCCTACAGATTTCCTATTTGAGGCAACGGCGGATCTGGCTGACGGATTCAGGCGAATCAAAGATTTGAGAGCAACCATCAGAGAAACAATAAAGGAGAGCTTTGACAATGAGTTCTGGGATTGATTCGAGAGAGTGGTATAAGAGTGCGGTTTTCTATCAGATTTGGGTCAGGAGTTTTGCGGATGGAAATCATGACGGTATAGGAGATTTGTACGGTGTTTACGATAAGCTGGAGTACATCAAATCTCTGGGGGCTACGGCCATCTGGTTTAATCCTCTGTATCCTTCGCCCAATGCGGATTTCGGATATGACATTTCGGATTACTGCAACATTCACCCGGATTTCGGGGATTTGGAACAGTTTAAGAAGGTGCTTGATAAGGCCCATGAGCTTGGAATGAAGGTTATTATGGACCTGGTTATCAACCACACCTCCGACGAGCATCCCTGGTTTATTGAGAGCAAAAAGGGGAAGGACAACCCATACAGCGACTACTATCTTTGGAGAGATGAACCCAATAACTGGGATTCTTTGTTTGAGGGTGAGGCCTGGGAGTATGTGCCGGAACGGGGCCAGTACTACCTGCATCTTTTTGCCAAAAAACAGCCTGATCTCAACATGGACAACCCTAAAGTCAGGGAGGAAGTAAAGAAGATACTGCGTTTTTGGCTGGATATGGGTGTTGATGGTTTCAGAGAGGATGTTATCAACTTTATTTCAAAGAGGGAAGGCCTTCCTAACGGCATTGGCTTTCTGCCCGTAATCGGAAGCATGATGCATTACAAGGATGGACCGCATATTCACGAGTATCTCAAGGAATTCAGGGATGTGTGCGATGAGTATGGTGCGGTGCAGATAGGTGAAGGCCCCATGACTACCGCCAGGTCTGCTTTAAAGTATTTAAGCGGCGATACCAAGTCAATGGACATGATGTTTTCCTTTGACCATATGATGGCGGATTGCTTGTTTACCGAGTATATGCACAGACCCTTCAAACTTATTAAGCTTAAGAAGGCCTTGAGTAAATGGCAGGATAAGCTTAATGACAAGGCCTGGAACTCTCTGTATATGGAGAATCATGATCATCCCAGGGTTGTAAGCAGGTACGGAAGCAGAAAGTTCCACAGAGAGAGTGGCTGTGCTATTGCTGCGGCTTATCTTTTCCTTAAGGGCACACCCTTTATATATCAGGGACAGGAAATCGGAATGACCAACATAAAGCTTCGCTCCATCGACCATTATGTTGACATTTCTTCAAAGAATAATTACAACAAGTACAATTTAAATAAGGACGAGGCCACAAGGCTTAAAAGAATTCATGTATCCAGCCGTGACTCGGCCAGAACTCCCATGCAGTGGGATGACAGTGAGAATGCGGGCTTTACGGATGCAAAACCCTGGTTCTACGTTAACAACAATTATAAGGAGATAAATGTTAAGAAGCAGGAAGGTGAGGATGGCAGTATCCTTAACTTCTACAGAGAGTGTATTAAGCTTAGACAGTCTAACGAGACTTTGATTTTCGGAGACTATTACGAATATGAGAAGGCAAACCCTTATGTATATATGTACACAAGGACTTACGGAAATGAGGCTTTCATCGTAATCTGCTCCTTTGCGGGTGAGAGCATTCCCTTTATTCTTCCCAAGGTTTTCAGGGGAGTAAGGACAAGGCTTATGATCACCAACTATGCGGATAAGCGTAATAAGGGAGAGATACTGACTCTTCCTCATTCAGGGCTGATTCTGTACCCCTATGAGGCGCTGGTTCTTAGAGCGAAAACCAATACTCAAAAGGTATAGGTACTCTTAAGATATATGTATTTGATATATTGGAACCAAGGTGCTATGATTAAGTCAGAAAGAAGAAAAGAACTTAAATGAATCGGATCCGATAACTAAATAACCTATTAACCACGGCTTATTATTATCAAAGGAGGCGTTCATTATGAAGAAATTCTTTGCACACTTGGAAGAGGTATTGGAAGAGTATTTCGAGATTTGCGCTCATAAGTAAGTAATTACAAGTTATAAATAATGTTGTCCCTGAGAATGCCCCGCATATTCATGCGGGGCATTTTCGTATTGGACGCATTACGACGTGCAATATGGGGACAGTCCTGCTTTGCACACTGCGCATGCAAAGACACGACAGTCCCCATATTGCACATCTTGTGGTAGAATGGAAGAAAGTTTAGCTTTGGAGAAATATATGAGTAAAGTTGTAGTCGGAATGTCCGGTGGGGTGGATAGCTCAGTAACTGCCTATCTTTTGAAGAAGGCAGGATATGAGGTTGTCGGAGCCACCGTCAAAATATTACATACCCAGTTTGGGGAGGAAGGCAAGTGCTGTGAGACAGACGATGCAAGAACGGTCTGTGACATGCTTGATATTCCTTACTATGTTATAAACGGAGTTGCTGATTTTAAGGAGAATGTTATTAATCCTTTTATCTGCAGCTATATTAAGGGCAAAACCCCCAATCCCTGCATAGAGTGCAACCGTTATATCAAATGGGCCAAGATGCTTGAGTTCGCAAATGATATGGGAGCAGAGTATGTGGCAACGGGGCACTATGCCCATGTGGTAAAGCTTGATAACGGAAGATTCACTGTTAAGAAAGCAGATTATGCCAAGAAAGATCAAACCTACATGCTTTACCGCCTGACCCAGGAACAGCTTTCCAGGACCTTAATGCCTCTTGGAAAACTTACCAAGCAGGAGGCAAGAGATATAGCTGAGTCCATAGGACTTCCTGTGGCACACAAGGCTGACTCCCAGGAGATATGCTTTGTTCCCGATGACGATTATGCAGGATATATAGAAGAGAACTATGATGGAGAACCTTTGCCCGAGGGAAACTTTGTGGATACAAAAGGAAATGTCCTTGGAACCCATAAAGGAATCATTCACTATACCATAGGTCAGAGAAAGGGCCTTGGAATAGCTGTGGGTCATCCGATTTTTGTGAAGGAAATCAGACCCGAAACCAATGAAGTTGTTCTTTCCGATGAGGAGGAAATCTTTAACGACACAGTGATCTGCAATCGGGTAAATTTCCAGAGCATTGAAGATTTGAAACCGGGAGAGACTTTAAGATGCAAGGCTAAGGTGAGATACCATCACGTGCCTGAGGATGCAACCCTGGAACGAATGGATGAGGAGCGAATCAAAATTACCTTTGACAAGCCGGTTCGAGCTGCGGCACCGGGCCAGTCTGCAGTGTTCTACGACGATAATGACTGCGTGATAGGCGGGGGAATAATCGAATAAGTGGGGCACTTTGCACCTACCTGTTTTTATGATATATTTGGGAAAAGGGTCTGAAAACAATAACCGTACAAACAAGGAGTCAGCGCATGGATGTAATAGTTTATTACTTTATAACTGCATTACTCACTCTGGTCTGCTCGATTATTTATTTTTGGAAATGGCGCAGAAGCTTTGAACTTTGCTATACCATAGTTTACATGCTTATCCCTTTTGTGAATGTGGGATACCTTTTAGCTGCTGTTTCAAAGGACCTGGGAGAAGCAATTACCGCCACAAAGATTACCTACCTGGGTGGTTGCTATCTTATGATGCTTATAATGATAAGCATCTTCACACTGTGTCAGATAAAGCTTCCGAGATGGGCGATTTTTACAGCAATGGCAGTAAGCACATCTGTCTATATCAGCGTGCTCACCATTGGTCACTCGGACGTATTCTATAAAGATGTTTCCATGGTGGTGGAGGACGGAGTTTCCGTATTAAAGAAATCCTACGGTCCCATGCACAGCGTATTCTATGCATTGCTGTTTGCATACTTTGGTCTGTCCATAGCCGCAATTATTTACGGCTTCGCTGCCAAAACAGAAGCCTCCAGGAAGAACATTATAATGCTTTCCGCAACACAGGCCTTCGGTCTGTTTGCCTTCTTTATCGGAAGAGCCATAACGGACAGAATTGAATGGACTCCCATGGCATATGTTTTCGATGCCATTGTTTATCTGTTCATCATAGACAGGCTTGCTCTTTATGATGTAAGAAGCACCATAAAAGAGTCCATGGCAGAGCGGAATGAGAATGGCTTTCTGGCTCTTGACTTGAAGTTAAACCTTTTGGGATCCAACGAGTATGCCAAAACAGTTTTCCCTGATTTGATTTATGCCATGGTTGACAGACCGGTTCCGGAGGGAAGTCTCAGCAAGCATCTCCAGATTTGGATTAACGATTTCAAGAGAGATGAGGTTACCAGGGATCGAACCTTCAAGGAATATGACAGAGTCTTTAAGGTCAGAGTCAGTTACCTTATGGACCGCAATCGTAAGAGAGGATATCAGATAGATATCTTTGACGATACAGAGATGCAGGATTTCTTAAATTCAATCTCTGACTATAACAAAAAACTATTAAACGAGAATCTTGCCAAGGACAAAATGATAGAGGATCTGGTAAGAGAGAAAAAGAACTAGCTCAGGAGAGACAATGACAGGACGAATCCGAAGAGTACTAAGCCTAGTGCTTATTCTTTGCATAACATTTTCGATGACAGGCTGCTTTTTTGGCAGACACGAATCCGTGGAAGAACAAACCGAAGCCACATCCGTTTTGGGACCTGAAGAGGGTGAAGTGGGGATAGCCAATCCCATGAGAGAAATAAGACCCTTTGAGGTCTCAAGTGAAATGGGATTTTCGGTAGATCTTCCCAGATTTTCAAGTGAAGCCAAGTATTTTGTATATGACCTTTCAATCGGCAAGATGCTTGAGGTACAGTTTGTCTATGAACGAAAGGAACTGTGCTTAAGAGCTCAGCTGGTAACAGACTATTCTATAAAAGAAAGTGAAGACATTTCCGGTCTTTACTTTAATCCCAATCTTGAAAAAGAAGTTGCTTTCCGTAATACCGAAGCTCTCATTAAGGGTGGAGACGGCATGGGATATGAAACCTGGATTGACTCTGCTACGGGTATTCATTATTGCCTTGGTATGTCCACCGGTTTTGATGAAAACTTCATTGAGAAAGTGGCAACCCTGGTATGTAATGCCAATGTAAAGGAAACTGCCCGCACAGAGGCTATGGATATTATAGAAGGCGGCAAGGTTTCCAACCACGAAGAAGGAGAACTGGATGGTGAGGTTGTCTGCTATGCAGACTATGATACATTCTCTCTTTCAGAGGAGGATACCAAGAAGTATCCCGAACTTGCTAAGAAAGTCGGCGAGATAAGCGTCGAGATAAGCGCTGAATATAAGAAATATGTGGACTCCACCCTTGAATCTTACGAGGAAGATTTTGGAGATATGAGCTGGAGGCCAACACTTTACAGCAGTATATCAACAAATGTAATCAGGGCAGATGAAGTAGCGTTTACTCTTGTCCACAGCGTGAATGACTATTATGGCGGAGCCCACGGAATGTATGGAGTCTATGCTGATAACATCGACACTGCCACGGGAGAGAATCTGGAATTTAGCGAGGTGGTTTTCGATATCGAGGGATTCAAAGACTATGTGGCTGAGGACCTTATTTATAAATATGGAGAGAACGAGTTCTATGATTTAGACAGTGCGTTGGATGATACATTTGCGGATATTTCTTCCATTAACTGGATGCTTGGCTACAACGGGGTAACAATCTACTTCGGCCCCTATGTTTTGGCACCCTATGCCAGCGGAGATTTCTATGCCACGGTATATTTTGATGAAGCCCCCAGACTTTTCAATGAAAAATATCTGGAGGTTCCGGAAGTATACGTGGTTCCCGAAATAAACGGAGACTTTTTCGGATCTCCCGGCAGAGATTACGATGGTCTTGTGGATGGCCTTACAAACGATTACAGATACGGTTCCGAGTCTTATATAGTACATAGAAAAGAAAATGATTATGCACTTGTTTTCTGTGATGACGGAGTGGGATATGCGGACTTAAACATTTACAGCATCGATTCTGAGGCGGCAGTTCTGGTTTATGTTTTGCCCGGCGTTTCAGTGAAGGGCGGACATACGGAATATTTCTTTACAGACCCCAACGTTTTAATTATGGTTGACCGTATCAACATGATTAAGCCTATGGGTGCTTACCAGAAATTCTGTCTGTACGACGACGGGGAACTGTTATACAGCGAGAGTAATTATGTTGTTGCTGATATTGCAACCAACGAGATGCTTACAACAAAATGCAATCTTTCGTTTACCAAGGCAATACCTGACAATGAGTATCGCTACGATACTACAAGTGAACAGGTAACTGTAAATGCCGGAACGAAGCTTAAGCCCCTCTATACCGACGGCTATTATGAAATGGTATTGGCTGACGAAGATAACAACCTCTATTATATGGAGGCAACAAGCATCAGCGACTATGAAATGGGTTTCCGAAACATGTCCTACTCAGACTGCTTTGAGGAAGCCATCAGCATGGAAAACTATTATACCCAGGGCAACTGGTACCTTTCCCAGGTGGATTTGGGCGGAGAGATTGAGAACGCATATTCCGAGGGCTATGAAGGCGGTATTAAAGTTGATAAAAACGGCGTTTTCGACATCCTTATAAAGGGTCCTAACGGAAACGAAAGTGAAACAGGATTAAGCAGCCAGTTCGTGGTTGAGTACATAAATTCCCGCAGCGGAATAGAAGATTTTGGCTCCGATTCCGAGTGGGTATCCTTTGATATCGAAAGTTCCAACCCCGACATTAAATACTACGGCGGTATTCTTGACAGCAACAAGGTGATGAAAATCGTCAGAGTTATTACCAAGGATAAGAAGACGGAAGCGATAGCCTTCTATTTAACAAGAACTCAGGGAGAAATTTCTTTAGAGTAGACATGAGAAAGTACAAGGAACGTATCTTCAATATAATTCAAATAGGTACCAAGGATAACCTGCTAAGCAGACTCTTTGATTACTTTATAGTTGTAGTTATCTTCCTTAACCTGTTTGCAACGCTTTTTTCCACATATAAAGAGTCCGGACCATACACGGCAGTACTGGATGGCATAGAACTTGTCACATCCCTTATATTTACCGTTGAATACATATTAAGGGTATGGACGGCGGAGTATTTATATCCCGGGGAATCCAGACTTGGCGCCAGGGTTAAGTTCGTTTTCTCTTTTTACGGTTTAATTGATCTTCTGACATTCCTTCCCTTTTACCTGCCTTTGTTCTTCCCGGCAGGAGCGGTTGCCTTCAGACTGCTTCGCGTCATAAGGATATTCAGATTATTCAAAATAAATACACAGTATGATGCATTTAATGTCATCACAAGTGTCCTTAAGGAGAAGAAAAACCAGCTTATCTCATCCTGCGTAATGATATTGATTCTCATGGTGGCTTCGTCTCTTTGCATGTATTCCGTTGAACACGATGCCCAGCCTGAGGCTTTCAAGAATGCTTTTTCAGGCATATGGTGGTCAGCCTCAACTCTTCTTACAGTTGGATACGGAGATATATATCCCGTAACAACAATAGGAAAGGCATTTGCCATTGTTATTTCCTTCCTGGGAGTCGGGATGGTGGCTATTCCCACAGGTATTATTTCCGCAGGTTTCGTTGAACATTATTCTCTTATTAGCGAGGGCAGAAACTACATGCTCTCAGATGAGACAGAGTTTAAAGAGGTGTTAATCAAGCCTCAAAGCGAGTGGAAAGATAAGAAAATCAGGGACCTTGATATTTCAAGACTTGCCATGATTGTAATGATAAGGCGCAAGGACCAGGTGATTATCCCCAGGGGTGATACGGTTATCAGAGCCAACGATAAAGTTATTATGTATACAAAAAGAAATTAATTTTTTAAATATTTATGCATATTTCTACTTTACAATGCATAAATATTTGTGATAGTATTATTTCATTCAAACAAGTTTATAAAAAAGAACGTAGAAAGAGTGAGGATAATACTATGAAAAAGTTAAACAAAATTTTAAGCCTTGCACTTGCAGGCATTATGAGCGTGGCACTGTTAGGATGTGGCGGAAGCGTAGCTGCAAACACTGTATTCAGTGTTGACGATCTTCCCGGAAAGACAATCGGCGTTCAGCTTGGTACAACCGGCGACATCTACGCATCAGATTATGAAGCAGAGGGTTCAACCATCGAGCGTTACAACAAGGGTAACGATGCTGTACAGGCACTTAAGCAGGGCAAAGTTGACTGCGTTATTATCGATAACCAGCCTGCACTTGCATTCGTAGCTAAGAACGATGACCTTATGATTCTTGACGATCCCTTCGAAATTGAGGATTATGCAATCTGCGTTTCCAAGGATAATGGACAGCTTACAGCAGACATTAACGATGCGTTGGCTGAGCTTCAGAACGAGGGAACAATTGACAAAATCATCGGCAACTACATTGGTGATGAGACCAAGGGAACCTTCAAGTACACATCAAATGCAAACACCGAGTATCCCAACGGCAAGCTTGTAATGGCTACCAACGCTGCTTTCGAGCCCTATGAGTTCATCGAGAACGGTGAGATTACAGGTATCGACGCTGACATTGCTAAGGCAATCTGTGATAAACTTGGTTATGAGCTTGTTATCGAAGATATGGAGTTCGATGCAATCATCAATGCAGTTCAGTCAGGTAAGGCAGACTTTGGTATGGCAGGTATGACTGTTACAGAAGATCGTCTTAAGAACATTGATTTCACTGCTTCATACACAACAGCAACTCAGGTTATTATTGTTCGTAAAAAATAATTCTTAAGGAGAGTCCTCGTGACTTTTAAAGAAAAACTTATACAGAACTTTATAGAGGAAGAGCGTTATAAACTAATTTTCAAAGGCCTTGAAAATACACTCATTATAACGCTTTTCGCTGTGCTATTGGGAATACTTTTGGGATTCCTGGTAGCAACAATCCGTTCCACTTATTCAAAGACAGGAAAACTTTTCATCCTTGATCGAATCTGCTGGATTTACATTACGGTTATAAGGGGCACACCTATGATTGTACAGCTCCTTATTATGTACTATGTAATATTTGCCAGCTACAATTCGAAAATCGTGGTGGCCATACTGGCTTTTGGAATCAACTCCGGGGCCTATGTATCTGAAATAGTTCGAAGCGGAATAATGGCGGTGGACGCAGGACAATTTGAAGCGGGCAGAAGCCTTGGCTTCTCCTATGCCCAGACTATGATTTATATCATCTTGCCCCAGGCCTTTAAGAACATCCTTCCTGCTCTTGCGAATGAGTTTATTGTTCTATTAAAAGAGACTTCAGTTGCAGGATACATTGGACTTACAGATTTGACTCATGCTGGAGATATAATCAGAAGCCGCACCTACGAGGCGCTGATTCCTCTTCTTGCAGTGGCGGTAATCTATCTGATTATGGTAGCCGGCCTTTCCTACCTGGTAGGACTTTGGGAAAGGAGGTTACGTGCAAGTGAGCGATAAGATTTTATTTGAAATAAAGAATCTCTCAAAGAGTTTCGATAAGCTTGATGTATTAAACAATATCTCCACTGAGATTAAAGAAGGAGAGGTTGTGGTTATTGTGGGACCTTCGGGTTCCGGTAAATCCACCTTCCTTAGATCCTTAAACCTTTTGGAGACGCCCACATCCGGAACCATAGAATTTGAGGGAACTCCCATAACGGATAAGAAGGTTAATATTGATGAGTACCGTCAGAAGATTGGCATGGTGTTCCAGCACTTTAACCTTTTCCCTCATATGACCATTCTTAAGAACATGACCATCGGTCCTGTGAAGCTTCTTAAGATGGATGAGGAGGATGCAAAGAAGGAAGCTATGGCACTTTTGGAGCGAATTGGCCTTGAGGATAAAGCCAATGCTTATCCAAGCCAGCTGTCAGGCGGTCAGAAGCAAAGAGTTGCAATTGTAAGAGCCCTTTGCATGCATCCGGAGGTAATGCTTTTTGATGAGCCCACTTCAGCCCTTGACCCTGAAATGGTAGGGGAAGTTCTTGAGGTTATGAGGGAGCTTGCCAAGGATGGAATGACAATGGTGATTGTCACCCACGAAATGGGCTTCGCAAGAGAGGTCGCTACAAGGGTTCTCTTCATTGATGAAGGTCAGATTAAAGAGGAGAATACTCCTGATTTGTTCTTCGGAAAGCCCGAAAACGAAAGACTTAAGGAATTCTTATCAAAGGTTTTATAGTGTACAAATGCCCGCATACCGCATGGTAGGCGGGTTTTTTGATGCCTTGAAATAAAGTTTTCCATTAAGATGTCTTAATCCGGAATTAAGAAATACTTAAGATGACAAGGCTTAAATGCTGTATTACAATCAAGATGTTGAAAGACAAAGAATAATTATTCGCATATTTTGTAGTTAATCAATTTGAATTTATTTCTTGGTTTTGGAGGAGAGAAGAAGAGATTATGAGAAAGCAGAAGTTTTTTACTAAGGCTTTGGCAATGGTTCTTGCTTCAGCAATGATTCTTTCTCTTGCAGCCTGCGGCGGCAAAGACGGAAAAGATGGCGAGAATAAGTCCGGAGCAGCAACAGAGGCGGAGCAGTACGGGGGTAAAGAGTTTGTTTACGCTGCTTCATTTATGGACATTGATTATACGGGATATCTTGATAACGGACATATTAAAGACAACTATTATTATTTCCTGGGCGGTGATTATAATGAGGCAACTCAGATATATACTCAGACCCTTTATAAGATGGATCTTACAGCAGGAAAGATTGCTCCTGAAGAAGCCGGATTGAAGACGTCAGCGGGAATTAATGATACCGAGGCATGGTTTGCCAATAACTTTGCAGTTTTAAGTGATGGCAGCGTGGTTGTTCAGCAAAGAAAGAGCAGCATGAACGGTGATGATCTTGAAAATTGGCTGGTACATATTGACGCTGATGGAAATGAGATAAGCAAAAAAAATATTACAGAGGATGTCAAGGTTGAAGGCGTTGATTATTCATATATAAGCGCTATGATCGCCACCAAAGATGACGAGATTGTTCTTAATGATGGACAAAACAAAGTCTGGAAATTTGACAAGGAAGGTAATCTTCTTGCCACAGCAGATATCAAAGGAATTCAGTGGGTTCAAAGTACAGGTATTGTTTCCGACGGAACCATAGTTTTGACAGGCTGGGGTGAAGAAGGGGGCCAGGAAGCATTTAAGGTTAACTTTGATACAAAGTCAACAGAGAAGTGGCTTGATTTCAGCGGAGATGCCGAAGACCTTGATATAGAGGAAGTTTTGGTAGGAAAGAACGACCAGACATACGTAAGAACTGCAGATGCTTTGTTTGAATTAAACACTGAAACCGGTGCTACAACAGAAGTTCTTAAGTGGCTTGACTCCGACATTGCTTCATGGGATATCAGACAGGTTTTCTGTGCAGAGGAAGATGAGTTCGGAGTAATTATGGGTGATGGTTATGAGGATGATGCCCAGTATGAGGTAGGTATTTTAAGAAAAACTGCCGTAGCTGATATGCCTGTGAAAGAGATTATTACCCTCGGAACCTTCAGTTATTCCGGAGGCGGAAGCGATTCTCAGAAAGCAATTGTTAATTTCAACCGTAAATCTGATAAATACAGAGTTGAGGTTATTCCTTATGTGGTAGAAGAAGGCGAGGATGCATGGCAGAAGGCAGTTGAGGCCTTTAATAATGACATTCTTGCAGGAACAGGTCCGGATGTTCTTGACGCAAGCAACTTAAACACAGAAAGACTTACATCAAAGGGACTCCTTGTGGACCTTAATGAGTATCTTGATAAGGACCCTGATATCAGCAGAGATGATTATTTCAAATCTGTACTTGAGACCAATACATCAAAAGAGGGAACTCTTTACTGCATTCCCAACTCATTTACGGTTATGACCCTTGCAGGCTGGAAAGAAGATGTAGGTGATAAACAGGGCTGGACCGTAGATGAAGCAAAGGCTGTTTTTGAAAAGAATAAGGGCAAAGATTACATGTATATGACCGACAGACAGAGTGCCCTTGCAATGCTTCTCTATACCAACTATGATCAGTTCATTAACTGGAAGGAAGGTACATGTAATTTCAACAATGACGATTTTACCAATCTTCTTGAGATAGCAAACATGTTCCCGAAGGAAACACCGAATAATGATGAATATGATCCCGCAGGAGGAATAATTGACCATACGACTCTAATTTATGAGGCTTACATGTCATCAATGAACGAGTATCTCCTTACAAAGGCAATCTTTGGTGATGACGCAAGTAAATTTACCCTTATCGGCTTCCCGGGAAACGAAGGTAACGGTGCAAGAATTTCCACAAACGGCGGATACGCAATTAACGCCGCTGCAAAGAATAAAGATGCTTGTTGGGAGTTTGTAAAAAGCTTTATCTCCCCTGACGCATATAAGGCATCAAACACCTGGCAGATTCCCAGTCTTAGGTCTGCATTTGATGCGCAGCTTGAGAAGTTAATGGTACCTGAAACATATGTTGATGAGAACGGAGAAGAGCAGCAGGTAGCTTCCATTGGATATGGTATGGGAAATCATACATTTGAAATTTTCCCTCCTAAACAGGAAGATGTTGATGCCTTCATGGATTTGATTGACAATGCCAGAGGAAGTATCAACTACGATCAGTTTATCTATGGTATAATCGAGGAGGAAGCCGGAGCTTTCTTCGACGGAGGCAAAACGGCGCAGGATGCGGCTGCAGTAATTCAGAGCCGTATACAGACTTACTTAGATGAGAACGACTAAAGAATTAACAGGAAAAGCAACAAAGTTCACAAAGAAAAGCAAGAGGAGTTCGAGGTGGTTTCTCACCCCGAGCTTCCTTGGCGTTTTTATCTTTTTTGTGCTTCCTTTCTTTGTGGTTATTTACTATTCGATGGTTAATAACCCCATAGCTCATGAATTTGTATTCCTTGACAACTTTGCCAAAGTTGCAAGGAACGGAGCCTTCCAAAGAGCAGTTCGAAACACGGCAGTTTTCTCTGCCATTTCAGTTCCCCTGGCGGTGGTGCTTTCACTTCTTCTTGCAGTGGTACTGAATCAGAGACTGCCCTTTCACTCTCAGTTCAGAACAGCATTCTTAAGCCCAATGATGGTACCTGTCGCATCAATCGTACTTATCTGGCAGGTGCTTTTCCACTACAACGGCGCGGTGAATGATCTGATTGTTAACCTGGGAGGAGACAAGATTGACTGGCTCAAATCTGACAAGGCAATCTTTGTTATAGTTATTCTCTTCCTGTGGAAGAACCTGGGCTACAACATGATTATGTTTATGGCGGCTTTGGGAAATCTTCCCACGGATTTAATAGAGGTTGCAGAGCTTGAATCCGCCAACAAGTGGCAGATTTTTGTACATATCAAATTAAGATACATGTCATCTACAATTCTTTTTGTAACCATCATGTCTCTTATAAGCAGTTTCAAAGTATTCAGGGAGGTATACCTTTTAACTGAGGACCACCCGGTTGAAAACATTTATTTATTACAGCATTTTATGAACAATATGTTTGGTAATCTTGATTACCAGAAGCTTTCATCGGCAGCGATTTATATGTCTCTGGCTATGGTAGTAATCATTGGAGTGCTTTTCGCAATTGAGAATCACTTCGGAAAGGACGTGGAAGAATGAATACTCCTTCTAAGTACGATCCTTTAAAAGCCAGAAAGAAAAGAAGAAAAATAATACATGGAATAAACATCAGCATCTGCGTAATTATAGCGGCGATGTTTGCAATCATGTTTTTGACACCCATTATTCTTACCGTCACAAACTCCTTCATGGGAGCCAGTGAGATATCATCCAACTATGGCTCTGTTTTTGCCAGAAGTGAGAAGGGCGGCAGGGTGTTTATATCCGAAAAGGTCAATCTTAAGTTCATCCCTGACATGGTCAGCGGAAGCCAGTATCTGACGGTTCTGTTTAAGAGCCCGGATTACCTTTTCAAGTTTTGGAACTCGGTTATTCTTGTTGTTCCCATTGTGGGATTCCAGCTGTTTGTGGCATTATTAGCGGCCTACGGTTTTACCAGATACAGGGGAAGGATAAGGGAGATAATATTCTTCGGTTATATTATCCTCACTTTGATGCCTTACCAGGTTACTCTTGTACCGAACTTTCTGGTGTCCAACTGGTTAGGAATAATCGATACCAGGTGGGCCATCTGGCTCCCGGGTATATTCTCACCCTTTGCGGTGTATTTACTTACGAAAAACATGAGAAAAATCCCCTCCTCCTTCATTGAAGCAGCCAAGATTGACGGAGCGGGAGAGTGGCAGATATTTAGTAAAATCTGCGCACCTCTTTGCAAGGGAGCCCTTTGCTCCGTAGCAATTCTCATTTTTATAGACTATTGGAATATGGTTGAACAGCCAATTATTCTGTTAAGCGATGAAGCCCTGCATCCTTTGTCGGTATTCCTTTCGAAGATTAACTCGGGAGAGATTGGACTGGCCTTTGCGGTGGCAACAATTTACATGATACCAAGTTTATTGATTTTCCTTTATGGAGAGGATTACCTTGTAGAAGGTATTACGTTCCAGAGTGGTATTAAGGGGTAGAGAGGTATTTAAGAAATGTCTGAGAAAACTAAGAACAAGAGAGAATGGGTCAAAACAGCGGCAATCATTTTCCTTTCGGTAATGCTTGTGCTCACCTTCTTCTCACAAACCATTATGAATTATTCATTGCCCATTGTTACGGCTCAGTACATTAACAGTGGACAGATTTCAGCGAAGGTAAGAGGAAGCGGAAAGATTGAATCCGCTGATTTATATAACGTACAGATTCCTGAAACCAGAGATATTCAGAGCATTGAAGTCAAGAAGGGTGACAAGGTCGAGAAGGACCAGGTAATGATTCACCTTCAGGACAAAGAGAGTGATGAATTACAGAAGGCTAAAGAAGAGCTTGAAACACTTCAAGTGGAGTATAAGAAAGCGCTTCTTGACGGCGGCATCTCCGACTTCGTTTACTATGATGCGGTTGCAGGAAGAGAAGACTCAACGGATGGATACAGAGCGAAGATTAAGGCAGCGAAGGCAAGAGTAGAGAACCTGGATGCTCAGATTCTTGCACTTAAGAACCAGCAGCTTACAGGAAGTTATGACGAAGCTTCACTTGACGCTAAGATTACAAATGCACAGACTGCAATGAGCAATGCACAGGCTAAGATGGAAGGTTCAAATGTTACTGCACCTTCAACCACTTACGCTAATGCGAATGAAGCTAAGGCGGCTATGGATAATGCAGCAAAGGCTATGGAGGCGGCAAAAATCACCAGAGATAATGCTCAGACAGAGATGAATGAAAGATATGATGTTATCTCGAATCTCCAAACCGCGTATAACAAAAGAGTTAGTCTTGACACTGCAGATTCTACGACTGCAGGTACATTGTTTGATGATTGGCTTAGCGATCCGGCAAATGCTTCAATCAACGCGGCGATGGGGTCAACTGGTCATGATGCCGCATCAATTAAAACAGAAATTGACAATCTTAATGGAACGCCGGCGACTACTCCTACAGGCACACCATCCGCGGGTAGCTATCATGAACTTGTAGATTCATACAATACCGCGCAAGCAGCCTACGAAGCAGCATACAAGCTTTACGCTGATGCTGCAACAGCTTACAACAGCTTCGGCGCTGCAAGCTCATCTCAGGGTGCATATAACTCCGCAAAGTCTGAGTATGATAATGCAAAGTCAAACTATGACAACCTTGTTCAGATGAAGGCCAATGCAACTTTGTCAGGCAAGGATTTGGAGAATAAGATTGCTCAGCTCGAGAATGAGAAAACTAAAGCTTCGACAGATTTAGAGCAGCTCTTAAAGGACATCCCCGGTGAGATTGAGTTAAACAGCACTGCAAGAATCTTGAAGGAGAAGCAGGAACAACTTCAGAAACTCCTCGATAATGCAATCGGCGCAACTATCGACGCACCCATTGCAGGTACCATCGTTGATGTAAATGTTGTTTCGGGCGGCAAGGCTGAGGCCAATGCAACAGTTGTTACAATTCAGCCTGAGAACAAGGGCTTTACACTTAGCGTTCCCGTTACTGCAGAGCAGGCTAAGAAAGTAAGTGTAGGTTCAATCGCTGAAGTACAGAACTCCTGGTATTATAACGACATTACAGTAGAACTTAAGAAGGTTCAGAATGACCCTGCAAACCCCGGAAAAAACAAACTTCTGGTGTTTGATGTAAGCGGTGATGTTTCAGCGGGTCAGGAATTAAGTATTTCTGTAGGTTCAAAGTCTCAGGGCTATGACATGATTGTTCCTAACAGCGCAATCAGATCTGACAACAACGGTAAGTTCATCCTTATTGTTGAGTCCAAGAGTTCACCTATCGGAAACAGATATTATGCAAGCAGAGTAGATATAGAGGTTTTGGCAGAGGATGATACCTCTACAGCAATTTCTGCACCCATCGACAGCTGGCAGTATGTAATTACTGCAGCAAACAAGCCGGTGGAGGCAGGCAAACAGGTAAGACTGCAAGACTAGTCGGGAAGGGATTACCTTGAAAAGTATTATTAGAAGAATTGGTTTAAAGAGGCTAATAATCGCCGGGACTGCCATTTTGGCCCTGGTGATTGCCTTTATCATAAAGGGAATCTGTTCTTCAAAGATTAATTCTTTAGATGAGCAGATGGCGTGGAAGCGCTGGGGCAACATTTCAGAATGCACTCAGGCAACTATCTTCTTCGACAGTACTTACGGATTCACCTACTACAATGTTCGTGAGTTGCAAAATACTATTGAGAAGAAGTTGACAGAGGCATCTGTTGTCAGCGAGTCCGAAAATGCAAATGCAAGACAGTGGATTGACGCATACAGCGTAAGAGGAGAACTTGATTACGTAGGTGAGGCAGGTAAGGCCAACGCCAGGACCTACGGAGTGGGCGGAGATTTTTTCCAGTTTCATCCTCTTAAACTTGTAAACGGCAGTTATTTCTCAAGCGAAAGCCTGATGCAGGACTATATCCTTCTTGACAGGGATTTGGCATGGCAGTTATTTGGTTCTGATGACATTACAGGCAGGCAGGTTTGGGTTAATGACATTCCGTTAATGGTTACGGGTGTTTATGATCGCCCTGACAATAAGTTAAATAACGCTGCGGGAAATAACGTGCCTACCGCGTATATTTCTTACAGTATGTTTAATACCCTGACCGGTGGTGAGGAGGCTACCGAGAAGGGCATTGACAGTTATGAGATTATCCTTCCCAATGTGGTTGACGGTTTCGGATATAAGATGCTTACCGACAACTTTAAGGGAACGGAAAACAAGTACTTCATGATTGAGAATGCCGCAAGGTTTAAGTTCTTAAGCCTCTTAAAGGTTATCGGAGGTTTCGGAAAGCGCTCCATGAGCATGAACGGCATTATTTTTCCCTATTGGGAAAATGTGGCAAGAGGATATGAGGATATTCTGGCTTTGTTCCTCTTGATAAGACTTGTTTTATATCTGTATGCGGCAGTTGTAGCCATTGTTTTCCTTATTATGTGGCTTAGAAGCCTTCCTTGGGATAAGTACAAGCAGAGGCTTTCAGATAAGATTGAGGAACTCAGATACACAGATCGTAAAGATATCAAAAAGTGGTTTCAGAAGTTAGGTAGGAGAGACGAGGAATTATGAAAAAAAGAATAGTCAGTTTAATCGTAGCAACTGTAATGGTTCTGGGAACCCTTGCATTGGCCGGATGCGGATGCGGTAAGGGTGGAATCGGAGGCGGCGGCAAGACCGTGGCTTCCAAACTTGACAAGGAACATGTATTTAAACTTGAAGAGTTTGATATTGATTTCGGAAACGGATATGTTAACACCATGAGCGCCAGCGGAGATGAGGTATTTTTCCAGACCCACTCCTGGAGCGAAGATACCGGTAACGAAATCAATAAAATTGTTACCTATAACATAAAGACCAAAGAGGTTACAGAGGCTGAAATCCTCACAGGATTCGAGAATGAGATATCACAGTCTACAGACGGCGGTGATATGCACATTTTCGAGGAAGAAGGGGAAGCAGTCGCTGTAACAGAAGATGCCGCTGAAGGTGATACTGAGGCTGAGGATGAGGACGATGCTGAGGCTGAGGAGAAGGTCTCGGCCGAAGGAGCGTCTGCAACTGAAGTATTCCCTTTAGAAGGGGATGTTGACTATGTCGATGGTGAAGGTGAATATACCTATGCGGGCATTGGTTCAGGGAGCTTCGACAAGGATGGAAATCTCTACGCATCAGTAACCTATAACCATGAGATTTATGGTGATGAGTATGTAAGTGAGAACAAATCCTACATCTATTGCTGGGACAGAAGCGGAACAGTAAAGTGGAGTTCCTGCACCTATGATTCCACCAAGGACGGAGATGCGGATTACTACTATAACAGTGGAGTGAATTTGACAGATGACGGTAAGATTGTCATCGGTGAAGATCAGAAAATTGTGACTTTCAGTGCTGAGGACGGTTCTCCCTTAATGGAAGTTGACCTTTCAGAATATCAGGACTACAGCATTATTTATGGAAGATCAAAGCCTTATATCCTTGTTTGGAACGAGGATTATACCAAGCAGAACTGCTATGAGGTAGATATTAACGCAGGAAAAGTCGGCAATGAGGTTACTCTTCCGGAGTCTTTCTACAGATACAGCATATTACCGGGAGGTCAGAACTATGACCTGCTTCTCACATTTAACCAGACTGAACTTTACACCTATAACTTTGGTGATGCTGAGCCTGTAGAACTTCTTGACCTGGTTGACTCTGACGTTGCCTGTGGCGGATTCAACAATGCAGTCCTTCTTGATGACAAGACCGTTGTTGCCGCTTACAGCGACCTTGAGGACTGGACGCCCAGAGCGGGTATTCTTACAAAGGTAGATCCTGCGGATGTGGTTGAGAAGGCAGCAATCGTTATCGGTGGAATCTATATCGATAACGACGTTAAGAAACGTGCTATCGAGTTTAACAAAAACAGCGACAAGTACAGAATTCAGTTTAAGGATTACTCACAGTTTGCTACAGCAGACGACTTTGAGATAGTTTATACAAAGCTTAACAACGATATTATTTCAGGAAACATGCCTGATATTATCGTGGTTAACCCCAGTGTTCCTTTTGACAGCTATATTAACAAGGGACTTATAGAGAACCTTGATACATATATGGAGAATGATCCTGATTTTAACAAGGATGATTATCTTATTAATGTCTTCGAAGCCTTCGGAGAAGAGGGAAAGATTTACTGTGTTGTACCCAACTTCTCCATTCAGACCCTTGCAGGCAAGACAAAGGATCTGGGAACAGAACCCGGCTGGACAATGGAACAGTTTGTAAAATATGCCGAGTCCCTTCCCGAAGACTGCGCACTTATAAACGGAGAGACACAGTCATCATTCCTTTACAACATCCTCTATTCCGCAATCGGAAACTATGTGGATTTCAACAAGGGAACCTGTAACTTCAACGATGGTGACTTTGCAAATCTCCTTGAGATGACAACCAAGTACTTCCCCAAGGAAATCAACTATGACGATGATGACTATTGGAGAACCATGGAGAATGCATTCAGAGAGAACAAGGCGGCCTTGACCAATATGTATCTGTCTGACTTCAGAGGCTATGCAAGAATAGAACAGGGACAGTTTGGCGAGGATATTACCCTTATCGGATATCCTGTTAAAGAGGGTAACGGTGCAGTAATTAACGCCTACGAGAGATATGCAATAAGCTCTACTTCAGCTGCTAAGGAAGGATGCTGGGAATACCTTAAGTACTTCCTTTCAGATGAATATCAGGAATCAACTTCCTGGAACTTCCCTGTAAAGATTTCTGCCCTTGAGAAGATGGGTAAGGAATCAACAGAGAGACCTTACTGGGAGAACGAGGACGGCAGCAAGGAATACTATGATGATTCCTACTACATTAACGATCAGGATATTATAATTGATCCCATTTCTCAGGAAAAAGTTAACGAATTAATTGAATTTTTCAAAAATTGCACCTTGACTAATGCTTATGATGACGCTATCGTGAAAATTATCACGGAAGAAACTGAGGCATTCTATGCAGGACAGAAGAGTGCCGCTGATGTTTGCGAGGTTATCCAGAGCCGCGCAAGCATGTATCTTTCCGAGAATAATTAGTTTTACACGGAGGTCTTGTATTTGTAATGAGCCTGGAATTAAGAAAGTATTATCCACCCGATTTTAGCGACCCTTGTTTTGATTCATCAAAGGATGCTAAATTGACACCCGCTCCCAAGGATGGAGTTGCACCCATGAACTACCATGCACTCAGTATTTTCCCTGAGTACTTTAAGGTTAATGGTGAGTGGCTTCTTGCCAAAGAAAGCAGAATGGACTGCGTTGCAGTTTATGAGAAGGGTGAGATTCTTGTTAAGGAGTTCAGGAATCTTAAAGAGGGTGAACTTGTTGTAGAAGGTAGAACTGAGGACGGAAGCGAAGGCATCTATGTGCACTCAACCGGATTCAGAGAGACCAAATCAGAGTCTGATGTATTTGCTTTCAGACAGAACAGATCAAGAGAGACAGCATTCTCAATTGATTATGATGAACTTTATGACATCCTAAACTACGACAGAGAGCACGGTAAGATTGTCTGGGTTATGGGACCTGCATTTGCTTTTGACCATGATGCCAGAAATGCTTTTTCGAAGCTTATTGAGGCCGGCTATGTTGATGCGGTACTTGCAGGAAATGCTCTTGCAACCCATGATCTTGAGGGCGCTTATATGAAGACTGCACTGGGACAGGATATCTACACCCAGAAGAGTCAGCCCATGGGCCATTACAATCATTTGGATACATTAAACAGAGTAAGATACTACGGAAGTATCCCCGAGTTTATTAAACAGGAAAAAATAGATAACGGAATTATCTACAACCTTGAAAAGAAGAATGTGCCTTACGTTCTGGCAGGCTCCATCAGAGATGACGGACCTCTTCCTCCTGTGTTCGGTGATGTTTACACCGCTCAGGACAGAATGAGAGACCAGATAAGAGATGCCACAACTGTTATTTGTATGGCAACAATGCTTCACACCATAGCAACGGGAAATATGACTCCTTCCTACAGAGTTCTTAAGGATGGAACAGTAAGACAGGTATATTTCTACTGCGTTGATATTTCAGAGTTCACGGTTAACAAACTTTCAGACAGAGGAAGTCTTTCAGCGAAGGGAATTGTTACAAATGTACAGGACTTCATCTGCACTGTAAGTAAGGGTTTGGGATTATAAAACAATATGCGGGTAGGATTAATTCCTACCCGTTTTTTGGAGGACTAATGAGTAAGTGTATTTTGGTTTGTGCCGGTGATTTGACGGTGGGAAGTATCCCCATTTCTGAGGGTGATTTCGTTATTGCCGTTGACGGTGGATTAATGTACTGTGAAAGTCTTGGAGTGGAACCTGATTTGATTGTCGGAGATTTTGACTCAATTACAGAATCCTTTGAAGGGGCTCTTACGGACCTGGAGAAGAACTTTCCCCGGAAGATTGTGAGGCTTAATCCGGAAAAGGATGACACCGACACCATGGCAGCCCTTAAGATAGGTATAGAGAAGGGCTTTGATACCTTCTATATGTATGGCTGCGGTGGCGGAAGATTGGAGCATACCATTGCCAATATTCAAAGCCTTATATATTTAAAGGACAGAGGACTTAAGGGATACATAATGGAAGGCGAGGGCATGACCTTCGTTATGAGAAATGAATCCGTTTCCTTTAAGGAGACCATGGAGGGATATGTTTCTTTGTTTTCCCTGAATCCGAAGATTACCGGAGTTACGGAAAAAGGACTTAAGTACGGACTTGATAATGCGGAACTTACCTATGGTTTTCCCCTTGGTGTAAGCAACGAATTTACAGGGGTTAAATCAGATATTACAGTGGAATCCGGCACTGCTCTTGTGGTTGTAAATTGGGCCTAGGAATGATACAATAGACCTATATTTTTAATCGGGGGATTACAATAATGAGCTACGGAAACTACAGTTTTGACGCCAAGATTAAGGAGTCAATAAGGGGTTACCACCTCAAGGATTTGTACGATCTTTCTGTAATCGAGTTCATGATGCGTGATATCTACAACAGATATAACGTGGGTCTGTTTCTTACTGAGAGACATGGAGAGTGTACTCTTAAAGTAGGGGACTGGGACATGGACTTCATAGATCCTGAGGAAGTTCCGGGTATAAGGGTTCGTTTCAGGAACCGTACCATGGCCCATCTTCACATGGACAGAGACCTGGAAGAGAGCATTCCTGCAGTAAACAATCTGGTTACGCTGATGGAGAACTGGGGCGAGAAAAGCTTTCTTGCCAAAGAACTTTCATCTTATAAGGGCGAGCTGGAGCACAGGTTAAGAGTTGAGAGTGTAAGGGAAGAGGACAGGGATAAACTGGATGTCCTTACAGGTACCTTCACCAAGGCTTATTTCGAATCCAGAATTAAAGTTATCGACAGAGCGGGAATTGCTCCCGTTGCAGTAGTTCAGGCCAATATTAATGATTGCAAGTTCTACTATGACCACTTCGGAGATGACGAAAGCGACAGACTGATTAAGATTGTTGCAGATTTCCTTCTGGAGGCAGCAAAGCCTGAATATGTAATCGGAAGATGCGATGGCGACGTTTTTAACATCGTTATACCTATGCCTGAGCCTTTGGAGGCTGAGCAGTATGTAACCACTGTTCGTAACCTGGCAGATAAATTTGAGGACAGCATTCTCACTCCTTCCATAGCATTTGGCGTTGCTTTCAAGGAGAACGTGGAGGAGACCATCAGCGAGAAGATTTCTGAAGCGGAATACGAAATGTTCATCAATAAATTAGATATGAAGAATGCTCCCGGCTACAGGGAGAAGTTGGAAAAGGGCCTTAAATAGGGCCCTTTTTCAGGAAGGAATATATGGAAAAGTATGATTTCGGTCCGGATGACGGCCACTACAATGATTATGTCAAAAACTTAATGAGCTCCCCTGATGAACTTTGGGACATTCTGGATGAAAACAAAAATCTTACCGGAAAGACCCACAGAAGAGCAGATCCCATGCTTGAAGGCGAGTATCATCAGGTGGTTACAGCTTTCGTCAGAAACAAAGAGGGAAAGTATCTTATCACCAAGAGAGCGCCTGAGAAGGGCTTTGCGGGATACTGGGAGGTTACGGGAGGAAGCGTAACTGCCGGAGAGACATCCTACACGGGAGTGGTAAGAGAGGTTCTTGAGGAGACGGGACTCGATGTTTCGAAGGACCCCTACAGATTCATAATGACCCACAAGGGAGATCATTATTTTTCTGATGTATGGCTGTTTGAAAAGGACTTTAAGTTGTCCGATGTAAAGTGCCAGCCCGGGGAAACCTGCGATGCATCAACAGCCACCGCAAGGGAGATTGTGGACATGGAAGCAAATGATAAATTTGTTCCTTTTTCCTTCATAAAAGAAGTGTTTGAAAAGATTGGAGAAGCCCTTTAATTGGGGCTTTTTTCAATTATAAAATTTCTATAAAATCGCACCCTAGAAGCAAATGGGAGAAAATGAGAGATATTTGAAGAAAATGAGAGTATATGTTAGAATGTATGGATGTAAAGGCGGTTGCATTACAAGGTCTTAAAAACTAATATAAGATATGTTGATTGGCACTCACTTGGTTAGAGTGCTAATAATATGAAAAACAATATATGATATTCATATAAAGGAGGCAGTAATCATGAAGTTAGTACCACTTGGTGACAGAGTTGTATTAAAGCAGTTAGTTGCAGAGGAGACAACCAAATCAGGTATCGTTCTTCCCGGTCAGAACAAGGAGAAACCCCAGCAGGCAGAAGTTATAGCAGTAGGCCCCGGCGGTATTGTTGACGGCAAGGAAGTTAAGATGGAAGTTAAAGCAGGCCAGAAGGTAATCTATTCCAAGTATGCAGGAACAGACGTTAAGGTTGACGAGGAAGAGTACATCATCGTTAAGCAGAGCGATATTTTGGCTATTTTAAAGTAATAGATTTGGAGGCGAATTAATAATGGCAAAAGAGATTAAATACGGTGCAGAAGCACGTAAAGCATTAGAGGCAGGCGTTGATAAGCTTGCGGATACAGTCAGAGTTACACTTGGACCCAAGGGAAGAAACGTAGTACTTGATAAGTCCTACGGTGCACCCCTTATCACAAACGATGGTGTTACCATCGCAAAGGAAATCGAGCTTGAGGATGCATTCGAGAACATGGGTGCTCAGCTTGTTAAGGAAGTTGCCACAAAGACAAACGATGTAGCAGGTGATGGTACAACAACAGCTACAGTTCTTGCACAGGCAATGATTCACGAAGGAATGAAGAACCTGGCAGCAGGTGCTAACCCCATTATCTTAAGAAAGGGTATGAAGAAAGCTACAGATGCTGCAGTTAAGGCTATCGCAAAGATGAGCTCAAAGGTTAACGGTAAAGAGCACATCGCAAGAGTAGCAGCTATTTCCGCAGGTGATGAGGAAGTAGGTAAACTCGTAGCAGATGCTATGGAGAAAGTAACAGGCGACGGCGTTATTACCATCGAAGAGAGCAAGACAATGCTTACAGAGCTTGACCTTGTAGAAGGTATGCAGTTCGACCGTGGATATATTTCAGCTTACATGGCTACGGATATGGATAAGATGGAAGCAGTTCTTGACGATCCTTACATTCTTATTACAGACAAGAAGATCTCCAACATTCAGGACATTCTTCCTCTTCTTGAGCAGATTGTTAAGATTGGCGGAAAGCTTCTTATTATCGCAGAGGACGTTGAAGGTGAGGCACTTACAACTCTTATCATCAACAAACTTCGTGGTACATTCAATGTAGTTGCTGTTAAGGCTCCCGGCTACGGCGACAGAAGAAAAGCTATGCTTGAGGATATCGCAATCCTTACAGGCGGACAGGTTATTTCATCTGATCTTGGCCTTGAGCTTGCTGATGCAACACTTGAGCAGCTTGGTCGTGCTAAATCCGTTAAGGTTCAGAAAGAGAACACAGTTATCGTTGACGGTGAGGGCGACAAGAAAGCTATCGCAGCAAGAATTAACCAGATCAAGAAGCAGATTGAGGAGACCACTTCTGATTTTGACAGAGAGAAACTTCAGGAGAGACTTGCAAAGCTTGCAGGTGGCGTAGCAGTTATCAGAGTCGGTGCAGCTACCGAGACTGAGATGAAGGAAGCTAAGCTTCGTCTTGAGGATGCTCTTGCAGCTACAAAGGCAGCCGCTGAGGAAGGTATCATCTGTGGTGGTGGAAGTGCTTACATCCACGCTGCAAAGGAAGTTGAGAAGGCAGTTGCTGACCTTGAAGGCGACGAGAAGACAGGTGCACAGATTGTTCTTAAGGCAATGGAGGCTCCTTTGTTCCACATCGCTACTAACGCAGGTCTTGAAGGCAGCGTAATCATCAACAAGGTTCGTGAGAGCAAGGTTGGTACAGGTTTCGATGCCCTTAAGGAAGAGTATGTTGACATGGTTAAGGAAGGTATCCTTGATCCCGCAAAGGTTACAAGAAGTGCCCTTCAGAATGCTACCAGCGTAGCAAGCACACTCCTTACAACCGAGAGCGTTGTTGCCAACATCAAAGAGGAAACACCCGCAATGCCTGCAGGTGCCGGCATGGGCGGAATGATGTAATTCCCAATTCCTTGTTGCTCTTGTATATAGGAAAATTGATTTTAAGGCGATTCCGGCATCGGAATCGCCTTTTTTGTTGATTCCGATGCCATTTTTTCCTAAAATAAAAGAATGTGGGCATCGAAAAATAGGAATTAGAATTTTTCGTTGCCTAAAAACTCCAAAATGAGACAAAATCGGCATCGGAAATTAAAGAATTCAATATTCCGATGCCCGAAGTTGAAAATTGAGGTGGGTATGGGTAAGAGCAAAACGGAAATAATAACTGAATACTTGATAGAAACTTATAAGCCTAAAGCTATAATAACCTATGGGTCTTTCGGAGACGGAAGTTTTAATGAGAACAGCGACTTTGACGCCCTTGTAATAGCGGACCACGCCAAGTATCATGACGTTTCTGTGGTTGATAACACGGTGCTTGATGTTTTCGTATATCCTGTGGAAACATTTGAGGCAGATTATGATCCGGAAGAGTTTATGCAGATTTTTGACGGAGAAATCATGCTTGATAAAAACGGTATAGGCGAAGGCTTAAAGAAAAATATCAATGATTATATTGATAGCCTACCCTCAAAATCTGATGAAGAAATCAGGCAGGAACTGGATTGGTGCGAGAAAATGCTTGCAAGAACAGTTCGTGAAGATGAGGAGGGCTTTTTTCGTTGGCATTGGCTTTTGGTGGACAGCATTGAAATATATTGTGATATCAAGGGTATTCACTACTTTGGGCCCAAGAAGACTCTGCGGAAGATGAAGAATGATGACCGGGGTGCTTTTGCAATCTATTCGAAGGCCTTAAAGGAATTAAACAAAGACAGCTTAAGGGAATGGGTAAGCTATTTGAATGATATAAAAAGGAATCAGGGAAGTAATAAGAGGTTTATATGATAACAATAACCAAACAACAAGCAAGGCAGTTTATCTTAGCTAAGCAGGGCTTGATTGGACCATATAGATTTATTGCAAAAACCGGGGCGTATGACTATGTACGCCAGGCGGGCTGCATTCAGTTCGACCCCGTGGATGTATGCGGAAAGAATCCGGAGCTGACGCTGCAATCCAGAGTCAAAGGCTTTAAAAAGTCAATGCTTCAGGACTTGCTGTACAAGGATCGCCTTCTGGTGGACTATGCCGATAAGGAATTGTCCATATGGCCCACAAAGGATTGGCCGTACTTTTCATCCTATAGGGAGAGAAGCCTGGCCCTGGGTGAAACCTTTGAAGGGCTGGAAGACCTGAAAGAAAAAGCCATTAAATATATAGACGAGAATGGTCCCGTCTGCAGTGATTCACTTCCTTTGGAGGGTGAGATATACTGGCATTCCTCCATGCACTGGAGCGGAAACTGGAACAAGAAATCACCGGTTGCAAGATCCGTTTTGGAACAGTTATATACGGACGGCGTTCTTGTTATTCATCATAAAAAAGGAAGTCGTAAATACTACGATCTGGCGGAGAAATATATCTCGGCGGATATACTTAAGGCGGAGAACCCATGTAAGGATGAAGAAGACTTTATCACATGGCGTGTGCTTCGTCGAATCGGAGCGGTAGGGCTTCTTTGGGATAAAAACAGCACTGCTTTTCTTGGGATAGATATCAATGCCGAGAAGCGAAAAAAGATATTGGACGAGCTGACAGGTTTGGGAAAAGTAAAAGCGGTGATGGTTGAAGGCATTAAACAGGCTTTTTATTACCGCTCAGAGGATGATTCTCTTATGCAGGCGGTGTTGGACGGAAGCGCTGATTTAAAGCCCCGTATGGCGTTTATTGCTCCTCTGGATCCTCTGATGTGGGATAAGACTCTGGTAAATGCTTTATGGGATTTTCAATACGCATGGGAGATATATACTCCTGCAGTTAAGCGAAAGTTTGGCTATTACACATTGCCCATTCTTTACGGAGATAAGTTTGTGGGTCGTATTGATACAGCCGCAGACCGCAAGGAGCATATACTTCGTGTTAAAGGACTGTGGTGGGAAGATGATGTTCGCCAAACCAAAAAGCTTAATGCTGAGCTGGAGAAGACACTTAAAACATTTTGCAGGTTTAATGATTGTGAAAGTTATGTTTTTGAAAAGAAAGAGTAGTGCTTGTGGCTAATCAAACAGAAAACAAGAGGGAAGAAATATTAAAATATGGCCTGTCGTTTCCGGGGGCTTATCAGGACGCTCCTTTTCATGATAACAACTGGCAGTTAGTTAGGTTTAAGGGCAATAAGAAGGCATTCCTTTGGACATATGAAAGGGATGGATATCTTAATCTTAATGTGAAAGTTGACCCTGAGAAGGCTTATTTTTGGCGAAAGATATATAAGTCTGTCATCCCCGGTTATCACCAGAACAAGGAGCATTGGAACACTATCATATTGGACGGAAGCGTTCCGGAGAAGGATGTTAAGCTTATGATAGCTGAAAGCTATGACTTGATATCTGATAGCCCCTCAAAGAGAATATATGAAGCCGTTAAAAAGATTCCCTACGGGTGCGTTGCGACCTATGGACAAGTGGCTGAGGTCGCAGGGGATAAGAAGATGGCCAGGGCAGTCGGCAATGCCCTTCACAAGAATCCTGACCCCGATAATATACCTTGCTTTAGAGTTGTTAATTCTAAGGGAGAATTGGCAGGCGAGTTTGCCTTTGGAGGAAGCGGCGCCCAGGCCAGGTTGCTGGAGGCCGAAGGGATTGAGGTTGTGGACGGAAAAGTGGATTTGAAGAAATATCAGTGGAGAGAGGAATAGACTTATGGTTGAAGTTAAAAGAATAAAAGGCGGTACTGATAACTGTTATATAGTTGCCGATGGCAAGATCGCGATTTTGATAGATACGGCAAGCAAGCCCTGTCTCGATATGGTAATCGCTGAGTGCGATAAATATGATTTGAAGCTTATAGTTCTTACTCATGTACATTTTGACCATGCTGAGAATGCGGCAGAACTATCGAAAAGATATAACGTTCCGGTGGCAATCAGCAAGATGGATGAGGAGCTTTTTGAAAGCTATGATAAGCAGCCTTTAAGGTCCTATGGTCTGGTTGGCTTTGTTGTGCTTGGACTGTCCTTAAAGGTATTAAGAAACACCAAAGTGGAGCGTCCCGAGAACCTTATTTTTGTTGAGGACGGAGATGACTTGTCTGAGTATGGAATCTATGCAAAGATTATTGGACTTCCCGGACATACCCTTGGCTCCATAGGTGTGGATGTTGAAGAAAAGCATCTGTTTGTAGGTGATGAGCTTGATAATTGGATCAGACCAGGGGTAGGACATCTCTATTATGATTTTGACGCCATTAAAGAGAGTGCTGAGAGAGTCAGAAACCTTGGGGAGAGAACCATCTACTATGGACATGGAAACCCGACATAAGGAAGGTATTGTGAATAAATACGAATACATAAAGGATGTTTCCACCGGAATTGAAGTGGTGAGCATGGAAAATGTTAAGACTTCCTTCCCGCCTCACACCCATACCGGACACTATGTTTTTGGCATAGTGACGGAGGGATGCATTGACATAAGGATTGGAGAGGAAGTCAGGCAATGTAAAGAAGGCGAATACTTTTCCATTTATCCGGATGTTTGTCATTCCATAAATCCGGTATCGGAAACCTATTCGCTTGTTACAACGTGTATTCCCGGGAAGAGCGATATTTCCAGGGAGCTGGATATAATAAAGAATGCAATTATCGGTAATCCGGAAATGGAATTAAGCATTGCAGATATGTCCCAGAGGGTGAATATAAGCTCGTATCACCTGATAAGAAAGTTCTCGTCGGAGAACGGACTGACACCCCACAAGTTCCAGATGCAATGTCGAATCAGAAAGGCCCAGGAACTTCTGAGAGAAGGATACAGGGTAATTGAGGTGGCTCAGATGGTGGGATTTTGCGATCAGAGTCATATGGACAGGGTTTTTCGAAAGCAGTTAGGCATATCTCCCGAGGAGTATATAAAGTCCGCAATTTTATCCAAGGCGGACTAAGGGCATAGTTGATATGATCATTTCGTAGTCAGAAATCAAGTTTTTGAGAAAGGATCATATTATGAAAAAAGAAGTATTTGAAGCATTTAACAGTGGGAAATTTGAGATTCCCGGGAAGACAATCAGTTTTGATGATGTTCCCTGGTCAAAGCACCCCACATTCGAAGGTGTTGAGTTAAAGCACATTTTGAAAGGTGCAGAAACAGATGGAGCTTACAGCTATCATCTTGTTCGAATAGCTCCTAACTGCAGTATTCTGGATCATATCCATGATCCTCAGCTGGAAACACACGAAGTAATAGCAGGATTTGGAAAGTGTATAAATGACGGAGCTGAGATAAACTATGAACCCGGCGTTATTTCGGTAATGCCTTCGAAGGTTCATCATGAGGTTCATGCAGGAGAAGATGGACTCTTCCTGTTTGCAAAGTTTATGCCGGCGCTGTGTTAAAAATTGGCAAGAATCCGGGGCAGACCCAGGTGCGGTGCAGGTTGGGGAGGTGCAGATTGGGGACAGGCCCAAATTGCACATTTTAGACGCCGGTATTATCGAATTGGGGTATGAAGCTTTCTTCGGCAGTTTCACCTTCTTGAATATAGGCTTTGGTGATACCTAAGTTTGCGGCGTAGTCAACCAGACTGTTATATTCTGCTTCGGTGACTTTTCTGCTTATTTCGGGATGGCTCTTTGACAGAGATTCATCCGGCGTGAACTGGTTCATGAGGCTTAGGTAAATTTGATCTTTATATTTCTCATGAAGGTAGCGGACGATTAGCTTGGCCTGAATTAACATATCCGGCATAAGAAGGTGGCGAACTATGACACCTTGCTTGAGGAGTGGCTCCACTCCCTGGGGTTCATCGCCAAATATGCATTCCGGCTGTTGGCGAACCATTTCTTCAATGGCGGCTTTGGCTACGTCAGGGTAGTGTGGTGCGTTGCTGTATTTTATGGCATCTTCTTCTCTTATGTATTTGAAATCGGGAAGGTAGATGTCAATTAAGCCCTCAAGGGCTTTAAGTGTTTCAACATTTATGTATGATGAGGTGTTAAGAAGGAAAGGAATCTTAATGCCTCTTTTTTTTGCTGCCTCTATTGCAGGGATTATGGTTGGAATGAATATATCACCGGTGACAAGGTTAATGTTGTTGGCACCTTTATCCTCGAGTTCAAAGAAAATATCTGTAAGGCGGGCTTCGTCAATATACTTGCCTGTTTCTCCTCTGCTGATGGCTTTGTTCTGGCAGAAAACACAGCCCATGTTACACCCGGAGAAGAACACGGTTCCGGAGCCTGATATGCCGGAAATACAGGGTTCCTCCCACATGTGAAGGGCGGCCCTTGCAACGTGGAGAACAGACTTCTCCCTGCAGTATCCGATGGTTTCATTTCTGTTGACCCCACAGTTTCTGGGGCACAGTGTGCAGTTTTCGTATTGGTTGTTTATATCGCTCATATATCTATTATACCAAAATGTGCAATTTGGGACTGTCCCCAACCTGCACGGTGCAAAATGGGCCTGTCCCCAACTTGCACGGTGCAGATTGGGGACAGGCCCCATTTTGCACATTTTTATACATTTTTACCCTAAAGGCAGGAAAATGCTTTATAATTTTGGTAACAATATTAATTGAATTATTACAAGCAGACAAATATATTTTAAGTAGTTAGTCATGGCTAACTAAGGGCCGTGACAATTTATTTTGGAGAGGAGATGTTACAAATGAGTACTGTTCTTACAGGTCTTATAATCCCGTTTATTGGTACTTCGGCCGGAGCTGCCTGCGTTTTTTTTCTTAAAAAAGATTTAAAACTGAGCGTCCAGCGAGCTTTGACGGGTTTTGCTGCAGGTGTAATGGTTGCAGCTTCTATATGGAGTTTGATTGTTCCTGCCATTGAGCAGGAAGAGGCGAGAGGAAGATTTGCTTTTGTCCCAGCGTTCATCGGATTCTGGTGTGGTATTTTGTTCCTGCTTTTATTGGATTGCGTAATTCCCCACCTTCATGTGAGTGCTGAAAAAGCAGAGGGTCCCAAGAGCAAACTGGCAAGGATGACGATGCTTGTTCTTGCAGTTACCCTCCATAACATTCCTGAGGGAATGGCAGTTGGTGTAGTGTACGCCGGGTTAATCAGCGGCTCTACCGTGGTAACAGCAGGCGGAGCTTTGGCTCTGGCCCTTGGTATAGCAATTCAGAATTTCCCTGAGGGAGCGATTATCTCAATGCCTTTGTTTGCAGAGGGTAAGAGCAAACCCAAATCATTCTGGCTTGGAGTTCTGTCCGGAGCAGTTGAACCCATATTCGGCGGATTGACAGTTCTTGTGGCTTCACATGTAGTTCCTGCAATGCCGTACTTTTTATCCTTTGCGGCAGGCGCAATGCTCTATGTGGTAGTTGAAGAACTCATTCCTGAAATGTCTGAAGGAGAGCATTCCAACATAGGTGTTATATCCTTCGCTGTTGGTTTCAGTATCATGATGGCCCTTGATGTGGCTCTCGGATAAATGAATATATGTATATAAGACAGGCCCTTTTCTGTACGCTTTGCGTGATAGGAGAGGGTCTGTTTTGCACAAATGTTCTGTTCGCACCTGTTAGTTGCTGTAAACTAACTTTTTTAGGTGTTATAATTTTAGGTAATATATAGAAAGGACTATCCTCTGATGGAAAACATTAAGTCGAATGGTTTTTTGCGGGCACTCCTTTTTGATATATTGGGGTTACTCGTATCCGTGTTGATGATTTATGTGGCTTCCCGTGCCGTTACGGGCATAAGTGCCGCTATGGCTTATGATGCCACAATGTCTGTCAAAAAGAATCTGCTATATGAGAATGTTAATAACATGATCATATATCTCGATAATGAGAAGGATGCATACGTTAAGGAGCATCCAGACGCATCAGAGGAAGAGATTGAATCTTCACTTCAGCAAAACGTGCGAAACAGAATATATACTGAAGAGCATATGGACGGCGCTTATATGTGGATTCAAAAGGTCCTTGATTATAATGGCGGCGATAATTATGCCATTCGTTTAATACACCCTAACCTGTCTGACACAGAGGGCTGTTACCTCTCTACAGAAGAAGTAAACCAGATGGGCATGAAAGCCTATGAAATTGAACTTGAGGGAATAAAAGCCGACGGTGAAATATATCAGAACTACGCATTTAAGAAACTGGAATCGGATGAAGTATCCGAGAAGGTAACATACGCCAAACTTTACAAGCCCTTTGACTGGATTATATGTATGGGCGTTAACCTTGATGATATCGAACACTATAGACTTCAGGCTCAGGCCCGAATTCATCAATATCAGACAATAATAATGTCGACTGTCATTTCCCTTTGGCTGATTCTTCTTTTCATCATCTTCTTTATCTTTAGAAGAACTCAAATCGGAACATATGAAAAGAAGAACAAGGAGTTGGAGAGCAAGCTCAACGTTGACGTTCTTACGGGAGCAAGCTCAAGATCCTACGGTGAACGCCTGCTTACAAGTGAGTTTAAGGAGTTCCAGTCAGGTAAGAGAGACACCCTTCTTTTAATGATGGATGTTGATTACTTTAAGCAGTTTAATGACAACTACGGTCATGAAGTCGGAGACAAGGTTCTGAAAGCCTTTGTTACCGCCATCCGTGAAAGCGTTCGAATTACTGATTCCGTAATAAGATGGGGTGGCGATGAATTTATAGTGGTACTTCAGAAAGTGTCGCCTGATATGATGCAGGCCATGGCGGACAAGATACTTGATTCCATCCGTTCCATCACTTTGGAGGAAATGCCTGCGAGCCAGAAAATTACTTCCTCTGTTGGAATGACATATTTTGACATAGCTGATACAGATTACAAGGATATAATTTCCAGAGCCGATGCAGCCCTTTATAAGGCTAAGGAAGCCGGCCGCAACAACTGGAAAACAGCATAAGGTGCAAAAAGGGCCTGTCCCCAACCTGCACCGTGCAAAAAGGGCCTGTCCCCAACCTGCACGGTGCAGGTTGGGGACAGGCCTATTTTGCACCTATTCGATGATATAGTTGCGAAAATAAATAGTTGACAAATGCAACTAATGTGAGTATGATGAATAAAAACAAATCAGAGAGGAGTAAATATGGATAAGGTTAAAATGTTTCGTGAGTACACGAGAGAACTGGAGCAGCATCTTGACAATATGAACCAGACGGATTGCTGCGAATGTGGCGTAAACAAGGGTCAATGCTTTATTCTGGTGGAGATAGGAAGACACCCGGGTATATGTGTTAAAGATCTGGCCGAAATTCTAAAGCTTGATAAGAGCGGAATAAGCAGAGGCATAGAGGAACTGGTTCAGAAAGGGTATGTCAACAGAGAACCGTCAAAGGAAGACAGGAGATGTGTGGTTTTATCCTTGACGAAAGATGGACAGACAAGATTTGAGAAAATAGAGGCAGATATGAATATACAATTTGAAATCGTTTTTTCAGGCATTGACAAAGGTAAACAGGATCAGGTTCTTGAATCTTTGAAATTATACAATGAGGCATGCAGAAATGCCGAAAGCAAGAAATGTTGTTGCAAGGAGAGTAATTGTTGTGGTTAGAGAAATGTGTAAATGCGATTGGGAAAGGGTCGCAGAAATATATACTGAGGGGCTTGAGGAAGGAAAGTCAACCTTCAACACCAAATGCCCGAGCTTTGAGGAGTGGGATGCAGGACATGTGAAAACCTGCCGCTTCGTCTATGAGGAGGATGGCAAGGTTGTAGGCTGGGTTGCAGTAATGCCTTCATCAAGCAGATGCGCTTACAGAGGATGTTTGGATAACAGCATATATATAGATTCAAAATACCGGGGCAAGGGTATCGGAACTGCGCTTCTTACGAAGCTTATTGAGGAAGCAAAGAAAGAAGGCTATTGGAGCATTCTTTGTACCGCTTTTTCCATCAATAAAGCGAGTATCGCCCTTCACAAGAAATGTGGATTCAGAGAAATAGGCCACAGAGAACGAATCGCCAAAGACCGATTTGGTGAATGGCAGAATACAACACTTTTGGAATATAGGGCTTGACAACCTTCGCACGACGATATAATATAAACGTGTTTATATAAACAAATTTATATTATATTGCGTGCGGAGGTTTTTTAATGGTATTAATTGTAAACACCACCAATGATACCTCAATTAGTGAGGAAATCAGAAGAAATATAAGTGATAAGGGGATAGATGCAGAGATTATTGAAGCAGGGGAGATGCGAATCAGCCATTGCATCGGCTGCAATTTCTGCTGGCTTAAGACACCGGGGGAGTGCTCGGTGAAGGACGATTATGAGCAGATTCTGAAAAGAATAATCCATGCGAATCAGATGTGGGTTATTTCGGATACCGCTTTAGGGTTCATCGATCATAAGGGCAAGAACATCTTTGACCGAATACTTCCAATTGCCACCATGTATCTGACCTTCAAAGGAGACCAGATGAGGCATGTAAGGCGCTACAACAACACAACTGATATCGGCCTTATCTATAAGGGAGATGTGGAGAAGGACTTCCTCTTAAGATGGAATGAGAGGGCAGCCTTAAACTTCCACAGCAAATCCCTGGGAGTTTTCAGCACAGATGAAATAAAGGAGGCGGCATCATGCATGTGTTAATAATCAACGGCTCACCCCGTGTCAAAAAATACAGTAATACAGACAAGATTCTTGCAAAGTTCACAGAAGGCTTAACCGAGGAGAGGGCCACATTTGAGCAGTACGAGGTTTCAGACCGAGGAAGCTGGGACACCATAAGAGATGCTTTTGGTAAAAACACCAATATTCTCATCGCCCTCCCTCTTTATGTGGAGTGCATTCCGGGGCTTCTTATGGAATTCCTTGAAACTCTCACTCCAAAGAATAAGGATACGAGCATTGCCTACATTCTTCAAAGCGGTTTCGCGGAGGGAGTTCAGCTTAGATGTGGTGAGGCATATCTTAAGATCCTTACGGAAAAACTGGGATGTAATTACGCCGGAACACTTGTAAAAGGTGACAACTTTAGTATAAGATTTTTTAATGGAGAACAGAGAGATAAGGTCACGACTCCATATATGGAGATGGGGCGGATTTTTGCCCAAAAGGGCGATTTTGAATCCGAGGAATGTAAGAAATTTACAGGCCCCGAGATTTTCCCTTTGGGAGTGAGAATCATGGTTGGCTTAGTCTTCAAAACCTTTGCAAAGAAAAGCTTTAAACAGGTGGCTGCGGACTGGGGATGCACCAAACCCCTTGATTACAGACCATACAAATAAGGAATAAAAATGGGAAGAAAAACGAGAATCACCAAGGAAATGATACTTGAAGCCGCATATGAGCTTCTGGACGAGTCGGGAATAGGCGCAGTTGCCATTAAGACAATAGCGGCAAAACTTGAATGTTCTACTCAGCCGATATCCTGGCAATTTGGCAGCATGACGGACTTGAAGAAGGAATTGTTTAACTATGCCGTCGGCAAGCTTTATGGCAACCTTCCTGACAAAATGAAGGGTAAGGAAGCTACGGAAGCCTTCTTTATAAGCGGAGTTCATTACCTCACAAATGTCTATGAGCATCCCAATGTTTTCCGCTTTATAAACGTGGATAACACCATGGATACAATAGGCGAGGACATAAGGGGTGAAAACAGTTTTTTTGACTATCAGTTCGATGAAGAGGCAGTGGAGTTTTTCGAGCAGCAGTATGACGTTCCCAAAGACGCCATAAGGGAAGCTGTTCGTGACACGGTCATCTACACCCATGGTCTGGCAATGTTTGCCATGCTGGACGAAGCCAAGCTTTCCAGGGAGGACGCCTGCAAGCTTATGTTCAACATGGGCATGAAGCTTGTTGCCAACCTTGGCATATACCCGCGGGAAGACATTGACTACTACTTGAACATATAGCGGCAAAGGCTTAGGCCTTTGCCTTTTTTATACTTTCTTTATAAATTCTTTACGGATATGTAATTGAATGCCCAAACCTCCCAAGTTACACTGATTTAGAATTGAGAAAAAGTTATTTTCGGAGGAGAGAAATGAGTAACGAAGGAAAGAAAAATATATTTGCAAGATTCTTCGGAGCGATTTGGAGATGGATTAAACGCCATAAAGTTTTATCCGTGATTTTGGTTCTTCTGATTGCTCTGATTATTTACATTGTAAATGTTGTAAACAAAGCAAAGGAACTTCTTAACAACAACAGTTTCGATTTCGCAACCGTTGAGACCAAGGACCTGACCAATTCTGTATCTGCAACAGGTAAAATCGTCGGTCTCGACAAAAAGAATGCTCAGGCAGGTATTACCGGAGTTGAGTTTACAGAGATAAATGTTGAAGTAGGTGACTATGTTGAAGCCGGTCAGGTAATCGCCATCCTTGATTCATCTGATATTCAGGAAAACATAGATATAGCGAAGAAACAGTTAAATGCTTCTGAAGCAAACAATTCCATCGGAGTTAACGGCGCAGCAAGAAGCCTTAACAATGCGGAAGTTAACAGAGATAAGGATGCAGAGAAAGCGGATGTGAATATTGCCAGAGCATGGGATGCATATGTAAATGCAGCAAACGCCGCTAAGGAAGCTACTGATAAATACAATAATGCGGTTAATGCAAGGAAGAGTGCGGAAGAGAAGAGGAATGCTCTGGCCGGAGTTGTAGGAAATATTACAAACGGTTCAGCGAATGTTGCACAAACAGACTTTGATAATACCAAAGAAAACTTAAAAACGTATCTTCAATCAATATCAATTAATTCAGGAGATCCTGGTTATGATGAGGTATTAAGCTACACTGCCAATAATTTTACAAATTGTAATATGAAGGCAACGCAATTTGATCCCAATGTCACGATAGATGAAAATGACCCAAACTATGGAACTCTTTTGCTTGAAGGCTACAGTGACTTTTGGCCATCTGCAGGAAGCCTTTCAACAGATAATATAAATGAAATAAACGGGCGCATCACAGAGCTCAAACGAATTTCTGTTGAATTTTCGCAGAATATTGCTTCAGCAAGCGCTAATCTTGGAACTGCAGATGCTGCCCTTGCCTCCGCCCAGTCCACTGAAGCAGCCCTCAAATCTGCCATGGACTCAGCTGACAGTACCGCTGATTCCCTTTGGAACTCCTACAACGACATGATCCGTGCCAAGGAAGACACCCGCCGTATGGACGACTCCACAGTTGCAACTGCTGCAGACTCCCTTAACACCACAAGAAACACAGCAGCAGTAAGTAACCTCCCCTCCAAGCAAAACATAGAGAACCTTGAGGAGCAGCTTGATAAGTGCACAGTAACAGCTCCCATGTCCGGAACTGTAACTGCAGTTAATTTCAAGAAGGGTGATAAGTACGACGGAGTAACGCCCATAATTGTTGTGGAAGATGAGAGCGCTTATCAGGTTTCTGCAGAAATCGACGAGTACGATATCAGTAAGATTGAGATAGGTCAGGCAGTTCAGATTCGTACCAACGGTACAGGAGATCTGGAACTTGAAGGAAAGGTTGTAAGTATTGCACCTCACGCAACTGCATTGCCTGCGTCTATGGGTGCGGCAGCTTCATCAGCCAATGTTACATACAATATACTTATAGATATTCTTACTCCCAACAATGACCT
>JAEEGK010003243.1_pt1 | contig 40611 bp, 31 predicted proteins | sample 8958771 | NCBI WGS metagenome assembly JAEEGK01 (sample SAMN16246547, study PRJNA631951) | gut metagenome | biome: gut microbiome; feature: rumen; material: SC-attached | host: Bos | place: Iran: Karaj | collected 2018-10
CTTGCCGAAGAGGCAGGTTCTGCCAAGGCTTCCAACATTGTCCTGATGGGCAGGTTCTCTAAGTATGTTGAAGGCATCAGCAAGGAAGAGTGGATCAAGGTAATCGAGAATACGGTTCCCGCCAAGTTCCTTGAGATGAACAAGAAGGCCTTCGAGCTCGGAGTAAACGCATAATGCCGGATATCGAGAAAGTAAGAGAATTCTTCAAGGGCGACAAGTACGCCACTGAAGCTACGGGTATCGTTATCGACAGTGTGGAGAAGGGGCACAGCGTTGTCTCGCTCGAACCTGACGGAAGACACCTCAATGCGGTCGGAGGCCTTATGGGCGCAGTCTATTACACTATGGCGGATTTTGCTTTCGCCGTTGCCGAGAACTGCGAACAGCCTTCCGATACGGTTACAGTTACGCAGGCGGTCTCGATGAATTTCCTGAGATCCTGGCCGGGCGGCAAGGTAACCTGCACGGCAGACATAGTAAAAGACGGCAGATCTATCTGTCTGTATGAGGTAAAGTGCTTTGATATTAATGGCAAGGAACTTGCACTCGTTGTTATCAACGGCTTCAAGACTGCCATAAGAAAATAATTTGGAGGGCAACCATATGATCTGGAACGAAGCAAAGGAGTGCATGTCGCGCGACGAGATTGAAGCGCTTCAGAGTGCAAGGCTCGTCAAGGTAGTCAACCGCGTCTACCACAACGTAGAGTACTACCGTAAGAAGATGCAGGAAGTAGGCCTTGAGCCCGGAGACATCAAGGGCATAGAAGACCTCGATAAGCTTCCTTACACGACCTATGCAGACCTTAGAGATACTTATCCGTTCGGTTTGGCAGCTGTTCCCAGATCTGAGATGGTCCGCGTTCATGCTTCATCCGGTACGACCGGCAAGCCCAAGGTAGCAGTATATACCAGACGCGACATAGACATCTGGGCAGAGTGCGTAGCCAGATGCCTTGCAATGGCAGGCATCACAAGAGATGACATCATCCAGGTAGGCTACGGCTACGGCCTGTTCACAGGCGGTCTCGGCGCTCATTACGGTGCTGAATACCTCGGAGCTCTCGTTCTGCCTATGTCTACAGGTAATACACAGAAGCTCATCGACATGATGATCGACTGCGATGTAACATCGATCGCATGCACGCCTTCGTATCTGCTGCATGTTGCAGAGGACCTCGAGAAGGCAGGTCTCGTAGACAAGATCAAGCTCAAGTCCGCCATCTGCGGTGCCGAGCCCTGGACAGACGAGATGCGCGATCAGATGGAAGCAAGACTTCACATCAAGGCTTACGACATCTATGGTCTTACGGAGATGATGGGTCCCGGCGTTGCCTGCGACTGCGAGCACCACAAGGGTCTTCACATCTGGGAAGATCACTTCCTGCCCGAGATCATCGATCCTTCTACGCTTAAGCAGCTCCCCAAGGGTTCTGACGGCGAGCTTGTCATTACAAACCTGACCAAGGAAGGCATGCCTCTCATCCGTTACAGGACTAAGGACCTTACCTCCATCGAGTACGACAAGTGCGAATGCGGACGTACGATGGCAAGGATCCAGCGCTTCAGGGGAAGATCCGACGACATGCTCATCATCAAGGGCGTCAACGTATTCCCGTCACAGGTCGAGGCAGCACTCCTCACGATCGACGGAACCACGCCTCACTACATGCTGGTCGTTGACCGTGTCGGCAACAGTGATACTCTTGAAGTACAGGTAGAGGTAGCTGAAGACAAGTTCACGGACGAAGTCAAGTCGCTCGAGACTCTTAAGAAGACCATCCACGACAAGCTCAGGATGGCAATCGGTCTCAACGCGAAAGTAACTCTCATGGAACCCAACGGACTCGAGCATTTCGACGGCAAGTCCAAGCATGTTATCGATAAGCGTAAGCTCTATCAGTAAGGAGGTATCTACTATGTTCGTAAAGCAGTTATCGGTTTTCCTCGAGAATAAAGAAGGCAGACTCGACAAGGTCCTGAAGACACTTGCTGACGGCGGCATCAACCTCCTGTCTGCAAGCTTGGCAGATACATCCGAGTTCGGTGTCCTCAGGCTTCTTGCTGATGATGCGGACAAGGCAAAGTCCATCCTCAAGGATGCCGGCTTTACCGCGCGTATCGACAATGTCATCGCAGTGGTTGTTCCTGATGCAGTCGGAAGCTTTGCCAAGGTCTGTGCCATGATCCATGAGGCAGGAATCAACATCAGCTATATCTACGGTCTTTCCATTGACGGCGAGGGTACTCCCATTGCCATCAAGACCGACAACAATGACAAGGTCGTAGAGATCCTTAACGGTGCGGGAGTAAAGATGATATCTCCGGAAGAACTGGTCTGACAGGATCTCTTGTTCTTCCGTTCAGATGGATCCTTTGAGAGGCAACAATACTGCAGCCCGCATAGGTTATATTGACATAGCCAAATGCATCGCGATCCTGGCTGTGATCGCCGGACATTATTATGCTCCGCCGCTCTTGGCGGGCAAGGTCATCTATTCATTTCATATGCCGTTGTTCTTCATTGTCAGCGGCTTTTTTGTTAAGGATTATCAGATCAAGAAGAATGTGATCCGTTCCTGCAAAGGCCTGCTCTTACCCTATGCGGCGGGAATGGGTATCAAGACGGTTATCGATATCTTTGCCGGCAAAGACCTTCAGGGTCTTGATGCTGCTCGGCAGGGCCTGATCGACATGATCGGCGGAATGTGCAAGGTATCTGCCGTATTCCCCGTTTTCCGCGATGTCGGCATGCTGTGGTTCCTGCCGTGCCTGTTTGTCTGCAGGGTATTGTTCGTGGTCATAATGAACGTTACCGAGAAGAGTAAGTACAGTTCATCGATAAGGATCATTGTATTCTCGCTGCTGGCTTTTGTCGGAATGGCCACACCGCGTCTGACATATGAATACTTCCCATGGGGAGCAGAGATAGCGCTTGTCTCTTTGCTGTTCTTGTTCTGCGGCAACATGCTGAACAAGCATAAAGTCTTTGATGACAGAAGAAGGCTGCCGATCGCGGGAATATGCCTGGTAATCTGGATCGTCCTATTAAGTCTGGGATTCTATATTGAACTGGCCGCACACTATTGGCCGGGGTTCTATCTGGCGGTGCTGGAAGGAATGCTGGCTTCTTTTGCGGTCATGTGCCTGTCGCAGTTGATCGACAAGATCCGGTTTTTGAATACTGCTTTGAGATGGATAGGAAAGAGCAGTCTCATTGTATTGCTGGTGCATTACATAGACAGTGTCTACGAAGTCTCGGACAAACTGCTGGGCATACTCAATATCGATCATTCGATCCTGAGCTTAACGGTCCGCATTTTGTTTATCCTGTGCATTGCGGGGGTTATCAGCCTGCTGCTGCAGATGGTGAAGGCGCGATCTAAGGTCCGTTCAGCCAATGGTTAACATTCTGATAACTAAGGCGGCTGCTTATGCAGCCGTTGTTTTTTATCTGTATAATGGAAGAGTTAGCAATTGTTAATGATATCTTCGGCGGTTAGGGCATGAGTGCATCGGATTACATATTTGAAAACTGGATACTGATACTCGTTCTCCTGGGATTTGCGGTCTCGCTTATCTCGACCGTCTTCATGCAGAAGAAGACCATCAGACGTATGTTTGCCCTGATCATCCAGGTGTTCATTTTGTCCGTCGTTGTCTATGTCGAATTCAAGATAGCAGATGCCAACGGCGACAGGATGCTGAGGCTAATCCTGATGGCCATCAGATACAGTTCCACGCCGCTTTTGGTAGCCCAGATCATATATGCAGTTGCCAAGAATCAGAAGTGGTACGTATTCATCCCTGCGGCAGTGTTCTTTGTCCTGGATTTTATCTCTATCCCCACGGGTATCGTTTTCGCGCTGGATGCTGAGGGTGAGCTTGTCAGAGGACCTCTCGGCATGCTGCCTTATTTTGGTGCGGGAATGTACTGCGCCTATCTGATATATCTCCTGATCAGGCACAGATCCAAGCAGATGACGGAGATCGTTCCGATATTCTTCTTCGGTTTTGCCTTTGCTTCGGGACTCCTGCTTCCGTTTACGCTCGGACGCGAATATGCACATGTCTTCTGTGCGACGATAGCCGTATCCATGTTCGTGTATTATGTCTTCATGATACTTCAGCTTACGAAGAGGGACTCTCTTACGGGCCTTCTGAACCGTCAGGCTTATTATTCCGATATCGAGAATGAGCCGGAGACCATCACGGCCCTGATATCGGTCGATATGAACGGACTCAAGACCATCAACGATAACGAGGGACATAATGCCGGAGACCTCGCGCTGACGACGCTGGCGGATTGTTTCCTCCGTGCCGTGAAGAGCAAGCACCGTGTGTACAGGGTGGGCGGAGACGAATTCATTATCGTCTGCCGTAAAGTCCCGGAAGATACTGTCTCTGATATCTGCGCACGCATACATCAGATCGTCTCTGAGACCAGATACAGCTGCTCGATCGGATACTGCTATTCAAAGGGCGAAGGCAGGTCTATAGACGATATGCTCAAGGAATCGGACAAGAACATGTATTCCGAGAAGGAGCAGTATTACAAGAAGATCGGCAAGGTGCGATAAACTTAAGTAAGGTCTTACCTGTACGAGCCGTACTTGGCTTTCTTCTCCATCTTCTCCTCATAGAGCAGGCCGTCTGCGATCTCAAGGATCGAATAGATATCAACGTCAGGTCTGCATGTGAACTTGTGGATGCCTGCACTCATCGCGATGGGATAAGGCTTGCCGGAGGTATCGTTATGGCTCTTGGTAACGCGCTCGATCCTCTCTCTAATCTTGGAGATGTCTATGTCAGTCTCGATGATGGCCATGACGACGAACTCGTCGCCGCCGATCCTGCCCAGAACATCTGTATCACGGAAACATTCCCTGAGAATGTCAGCAATGGTCCTGAGTGAATAGTCACCGTCATCGTGACCGTACTTATCGTTGATCATCTTGAGGTTATCCATATCGACATAGCAAAGTACCGTTGCCTTGCCGCTGTATGCGGGATCGGATAGGATGCTCTCCACCTTATCGAGGAAGCCTCTGCGGTTATAAAGACCCGTAAGCTCATCCTGCTTGGCAATGGCTTCGAGCTTGGTATTGTCCATGATGAATCTCTCGAGCGAGTTCTGCAGGTTCATCTTGTCTTTATTCTGCTCCTCGATCATGATGAGAGACTTGAGCGTAACGGACAGCTGGAAAGCGACAGGCGAGACATGTGACAGCACATTCGCATCGAGTTCGTTTACGAGCAGGCCGTACAGGTCGGCGCCGACAAAAAGAGGGAAGACGACCATCGTTCGTCTGTCTTTGCTCTCCGTGAAGTCGTTGGTAAATATCTGCTCTGTACGCAGAAGCTGCTGCTCATCGCTCATGGCACGGATACCGTTCGAATCAGACATCGCCTTGAGAAGGACCGACTTGGGGCACTCAAGCGGCGCATCGTCAGTGTTGCGGATGCTCCTCTGGAACAGATAGAGGAGAGACTTGGTGAATCCCACGGAATACAGTCCTCCAAGCAAATGCTCGTAGTGGATATCGCCTTCGGACGACATAAGGAAGATGTCGCCGGTCTGCTGGTTAATCAATCTCGACAGACGGCTGCTCTTGTTGTCTCTGTCGTGGACCTGGGCCAGACCCGAGTAAGACAGCAGTCTGTAGAATTCGGCGAACTCCTCGTTCATTACCGCATCATTTGCTTCGCCGCGGATGATCCTTGTCGCTTCATACTGCATGCACTGCAATGTGTTGAAGAACTTCTCGGGCGTCGTGTAGACAAGAAGGTCCGTGTCCAGCAGGAGGGCAAATGCCTTGTTGATGTTCTCGACTTCTGAACGGATATTATCGGAAGTTATGAAGGCAACATAAGCCTTGCAGAATGCTTCGAGCTTATCCTTGATATTGCGCAGGGGCTCGTCTTCGTAGTACAGGCCGAACAGGTATTCCTGCAGACCGTCGATAAAGCTGAGATCACCATTCTCTATGCCGAAGAACTTAAGACGTCTGCACATCTCTTCCTCGTCGAGACCGGTACAGCCGCATGAGCTTCTCTGTATGAGGTGCGTCTCGACCTCCATGTCGGACAGCGCGCTGTTATTCAGATAGTTCTCGGCGTTGAGGACGGCCTTGTAGGTCAGTGCGGCAGAACTTGCCTCCACCGTAGTGAGCGGCGGCTTCAGGGATACAGCGAAATCATCATCGTCAAACCCGACGACATACACATCCTTGCCGGGCAGCAGGCCTCTGGCGCAGATCTCCTTGTATCCGCCTATCGCCATATTGTCATTCGCGAAAACGATCGCATCCGGCTTACCGTTCCTGTCCAGCAGGTCAGCAACAACTTCGCTGCTGTTCTCGGTAAAATCGCCGTAAACTATAAGATCCTCATTAACGGGGATACCGTATTCAGACAGAACATTCTTATAGACTTCAAGTCTCTCTCTTGCATCGCGGTTAGTAACGGGACCGGAGACAAATCCTATCTTCTTTGCACCGTGCTTGTCTATCAGGTGCCTGATCACCTGGCTGAATCCTGACTCGTTATCGAAAGTGACCGAGTGGTATCCCTCAAAGTTCGAGAACAGGCATACGATCGGTACCTTCGGAAGCGATTCCAGAAAGGCCTTCTGTGTCTCCTTATCCGCTCTCGAACAGATCGTGCCCAGCAGGATGTAGATGATGTCCACATTATGCTCTGCAGGAAGGCTGAAGACTGAATTGTACTGGTATTCGTATTTCTTATCGGCATATTTGCTGTCAGGCTGGCCGATATAGTGACCGGGGAAGATGAAGAGGTTGGCGTCGAGCGCCTGTGCAGCGAGTTCCGCACCTTTGCAGGCCTGGTTGGAAAAATAGTTATCAAGATCGTCTACGAGAAAACCGATATTCAGACGGCGCTTCATTCAGGAGTACCTCTCAAATTATAATATTAATGATAACATACTTGCCTTATATTTTGACGAGAGGGGCGCATGATGTTATTATCTTCTGCGGACTTATATTTTAAATATAGGCAGGAGGAATAGAAATGCCGGTAACCGATTTGCTCAGACGTAACAGCAGAGAACACGGTGATGAGGTGGCTCTCATCGAGCTCAACCCCACAATGGAGGACACCAGGAAGATCTCTTTCAAGGAGTTCGACCTCGTTCAGCAGACTTCTCCCAGGCCGTACCGCAGGCAGATCACGTGGAAGGTTTTCGATGAGAAGAGTAACCGTGTGGCAAACATGCTCCTCGACAGAGGCATCACCAAGGGCGACAGGGTAGCGATACTCATGTTCAACTGCCTCGAGTGGCTCCCGATCTATTTCGGCATCCTGAAGACAGGCGCCATCGCTGTTCCTTTCAATTTCCGTTATACGGCAAACGAGATATCTTACTGCGCAGACCTTGCTGATGTATCGGTCCTGATCTTCGGTGAGGAGTTCGTGGACAGACTTACCATCAACGCAGACGACATTGCCAAGAACCGCCTCCTTATCTACGTAGGCGAGGGCCAGGCTCCGGAGTTTGCAGAGAGCTACTGGCACATGGTAGCTGATTATTCCAGCGAAGATCCCGATATCGCTCTTACGAACGAGGATCTTGCCGCTATATATTTCTCTTCCGGCACGACCGGATTCCCCAAGGCCATCCTTCACCCGCACCTGTCACTGTATCAGGCGGCAGAGATGGAGGCCGTACATCACGAGACTACCAAGGCTGACTGCTTCCTCTGCATTCCTCCGCTTTACCATACAGGCGCGAAATTCCACTGGATGGGTTCTCTCTGGACCTGCAGCAGGGCAGTCCTTCTCAAGGGCACCAAGCCTGACATGATCCTCAAGGCGGTATCAGACGAGCACTGCACGATCGTATGGCTCCTCGTTCCGTGGGCACAGGACATCCTTGATGCACTGGACAGAGGCGACATCAAGCTTGCTGACTATCAGCTCGATCAGTGGCGCCTCATGCATATCGGCGCACAGCCAGTACCTCCGTCACTGATCCGTCACTGGAAGGAATACTTCCCGAAGCATCAGTACGATACGAACTACGGTCTGTCCGAGTCCACCGGTCCGGGCTGCGTTCACCTCGGCCTCGAGAACACTCACAAGGTCGGCGCGATCGGCGTTCCGGGTTACCGCTGGGAGTGCAAGATCGTTGACGACAACGGCAACGAAGTAAAGCACGGCGAAGTCGGTGAACTCTGCGTCAAGGGCCCCGGCGTAATGCTCGAATACTATAAGAACCCGAAGGCAACAGCCGAGACACTCAGAGACGGCTGGCTCTTCACGGGCGATATGGCCATGCAGGACGAGGACGGATTCTATTTCCTTGTTGACCGTAAGAAGGACCTCATCGTATCAGGCGGCGAGAATATCTATCCCGTCGAGATCGAGAACTTCCTGCAGGAATATCCGAAGGTCAAGGATGTAGCAGTCATCGGACTTCCCGATAAGCGTCTGGGTGAGATCACCGGCGCCATCGTCGAGATCCAGCCCGGCAGCGACTGCACGGTGGAGGAACTCGAGAAGTTCTGCAACCAGCTTCCCCGCTACAAGCGCCCCAAGAAGATCATCCTCGCTGACGTTCCGAGGAATGCCACAGGTAAGATCGAGAAGCCGGCACTCCGTAAGAAATACGGTGCCGAGAGGCTCGTCGAGCAGGAGAACCGCTCGTAAATCAAGATACCAAGCCTGCTTCAGATGCATATGCATCCGGGGCAGGCTTAATTTATAAACAAAGGGTGTTAAAGGTATGGTAGTAAAGATTATCTTTCTGATCATCTTCTTCGCGGTCATGATCGGCATCGGTGTCATGACACGTAAGAAGGCCAACAGTGTCGAGGGATTCGTCCTCGGCGGCAGATCCGCAGGTCCGTGGCTCACGGCTTTCGGATACGGTACGTCGTATTTCTCTGCGGTTGTATTCATCGGTTATGCCGGTCAGTTCGGTTATAAGTACGGTGTGTCTTCAACATGGATCGGTATCGGCAACGCAGTCATCGGTTCGCTCCTCGCATGGATCGTCCTCGGACGCCGCACGAGAGTCATGACAAAGCATCTGGATTCGAAGACGATGCCGGACTTCTTCGGCAAGAGATTCGACAGCAAGGCGCTCAGAGTCGCTGCTGCCCTCATCTCGTTCGTCTTCCTGATCCCTTATACATCTTCTGTCTATAACGGTCTGTCCATACTCTTCAACATGGCATTCAATATCGACTATAAGGTCTGCATCATCGTAATGGCAGCACTTACCTGTGTATATGTCATCCTTGGCGGTTATATGGCTACCGTTGCAAATGACTTTATCCAGGGTATCGTAATGCTCTTCGGTATCGTTGCGATTATTGCGACGGTCCTCAGCAACAACGGCGGCTTCATGCAGGCTCTCACAACGCTCTCGCAGCAGCCTTCCGATCTCGATGTATCTGCGGGAATGCAGGGTGCGTTCGTATCGTTCTTCGGACCTGATCCGCTGAACCTTCTGGGCGTAGTCATCCTAACCTCTCTCGGTACATGGGGACTTCCTCAGATGGTCGGCAAGTTCTATGCCATCAAGGATGAGAAGTCGATCAAGGCCGGTACGGTCATCTCCACGGCTTTCGCTACTATCGTTGCAGGCGGCTGCTACTTCCTCGGCGGATTCGGCAGACTCTATTCTTCCAACCCTGCGATCTACAAGGAGAACGGCGTTGATGTCAATTTTGACGCCATCGTTCCCACGATGCTCTCAGGTCTTCCTGATGTCCTTATCGGCGTAGTCATCGTTCTCGTTCTCTCGGCTTCGATGTCCACGCTCTCATCACTCGTTCTGACATCAAGCTCGACGGTTACGCTTGACCTTATCGCTCTTATCGGCAACAAGAAGGGCGAGGACAAGAAGAAAGTGGACAAGAGGAACCTTGTTACAATGAGACTCCTGCTCGTATTCTTCATCGTAGTATCCGTAGCGCTCTCGCTCAATCCGCCTACGTTCATCGCACAGCTCATGGGTTACTCATGGGGCGCGCTCGCAGGTTCGTTCCTCGCACCGTTCCTCTGGGGACTCTATTGGAAGAAGACCACAAAGCTCTCCGTATGGGCATGCTTTGTTGCCGGCGTAGGTCTCACGGTATCCAACATGATATTCCACTTCGTTGCATCTCCGATCAACATGGGTGCGATCACGATGCTTGCAGGTCTTGTCATCGTTCCGCTCGTAAGCCTTATCACTCCGAAGCTTGGTGACGATAAGGTAGAGGGCATCTTCGCCTGCTACAACGAGAAGGTATCCATCGAGAAGAGATACAGCCTCGAGGAGAACGAAGGAGAGAACTGAGCCTCCGTTAACTTCAGTACACAGCGCCGTCCGGCTTCGGGCGGCGTTTTTTGTGTTGACAGAGAAGTAAGTAAGGTATAACATATGAACGAACAAACATATGAGCAATTATTCATATGAAAGGAGAACGAAGAATGCCGCACGATCACAGCAACATCCTCAATCACGTAAAAGCAGAGCTTCCCAAGGACGAACTTCTTCAGGACTTAGGAGATCTGTTCAAGATCTTCGGTGATACAACTCGCATCAAGATCATGTACGCGCTCCATGAAGATGAGATGTGCGTCTGTGCGATCTCCGAACTCCTCGGCATGACTCAGTCTGCTGTATCACATCAGCTTAAGACGCTCAAGACTGCCAATCTCGTTAAGAGCAGACGCGACGGCAAGACGATCTACTACAGCATTGCTGACGATCATGTAAGAACGATAATCGCTCTCGGATTTGAACACATTACAGAGTAAGGAGAACCACTATGAAGAAGACATTTGAGTTAGAAGATCTGGACTGCGCCAACTGCGCAATGAAGATGCAGGAAGCTGTTAAGAAGATCCCCGGCGTCATCGACTGCGAAGTTAACTTCATGACACAGAAGATGAAGCTCGAAGCAGAAGATGATGTATTTGACGATGTGCTTAAGAAGGCAGTCAAAGAGATCTCGAAGGTTGAACCCGATTGCACGGTAATAATCTGATATGAAAAACAAACTCACCCGTAAACAGAAGAAACTCCTGACAAGGATAATAGTCGCGGCGGTGCTTTTCGCCGGTATGATGGTGGCAGACCACCTCATAGAGATCCCGTGGTTTATCTCGCTGCCGATGTTCGCAGTGCCTTATCTTATCTGCGGATACGACGTGCTCCTCGCGGCGTTCAAGAACATCGCGCACGGTCAGGTTTTCGACGAACGCTTCCTCATGATGGTAGCGACTGTCGGTGCTTTCGGTGCCGGAGAGTATCCGGAGGCTGCGGCGGTAATGCTCTTCTATCAGACGGGTGAGCTCTTCCAGGGCATAGCGGTCGGCAGATCGCGCAAGTCCATCGCCAAGCTCATGGACATCAGGCCCGACTATGCTGTAGTCATAAGAGACGGTAAGGAAGAGACCGTATCTCCCGATGAAGTTGCTCTGGGCGAGACGATCCTCGTTAAGCCGGGCGAGAAGATTCCCCTGGACGGCGTTGTCTTAGAAGGTGCGAGCTCGGTCAACACCGCAGCGCTCACAGGTGAATCTGCTCCCGTTGATGTAGCGGTAAGCGAGAGCGTCATCTCGGGCACGCTCAATCTCACGGGTGTCATCAAGGTCAGGACGACAAGCACCTTCGGCGAGAGCACTGTCTCGAAGATCCTTGAGCTCGTCGAGAACTCGTCTTCCAAAAAGGCGAGAGTCGAGAACTTCATCACCAAGTTTGCCAAGTGGTACACACCCTGCGTTGTTATCGCAGCCGTGCTCCTGGCGGTAGTTCCTCCTGTTATACTCGGCATCGGAAGCTGGGACATCTGGAAGGAATGGCTTACCAGAGCATGCGTATTCCTTGTTGTATCCTGCCCCTGCGCACTTGTCGTATCGGTACCGCTGTCTTTCTTCGGCGGCATCGGCGGCGCTTCGAAGGCCGGCATCCTCATCAAGGGCGCGAACTATATGGAACAGATGGCTAAGGTCGATACTGTGGTCTTCGATAAGACCGGAACCCTTACCAGAGGTGTGTTCAAGATCGACGATATCCATCCCAACCTCATCGAGAAGGACGAGCTCCTCGATATCGCTGCTGCAGCAGAGAGCTTCTCTTCGCACCCGGTGGCACAGTCGATCGTCCGTGCCCATGAAGGTCATATCGATAAGAACAGGATCGGCAGGGTAGAGGAGATCGCCGGAAAGGGCGTCCTCGCTGAAGTTGACGGGTCCGATTACTATGTCGGCAACGGCGCACTGATGGAACTGTGCAAGGCTGACTGGCACGACTGCCACCTGACGGGAAACATAATACATATCGCGCGTAAGACGGAAGAAGGCTCGGAGTATCTCGGACACATCATCATCAACGATGAGATCAAGGAAGACTCGAAGGAGGCCATGGACGACCTCAAGAGCCTCGGCGTTAAGCGTCTGGTCATGCTGACAGGCGACAAGAAGAATGTCGCGGAGAGCGTTGCAGGCAAGCTCGGCCTTACGGATCACTATGCAGAACTCCTGCCTGCGGATAAGGTCTCCAAGGTGGAAGAACTCCTGGGCGGCGAAGGCAAGCTGGCATTCGTGGGAGACGGCATCAACGATGCTCCTGTTCTCATGAGAGCTGATGTGGGCATTGCAATGGGCGCCATGGGTTCTGATGCAGCCATAGAGTCGGCGGACATCGTCCTGATGGATGACAAGCCGTCGAAGATCGCGGACAGCATAAGGATCTCGAGGAAAACAATGCGCATCGTCAAGGAGAATGTGGTCTTCGCACTCGGCGTAAAGGCCCTGATCCTGGTGCTCGGAGCCCTCGGTATCGCCAATATGTGGTTTGCCGTATTCGGTGACGTCGGAGTCCTCATCATCGCCATATTGAATGCCGTAAGGACCATGCGGGTCAGGAAATAATGTAACAAGCCTGAAACCTAAGGATTACCTCATAAATGTTACAATTATCGTAGCCTATTGTGGCATAATACTTGTAAATTAATGGGGGACACTATGGATTTTACGTATTCTAACGACGGTTTCTTGCCATATGATTCCTTTGACTATATCTACAGTGAGCGCGAATTGCCGGAGTTCGGCAAGGTAGCTTCACCTTATATGAAGCCTCTTACGACATGGAGATTCTTCCTTGCGAGAGGTCAGTCAGAGATACCGTTCGGTGTTGAGAAGAAGTCATATGACGACAGTGAGTGGGCGCTCATCAATACGCCTTCGACCTGGCAGACGGAAGGTTACGGTCTGCCGCAGAATCTTATCTACGACTATCCCCAGCGCCTTAAGGACGAAGACGACAAGAAGGAACTCACGATTGGCGACAGGTTCATCCTCCAGTCCAACACGGCTGACGATGACGAAGTCGGTATCTACAGGAGCACCGTCGTCTTCACAAAAGACGATCTCGAGAGAGCCATATACATCGAGACTTCCGGTATCTGCGGCAGCTTCAGGGTCTATGTCAATGACAGGCTCGCAGCAGATTCCCACGCCATCTATACCCGCAAAAAGCTCCTCATCTCGGAGTTCGTTACGGAAGGCGTCAACCTCATCGTTATAGTCGTTAACCGCTATGACAGAGACGATTCCGGTCACGTCATCCTCGATTCGATGAACTACGGCTTCTCCGGTATCTTCAGACCCATCATGATCGTAATGGATTCGCTCCTCGAGCTGTCCAATGTCCATATTAAGCTTGAATACGTGCCCGAGGCATATATCAACGAAGTCGCAAAGCTCGGCGGACTCGCTGAGGCCGGCAAGGTCGCGAGAGTCCCTCACGGCAACTTCATGATAAGGGTCGACTTCCAGCTCAAGAACCATACCAACTTCATGATCCCTTACTCTGTAAGGATCTCGGTGCTCGAGGCACGCGCGGAATATGATCCGTACAAGCTTCCGTTCGTCGCCATCAAGGATCAGGGCAAGCCTGCAGTAGGCGTAGTGGATGCGCTGAAGGAGACCAGGGCACAGACAGAGTTCGTGGCCCTCGACGTAGCTCAGTGGTCTGACTGCACACCTGTCCAGTACGACATGGTCTTCGAGGTGCTCAACGCCGAGAACAAAGTCGTCTGCGCGAAGAAGAAGAGATTCGGCTTCAGGACGACCGAAGTCGTTCACGATAAGCTGAACATCAACGACAGGCGCGTAACGCTCCAGCTCACGCATTACTATGAATTCGATCCTGCCGAAGGTATCGCTGTCCCTCAGGACAGAATCAGGCAGGACATCATCATGATGAAGAGAGTCGGCATCAACGGCGTCATCGCAGACGGTTTCCCGCTGTCCGACGATTTCCTTAACCTGTGCGACCAGTACGGTATGTACGTCATCGCGACGTCCTATCCTTCCGTCATGCGCGACTATGTCGAAAGTGCCATGAACCACCCCTCAGTAGTCATGTGGGGCGTTCAGAACTACAACTTCGATCCTGACCATGCTTCAGGTGCCAAGCACGGCTGCATGCTCATAGACGACACGAGGCCATGGTACTGCGAAGCAGAAGGCCACCTCGTAGCAAGGAGCCGCAGCTCCAAGACCATCGAGGCATCTTCCGACATGAAGCCGCTTCCGGGTGAAGCAGGCGCCGTATACGGTCCCTGGGTGGATCTGTGCCTCGACAGGAATATTGTTTTCGGGAAGAACAAGACCGGCAAGAACCTCTTCGAGACCATCCCCGGCCGTACAAGGTTCACGGACGACGATACGATGTACAAGTGGATACACCACGCAGACTTGGTCGGCGGAAAGCAGAAGGAGAATTCATGTATCGGACAGGGTATCGTCGACAGCGACAGGAACCCGCACCCGGTATATCTCGATATCAAGAAGCAGTGTCAGACGATAAGCATTTTCGCGAACGCCGGAGATCCGACGAACCTGACGATGCGCAATACCAACCCGTTCGCATATACCGAAGAGCTCGACATCGAGTGGAAGATCCTGATGGGCGGTCAGACGATCGTATCGGGAAGAGGTTCCATCGGCGAGATCGAGCCTTACGGTTCAAGGACTCTGAGATTCCCGTTCGAGGTGGAGATGTTCCTTACACCCGGATGGGCAGGCGACAAGCCGGAGTTCGTCGAGATGTATGCAAAGGGATTGTCCCACGAGCTCGTATTCGATATCACGCTCAAGCTGCACAAGGATACTTACTATGCGCGTGCAGGCTATGAGGTTGCTTTCTTCCAGGAGATCCTCGCAGAAGAGATCGCAAGCCCGGCAGGAACAGGCCCGTCCATTAGGAACGGCCTGAAGCAGGGTGCATCGGTCACCGCTCCCCAGCTCGGAGCAGGATCTGCGATGTCTGCTCCCGATGAGAATCTCGCGCTCAAGGCGGCAGGTACCGATGAGCAGTCCGAGGTAATGGACGAGATCCCCGAAGGCGACATCATCGGTCTTAATACAGTCAATGAAGAAGGCCTCGTGGAAGAGCCTATCATCAATGCAATGCCCGAATCAGTCGAGTCCATCACGGAAGAGATCATCACTGAGGTCATCAACCGCGCTTCGATCACGACCGGTTCTGACGGTATCTGCCTGGGCAACAGCGACAGGAAGATCGGATTCTCGAGAGAGCAGGGAGGCTGCTCGAAGCTTGAAGTAGACGGCTTCAACTTCATCAAGGGTTCGTTCCTGCCGAGCTTCTACAGATGCCCTTCCAACATCGACAGAATGGATAAGAGCTTCGTCCTCGCGAAAACGATCTTCTCGCCTGAGACGGACTACGAGCACATCCAGGAGACACTCCAGTTCAAGAGCAGCAATTACGGCATCAAGGACGGCGTCTTCAACATGGTATCCGTATATAAGTCCTTCGCCATGAAGGGCGATGTCATCATGTACTACGAAGTGCCTTCTGCAGATACTCTGCGCGTAACTCTTAACTTTACGCCGAAGTACGATATGGTCAGATACGGCATCAGGTTCAGGATCGTAAAGGGCGATGTCCTCTGTTCCTGGTACGGAAGAGGTCCGGGAGAATCCTATGTTGACCGTAAGAACGCGGCAAGGCTCGGTGTCTTCGCAGCAGGCGCGGATAAGATCTATCACCCGTACGCAAGGCCTGCCGAGAACAGCTCGCACACAGATACACAGGTCGTTAAGATAACCAACGCACTGGGCGACGGAATCACGATAAGAAGACTTGGCGGTAACCCGAGATTCGACTTTACAGTTCTTCCTTACACGCCTGAGCAGATGAACGAGTATCTCCACGAAGAGCAGCTCATGAACAACGATTTCTGCGAATTCATGTGCGACTTCTGCTCGAAGGAGATCGAGAGAACGAGAGACAACAGATCGGCGCAGCCCGTTAAGAAGGGCGTCACATATAAGGAGACATTCGAGTTCAAGCTCGAATCACACGCTTGATTTGGCTCTCAAGAGGGTAGCTTCATCTCTGATATGTATTTCCATGATGCTCGCATCTTCCTGCGGTAAGGTGCCGGCTCAGCATGACTACGGCGTATTCCTCAGTGTGACGGAAGACCTGGAACAGCTTCAAGACTATAAGACCGTGGTCATAGATGCGCAGTTCTTTACGGCAAAAGAGATCTCTGAATTTAAGGCTTCAGGCCACGAGGTGTTCAGTTATATCAACATAGGTTCCCTCGAGAACTGGCGTGATTACTACGACGAAGACCTGACTCTCGATGAATACGAGAACTGGGAAGAAGAGAGGTGGGTGGATGTATCCCGCGAAGAGTGGCAGGATTTCATTACTGACGAACTGATCCCGGAACTTCTCGATAAGGATATCGACGGCTTCTTCGTAGATAACTGCGACGTGTACTACCACTATCCGACCGAAGAGATAATGGACGGTCTGACAGTCATGATGAAGGCCATGGTCGACACCGGTAAGAAGGTCCTCATCAACGGCGGTGATACCTATCTTGATGCGTACTGCCGAAGCGGCGGCAAATGGTTGGACGTTATCACGGGAATCAATCAGGAGACGGTATTCTCGGCTATTCTCTGGGATGAAGACAGGTTCGGCACTGCAGATCCCGAAGATCATGAATACTTCACGGATTACATCGAGCGCTACGCAGATCAGGGCGCAGACATATACCTTCTGGAATATACGACTGACGAGAACCTGATCAAAGAGATAGACGCCTATTGCAAGGAAAAAGGCTTCACGTATTACGTCTCTGATTCACTGGAACTGACGTTCGACTGATCACTCCTGCGGTCTGTAGATAGTGGATCTTCCGTCACCCGCGATACCGTTGATATAGTCGCTCACACTGCCGGGCTTTGTTGATGCGAGACCTTCCTCATACATATACATACGGGAATCTATCATGTCTATGTTGTGCAGGACCATTGCCTCGGGAACGGCGGGAAGAGTGATCGCACCCCATTCGAGCGTGCCGTGGTGCGAAGCGATGAGGTGCTTGAGCAGACGGACATCCTCGCGGTTATATGTCTCTCTGCCGGCAGCACTGTCTGCTTCAGCTACCATCTTGTCGATCATCTCGATACCTATCAGGGCATGCCCAAAGAGCCTTCCGTCAGGCGTATAGTTCGCGGCACCGAGCTCTGACGTGCTGAGCTCTTCGATCTTGCCTATATCGTGAAGAGCCGTACCGCACACAAGAAGCTCACGGTTAAGCGTCGTATAGATATCGCAGACGGAATAGGCTGCCTTGACCATCCTGTATGTGTGATAGAGAAGTCCGCCCATAAGATTGTGGTGCATCGACTTGGCAGCCGAAGATGAGCTGAAAGCCTTGGAATTCTTCGAGATCAGCCTTACCGTAAGAGCCGTGAGGCTGTAATCGTCTTCAGGGATAATTACATTGTCTTTGTCATACTGTCTTCCGGATGAATCAAGAACGATCCTTATCATATCGAGCAGCATCTGCTGTCTGGGCAGAGGCGGCATCTTGATGAGAGTAGCCTTCTCTTCGTCTGTCAGTCTGGCAGGATTAATGGAATCTACCGTGTAGTTCTTCTGATTCTGGAATTCGGTGCACTTAAGGCGCACGTCAACAGGCTTCTCCTCAGTAACTCCCTGAAGCTTAAGGGATTCTCTTGTGTTGTTGTTGAACAGGTTTGCTTCCTGCTGGGTCTTGCCGTCGCTCAAGGTAAGGCGGCAGTAGGGATCGCCCTTCTTGGTCGTACGCTCTTCTATCCTTACGACCAGAAGCGTCATATCGTAATTGTTGCCGATCTCTGTCTCTTCAAATCTTGTCTTGTACATATATAACTCCTGAATTTGTTTGATGTAATCCTATCACAACACCTGACCCATTTTTAGTGCAATTTTGTATTGTTTGTAATTAAGAAGGGGAGAACTGCTAAGGTATAATCAGACGTGTAGGAGGGGCTATGTAATGCGCTACAAAGCTGTGTTATTTGATCTTGACGGCACGCTGCTCGATACGCTCAGCGATCTTGCGGGTGCGCTTAATGCTGCACGTCAGATGAACGGCCTTCCTGCACAGGATATCGAACAGATCAGAAGCTATATAGGCAACGGCAGAAGGAAGCTCATAGAGCGTTCGCTGAGTGCCGATCCCGGAGAATATGACGAGGAACTTGCCGTAAAGCTCCTGACAGATGATTCCCAGTATTACAACAGCCACTGCATGATCAATACCAAGCCTTATGACGGCATCGTCGATCTTGTGAGAAGGCTTAAGTCTGACGGGATCAGGATATGCTGTGTTACGAACAAGGCGGATGAGACCGCTAAGACGCTTATCGGGCATTTCTTCCCGGATATGTTCGATATAGTCGCAGGTTCCGTTCCCGAAGTTCCCGTAAAGCCCGATCCTGCTGTCGTAGAGAGATGCCTGATCAAGCTGGGACTGCAGGAATCTGAATGCGTATTCATAGGTGATTCCGAAGTAGACATACAGACTGCGGCAAATGCCGGCATGGACTGCATCAGTGTATGCTGGGGGTATAAGACGCGCGAATTCCTTGAGAGGGAGGGTGCAATGCGCATCTGCACAAGACCTTTGGATCTTAGGAGATACATATATGACTGACACAAAAGCAAAAGAGAAGAGTAATCTCAGGAAGATCGCCATAGGCGGCATATTCGCTGCTTTTGTATTCATCGGCACGGAGCTTCATATTCCTACCGCCATAGGATTCATGAACCTGGGTGATGCCGTCATATTCCTTGCCGCATATCTCATCGGTCCTGCTGCCATACTTCCCGCTGCCATAGGTTCGGCATTGGGCGATCTTCTCGCAGGTTATCCGATATATATCGTACCAACATTTGTCATCAAGGGACTTATGGCTCTTATCGCTGCTCTGCTCATGAACAGACGCTCCGGCAAGAAGCTTACATTCATTAAGAAGATAACCGCAGGCCTTGCATCCGAGGCTCTCATGATCGCAGGGTATTTTGCATTTGAATTATTCCTCTACGGAGGGACAGCTGCCGCAGGTTCCATCCTGTTCAATCTCATCCAGGCATTTGCCGCACTCGTTGTCGCGATACCGCTTACTTACGTACTCAGGATAAAGCTGTAAAATTGCTTTTTATCAGATTATTAGTATTATTAAAGCGACTGAAAAACTAATAATGAGGTGGCTTTGATGAGCATCACTTTGAAGATAGGTAAGAAAGATCTGCCGAGAGTTATCGTGGCAGCCTTATTCTGCATTGCGGGTATCATATTATCGGTACTTCAGGGATTCTATGATTCCATATTCTGGTATGCGGGACTGTTCCTGCTCACGATCCCTACGTATACGATGAACAGCAGGGATTCAAAGCTGGCAAGGATCATCCCTGAGATCATATATCCTCTGTTCACTGCATACTTCACCATCTTCTTCATGCAGATGATCAATCTCGCCAACCATAAGAATCTTGATGGTGAGAGATGGCTCTATCACGTCATGTATCACTATGAATTTACCAGGATGTTCAGGGAGATCCCTATCATCATCTTTGTATACTTCCTGCTCCGCATGTGCATGGTCCCTAGAAGGTTCGCTGCGTGCTTTGCTCCGCTCCCGTTCCTTATCCTCGGACTTGCAGATTACTATGTATTCGAATTCCGCGGACATGAGATACTCTTCAGCGATTTTATGAGCGCACAGACTGCTGCAAACGTGGCAGGCAATTATAACTTCGACCTGTTATACCCCGTGGTATTCCTCGTCATGCCTTATGCTATGTTCATGATGGTATGCCTGAGGCTCAAAGGGGATAAGGCGGCAACACCTGCCTGGCTGAGAGTCGTTATCTTCGGCGCGCTTACCGCGGCATCTCTTGCAGGATTCATCCTGTCTCTCATGCAGTGGTCAATAACCAACAGACCTCAGGACTGGGCAGACAAGGGTTCCAGATTCAACGGATTCCTTCTTAACTTCTCATTGTCCGTTAAGACATTGTTCGTTGAACCGCCGGAAGGATACTCACTCGATTCTCTTGATGAACTCGTCGAGAGTGAAGGCGTTGATATGAACTATACCGGCAATGCTGAAGAAGCATCCAATGTCATCGTCATCATGAACGAGTCGTTCATGGATCCCAGGAGCTACCTGTATGCTTACAGCTTCTATGAAGATCCGACTCCGTACTTCAACTCGCTTAAGAATGATCCCAATGCGGTAGTAGGTCTTGCTGCATCTTCCGTTTACGGCGGCAATACGCCTAACTCCGAGTTCGAGTTCCTGACGGGAATCACGATAGGTTACATGCCTAACGGCGCCGTTCCTTACATGCAGTATGTTGATGATCCGCAGTATTCACTCGCATGGGCGATGAAGGAGATGGGTTACTATACCATCGCAATGCACCCGTACTATTCGAGCGGCTGGAACAGGACGAATGTCTATCCGAACCTCGGATTCGACAAGATGATGTTCATGGATGATTTTACCTATGAGCAGTCAGACCTTCAGAGAGACGAATACATGACTGACTCTCAGGCTTACGCAAATCTCATCGAGCAGATCGAGCAGGCACCTGATGACCAGAAGGTATTTGCATTCCTGATCACGGTCCAGAACCACGCAGGATACACCGAGAACCTGACAAACTTTGAACCTACCGAGTACTTCGCACCCGGTACCGCCAACGGCAACGAGCTCGCACTCAACGTCTACCTCACATGCCTTAAGCAGAGTGACGTTGCTCTCGAAGAGCTCCTGACATATCTGTCAGAGCAGGATGAGAAGTACACCGTAATGATGTTCGGCGACCACCAGCCGCAGTTCATGTCAGTGTTCCCGAATAATTTCGCGCCCGGTGTGTATACGAGCTGGACGATACCGTACATGATCTGGACGAACTACGATATGGATCCCGAGCTTAAGGCCCAGTATGAGAACGATCCCGTGGGCATCACCAGCATCAACTATCTGTCCATCGATACTCTTAAGGCGGCAGGCGTAGACCTTCCGGGTTATTACCAGCTCCTCGAGAAGATGAGAGAGAAGCTGCCCTGCATCAACTCCGCAGGATACTATTCGAACAGCCTCGGCGCATTCGGTATCTACGGAGATCCCACTGATGCCGATACCCAGAAGATCCTCGATCTGTTCCACTATATCCAGTACAACCTTATGTTCGATAAAGAATCAGGCGAATTCAAGAATTCACTTATGAATGTGGTAGGTGGCTGATATGGAAAACTATGACGTTATCATCATCGGAGCAGGCCCCGGCGGAATATTCTCCGCATATGAGCTTACAAAGAAAGCACCGGATCTCAAGGTCGCTGTCTTCGAAGCGGGACATCCGCTCGAGAAGCGTAAGTGCCCGATAGACGGCAAGAAAGTCAAGTCCTGCATCAAGTGTGAGACATGTGCCATCATGAGAGGCTTCGGCGGTGCAGGCGCTTTCTCTGACGGCAAGTACAATATCACCAATGATTTCGGCGGAACTCTCTACGAGCATATCGGCAAGGAGAAGGCCCTGGAGATCATGCACTATGTCGACGAGATCAATCTCGCGAATGGCGGAGAGGGCACAAAGCTCTATTCCACGGCAGGTTCCGGATTCAAGAAGATCTGCCTTGAGAACAAGCTGCACCTTCTAGATGCTTCCGTAAGACATCTCGGCACAGACAAGAACTACCAGGTGCTGGGCAATATCTTTGCATACCTGAAGGATAAGGTGGATTTCTATTTCGATACGCCCGTAGGTGACATGAAGGTTAACGAAGACGGCACGTATTCCGTAGAAGCCGGAGACAAGGAGTATACCGCACCGAGATGTATCGTCTCCGTGGGACGCTCGGGAAGCGGCTGGATCGAGAAGGTCTGCAAGGAACTCGGCATCGAGACGTTCTCCAACCGTGTCGACATCGGCGTCAGGGTAGAGCTTCCGGCAGTTGTTTTCTCGCATCTCACATCCGAACTCTACGAGAGTAAGATCGTATACAGGACAGAGAAGTTCGAGGACCGCGTCCGCACGTTCTGCATGAACCCGAACGGATACGTCGTAAACGAGAACACCAACGGCATCGTCACCGTCAACGGACACAGCTTCGATTCACCGGAACTGCAGTCCGAGAACACCAACTTTGCCCTTCTCGTCGCGAAACACTTCTCTTCGCCCTTCAAGGATTCCAACGGCTACGGCGAATCCATCGCAAAGCTTTCCAACATGCTCGGAGGCGGCGTTATCGTACAGAGATTCGGCGACCTCATGAGAGGAAGAAGATCCAACGAATCGAGGATAAGTGAATCGACCGTAAGGCCTACTCTTCAGGCTACGCCGGGCGATCTGTCGCTCGTGCTCCCGAAGAGGATCTTAGACGGCATCATCGAGATGATCTATGCGCTTGATAAGATCGCTCCCGGTACGGCCAATGACGATACCCTTCTGTACGGCGTTGAGGTCAAGTTCTATAACATGGAAGTCGCGATAGACGATAATCTCGAGACCAAGTATCCGGGACTCTATGTGATAGGCGACGGTTCAGGCGTTACGCACTCTCTGTCTCACGCTTCTGCTTCCGGCGTATACGTTGCAAGGAAGATAGCAGGAGAAGAATGATAAGACCGGTCACTGTTACCGCAGTGACCGCAAGTCCGCCTTCCGAACCGAAGGCTCCGCCCGTAACGATATCCATTGCTGACTTACCGTAAACAGTCCTCAGCACAGAAGAGGCTGCTTCGGTTCCTGATACCTGCAATCCAATGATGTTGCCCTGTGTAAGGTTCCACATCGTATGTATCGCGCTCGTCATCCAGATGTTGCCTGTCTTAAGGTAGATCAGCGCGAACAGCAATGCGATGAGGAACAGGTTTACTGCGGCCAGCGGAGTGAATCCGATATTTGCTGAATGGAAAGCAGAGAAGAGGAAAGAAGACAGGATCACTGCTACGGCTGTGTTACTCTTCTCTCTGATCCTCGGGATCATGAATCCCCTGAACATTATCTCCTCGGTCATGCCCTGAGGCAGCCACATGAGAAGGTTGACGATGAAGGTGACAGTGATGCCTCCGTCAAGGCCGAAGCTGATATAACTTACCTGTCCCGTGATAATCAGTATGACAAGGACAGATCCCATCATGAGAAGACCTAATACAAGTCCCGTAAGATAGGACTTTATTACCTTTGCGCGGTTATCCAGAGGAAGACCGAGCTTGCCGAAGCAGGCGGTAAAAGGTCTTATCTTCTCGCGGTTATAGATGCGGAGCAGATAAGTAAGGATCATGAGGATATATCCCGGAAGCATGAGTCCCAGGAACAGCGGGTCGCTCAAGAAAATGCCGAAGACTTCGAAGGTCGTATTGATGATGTCTTCGATGCTCGTGACATACCTTAAGTTCATGATGTATTCGGTGTATTCCGGACGGCTCATGAAGCTTATGACAGTAGGTATTACCGCTACCATCTGGAATACTGATAATACAGCAAGAGGATAGAATATCTGATCAAAATAGAAAGCGATATTCGAGGTAATACGGTCAGCACGTTCCATGAACGATAGTCTATGTTCTCCGCCGCTCTGAACTTCGCCTCTCTTAACTGATTCTACTGATACCGTGAAGCGCTCTTTGTGGAGCAGATTTGCAGATATCGCGCCTATTGCCGCCGATAGTGCGCCTGATGACAGAACGCATGATATCAGGGCAGGTATGTTGGTCTCGTTCGCGAGCGAATTGCCTATGCCGTAGAAGTGACCGTAGATGGGGAAGAAGTAGAATAACTCTGATACCTCACGGTAATTCTGTATGCATGTGACGCAGACTGCGACCAGCAGCAGGAATATCGGCAGGAACGCAGTCTGTGCCGAGATAACATTGTCATTGATCACCGATGTCAGGATGACTATAGATGATATGAGCAGAGCAAGGCTGATTACGTAGATGAGTACTGCGATGACTCCGGGAGTAATGAAGCGCCAGCTTGTCTGCGTCATAAGCACAACGATCAGTGCCGGTATGAGAGCCTTGATGGTTACACCCGTTATGTTGCCTATTATGATCGATGACCTCGGAAGAGGTGACATGATGATCTCGGTAAAAGTACCGTTCTCTTTCTGACCTGCAATTACATTGGTACCCGAGCTCATGGCAGCGAAGAGGATCACGATGAATATGAGGAGAGGAACGATGGTCCTTCCGATCGCGAATAGCGCTGATGCAAGACCGTAAGTCTCGTTGGGGTCAGGGATCGGGTCGTCGGATATCCTGAAGTCATTTGCTTCTATCGAGGTCACATTATGTCCGCTTCGTAAAAAGTTCTGATAATCATCCAAATAAGCGCTTATGAACTGTTCCTTCATATTGCCGTATTCAAGTGAGTCAGGCCTGTAGTAAGTCAGCACCTCGATGGGACCGGTCTCGCCGCCGTCAAATCTCTCGTCTATCATCTCATCGAAATCTTCAGGGAAGACTATCGTAAGATAAGCGTCTTCCTTCTTCATCCAATCCTGATAGGTGAGGAAATCATATGCTGCATCACTTTTTTTGTAGATGAATTCCGAATAGCCGTAATTATCGTATGTATACTGATAATGAATAATGCTATTCAGATTCCACAGATCTGTCAGCGAACCGAAGTTCTCTCTTTTTGCTTCTCTGGCATCTTCTGTAGATTCATTGTATTCGATGAAGCTGTCGGGAGCATTTACGACTATTACATTGAATACTTCGTCGCTCCAGAGATGATAAGGGAAATACCATAATCCGTATGAAGCAAACACACAGATCAGAACGAATATGAATACCAGGCATGCGGCAAAAGCTCCGCCGGTAGCCTTTGCGCCGGCTCCCTTGGTGAAGTTGAAGAAACTCTTAATTATTGCCTTCGTTCCGCGTCTCATTATTCCTTGTGGTTCTCCACATACAGTTTGAAGAATGCTTCTTCAAAAGTATCAGTCTCAGTTATCTTTATGAGTTCATCAGTAGTGCCTTCGGCAACTATCTTTCCGTCAACGAGCACGCCTATCTTGTCGCACAGTTCCTGCGCCACCGAGAAGATATGCGTAGACAGTATTATCGAGTGTCCCTTCGAACGCAGGTGCTTTAAGTAGTCGGTAACCTGCTTGGAAGTAAGTATGTCCAGACCGTTGGTAGGCTCGTCGAAGATTATCACCTTCGGATCATGAATGAGGCTGATCGCGATCGATACCTTCTGCTTCATGCCGGTGGACAGTTCGTTTATCTTCTTGTCTGCAAAAGGAGTAATGCCGAACGTTCCGAACTGGAGTGCTTTCCTGTCTCTTATCTCATCCTTCGGAATGTCATATAACTCCGCGAAGAAATCGTAGAGCTTATTAGGCGTTGACAGAGGATCGAGCTTTATCTCGGTCGTAAGGAATCCGATCCTTCTGTGTATCTCGAGAGCATCCTTGCGCGTATCGAGATCAGTTATGGTAACGGATCCCGAAGTGGGTTCCAGGAGAGTGGAGATCATGAGCATGAGCGTTGTCTTGCCGGCGCCGTTAGGACCGAGCAGACCGTAGATCTCGCCTTCGTTAACTTCGAAGCTTACACCCTTGATAGTCTCACTGTCTTTGGTGTAACTCTTATGGATATCATTTACGCTTATTACTTTCAAAGCCCTGCCTCCTTATTATCCTGCGGTATATCAGTAAGGCGATAGCCGAATTGAGTAATACCAATACGGCGACGTGCCAGAATTTCTCCTGCGAATTGAATGTCTCGGACATTACCGCGAGCGAGTTGTGAAGCGGTACGAGATACTCGATGGTTACCGGCCTTGTTCCGCGGAACATCTGTATAAAGAAATCCGCCAGGAACAACACAAGCGGAAGCTGCAGATTGACTATCGTATCCTGCAGCCTGTCCAGCGCGAAAATGATCGACAGGCACACCGCACACATCAGAAAACATGTAACGGGTACGGAGATCACTATTATCAAAAGCTGCGTCGGAGTAAGGAACAGACCGAAAGGAAGAAGCGACATCGCACTGTTGCTCCTGTTGATCCAGGATGCAAAGAACATGACGAATGTCGTGATGTATGTTGAGACTGATGCGATGTATACGATGGCTAAAGTCTTGCCGATGATGAAGTGTGATGCCGGCACGGGAGTCATGAATAATTTGGTGAGGAAACCTCTGCTCTTCTCCTGTGCGAACATATCCTCTGCAAGAGAATATACACAGTAGTACATCATTATCATGAGTATTCCCGGAATGACTCTTGCTGCTGCTGAATTTGCAGTCGTCCTGAAGTCCATGAACCTGGTTACCGGATTGAAGCTGTCTATGCTGAACAGGTCGCTTCCTATCTGCGAATACTCATTGCCTAATATGGTGATAAGACCATCCTGATACTTATCGAGAACGCCCTGCTTGAATTGTTCTGCCAGTGCCTGTCCTCCCATCGATGAAGCTGAATAAGCAACATATACGACAGCGTTGCTCTCGACATGTGCTCCGCTGTATAACTCGTCATAGTATTCGGAGATCTTCTTATCAAAATCAGTGTTCTTCTCACCGGACCAGAAAGTGCATACAACAGTTCCGTTCTTGACTACATTGTGTAAGCCCTCTTCCTTGGTTACCTGTGTGAGTCTGTTGGAACTCCAGAACTCGTAACTGAATACATTTGCATCGATGTTCTCATCAAGATACTGCTTGAATGAATCAGGCGCATCGACAATGATTATCGGCCGGCTCACAAACGAACCGGTGGACAGATAATTCATCAGCAGAGGGAATATGTTGAGCGCTATCGTAAGTATGACTGCAGGCAGCAAAAACAGTGTTGCTGTCTTACGCCAGTTGGAGAAGATACGCTGAAGCTCCCAGCGAAAAATAGTTACGATATGTCTCATGAATTCATTTTATATTATTGCAACTCAAAAAAGCACACTTCAAAATGAGTTTTCAAAGTGTTGATAAATTGAACAAAACAAGCGCTTTGAACGGCTTTAATTCTAAAAGAAATATCAATTTAATTTGTTGACACTAAAACAAAAGAAATGTAGATTAAATATATCCAACAAGGAAAATTATGGAGGTTCTAAGTATGGAAACTGAGAAGAAAGATGTAAAGGTAGAGGCAAAGGCTGCTCCTGCAGTTGCTGCTGCTCCTGCTAAGAAGGCTGCTCCTGCTAAGAAGGCTGCTCCTGCTAAGAAGGCTGCTCCCGCTAAGAAGGCTGCTCCTGCTAAGAAGGCTGCTCCTGCTAAGAAGGCTGCTGCTAAGAAGCCTGCTGCAAAGAAGGCTCCTGCTAAGAAGGCTGCAAAGAAGGTTGTCGCTAAGAAGGCAGCTGAGGTTATCTTCCAGATCGATGGCAAGGACATCACAGCTGAGAAGGTTGCTAAGAAGTTCCCTAACGGCGGTAAGATCTATGTTAACGTTGCTGAGAAGAAGGCTTACGACGAAGCTGGCAACGGTAAGAGCATTTTCTAATTCAAATAACAAGCTTCTTATGAGAACTCCCGCTTAACCGCGGGAGTTTTTATTTGCCATTTTTGAAGTTTGCTGTATGCTTGTTCTATGCCTTTATTGACTGTTCAGAATATATCGATGAGTTATGGTGAACGCCGTGTTCTTGACGGCGTTGATTTTCGCGTGAACAAAGGTGACAGGATCGCGTTCATCGGTGATAACGGTGCAGGCAAATCGACACTGTTCAAGATCATAAAAGGCATCATTACTCCTGACGGCGGAGACATCATATATCACGGTAATACGATAGTCGGATTCCTCTCACAGAACATGAGCGAGCAGGATCTGTCAGGAAATACTTTGAAGCCGGTCAAGCTTATCGATCTTGAGACTAAGATGCATGATCTCGAACGCGCGATGTCGAAGAGTGAAGGTGATGCACTGAATGATCTCATGAATGAGTATTCGAATGTTCAGGCTGAGTATGAGAGCTTCGGCGGATACGATTACGATCACAGACTTAATGATGCATTGGGCGGCCTCGGTCTGTCCGGTATCAGTGACAGAACTGATTTTACCGGTCTGTCCGGAGGCGAGAAGATGAGAGTATGTCTTGCAAGACTGATCGTCGAACGTCCCGATATACTTATGCTCGACGAGCCTACGAATCATCTTGACATGGAAGCGATCGACTGGCTCGAAGATTTCCTGTCTTCATACGGCGGTGCGGTATTTGTCATCACTCACGACAGACATTTTATCGACAGTGTTGCAAACCGCGTGATCGAACTTGACGGCGGACACATAACAGAATACAAAGGCAACTATTCCGACTATAAGATACAGAAGGAAGAATTCATTAAGACACAGGCTTCGGTCATCGCCAATCTCGAGAATGAACTTGAGCATCAGCTCGAAGTCAAGCAGACGTTCCTGTCTCACCGCAACATAAGCGGTTATCACCAAAGGGAGAAGATAGTGGACAAGCTTGCTGATGTGCTCGAGAGAGAACGCAGCAAGATGCCTTCGGGTTATGCCAAGATGAGCTTCGCCGCGACTCCCAGAGACACGGAAGGAAGATCTGATAAGATCCTTCTTGAAGTAAAAGGAGTGTCCAAAGAGTTTGACGGCAATGTCCTGTTCGAGGATGTGTCTTTCGAGCTTAAGGCAGATGAGAAGATATTCCTGTGCGGCCCCAACGGATGCGGTAAGACGACGATGCTGTCCATGCTGTCGGGCAAGGCTTCCGGTGCAGCCGGTACGGTGTTGATCGCGCCTTCCATCACATGCGGGTTCATGGGTCAGTTCGTGCCGTTTGATGATGAGAGCGTTACCTGCTTTGATGAACTGATATCGAGAAGTGACCTTCAGACAACGGAAGCGAGAACTCTTCTGGCGAGATTCGGATTCAAGGGTGAAGATGTGTTCAAGACGATAGACATGCTCTCGGGCGGCGAGCGTTCGAGACTGTATCTTTGCTGTCTGCTCAATGAGAATCCGGATATCTTATTCCTCGACGAGCCTACGAATCACCTGGACATCAATTCGAGAGAGATCTTGGAGGATGCCATCCGCGAGTATCCGCGTGCAGTCGTATGTGTATCTCACGACAGGTTCTTCATCGATAAGTGCGCCGACAAAGTTCTGGGCTTCATAGGTACTTCAGTTAAGCCTTACGACAAGTATGAGTATTACAGGCGTGACATGAACACTGCCAAGGCGGAAGTTAGGCAGGAGACAGAGAAGCCTGCAAAGAAACCCAGGCAGGTAAAGAGCAGTAAAGAGGCGGGACAGCGAAGAGCAAAGCTTCGTGATCTCGAGAAGGAGATCGCATCTCTCGAAGATCAGCAGAAGGAACTCGAAGCCGCATTCGGTATCAATGCAAAAGGTGACGAGTACAAGAAGTACGGAGAGATCGCGGCAAAGCTCGAACTGCTTTACGATGAGTACTTTGCGCTGTCGGAAGAGAACTGATCTTATCGTTAAAATTTATAAAAAATTTCTAATATGCTCGCCCGCATATATATTATTTTGTGCCCCGAGGTAGTATTCTATTTGTAAAATTACAATGAGGTATTACTATGGGCATGACGATAACGCAGAAAATCTTGGCGCAGCATGCCGGTTTGCAGGAAGTAAGATCAGGCGATCTCATAGAGGCCGGGCTCGACTGGTGTCTCGGCAATGAAGTAACGACACCTCCGGCTATAAAGATATTCAGGCAGCTCGGCGCAGAGAGCGTATTCGACAAAGACAGGGTCTGCCTGGTGCAGGATCATTTCACACCGAACAAAGACATCAAGTCAGCTGAACTCTGCAAGACGATGAGATGCTTTGCACATGAACAGGCGATATCTCATTTCTATGAGCTCGGAAGGAAAGAGATGGGAATAGAACATGTCATCCTTCCGGACAACGGAATAGTTTTTCCGGGAGATGCTGTCATAGGTGCTGATTCTCATACGTGCACATACGGCGCACTTGGCGCGTTTGCGACAGGCGTTGGTTCAACAGATCTTGCATGCGCGATGGCGAGCGGCTCTACCTGGTTCAAGATACCTGAAGCCATCAAGGTCGTGCTTCACGGAGAATTCGGTAAACACGTGACCGGCAAGGATCTGATCCTTCACCTCATAGGGATGATCGGTGTTGACGGTGCTCTGTATAAGTCTCTGGAATTCACCGGTGACGGAGTTAAGAACATATCGATGACCGGCAGGCTTACGATATGCAACATGGCCATAGAGTGCGGAGCCAAGAACGGAATATTCCCGGTAGATGACATAACGCTCGAATATATCTCGAAGACTAATCCGGAGAGATATGCTGCAGGCGACTACAAGGTCTATCAGGCTGATGACGATGTTGAATACGAGAAGGTCATCGAGATCGATCTTGCCGAGGTTCCGCTTACAGTCGCTCTGCCTCATCTGCCTTCGAATACAAAGCGCGCAGATGAATGCTCCGACATTAAGATCGATCAGGTAGTTATCGGATCATGCACAAACGGAAGGCTCGAGGATATCAGGACAGCGGCTGAGATGTTCAGGGGACACAGGGTCGCAGATGATGTAAGATGCATCGTTATACCGGGCTCACAGAGAGTCTACCGCGAAGCTCTCGATAACGGATGGCTCGCGATATTCGATGATGCGGGATGCGTCATATCGACTCCGACATGCGGACCATGCCTGGGCGGTCATATGGGCGTTCTTGCCAAAGGCGAGAGATGCGTATCCACTACCAACAGGAACTTTGTCGGACGAATGGGCGATACAGGCTCAGAAGTAATCTTAAGCGGCGTTCCCGTTGCATGCGCTTCTGCGATCGCCGGATATGTCGCCACTCCCGATATGATCGGAGGTGCCTATGAAGGTTAAAGGGTTAGTACATAAGTATGCCGATAATGTCGATACCGATGTTATCATCCCCGCGAGATATCTTAATTCGGCTGATCCCGAGCATCTCAGACAGCACTGCATGGAAGACATAGACAGCGGTTTTGCTTCGCGTGTGTCAGAAGGAGACATCATGGTCGCGGGGAAGAATTTCGGGTGCGGTTCATCGAGAGAACACGCTCCGGTCGCGATCAAGGCCAGCGGAATAGCGCTGGTCATAGCGGAGGATTTCGCGAGGATATTCTACAGGAACAGCATCAACGTGGGCCTTCCGATACTGGAGTGTCCCGAAGCTGCAAGAGCAGTTCAGGCCGGAGACGAACTCGAGGTCGACTTCGATACCGGAGTCATAAAGGATCTAACTCTTGGTCAGACGTGGCAGGCGAGGCCGTTCCCTGAGTTCATCAAGAACATAATCGATGCGGGCGGACTGCTGGATTACACGAGGAAGAAGTTAAGCAATGAATGAGTATAAGATAGCCGTCATCAAAGGTGACGGAATAGGTCCCGAGATAGTCGATTCCGCACTTCGCGTGCTGGACATAGTACAGGATAAGTTCGGATTCAGGGTCAATTATGAGGAATTCCTTGCAGGCGGCTGCGCCATCGATAAGTACGGCAGGCCTTTGCCTGAAGAGACGATTGAAGGGTGCAGGTCATCTGATGCAGTGCTCCTCGGCGCCGTCGGAGGCCCAAAGTGGGACAGCATAGATCCCTCGCTGAGACCGGAGAGAGCACTTCTTGGTCTGAGGTCGGGACTCGGTCTGTATGCGAACCTGAGACCCGCGATAATGTTCGAAGAACTCAAGGATGCATCGCCCGTAAAGAATATTGATAAGATGGACATCATGATGGTCAGGGAACTGACCGGAGGCATCTACTTCGGTGACAGTGATTCGTACAGCTGTAATGACATACTGCCTGACGGCACTCCGAAGGTAAGGATCGCATACGATACGGAGAGTTATTCCGAAGGCGAGATAAGAAGGATAACCGATCTTGCATTCAGGATCGCGAGAGGAAGGAACAGACATCTGACGCTGGTGGATAAAGCCAACGTCCTTACTTCGAGCAGGCTCTGGCGCGAGATAGCAGAGGATGTTCATGATGATTACCGGGATGTGTCTCTTGACTTCCTGTATGTTGATAACTGCTCGATGCAGCTCATAAGCAGGCCCGGTGATTTTGATACAATAGTTACCAGCAATATGTTCGGCGATATCTTATCCGATGAAGCAGGGCAGATAACCGGAAGCGTAGGAATGCTTCCGTCGGCTTCACTGGGCAAGACCGGCACACCGGGCATGTATGAACCTATTCACGGAAGCGCTCCTGACATAGCAGGGACAGGTAAGGCCAATCCTCTGGCTACGATCCTGTCTGTCGCCATGATGCTGCGCTGGCAGTTCGGTGAGAACGAAGCAGCAGATGCTGTCGAAGAGGCCGTCAGGAGGGCTCTTGCCGGAGGTTACAGAACAAGTGACATATCCCGCGGCAATGCGGGTGAGATCCCTGTCGATACGAACGGCATGACTGATGCCGTTATCGCAGGGCTATAAAACATAACAAGAAGGGGAAGAGCAATGGCAAAGAAACTTGTAGCGGTCATTGATATAGGATCGATAACCGCGAGGATCAAGATCTTCGAAGTTAATGCGAAGGGCAAGCCCAAGGAGATCGAGGCAGTGCGCAAGTTCACGGGCCTTGGTTCGAGAAGCTATCAGTCAGGTGCCATCCAGGCTGAGCAGGTGAACGAACTGTGCAAGTGTCTCAAGATGTTCGACGAGAAATGCCGTGAGTATGGTGTGTCGCGTGTCTTCTGCGTTGCCACATCAGCATTCAGGGATGCGTCCAATGCCGAAGTCGTTCTCGAGAAGGTAAGGACCAGGACAGGATTCAAGATAAGAGTCCTTGATAACGCGATGGAGCGTTACTATCAGAGCCTTGCAGTGCAGGCGATCTATCCGGACTTTGCAAAGATGATCTCGAGCGGAACGATGATGCTCGATATCGGTTCCGGTTCGCTCCAGGCATCTGTTTACGACAAATCGGAGTTCGTATTCTCTCAGAACATGCTTCTCGGATCGCTCCGTATCTCGGGCCTGCTCTCTGACCTCGAGACACGCACGACGCATTATGACGAAGTGCTCGAAGAGTTCATAGGCCAGGACCTTGATGACTATCACGCAGTAGAGCCCAAGGGCATCACATACAAGAACCTCATAGCATTCTCTGGCGAGATGGGATTCATCAAGCGCCTCGGAGGGTTTGACGGAATGTCATCCTGCGTACTCACCAAGGAAGAGTTCCTGAGGGTATATGAGTATCTGCTGAAGACAAGACCTTCGGATCTTACTCTCCACGACAAGATCCCTTCGATGATCGCACCTCTGCTCCTGCCGACGGCGCTCATCATCAAGAACATGCTCGAATACACTGGCGTAGATAAGGTCTACATGCCGCACGCTTCGCTGTCTGACGGCATTATCTATTACTATTGCTACAATAACATGGGCCTCAAGCCCGCGATAGATCCTGACAGCTATCTCATCTCTGCCGCGAGACATCTTGCCAAGAGATACCGCTGCGACAAGAAACACATCGAATATGTTGAAGATATCGCTCTTCGCATCTTCGATGAGATCAAGAATGTATCGGGTCTGGACAAGCGCGACAGGCTGCTGCTCCAGATCGCGGTAATACTTCATGAGATAGGCAAGTTCGTCCATTCGAGGAACCACAGTGACGCTGCATATTCCATTATCAGCTATACCAATCTGATGGGCCTCGACCACGACGAGCAGCATATGGTCGCCATGATCGTAAGACTGTATCCGAGGAATAATCCGTATGAGAGTTATTACTACTCGATCCTTCCTTCGGATCAGAAGGTCATCGTATCCAAACTCACGGCAATCCTTCGTATCGCCGATTCAATAGATGCTTCGCACAAAGAGAAGGCAAAGAGAGTCAATGTCTCGCTTAAGCCCGACAAGCTTGCGGTAAGCTGCGAATCGCCGGCGGATATGTCTTTCGAGCAGTGGGCATTTGAACACAGGTGCGGTCTGTTCGAAGACGTAATGGGGATCAAGCCCGTATTTAAGAGCAGGAGGGAAGGCTGATGGCAGTCAAGAAGAAGAGTACAGGTACGCCGGAACCGGCAAAGAAGAGTCCTAAGAAGACAACTGCGGTAAGGGCAAAGAAGCCCGCCAAGACCGCAGGAAGGACCAAGGCATATAAGACGGATAAGTACGCATCAGAGCTCAGCAGGAATTCAAAATACTTCAACCGCGAGCTCTCATGGCTCGAGTTCGATGACAGGATCCTGCACGAGGCAAGGGATACGAAGAACCCGCTCCTCGAGAGGCTTAACTTCCTGTCCATAACCGCATCCAACATGGACGAGTTCTATATCGTCCGTGTCGCATCCTTAAGGGACATGCAGAGTGTGGGCATGGAGGCTGCCGATATAGCAGGCTTCACCACGACGGAGCAGCTCGAGAGGATCGATGCAAAGACCCGCCGCACGATGGCGCTGATGTACAGCACTTTCGGAAGGTCGCTCGTACCCGCGCTCGAGCAGGAGAAGATCTACTTCAGGAACTATGACGAGCTTACAGACTCGCAGCGTAAGACAGCAGATTCTTACTTCAAGACGGTACTCTATCCGATAGTTACGCCGATGGCCGTAGATGCTTCGAGACCGTTCCCGCTCATTTACAACCGCATGCTCAACATCTGCGCGATGATCGAGAATGCACCCGGCAGCGTGAAGCTCCAGGACAGAGCCGTGGACGGCATCAAGAACGCACAGGACACATCTGAAGAAGAAGGCTTCATGTATGCCACCATCCAGGTCCCGACGGTCGTAAAGCGTCTGTATCAGATACAGAGCGACGAGGGAGACGTTTTTGTTCCCATCGAGCAGATAATCCAGGCAAACATCGAAGAACTCTTTGACGGCAGGACCGTTGTGGCTTCGGGCTTCTACCGCGTCATGCGTAACGCCGATCTCGATATCGACGAAGACGAGGCAGAGGACCTTCTCAAAGAGATCGAGACTCAGGTCCGTAAGCGCAGGTTCGGCGAGATCATCAGACTGGAAGTCCAGGACAATATCGATCCGGATCTCCTCGAGTACATCATGAAGGAACTCGACGTATCCAAGAAGGACATCTTCAGCGTGTCCGGTCCGATCGACCTGACGTTCCTTTCAAAGCTTGCTTCCGCATGCAAGGAGAAGCACCCGGATCTCTGCTACAAGCCGCACGATCCGGCAGAGGCAGCGTCCTTCGACGGTCCCGTGTCGGAGCTGGATATTTTCGCGCAGATAAGAGAGCGCGACAGGATAGTGCACCACCCGTACGAGACATTCGAGCCCGTGCTCGAGTTCGTAAAGCAGGCTGCGCGCGACCCGAATGTCCTCGCGATCAAGCAGACACTGTACAGAGTCTCCGACAAGTCCCCGATCATCGCATCGCTTCTCGAGGCGGCGCAGCGCGGCAAGCAGGTAATGGTACTGGTAGAGCTCAAGGCGAGGTTCGACGAGGAGAACAACATCAACTGGGCGAAAATGCTCGAGAATGCGGGCTGCCACGTTATCTACGGCCTCGTAGGACTCAAGACGCACAGTAAGATCACGCTCGTGGTACGTAAGGAAGAAGACGGCATCAGGCGTTATCTGCACCTTGCTACGGGTAACTACAACGACGTCACCGCGAAGATCTACACGGATCTCGGACTCTTCACGGCATCAGAGAGCTTCGGCGAGGACGCATCGCAGTTCTTCAACATGCTCTCGGGATTCTCTATCCCGCAGACCTGGAAGAGACTCATCCCGGCGCCGCTGTGGATGAAGGATTACTTTATATCCAAGATCAAGCGCGAGGCCGAGAATGCTAGGAACGGCAAGCCGGCGCGTATCGTTGCCAAGATCAACTCTCTTGTTGACGGCGTCATCATAGACGAGCTTTATGCGGCATCCTGCGCAGGCGTTAAGATCGACCTCATCGTAAGAGGTATCTGCTGCCTGAGGGCGGGAATACCCGGCATGTCCGAGAACATCACGGTGCGTTCGATAACGGGCAGGTTCCTGGAGCACTCGAGGATATTCTATTTCTACAACGAAGGACACGAGGATCTCTATATGGCTTCGGCTGACTGGATGCCCCGTAACCTTAACAGACGTGTGGAGCTTCTGTTCCCGGTAGAGGACAAGGAGTGCCGTGCGCGCGTGCTCGAAGTTCTCGAAGTGGAACTCGCTGATACGGTAAGGACAAGCTTCCTGTCTCCGGACGGAACGTACCATAAGCTCGATCTGCGAGGCAAGCAGAAGCTCGATTCACAGCAGAGGCTGCTCGAGCTTGCTGACGAGGCAGTGGAGGACAGACACAGGACGGAGATGAATTCGGAGTTCATCCCGAAGGAGAATCCGCACGGCTCCGATATGCTATAATTCTGAAATCATAAATAAAGAGAGGTTATTCAAATGAGTGTATTTGTTGAAGATTATGTATCGGCATCAAATCCCGGCATCAAGACAAAGAAGTTCACCATCAAGAGCTCGATCGAAGGCTTTGAGGCATCCGTAATAGGTTATGCGGCTGCGATCACCAACCTGACGATCCCCGGTAAGGACGGCAAGGCAAAGGATATCATCCAGGGTTGCAGAGGTCTCGATGAGTATATGAATAACCCGATGTGCCACGGTTCTGTCGTCGGAAGATCCGCTAACAGAACGAAGGGCGCGGCTTTTGTTATCGACGGCGAGACATATCACATCCCGGCAAACGAAGGCGAGAACAACCTGCACTCAGGCAATCCCGGCTTCCACAACTCATTCTGGGAGGGTGAAGTCATCGATGAAGATAAGGCCAATGACCTTATCTCCAAGTCAGGTATCGCAGGCATTGCAGATGTTGACGGAGATGCTGTTCTGTTCAGCTACACAAATCCCGACGGAGCTACCGGCTTCCCCGGTAACCTCGAGACAAAGGTGCTCTATGCATGGCTTACGGACAGGACATTCCTTCTTATGTATGTAGGAAAGAGCGATAAGGCTACGATCTTTGCTCCTACGAATCACTCATACTGGAATGTAGCAGGATACGATGCAGGTTATGTCGGAGAGCAGCTCATCATGGTAAATGCCGATGAGATCACGATCAAAGACGAGAACAACTGCCCTAACGGTGAGGTGATGAAGGTTGACGGAACGGTATTTGACTGCCGCGAGTACAGATTCATCTCCGAGCTCATCGACAGCGATGATCCGCAGATCGTCATGGGCAAGGGTATCGACCAGAACTTCCTCGTTAAGGGAGAGAAGGGTACATTCTCATTTGCAGCTGCTGTTACCGATCCTGTATCCGGAAGCACGATCGAGTGCCTTACTGACCTTCCCGGCATCCAGATCTATGCGGCGAATAACCTCAACAACTCTCCCGACCAGAAGGGTGATACACCTTACGCACCTTATACATCCATCTGCCTCGAGGCTCAGATGGTACCCAATGCCGTCAACCTCCCGCAGTTCGATTCGCCTGTGATCAAGGCGGGAGAGACCTGCTATCATGCTGTAGGATACAGATTTCCCGAGGCCTGAATTTTGTACTTAACGAATCAGGAACTCAGATATATAATACTTGCTAAGATTTTTAAGAAAGAAGGAAATCAATATGGAAAAGAAAAATCTTGATTGGTCAAATCTGACATTCTCTTACCAGAAGACCGACAAGCGTTTCGTTGCTAACTACACCAACGGCGCTTGGGACGAGGGTGCCCTCATCGATGACGATATGATCGTCATGAGCGAGGATGCAGGCGTACTTCAGTATGCACAGACTGTATTTGAAGGCCTTAAGGCTTATGAGACAAAGGACGGTAAGATCGTTACATTCCGTCCCGACCTCAACGCTGAGAGACTTCATGACTCTGCTGTCCGTCTCGAGATTCCCCCGATTTCCAAGGAGATGTTCATCAGATCAGTCAAGGAGACTGTTGCAGGCAATGCTGCATGGGTTCCTCCGTTCGGAACAGGCGCATCTCTCTATCTGAGACCTTATATCTTCGGTATCAACCCCGTTATCGGCGTTAAACCTGCTGATGATTATCAGTACAGGATCTTCGCTACACCTGTAGGTCCTTACTTCAAGGGCGGTGCTAAGCCGATCAGAGTTAAGATCTCTGATTTTGACCGTGCAGCTCCGCGCGGAACAGGTAACATCAAGGCAGGACTTAACTATGCTATGTCTCTGCATGCGATCGTTACTGCTCACAAGGAAGGCTTTGCCGAGAATATCTATCTCGATCCTGCAACACGTACAAAGATCGAGGAGACAGGCGGCGCTAACCTCATCTTCACAGACGGCAACGGCACACTCGTTGTACCTAAGTCTGATTCCATCCTGCCTTCCATCACGAGAAGATCTCTCGTTTATGTTGCAGAGCATTACTGCGGCATGAAGATCGAAGAGCGTGAAGTTACTCTCGAAGAGATCATGGGCGGCGCCTTCACAGAGGGCGGTCTCTGCGGTACGGCAGCTGTTATCTCACCTCTCGGTGCCATCAACGATCACGGCAAGGAATTCACATTCGCTTCCGGAATGGAAGAGATGGGTCCTGTCATGACAAAGCTCAGAGAGACTCTCACAGGCATCCAGATGGGTACTGTTGAAGCACCTGAGGGATGGATCCTCGAGATCGAGTGCGAGTAATCACTTTGCTCGCTTAGGTCCTCCGCGCTGCGCTTGTGCGGAAATCGCTCGCAAAGCGATTACTCGCAGGTCAGTAGTTAATTCAAAATAGTAATGGCCGTCGGTTGATCCGGCGGCCATTTTGTTTTGCCTGGTGAAGTGATGCTGTTACAGCATGTGAGCTCTTAACTCGTCACCCGACAGAGGTGAGAGGAGGGCAGGTGCGATGTCGAAGACTGTCTTGCAGCCGAAGTCGCCCTTGGCAGCAAGTCTCGAGATGGCACGTGCATAGGCAACGAGTACGGAACCTGTGAATTCAGGGTTGGAATCAAGCTTCAGGGAATACTCGATGACCTGCTTGTGCTCACCGTTGTTGCCGGTAACGCCGGTCCTGAATACGAAGCCGCCGTGGTTCATGCCGGAGTGATTGGCAGCAAACTCTTCTTCGGAGATGAAGTGTACTGTCGTATCGTAATCTGCAAAGTAGTTGGGCATCTCCTTGATGGTCTTCTCGATGAGAGCCTTATCAGCGCCTTCCTCTGCAACTACGAAACACTCTCTTGTGTGCTTCTGTCTTGTAGTAAGCTCGGGCTGTTCACCTGATCTTACAGCTTCAAGGGCAGCTTCTACGGGAATGGTGTACTGCTTGCCGTTCTTTACGCCGGCGATCCTGCGGATTGCATCAGAGTGTCCCTGAGATACGCCCTTGCCCCAGAATGTGTAATCCTTGCCTTCGGGAAGGACACAGCTGCCGTAAAGACGGTTGAGCGAGAACATACCGGGGTCCCATCCGCCTGAGATAAGTGCAGTGTGGTTGCTTGAAGAAGCAGCGCCGTCAACATTTGCAAAATGCTCAGGGATCCTGGCGTGCGTATCAAAGCTGTCGATTACATTGAACATTGCCGCATACTTCGGTGTCTGCTCGGGAAGATCTGTTGCAGAACCGCCACAGATAACGAGGACATCGATCTTGTCCTTGTAGCTCTCAATGTTGTCTGTGCTGTCAACGACGGCGCCTTCAGTAGCGATCTTGACTGTCGCGGGATCACGTCTTGTGAATACTGCAACGAGGGAAGTGTCGGGATTCTGCTTGATGGAAGCCTCAACGCCGCGTGCAAGGTTGCCGTAACCTAAAATACCGATCTTTATCATAGTGGATACCTCCATGTTATTTTTCGAGAAGATTTTATCTTTTAAGCCACTTCCAGTAAATAGAAAAATGATTGTAAATGTAAATTGCCTATTGCTTTACAATTGCACTTGAACTATAATCTGCGGCGGAAAGAAGGCGGTAAACATGGCAGACAAGGCACAGAAGAACAAGACATACAACATCGTACTCATCGCAGTATCGGCAGCTCTCATTGCGATCTGCTCCTGGATATCCATAACGATAGGTCCCGTTCCGTTTACGCTCCAGACAATGGCGATCTTTGCGGTTCTTATGACCATCGGCGGCGCCAGGGGAAGCATAGCTGTAGTTATCTACCTTCTGCTGGGTCTGGTCGGTGTGCCTGTTTTCGCGGGCTTCAAGGGAGGTCCCGCATCGTTCCTCGGTCCGACAGGCGGTTTCCTCGTAGGATTTGCCGTTGCCTCTCTGGTATGGATCCTTCTCGAAAAGCTCTTCAGGGACAAAATGTCTTCCTCGACCGTAAAGCGCATCTTATACGGCGTGATCAACGCGGTCATCTGCGAGGTCGTTATGTATACGATAGGAGTGATCTGGTTCA